>Ga0137403_10008222_pt1 | contig 11688 bp, 6 predicted proteins | sample CZOMad2_1_16fung_FD_122057 | JGI IMG/M metagenome (GOLD analysis project Ga0137403, IMG submission 122057) | Vadose zone soil fungal communities from Angelo Coast Range Reserve, California, USA - CZOMad2_1_16fungal (Hybrid Assembly) | ecosystem: Environmental > Terrestrial > Soil > Vadose zone...
AAGAAAAACCTCAGCTTGAAGCGGGATCGTCGCAACGTCTTCGGGGAGAATTCCAAATCGAGCCGGAAGAATATTGCGATGGGAAAACAGCGTCGGCAAATGAATGAGCGTCGCGGAATCGCACAATTACTCGGCGTGCTAACTGGACACGTCGATGACGATGCCGCTTCCGATGCTGAGCTTCGCGTCAAGCTGACGATTGCTCACAGCAAGAATCGCGGTTTTCAAAAGCACCCAGACAAGCCGCTTGGCGATGCTATACAGCGCAAATTGGAAAAGAGACGTCGAAAGGGGATGCTTTAGATCGGTCAGTAGGTGCACGTATCAGGGGTAACTGAATGTTGGTCGACACCAAGGGATTGCATCAAGATCACGTAGGTAAGCGCCTCCGCATCGAGCTAACCAGCGGAGAGGTGGACGAAATCAAATTGCTGGACGTAACCGCCTGCGATCCACCGCAGCCGTGCTGCGGGATCATGTACACCGTGCACTGCACAAATCGCAACGATGGCAGCAAAGCCCAGGGCGGCACATACTGGACCGCATTCGGCGAGATAGATAATTTCCGAGTACTTGGAGACTGAAACGAATGCAACCGTTCTCAACGCACTCCGGCAAAGTGATGCCGCTCGATCGCGTCAACGTGGACACCGACCAGATGGTGCCCAAGCAATTCCTGAAAGCGCTGACTCGCGAAGGCTTTGGCCGCATCCTCTTCTACGACTGGCGCTACCTGCCCGGCGAAAAACCAAACCCGCAATTCGTGCTGAATTTCCCGCGCTACCAGGGCGCTTCCGTTCTGCTCACCCGCGCCAATTTCGGCTGCGGCTCCAGCCGCGAACACGCTCCCTGGGGCGTAAAAGACTACGGCTTCCGCGTAATTCTCTCCCCCAGCTACGCCGACATCTTCTACAACAACTGCTTCAAAAACGGAATCCTGCCCGCCGAGCTGAGCGAAGCCCAAATCGAAGAACTATTCCAGCGCACCGAAAAAGAAGAAGGCTATTCACTAACGGTAGACCTACCAAACCAAACCGTAACCGACAACCACGGCCTGAAATACAAATTTGAAATCGCCCCATCCCGCAAAGAAGTCCTCTTAAAAGGCCTCGACGACATAGGCACCAGCCTCCAACACGAACCCAAAATCACCGCCTACGAAAAAACCCACCCCGCCACAGCAACAATGTACGACCCCGTAGACATAAAAAACTACGCCAACGGCCGCTAACCCCAACTCGCAGTTCGGCGGCGTCGGGACTTCCAGTCCAGTCGGCCTTTTTTGCGTCGCAAAAAAGAAAAACGGGGAAGGCCGGACTGGCCTTCCCCGTTTTTGCAGCAAGCCGATGAGGCCCGCCGAAGAAGTTAGAACTTGAGCCGAATGCCAAATTGCATCTGGCGTGGATTGTTTCCCTGCGCGGTAACCGCTCCCCACCCGCCCGGATTGGTCGGGTCGAGGCCGCATGCAGGGCAGCCCGGATCGTAGAACTGAACGTGGTTGAATACGTTCACGAACACTACCTCGAAGCTGGCGCTAACCCGCTCAAGGATTCTGAGTTCCTTGGCCACCTTAAGGTCCATATTCCAATACGGCAACCCGCGGCTGGGTCCAACTCCCTGATCTCTAGTGTCGAGACCGAGAATTGGCGGCCGAGCGAGATCGAATATCGCAGCGGGATCCTTAAAGATATTCAAGCTGCCGTTGGTGTTATGAACGGAGGCGCTTGGAACATGGCCGGTGAAGTGGCACTGTTCGTTGGTGAAGAAACCGTTACCATCCGCCGAACCGTAAGACTGGGCGTCGGTATTGGTGTTGCAATACAACGGAGCGCCGCTGCCGGCCGCGAAAATTGGCGCGATGGACCAGCCGCCAAGGACACGTCCGATGAAACCTTGCTGGCTCCTATAGAACGGTGATTCATAAAGCAGGTAAGAGTTAAAGACGAACTTGCGATCGAAGTTTTGCACTCCGTACATCTGGTCGAGGTTGAAGGCGTCGTTGGCTGTATATTGGCTGGTTGCTTGCACAAATGCGCCGGTACCGAGCGCTTTGCTGTAGGTGAAGTTCTCCTGGAAGGTGAGCCCATGCCAGTTCGTCACTTTCAGTGAGGCAAAGCCGGCATTATAGTTGCCGTGGCCGATGCTGGCATTGAGCCCGACGCCGCTGGTCATCTGGCCGCTGCCACCGCAGGTGGCGGTTCCGATGGGCGTACCGCAATTCAATGGGCCGCCAACGATGGGGGAATTTAACATGCTGCGCGCGAAGTTGAACCCGGGCAGAGTAGTCTGCTGGTTTTGTGACACGGTTGTACCGTTGGGGTTCGAGCAACCCGCAGCATCGTTGCAAACTGGACCGCCGGCGATACCACCCCGGTCTAGGTCGCTCCACATGCTCCAGACGCTCTGAGTGACGAGATTGCCAGTGCGAAAGCCCTCGTTATAGACGACGGCTGCGGTGCAGCTAGCGAAGCCTGTGCAGTAGCCGGTATTGGCCAGCGCGGTCTCGAAGAACGGCTGCGGCGCAAAACCATTCGCGTAAGCTCTGGCAGCGGTTTTCGTACTTGGAAGCCCAGCGCCGCAGGCGTTGAAAGATGTGGCGCATCCCAAGCCTTGCTCGAGGGCTGCATAAGCCTTAGCAAAGGTCTGGCCACCCAAGGTCATCATGTGTGGGACGGCGTTGAGGTTAATGGGCTGGTATTCATGTGTAATTCTGCGGCCGATGTACCCCACTTCGAGAAGGACCTTATTGGTCAGCTGACGCTGAATCGTGAGGTCGAAGGAGTCAACGACGTTAGGCCGAAAATGCGGATCCAAGGCTTCGCCGGCGGCTGCTGACACATCGTTGATGCCGGGGAAGGTTGGCTGTGGGAGCGTCGGACTGGCGGCCGGCAGCGGTGCTACCAGACCGTCGGTGCCAATGCGAAACGCATTGAGAACTGTGGGATTATCGGGGCCGCAGGCTCCAGTTGAAAACGCCTGGCGGCATTGAACTGGCTGAATGAGCCCAGTACCCAACAGCGGCACCAAGACCAGATCCACGCCATTCAGACGGCCATAGACGCGGCTGTAACCGCCACGGATCACGCTCTTATTGCCGCCGAACATTTTCCCCAAGAAACCATCGGTGAAGTTGGGGTTCCATGCAGCAGCGACGCGGGGGCTGAAGGATCCATAATAGGGCTGATAAGGATATTTCTGGCCGCCTCCGGTGTTACCCACGAGGGCGAAGCCGACTTCAGGGTTATAGACCTGGCCTTGCAGAGCGGCGGCCTTACGAGCGTTGAGGTAGGCCATAGTGTCAAGTTGCTGGCCGGACTGGTCGACCAATTCGATCTGCTTCCCATGTTTTTCCGTTGGGGGCATTTCGAGGGTCCAGCCTAAACCGTAGGTAAGTGTGAAGGATGGCTTCATGTGCCAGGAGTCGCTGAAATAGACGTTGTAATAAGGAATGGTGCTTTGGTCGAAAGCGTGGGTCAGCGGTGGATTAAGAGCGAGATTGGCGCCCGCGCGCGTGTAGGCGATCTGTGAATCAGTAACGATGCCAAGAACGGCGGCAGAGTCTCGTGCCCATTTGCTAGAAGTCGCGCCGGCGGGGAGGGTGGCAGAGAAGTCTATCAAGCCGCCGCCCGTCGAATCGCCCAACTGGTAGGTGGGAGTGTAGTTGATGCCGCCGCCATTATCGGAGCGCTGGTGCCAATCGTAATTGCGCTGGTAGGCGCCGCCGAAGGTGAACAGGTGGTTCCCTTTGAGCATAGTGATGTCATCGCGGAAGAACCTATCCTGGCCGTCCCAGAAACGGGTACGAATGGACTGCGTATTCACGTTGTAAGGGGCCAAGACGTTGAATTGCTGTTCTCCGAGCGGCTCCAGCGCCCCACCAAGCCCTGGGAACTGCACGGGACCGTCTTTATCATTCCACGACCAAAAGTTGCGCAGATAACTGAAATGGAAATCGTTTGTGGTGTTGGAAGTGATGTTGGTGGTCAAGCCGGCGACGAAGTACCAGGGTTGCTGAGGACGGGCGGAGAGGGACGCCGGAGTGCCCAGAGTGTCTCCGGGAAAGAAGCCGCCGATATCTATCTGACTATTTGTCGCGCGGGTAAGCTTGTAGTAGCGATAGCTAGTGGTGAAGTGCCATTTAGATCCAAAGTCGTGGTCGATGCGAGCGACAGCGAAATCGGAACGGTAAGGTTGGGCCATGTTGGCCTTAAAACCTATCACGTTGACCCCATCGCAGCGCGAACCGAACAAGGTACCGCAGCTTGGATCGTTCCCCGCCGGCATGAATTTGGTCCACATCTGAAGGACCACAGGATTGATTCCGAGCCCCCTGGGATCGCAGGGAGAGTTGCCGGCCGGGCCGCAATTGGATCCGGTTTGCATATTGAAGACGGTTGGGACTGGCGGGCTGGCGACAGAATCCGCCTTGCAGGCGGCATCGCAAACGTCGAAATGCAGTATGCCGTTGCGCATGTCATCTGATGGAACCGCGCGCTCGACGGTTAAGGAGTTTGGCCAGCGAAAGCCCTCATAATTGCCAAAGAAATACGTTTTGCCTCCAAGAATCACCTTGGGAATAATCGGGCCGCCGCCGGCTCCGCCAAAACGGCTGTAATGATAGCTGGGCAATTTCGTACCGCTAGCGTTGTTGTCCCACGTGTTCGCGTTGAAATTATTGTCGAGATAATATTCGTAGGCGGTACCGTGCCAAGAATTGGTGCCACGGCGCGTGACGATCTGGACTTGGGCGCCTGCGGAGCTATTGAAAGCGGCTTTCTGGTTGGTGGTGCTAACCTTGAATTCCTCGATGCTATCGATGGGAGTGGGCATCACACCGGTGGGGGCTCCGCCGATTTGACCGCTGACCACACCGCCTGTCGGGTCGCCTCCGAAGCTCGGCGTGTAGACTTGCATGCTGCCGTCCATATCATTGGTGTTCTGGCCACCATCCAGCAAGAACGTGCTCTGATCAACTACGGCGCCCGCGACGCTACCGTCGGGCGAGACACCTGGCTGCAGGGTGACGAAGGTGCCACTATCGCGACCAATGGTCGGCAATGAATTCAAGGTGTCAGCCGTGACAGTGTTGCCCACGGTGGCATTTAGAGTTTGCAGTTCCGTGCCGGTGGCCGTGACCTCGACGGTTTCCGAGACGGAACCGAGTTCGAGTTTCAGGTCGACGGTTAAAGGAAGACCGACGGTGGCGGTCACGAGCGTCTTGGTAATACGGAAGCCCGCCTTGCTGGCGGTGACTTCATACTCGCCGGAAGGGACGTTGGCGAAGAAGTAGCGACCGGCGTCATTTGTATTCGTTGTACGAGAGGCGTTCGTCGTTTTCTCCGTCAGTTTGACAGCGGCGCCGGCGACGATCGCGCCGGAGGAATCGCTAACGACACCGGAGATGCTGGTGGAGCTGGCTGCTTGCGCGTGGAGCGAGGTTGGGTACAGCGCAAATAGGCAGAGCAATGCTGCGAGCATCGCTACGAACTGGATTTTGGAAGAAGAATTAAAAGACACGGATAGAGATTGACAGCGAGGATGACCTGACATTGACCACTCTCCCACCACGAGATTTTTCAAAACCCCTAGGCAACCACTCATCAGTACGTGATGCGGTATATAAAACTAAGCGAAGGAATTGTCAAGGACAGATAGTATTTAGCTAAACTTTAGCTTGATGATTGGGAGTAACGGTACTTGGCACGGAATGTGCCAAGACAAGCCCTTCGGTGATCCGCAGATACTTTGTGATGGCTGTGGTTCGCTCTGTTTTTCAGTTTAGTCGCTTTGGAGCGCTCTAGCGGATCAGACTTCTGAATCGATTTGGCCGCGAGGATATCAACTCGGCAACTCGTTTAAGGTCTGCGGGCGGACTGAATGGACGGAGTCTTGACACGGCGCGGCGGACGGGTTTACATGCAGATTCTATGACTAGAGGAGCATGGCATAGTTGGTGGAGCGTCGCGATCGTGGCGCTTTTGCTGTGTGGCGCTGGCTTTGCGGCTGGCGATCCTAACGTGGGTTGGATCGAGGTGCGCAGCTCACATTTTTTGGTTTACAGCAATGCGGGGGAACGAGAGGCACGGCGCATTGCGGACCAGTTTGAACAGATTCGCGGGCTGTTTCATGCGGCGTTTGCAAATTTAAGGGTTGATCCCGCGCAGCCGGTGTTGATCCTGGCGGCCAAGAACGAAAATACGATGAAGATGTTGCTTCCCGAGGACTGGGAAGTGAAAGGACACGTTCATCCCGCGGGTCTGTATCAGCAAGGGGAGGACAAGCATTACGTGGTCTTGCGGGTGGACTCTGGCGGGGAAAATCCGTTTCACGCGCTGTATCACGAATATACGCACGCGCTGCTGCACCTGAATTTTACGGGGTTGCCGCTGTGGCTGGATGAAGGGATCGCGGAGTTCTACGGAAATTCGCAGCTTGGAGAGAAAGAAACAAGAATCGGGACGATCGACAACACGCACTTATATATTTTGGGTCAAAACAAGCTGCTGCCGATTGAAGTGCTGCTGAATGTGGAGCATTCGTCGCCGCACTACAACGAAGAGAACCGGGCCTCGGTGTTTTATGCGGAGTCTTGGGCGCTGGTGCATTACTTGATGCTTGATCCGGAGGCGCGGCAGCGGCAACTGATGAAGAACTTCATCGCCGCATGGGACAAGAGCGGAAACCAGATCGAAGCTGCGCAACAGGCATTCGGCGACCTGAAGAAATTCGGCGAAGTCATTCAAGCGTATTCGCGGCAGACGATGTTTCACGCGGCGTTGTACAAGAACGGGCAGCAGTCCGCAGAAAAAACATACAGCGTTCGCAATCTGCCGCCGGGAGAAGTGCTGGCGCTGCGAGGAGATTGCGCGGCGCACCGCAATCGGCTGGAGCAAGCGCAGCCGCTGATCGAACAGGCTTTGCAACTTGAGCCCGGTCTTGCCATCGGGCATGAGGCGATGGGCTACTACCTATACCGCAAGGAAGATCAAAAAGGCGCCGACGGTGAGATGAAGCGGGCGATGGAATTGGGAGCGACGAGCTTTGTGGCTCCGTATTACCACGGGATGATGCTGCTGCGCGGAGGTTTGGGCACACCCGAGGCGTTGCAGGATGCCGCCAAGAGCTTTGAACGCGCCACGCAGATCAATCCGCAATTCGCGCCGGCGTTTGAAGGCTTGGCGCAAGCGTACTCGCTTGCTCCCGAAACGCAGAAGCTGGCGGTGAACGCAGGGATTCAGGCGATGAAGCTGGATCCTACGACGCACGTATACGCCATCAACCTCATACATTTATTGCTGAACGATAATCGCGACGCCGATGCACGAAAGTTGGCGCAGAACCTGTTGGAGAAAACGAAAGTGCCGGAGGAGGCAGAGACGGCTCAGGCGCTACTGGAACAAATCAAGGGACACGAACGATGGGTGGCGGCGAGGAGGAAGGAGTCGGAGGAGGCGGCGAATCCAGCAACGCCCACTATGGTGGTGAGCGCGCCGGGGACGACGCAAAACGTGGCCACTTCCTCTCCGACGGCGGCGAGGCCCATCGATATGTCGACGCTGATGGCGGTCGAAGGATTGATACGTAGAGTCGATTGCTCGCATAAGCCGGCGATTGTGGTGACGCTGGGTGGAGGAAACCGGCCGCTGATTTTTCATGCTGCGGATTTTGGCGGGGTGGGAGTAAGTGGCGCGGATGACGGGACTAGGACCTTGGATTCTTGCGAGAGGTGGAAGGGGCGGCGGGTGAGGATCTGGTTTCAGAAGGCGACGGGGAAGGAATATTTGGGGGAGATTACGGATTGGGCTTTTGAGTAGTGGCCGGTGTTCCTAAGGACAGAGCGTCTTTACGGCTGACATCGTGCCGAGCTGGGGCGCAGCATGCTGCGCCCCTACGTTTAGTTGCGCAAACGATTAGGGCTTTTCGTAGACGGTGCGGCCGCCTGCTACTGTGCGCAGGACTTCGGTGTTGACGTAGGCGGATGGCGGGACTTTGGTCAGGTCGTTGGAGAGAACGATGAAGTCGGCGTATTCGCCGGCTTTTAGCTCGCCCTTCTTCCCTTCCTCGAATTCGGCGTAGGCCGAACCGCTGGTGTAGGCGCGAATGCAATCCTGGAGCGAGATTTTTTCTTGCGGCTGCCAGCCGGCGGCGGGCGTGCCGTCAGGAAGCTGGCGCGTGACGCAGGCGTAGAGTCCGCGGAAGGGGCTGACGACTTCGACAGGATAATCGGTGCCGAAGGCCAGGCGCGCGCCGCTTTTTTCCAGTGTGGCCCAGGCGTAGGCGCCTTTGATGCGGTCGGCGCCGACGCGCGATTCAGCCCAGCGCATGTCGGTGGTTTGATGCGAGGGCTGCATGGAAGCGATGACATTGAGCTTGGCGAGACGCGGGAGATCCTCGGGGGCGACGACCTGGGCGTGCTCGATGCGGTCGCGGCGATCGCGCTTGCCATTGGCTTTGGCGACGGCTTCGAAAACATCGAGGGTGATGCGGTTGGCGCGGTCGCCGATGGCGTGAAAATTAAGCTGGAATCCAGCTTTGTCGCGCTCGATGGCCATCGCTCTTAGTTTGTCGGGCTCCATGATCAGGATGCCGGTGGCCTTAGCGTCATCGGAATAGGGCTCGAGCATAGCGGCGGTGCGCGAACCGAGGGCGCCGTCGGTGACGAACTTGAGCGCGCCGGTTTTGAGCCATGGGTCGGTGGTGCCGCCTTCGGCGCGCTTGTTTTGCAAATCGTTGACCGGCTCGGTGAAGTGCAGCCATTCGGTGATGCGCACGGTAAGCTTGCCGTCTTCTTTCAACTGCTTGTAGGCGCGGAAATCGTCCCACTCGGAATTATCTTGCGCGGAAGTGACACCATTCTTGGCGAGATCGGCGAGCACCAGGAGAATTCCGCGACGGCGCTGCTCGGCGGTGGCGTCCGGGATGCGCATGCGAACGCGTTCCATGGCCGGGCCTTCTTTGAGCATGCCGGTGAGTTCGCCGGAAGCGTTGTGCTCGAACTCACCGCCTTGAGGATTGGGAGAGTTTTTGTCGAGTTCAGCGAGCTTGAGGGCCATGGAATTGGCTATGGCGACGTGGCCGGAGACGTGCGTCAGCAGGACGGGATTTTGCGGGGAAACGTCGTCGAGTTCCCAGCGATTGGGAAATTGCTTGTCGGGCCATAGCGTGTGATCCCAACCGGCGCCGGTAATCCACTCTCCGGGCTTGTGCGAAGCGACACCGGCGGCGAGCCGCTTTTTCAATTCTTCGATGGATGCGGCGCCGTAGAGACGCACGGAGAGCATGCCTTCGCCTGCCCAGCCCAAATGGACGTGAGCATCGTTGAAGCCGGGCATTACGAATTTTTCGCGGAGATTGACCGTTTGCGGGTGAGCATTGCCGTCGGCACATTCCGTGAGCACGTGAGAAATTGCGCCGACGCAAATAATTTTGCCGTCGCGCACAGCCAGGGCTTGCGCCCAGGGATGCTGGGGATCGTTGGTGTAGATGCGGCCGTGCAGGTAGAGGACGGTGCGGGCGGAGTCTTGCGCGTGCAGGCCTAGCGCAGCGAATGCGGCAAGCGCGATTATCAGGGGGAGTAAGGATGCAATGACACGAGCAGGATGGGTTGCGCGTGCACGAGCATTCATCGAGACTTTTCCTCCGCGAGTCCGGAAACGCCGAGAAGAGTGAGCAGGGCGCGCTTGAGGCCGAGTTCGCGGCCTGCGGGCTCATACCATTCGTTGAGAGAGTGCGCCCCGCCGCCAGTGCCGCCTGCACCGATGGAGATGGCCTCGATGCCGTGGGAGAGAGGCACGTTGGCGTCGGTGGAGGAACGCTCGACGCGGGACTGGGTGCCAACGAATTCATCGGCGGCTCGCAGCGCGGCGAGCAGCGACGAGTTTGCGGGCAATTCCCCGCCGGGGCGGCTACCTAGGAGATTCACTTTCCACTCGAGCTTGCCCTTGCTGCGGTCGCGTGCGGATTCCATTTCGTCGCGAACGCCGGCGGCGATGCTGTCGCGTAACGCTGATTCGAGTTTAGTTAATTCATCTTCACTTTCGGAGCGGATGTCGACCTTGAGTTTTGCTTCGTAGGGGATGGAATTGACGGAGGTGCCGCCTTCGATCTGACCGATGTTGAACGTGGTGCGCGGGGCGACGGGAACTCTGGTGTTGATAAAACGGACGGAGGCACGCACGAGAGCGTTGATCGGATTGGGCATGCCGAAGTCAGACCAACTGTGGCCGCCGGGGCCGGTGATGATGGCTTCCACGCGGCGAGAGGCCAGCGCTTTGGTGGTGACGTGGTCGGTGCCGGAACCGTCGAGTACGATCACGGCTTTTAGTTTGGATTTATAGGCGTCGATCAGAGCGCGCATGCCGCGGAGATTGCCTTCGCCTTCTTCGCCGACGTCGGCGACGAAGAGAATGCTGCGGCGCGGGTGGATTTGGGCTTCCTGGCAGGCGCGCGCGATGGCGATGAGGGCTGCGAGGCCGGTGCCATTGTCAGAGATGCCAGGGCCGAGAAGACGAGCGCCTTCGTGGCGGACTTTTACGTCGGTGGAAGGGGGGAAGACGGTGTCAAGATGCGCGGAGAGGACGACGATTTCTTTTTCGTTGGCGCCGCGGAGTTCGCCGATTACGTTGCCGGTTTTGTCGATTTGCACGTCGAGGCCGGAGGAGGCGAGGAGAGTTTTTACGGCGGCGGCGCGCTGAGCTTCTTGAAATGGTGCGGCAGGGATTTCGGTGAGGCGGACTTGCTGCTCATTGATCCAGGTGACGTTGCGTGCGAACCACGCCAGGGCGGAGCGGACTTCGGAGGTGTCAGCGAACTGCGTGGTGGAAGCGGGCTTGCTGTTGTGCGGAACGCTGGCGGACCTGACGGGCATGGTCAAGAGAATAACCCAAAGAGCGGCGTGTTTCATTGCGGAGTTCCGGGCGAAGTGCGGAACGAAGTGCCGGACGAAGTACGGCGAGTTTGAGGAGATCAATTGCGCGCGGCCCCGGCGCAAAGGGCTTGCACTTCGGATTCGGTGAGCACGCGGGGAGATTGCTTGGCGGCGTCGAAGATGCGGGTGACGAGGGCGTCATCGGCGGGGATGCCGTGACGCTCGAGCCAGAAGAGGACGTTGGATTTGCCGCTCATGGGGCCGATTTCGATTATTTGGTCGAGGCCGAAGAGATGGGACGGGACACCGCTGTAGACGGCGTCGGCCAGGGCGGCGTCTTGTTTGTGATAGGCCTTGATGATGGCGGCGGCGTGGACGCCGGTGGCGGTGCGGAAGGCGTCGCGGCCGATTACTGGATAGTTGGGCGGGATGGTGGTGTGGGTGGCTTTCGCGACCTTTTCGCAATATTCCTTAAGGCGGGAGAGATCCTGGTTGAGGAAACCCATCAGGCGGAGATTGACTAGCATTAGTTCCATTGGCGTGTTGCCGACGCGCTCGCCGAGAGAATTGGCGGCGGCGTGGACGCAGTGAGCGCCGGCGGCTACGGCCCAGAGGGAGTTGGCGATGGCCAGGCCGCGGTCGTTGTGACCGTGCCAATCTACGCGGATTTTTTCGCCGCTGGGCTTCACGACTTCGTCGATGGCGAATTTTATCAGGTTGTAGGCGCCTTGCGGGGTGGCGTGCCCGACGGTGTCGCAGAGGACGACGGCGCGTGCGCCGCTGCGGATGGCGGTGGAGTATAGGCGCTTCACGGTATCGGC
>Ga0137403_10008223_pt1 | contig 11688 bp, 10 predicted proteins | sample CZOMad2_1_16fung_FD_122057 | JGI IMG/M metagenome (GOLD analysis project Ga0137403, IMG submission 122057) | Vadose zone soil fungal communities from Angelo Coast Range Reserve, California, USA - CZOMad2_1_16fungal (Hybrid Assembly) | ecosystem: Environmental > Terrestrial > Soil > Vadose zone...
CCGCCGTGAAGCTGAATGGCCTCTTGTGCGCAGTGATCATACGCGCGTATGGCCGCGAGTCGCGCGCACGCGGCTGCCTTTCGAAACTCCCCGGAATTCGCCTGCAGTGCCGAGAGCGCAGCCCCGCGGGCAATCTGAATCAACGTATAGAAATCGGCGAGTCCATGTTTGACTGCTTGAAATGCGCCGATCGGTTGGCCGAACGCACGCCGCTGCAAGGCGTAGTCACGTGTAGCCCACAGACAAGCATCCGCGCCTCCCACCTGCTCGAACGCGCTCACCACGGCTAGCTCGTCAAGTACGTCATCGAGTACATCGTCGCCGAGCAGCGGCGTGGCCGCAGCACCCGCGAATGTGAGTCGGGCGTATCCGCGACTGTTATCAATGGTATCAACAACGCTGCGGCGGACCCCGGGCTGGTCGAGATCGACCAGCGCGATCTGTGCCCGGTTGCAGAGGACGAGCGCATACCGGGCAAAGGCGCCGGCGATCACCGCAACCTTTTCACCTGTCACACGCGCGCCATCAAACAGGGTCGTGGGGCGGGCAGGTACGGCGGACTCCCCGGCCTCAAACAACGCAACGGTAAAGATTTCGTTGCCGCTCGCCCCCTCACGCAAAAGCGCCTGCTGCTCGGCCGAGCCGGCAGCGGTAATCGCCGACATCGCGCAGGTCGTCACACCAAAAGGCACCGAGCCGACGCGGCGCCCCAATTCCTCGGCAATCGCACAGCGCGCCTCTAAGTTCATGCCAAGACCCCCCAGCGTCTCGGGAACACTGATACCCAGCCATCCCAACTCCGAGACCACCGACCACAGCGCGCCATCAAAGTCGCCGCGCTCCCCGAGCAGCCGACGTGCGCTGCCTTCAGTATCGACAGCGCCCAGGGCTCGTACCGCCTCGGCGCGAATCATCTCGATATCCTCTTCACTGCACTGCATGGAGTAGACCTGACAGCAACACGCTATCCACGCTCAAAAAGCCTTGATCCCAAGGCGCTCCGCAAAGAAGGGCGCGACGCCCTGGGCGTTGGCGATTTCTCGAGCGGGGCCCGATACCACTGTGTCCCAGTTGCGCAGCAGATCCTCGGCAGTCTCGCCCTCCTTCAACGCATATCCGTGCGTCAGTTGCGTCACCACGCGCGAGAACATGCCGGCGCCGGCTTGATAGGTTTGGCCCGTGCTGGGACACGACGAATGACAGAGCAGTACAGCAAGAGGAGCGATCTTCTCCGGCGACAACATATCGCCGGCCGACGTGTAGAGATCCGCGGCCGCATCGCTCGCTCCCCGCGTCATGCGCGACGAGGCCCACGGCGCGACGACATTCACCTTGATGTTGTTTTTCGCGCCTTCGATGGCGAGGGTCCGAGAGAGTCCGACGACGCCCATTTTGGCCGCGCCGTAGTTGCTCTGACCGAAATTGCCGAAGAGGCCCGAAGCCGAAGTGGTGAAGAGGATCCGTCCGCCGGTTTCCTGCGCCTTCATCGCCTGAAAGGCGGGCTGGCCGACATAGAAGGCGGCGCAGAGGTTCACAGCAAGGACGGCGTCGAGCTTCTCGAATGGCATCTTCGCAAATGTCACATCGCGAACGATCCCTGCATTGCAGATCAGCGCGTCGATCCGGCCCCAGGTATCAAGGGCCCGTTGCACAATCGCGCGCCCGCCTTCAGGCGTGGCCACCGTATTGCCGTCCGAGACCGCCTGCCCTCCTGCCTCGCGGATCTCACGCGCCGCGAGTTCGGCAAGCGTCTCGTCGGCCAGGTCCTGGGCGGCCCCCAGGTCATTGACGACGACTAGCGCGCCGCGACGGGCGAGTTCTCGGGCGTAGGCACGGCCGATACCCTGCCCTGCGCCGGTCACCACGACCACCTGCCCATTGAATTCGAGTAGAGCCACCTTCCCCCTCACTTGAGTGCACCGGGCATGCCGCGCATCCGCTCGCGGGACATTTTCGTCATCGATAGCGACAACCGTCCGATGGCCATCAGTCTAGTCCCTCTTGAGCTATTGTGTAAACAGTTTATGCCTTAGATTGCACAAAATTGCGTATTCAGCGTTGACGTATGCCTTATCTGTTTACTATTATGGAATGGCCAAGCGGGGGGAACAATGCGGGAAGCGCTGCCAACACCGACGCCAGAGACTCGTCATTTTTGGGAGGGCTGCAGGGCCGGCGAACTGCGCCTCCAACGCTGTAAGCCCTGCGCGCACGTCTACTTCCCGCCGCGCGCTTTCTGTCCCCGATGCAGCAGTCGGGAGGTCGCGTTTTTTGCGGCCAGCGGCCAGGGGAGCCTCTATTCCTATGTCATCAATTACCGGCCGCGGGCGGACATGGGAAGCGAGCCGCACTCTATCGCTGTGGTCACCCTCGATGAGGGGCCGCGGATGATGACCAACATCATCAATTGCCCGCAGACAGCGGAAGCGCTGGTGCTCGACATGCGCGTGCGCGTTGTATTCGAAGTACAAAACGACGAGATTGCGCTGCCTCTCTTCGAACCGGCGCAAGGCTGAGGCCGCTCTTGGAGCCAGGCAGCATTGCCGTCGTCGGCGCGGCGGAAACAACCCAACTCGGCGTCATCGCCGATGTCTCGGTGCTCGGTCTACATGCCGACGCCGCACTCAATGCGATACAAGACGCCGGCTTGACCGTCGCTGACATTGACGGTGTGGCGACCGCCGGCATCAGTCCCGTCGATCTTGCCTACTATCTGGGCATATCACCGATCTATGCCGATGGCACGATGGTGGGCGGCTGCTCGTTCATGATGCTGCTGCGTCACGCGGCCGCGGCGATCAACGAGGGGCTCTGCAATACGGTGTTGATTACTCACGCGGAATCGGGTCGGTCACGGATTGACGCCGGAGTCTTCCCGCGCACGCCCAGCAGCCTCGTCGGCCAATTCCAACAGCCCTATGGCGTTTACGTGGCCTCCACCGTGTTTACCATACCGGCACTACGCTACATGAAGACCTATGGGGCCACGGAGGAAGATCTGGCGAGGGTTGCTGTAGTACAGCGCCAATGGGCGGCCCGAAATCCCCGTGCGAGTTTCCGCAATCCGATCACAATCAGCGACGTTCTCGATTCGGCGATGATCGCATGGCCATTCCGTAAGCTGATGTGCTGCCTGGTCACCGACGGTGGCGGTGCGCTGATTCTGACGAGCGCTGCGCGCGCCCGCGATTTGCAACAAAAGCCCGTCTACGTGTTGGGCACGGGTGAAGCCGTCGATTCGCCGCTGATTGACCAGATGGAGAATTTCACTTCATCGAAGGCTTTCCGCGCTTCAGGCGCGAAAGCGTTCCAGGAGGCCGGCATTAGTCACGCGGAAGTCGATCACCTGATGGTGTACGACGCTTTCGCGCACATACCGCTCTACGGGCTCGAGGACCTCGGATTCGTAGGACGCGGTGAAGCCAAGGACTTCGTGCGCGAGGGCCAGACTGGAACCGGCGGTCAGCTGCCGATGAACACCAACGGTGGCGGACTCTCCTATATGCACTCGGGGATGTACGGCATGTACGCGCTGCAGGAAAGCGTGCGACAGATGCGCGGCACCGCACCGGCGCAGGTCGAAGGCGCCAAGATTTCCGTGTGCCACGGCGTCGGCGGATGGTTCTCCGCAGCAGGCACGATCATCTTTTCAAACGAGATGCCCACGTAAGCCCTGACAGATGATGCATCGTTACGGTTAGGAGGATCAGGTGCCGATCCATTACCCCGATATTCTCGAGGAGCACAGCGAGCCCAGGACGCTGACCTATGTTGAAAAGGACATCATGCTGTATGCGCTGGGAATTGGTCTCGGCGATGATCCGATGAACGAGGATGAGCTTCCCTTCGTCTATGAGAAGGATCTCAAGGCCGTGCCGACTGCGGCGACCGTGTTGCACGCGAGCATTGGCCGCCCACAAATGGCTTGCAGCCGGCTTGGCCATCGCCCGAGCAGTGTCAACTACCCGATGATCGTTCACGGTGAGCAGAAGATCGAGCTGCATCGTCCGCTGCCGAATTCAGGCTCCTTTCGCGCCACTACCCGTACGATTGGCGCGTTCGACAAGGGTGCCGACAAGGGCGCCGTGATCATCAACGAGACGGTCTGGACCGACAAATCGGAAAAGGTCGTTACACTGACGGGTACCATCTTTGCACGCGGCGATGGCGGGTTCGGAGGTCCCACCGAAGGTGCCCCGCAACCACATACCCTGCCCGCGCGCCCCCCCGATCAGACTCTGGAGTTCGCGACTCGCCCGGGACAGGCGTTGCTGTACCGGCTCAACGGTGATCGCAATCCGCTGCACGCCGATCCGGAGGTCGCACGGCGGGCCGGCTTCAATCGGCCCATCCTGCATGGGCTGTGTACTTATGGCATCACCTGTCGCGCCGTGCTGCAGGCAATCACCGACTATGATCCGACGCGGATTCTCAGCCATCAGGTGCGATTCTCATCGCCAGTCATCCCAGGAGACACGATCGCCCTCGATCTGTGGCGCGATGGGGATGTGGTGTCGTTCGAGGCGCGTGCGAAAGAGCGCGGAGTCACCGTCATCAAGAACGGAAAAACCGTGCTGAGGGCGCGCATCCCTGACTGATGCGCGGCAGGCTGCTTTCTGTGTGATTGATCGCCCGGCCCGGCACATGATTCCTTTCAGCTCACGAGAGGCTCAGTACTTGAGCTTGTGCCTGATGAGGTGGTTCAGACGGCCCGGCACGTCGTTGTCCAACAGGCATCCTTGTATGGTTTTCAGGCTGCGAAGCTGGGCTGATCGAGCATGTCCATAGGATCCCTTCACCACTTCCTTGATCACCGCGTCCCAGCGGTCGAAGGCAAACAGGCAGTAGTCGTTCCAGGCCTCCGCTCGCTCCAGCCGGACCCCCCCTTGTGCCAGCGTTTCCAGATAGAGTTCAAAAAGCGCTTTCTCGTGCGCGATACGGTCCTCATTCGTCAGAGCCGAGAGGAGAAAGTACGAAAGGTCGCGAAGTCCGTATCCAGAAAACATCACTTGCCAGTCATAGTAACCGGCACGTCCGTCCGGGTAAGAAAAGGTGTTGCCGAGATGGGAGTCACCATGAAGGACGGTGTGCGGCTTGCTCTCCCAGTACTCAAATGTCGCGTTTGCATGTTCGTCCCACGTCCGCAGCAGATCGACGGCATCGGCAACGATGACTTCCTCAGTCGCTTGTTTGAGAAAGGCATCTCGCACCTCGCGGAACGAGCTTCGGAGCCAAGACCAGCCGAATCGCTTGGTGCGCGGCCGGACCCATGCCAGATCACCCAGCAGGCGATCATTCTCCCAGTACTTGGCATGAAAGCGGGCCTGCGTCACAGTGACCGCACGCGCGTGTTCGACCGAACAGTCATCGGCCTGCCAATAGGGCCGACACCCTTTGGCCGTCAGGTCTTCCAGCAGGATGAGAAATCGGCCGCCGGGATAGCTTTTGTAGTAATAGGCGTCCGGCGCAAGACCGGGATTCTCGGGATGCAATATCTGATAGAAGTTGGCTTCCGCTTCATGCAGATGAAGCACGGCGATGCTTTCGCGATGATAGGCGATGTCCGGAGTCGCTTTTGCAAAGAGCGACGCAGGAAGCCCCGCGGATTTCCCAGCCTCGTTCCACTGGAGCCGCCACTTCTTGCGACTGGTCATCCCGTGATGGCTGTCGAGGACAACCAGTTCATCGAGTTTGGCCCGCGCGACACCGTTCCCGAGAGTTGCTGTCAACCACTCAGCGGTGATCTCATCGAGCGTGTGAGGTTCGCTCAGCGCGAGCGCCGGCGCGTACGCGAGCGCATAGTCCGCAGAGGCGAGTGCGTGTAACGCAGATTCATGCAGAGCCGGGCTGTCTGCACTGTAATGACTGACTCGACCCATTATCGTTGACCTCTCCGTTGCAAGTCGCAAGTAGATCGCTCAGCCGCTGTTGGATGATCGTCTGCGCTTGCGCCATGATGCGCTCGATCAGTTCGCGGCACGTCGGGATGTCGTGAATCAGGCCCTGCACCATGCCGGCTGTGCGCACGCCATGATCCGGATCACCCAGGGTCAGGCCCTCCCGGCCGCGTACGCCTTTCACGAGGTGTGCCACGTCATTGAATGACCGCCCCGCTTTCTCCAGTGCCAATACCTCTTGGCTTACCGCGTTGCGCGCAACGCGCGCTGTATTGCGATAACTGCGGAAAATGAGATCAGTGGAGCGCTCGTCGCTTTCGACCATGAGTCGTTTGATGTTGTCGTGGATGGGCGCCTCGCGCGTAGCGCAGAAGCGCGTCCCCATGTTGATCCCGTCTGCCCCGAGCGCCAAGGCGGCTACCAGTCCGCGGCCGTCCGCCAAGCCACCGGATGCAATCAGTGGAATAGTGACCTGGTCAGCGGCAGCCGGTATCAGAACCAAGCCGGGTATATCGTCCTCACCGGGATGGCCAGCGCATTCGAAACCGTCAATCGAGATCGCGTCAACTCCCATCCGCTCGGCGGAAAGCGCGTGACGGACCGAAGTGCATTTGTGGATGACCGTGATCCCATTCGCCTTGAATTCCTCGACATGCTCCTGAGGCTTGTTGCCGGCTGTTTCGGCAATACGGACCTCCATGTCGATGATGGCCTTGCGATACTCGGCATAGGGCGGAGCATTGATGGACGGCAGGATCGTGAGATTGACTCCGAAGGGTTTGTCGGTCATGCGACGGCAACGCTCGATCTCGCGGCGAAGTTCGTCCGGGGACGGCTGCGTGAGCGCTGTGATGATGCCGAGTCCGCCGGCATTGGACACCGCGGAGGCCATCTCGGCAGTTCCCACCCATTGCATACCGCCCTGCACAATGGGATGTTTGATCCGGCACAGATCCGTGAGGCGTGTCTTGATCACGTCGTGCTGGCTCAGTTCGGGCCGATGGCGACGGTCTTGGGGCGTATGAACTCATCAATTCCCTGACGACCTCCCTCCCTTCCGTAGCCGCTGAGACCGTCGCCGCCGAAGGGCAGTCCGGGCTTGAGCGAGCGACCGCCATTGACCATGATAGTGCCGCCGCGCAGCTCGCTTGCCAATCGGTGCACTCGTTTCACATCTCGGGTCTGAAGATGTGCAGCCAGGCCGTATTCGGTGTTGTTGGCGATCCGGATGGCTTCTTCTTCGGAGGAGAACCGGATGATGGACAGTACGGGCCCAAACACCTCGCGTTGCGCAAGAGTGCTGTCCGGATCAACATCCGCGAAGACGGTCGGTTGAATGAAAAAGCCGTTCGACAATTCGCCGCCGAGGCGATCGCCTCCGGCGACGAGCTTGCCCATTTTCTCGCTCTTGGCGCGCTCGATCACACCCAGAATACGTGTCATGGCCGCCTCATTGACCACGGGCCCCATGTCGATCGCAGGGTCGAGCGGATCACCGATCTTGATGGCAGCCACCTGCGCGGTCACGCGCTCGAGCACGTCGGCATAGACGTCCTGATGCACCAGCATGCGGGTAGGAAAGCTGCATCCTTGGCCGCTCATCCGCGCCAGACTCAGCATGACGCCATAGGAGCACGCGCGATCGAGGTCCGCGTCCGGAAAGATCAGGTTGGCAGACTTGCCACCCAACTCCAGCACGGCCGGCTTCAGATGCTGAGCACAGGACGCGAGGATTTTGCGCGCGGTAGACGGCCCACCGGTAAAGGTCACCTTCTGCACTCGGCGATGTGCCACGAGCACTTCCGCCGCATCGACTCCCCCAGGCACGATGTTGCACACGCCATCAGGAATCCCCGCTTGTTGTACGAGCTGTCCAAACAGCTCCGCCGAGAACGGCGTGAACTCTGACGGCTTCACCACCACGGTGTTGCCCGCCGCCAGGGCCGGTGACACCTTCATGCCGAGCGAGATCAGTGGTCCATTCCAAGTGATGATGATCCCGATCACACCGTAGGGTTCACACATCGAGTAAGTGAAGTCGGTGTCGCTTGTGAAGCTCGTGGCAACCGTACCATCGAGTTTGTCCGCCCAGCCGGCGTAGTAGGCGGTCCAGGCCTTGGCCTGTTGCCACGCCCCCCTTCCGATGGCGAGTGGCGAGCCATTGTCGAGCGCATGGTAGGTCGCGAAGCGCTCGCCATTCTCCTCGAGTAAACCGGCAAGACGCAGCAACGCGTCACGCCGTGCGGCCGGCGCCCAGCGTCCCCACACCTCGAACGCTTTGGATGCGGCTTCAACCGCTTCATTCATCTCGGCGCTCCCGGCAAGCGGCACGTCGGCGTGAACCTTGCCGATCGCAGGGTCCACGTGTTGATAGATGCCGCCTGAACCTCGGCTGAGCTGACGATCACCGATGCGCAGCTTTACGGGCGGTGGCGGTGGGCGGTTAGCAATCAGCATATGAACTCTCCTGCTCCGATCATCCGCATGCGCGAGGCTTGCATTCAAGCGATGACGGATATTTAGTTATCATAATACCTATGCCACAGACAATCAAAACGGTATACGGGCTTCTAACTGCACTGTCCTCTGAAATATAGCGTAAACTGGTAACAGAATTGCGTTGAGTCAGTAGGCCACAAGTGCCGGTTGCGCCCTTACAGGCCCTGAGCTTCGCCCGAATCAGGAGAGAACATGCCACTTGTGATCGTCACGACTCGTACGGGCGAAGAGCACCGAGTTGAGAGCAATCCGGACCAATCGGTGATGGATGCACTGCGCAGCGCTGACGTGGGCGACATTCAAGCCCTGTGTGGAGGGTGCTGCGCGTGCGGGACCTGCCACGTCTACGTCGATGCCGCCGCTGCCGACAAACTGCCGCCGATGGCAGCCGACGAACGGGACTTGCTGGAAGGTTTCGAATTTCGTCGCTCCACCTCGCGACTGTCTTGCCAGTTGCGCCTGGGGGACGATCTGGAAAGTCTGCGCGTAACCGTCGCCCCCGAGGGCTGATGTTGACGGGTACGCCAAGCGTGCCGACGTAGGTTTGACGAGCGCCCGAGGCAGCGAGCGAATCATCTCGATGGCTCGGGCGTAGGCGCTCGTGGGAATCGTCAACTAAAATTTATAGCTGAGGTCAACGCTGAACATGCGGGGTGGGCCAAGGGCCGCACCCTGAGCGCCGATACCCAGCGTGTTGCCGGTGTTGCCCAGGAAAAATACCTTGTTGGTCAGATTGGTTGCATTAAAGGCCGCATCGAAAGCCGAGCCTTTGATGTGATTCCACTCGGCACGAGCATCGACGGTGGTATAGCCTGGATTCAATCCGCCACCGTGTGCAACCGTGTCGAACTGACCTAACGCAATAGCTTCTCCGGCCGGCAGGACGCGCACCAGCGCCCCCGTGTAAAATTGATCCTGATAGTTCACCGCTGGTGCGAGAACGAGTTCACCGAGCCCGTTAGGTAACTCGCCATGCAGTTTCAGCGTGAGAGTAGCCTTGTTTCGGGAAACATAAGGCACCGGATTGACCGCCAGATCGAGGGTCGAACCCGGCAGCGACGTGTCAGGCCATTCGGTGATATAGGCATCGATCAAGGCATAGCTGCCGCTGAGCGTCAGCCACGAAGTGGGCTGCAAGACGAAATCCATATCGAAGCCACGGAAAGTCGTTTTCGGAACATTGGTCGTCACCGTGCTCAACCCGGCGGCGGAGGCCGCAAGGTAGCTCTCCTGCATCCCGTGATAGTAGTCGTAGAAGGCTTCGATGTTGAATTGCCCCTGTACGTCCCCGACGATGAACTCGTCCTTCAGACCGATGGAATAGTCATCGACCGTCTCAGGCTGGAAGGACGACAGCGCGAGGTTGGTCTGTGACGGGTTGAAACCGCCACGTTTGTATCCGCGCCGATAGCCGCCATAGACCATCACTCCGTTTGCCGGATGGTAGTCGAGGCTCACGTTGTAGGTGTTGCCCTGTGCCTTTTGCTGATAGTAAGTCAGTGGCGAGGTGACAATCCCGCCAACGCCCGGGACGGTGCCGAAACCGGTCTGCCCCGCGGTGCCGTACGTCACATCGTCCCAGCTATGCCGGTAACCACCCGTCAAATTGATGCGATCCGTAATCTTGAATGTCCCGGACGCATACGCTCCGTAGGAGTTGATGTCGTTGTGCACAAAGCTGGTGACGGATTCGCCGAATTCCCGTGTCCATTGAAAGATGTTGATATCGGTGAGGCCTCCGGGCTCGCGTGTCCGGTCAATCAGACCACCGACAATCCACTGCAACCGCCTGTCGAAGCTCCGACCCTGCAGTTGCAGTTCGTCGGTCGTCTGACGGTTCTTCAGAGGACGCGGCACGGTCTGGCCGTCGATGGCAATGGCGGCTACTCCGGTGCCGTCGCTGTCCTGGGGCTGGTCCGTGTATCCGGACGCGTCGATATAGCCGAAGATGTTCTTCAGCGTGAGATCCTGGATCAGCTCATAGGATGTGGTGTTTATCACTGCCCACACTCGCGAGTGTGGCCTGCTCAAGTTGAGATCCAGGTCCGAATATCGCGTCCCGTAGCCCGGCGTGTAGAAAGCTCCCAAGCCGTTGGGCTCACCCAGCCCGATGGTGTTGAGGCCGGCACCGGCGGTCGCTCGGTTACCGTCGCTGTGAAAGGTGAGCAGGGTACTGTTCTCGAGACCCTCAACCGCCCTCACCAGCAGCGTCCCCCGAAACTCGGTTACGTCCTGGTTATCGTAGGTCTGCGCCGGCAATACCGTGCCGGTCGCCGCATCAATCACTCCCGCACGGTTGTGCATGTAGCCGTTGCGCTGCCATTCAAAGCCGGCTAGACGCAGGTCCACTTTGCCTGCATCGAACGGCAGGTTGACCGCCGCCTCTGCCTGGAAATCACCGTAGGTTCCGCCCTGCAGACGCGTGTAGCCACTGAACTGATCTGTAGGAGCCTGCGGCACAATGACAACGGCGCCCCCGGTAGTGCTGCGCCCGAACAACGTGCCCTGAGGGCCCTTCAGAACCTGCAACGATTGCAGGTCAAAAAACTGCGGCGGCAGCGTGGGCATCTGAAACGGTGCGCTCAGCGGCACTTCGGCGAAGTAGGTTTCCACGCTGCCGGCTGCGGCGCCGTAGTTTTGGCCCTTGCCACGGATGGAGAAGGCCGGAAGGCCGCCGTTGCCGGAGTCCGCATTCACGGTCAGGCCCGGGACCGCCCTGCTGAGATCAAATGCCGAGGTAATGGACCGGGCAGTCAACGCTGCCTGCGTGAACGCCGTCACGGCAACCGGAACATCCCCGAGCGCTTCAGTTCGCCGCCGCGCCGTCACGACAATCTGCTGGAGCTCCGGGCTCGATTCGGATCCTTCGGCGGCAGGTGCGTCGTCCGAGAAGGACGGCATTGAAGCCGCCATCAAGCCTACCCCCAGACAAACACTCAATGATCCCGCACCCGACGAAATGCTTCGCATTGCCAACCCCCCTCTCTTTGTCAAGCCACCAGCCAAAGCGCTTTAAAGTGATTACACAACCAGCTTGCTTTATTATGATTACACAATACAGGATCAGATCCGAAATGCAAATTAGATATCCGCCGTTCCGAGCGAATTTGATGGCAATATGGCAAAGGATCTTGTCTAATTAGTTATCAGAATTGTTGTTCTACGGCAGAGCTTTAGTAAGTCTGAGGTTGGGATCCTGTCCCGAAGCCAAGTGAAAAGAGGTGTGAAATGGGTGCGATAGCAGTCGTCACTGGGGCAAGCCGGGGTGCCGGAAAGGGAATCGCAGTCGCGC
>Ga0137403_10008224_pt1 | contig 11687 bp, 34 predicted proteins | sample CZOMad2_1_16fung_FD_122057 | JGI IMG/M metagenome (GOLD analysis project Ga0137403, IMG submission 122057) | Vadose zone soil fungal communities from Angelo Coast Range Reserve, California, USA - CZOMad2_1_16fungal (Hybrid Assembly) | ecosystem: Environmental > Terrestrial > Soil > Vadose zone...
CTATGAAAACCATCTTTGCCGTCTAAACCAAGATCGCAAAAGATGCATCCACAGGAGAGGGTAACTTCCGTTTCTTTCTCTGTCATATCCCATCATCCTTCAATTGCCTGCGGATACGGCGCTGGGACATAATCCCAGCGCATTTCTCCAGTAGGTAAACGACCGACAATCCTGTTATCCCTAGCGAAATAAACAGATATCCTGCATAGTTCATGATCATCTCCTTTGACGGGGCGCATCCATGTGGAAACCGGACACCATCTCTCTCCCTCAGCGTAATAAAATGAAGCAGATGGAGCTTCTTAAGAAGATTGATGCCTGCAAGCGGGTGAAGCGCTCGTTATTGCCAACTTATATGGAGGGTTTCCATCAATCGATGGTGCTGGATGCGCAAATTGCGTCCTTGACCAAGGAGATTGAGGAATTAAACCCTCCACCGAAACGCAAGCCAATCCGGGATTAAGCCCGATTTAAGCTGGTATAATTGATCTTGGCACAGATCAAGGCGATTACAAAGCAGATGCCAGAGATGATGACAGCTACTGTGGAACCTTCTAGCCATGCCAACAGACCATTAAAGAAGGAGACGATGGCAAGTCCGATACTGATAGAGAATGCTATTTCGCAGGCTGTTTTGATTGTCATGATAGTCCCCTTTGTTTGATGCCTTTATTGATCAGATGGGCAAAGTTTTGCTGGGCTTCTGGTTCTAACTCCTTGAGTTGTTTCATGATTTCGGTATGTTTGGCGATGAACTGCTTCTGGGATCGGGGATGTGGAGTCTTGGTATAGAACAGTTCCAGCCATTGGTCAGACAGGGTTTCAGCGGTCATCATCATCGATGTTCTCCCAGACAGTGATAAGCCGATGGATAGCGCGAGTGTGGTAATCCAAGGCATTGGTCAAGTTCTTAATCGCGATCGCCACCAATGCCAAGAAGGCGGTAAACCAGATGGCGATTACGACTTCAATGATCTCCATGCCAGTCATCGTTTTGTTTTCACCACCACTTCAAGGCCTTGTTCTGCCAAACTACGCATCAGATTGGTGATCTCTTCATTTCTGGCATGGCCTTCTCTGAGAGATTTCACGAGTTTATCGAGGGGGGTTGTGGGATGGTTGGCTGGATCGAGTTTAAGTATTCCAAGTGCCACAAAACGATCGATCCAAGACTCGGCTGAGGCAGAATGGGCATTTTCAATGCCATTGAACGCAGCGATGGCTTGATCTCGTGTCATGATGTTCTCCTTATTGCGGATCTAGGTCTTCCGCGAAATCATCATTGGTACTTTCGCTATAAAGTTGGATATGGGCGGTGGTATACCGTTCCATCATCCGGTCGGTGAGAGGAATTACTTGGTCGGTATCCTCAGTGATATCTACCATATGTTCGCTGTGCTGACCTTCAGCGTCTAAGGAATGTTCCTCAATGGTTTCATTGATTAAGGCGACGATATCCCTAGAAGTCCATCCGGGACGTGGCATTGGTTTCTCCGTGGTTTATTGCAGTGTGGTGGTTGTCACATTGAACTTAGTCAATAGATCATCCTGCACGGCATGCAGCATCATTGGGAAGTCGGTTTCAGCATGACCCCGCTCCTTTGCTTCCTCCATCAGGGTTTGCAGGATCAGCAGGCCGATACGGGCATGTTCCCATTGGCCGTTTTCACGGGTTTGGACGATCACCAGCACATGGGCTGCCATGGCGGTATCGACCTCAAACAGGTCATCTTCGACGTTGGTAAAGACGGCGATATCATCAGGTTTTATGCCCAACGCAGTCAGTTGGCTGATAAGGGCGTTGCGCCGTTCATCGTTCAAGAAGGTTTTCATCGTTTCTCCGTGTTGTCTGATTTATCCACCCTTCGGATGGAAAACATCATGCTAGCATTGCTAGCGGTTATTGCGGGATTGACCCCACGTGCCAGCGCTGATTGTGGCCCTTCATGGCTTCATTCATCATCGGCAACTGGAGTTCATTCCAGCCACGTTCGGAGGCTCTATCCATATAGCTGATCAGCATGATTGCAGCCGCGATTATGAATTTGGCGTTGGGTTTGTCTCCACCGTCGATTTGGTCCTTATATTTGGCGGTCTGATTGATCAGGGCAGTTAGTCTGGCATCCAGCTCATCTGCATTATCAGGCCAACTGGCAAATTTCTCCGCCATTTCTTGGGGCATTCCAAGGCTTGTCAATTGTTCTATTAAATGTTCCCGAGCTTCATCGTTTAAAAAGGTTCCCATATGTTCTCTCCGTGGTTTATCGGTGATTATATTGCGTTGGCAATGTGGGCAATAATGTCATAGACGATGTAGCCAATCCCAGTTGCCACAATACTGGGAATGATCCAGTTACAGAGGATGTCCATCACATCTCCTTAATGCGGCGGCAGAAGGCCAGAAGGGCAGTTTGTTCTGCTTCCGTGGGCTCACGGGGCATGTCGCGTTCTTCGCTTATGGCCAGTATAGCTTCAGCGACCAATTGCAATACGGTCATTTCCTGCTCATCTATGGCAATAATGTGGACGGTAGGGATATCTCCAAGTGATTGAGTCATCAGGTTTCTCCATTGGTTTTTGTTGGGAACACTTATTGCTTCCCTCCACAAAGTGGAGAGGGAAGCAATAAGGTTCCGAATCGGCCCTATAGATCTTTAATCTCCAGCTCTGCGAGGCAGACAAACCGGGTTCCATCAATCTCATGGTCCACCGAGATATGATGGTGGCCATGGACCCAGAGTTCAGGCTTATGGAATTCCCACAAGGATTGCAGGAATTGTTCGGTTCGAGATCGGTCTGTCCAATGATGGGAATGCGGAATGGCCAAGGCAGCGGTGGTGGGGCATTCATGGGTGACCATGATGCGAGGTTTCTGGGCATAGTAAATATCTGCCAAGATATTCATATCTTCTTGGCTTAACTGCTCATTTGTCCACCATGAATAGTGTTCGATGCGATATTGCCAATCAACGCTATAGCCACCGCCGATGAACATGGTATCATTTTCAATACAACCATCCGCTATCCATTGGGTGCTCTGACGGCAGACAGAGGGGTTGTCATGGTTGCCCCGAATAAAGCGGGCATTGGCCTTGACCATTTCATCATAAGGCGGGTTGGCGCTATATTCTCCATGGGGCCAGCGGCGAAAGCCAACGCCCATATCGCCGATTTGGATGGTATTTGGGTGTGCGCGGATGATAGCTTTATATCGGGTATATTTACCATGAACGTCGCCAATGTAGATTGTCATGATTTATCCTTAATCTTCATAGTCATAGCGATCTGGGAACCGAGGCATCCGATAGCCTTGAGGGATTCGATCCTGATATTTCGGACCATAACAATCCCCGCGATAGATGCATGGTTCCACCTGCGGACCGCCGCCCGGGCCTCTGATAGGAGGCACTGGGGCTCTATAGCGCCGATATTCAGGATTATCATAGCCCCGGTCCCACATCGGCGGACCGCCATATTGGATGGGGGCAGCGAGTTGAAGCAAAGTGAGGGCGATTTTGGCAGTTATCATGGTTTATACTCCGGGATATTCAATGCGTTCAGCCGACAGGAGCTCACAACCGGGGTATTGATCCTCGGCTTGTTCCATCGCGTGTTGTTCATCCTCGGCTTGACACAGATGAATGGTGGTGGTCATGAAGCAATTATCTACTTCAAGCAGGCGGACGAGATAGCGGGCGGTATCCATGTTATTCTTCTTTCATCTCGGTAATGGCATTGGTGAGGGCATCGAGTTTTTCGCCAATATGGGCTCCAAATGCCTCAATGGCACCCATTTGGGTGGCGGCGTCGCCATTGCCCAGATATTTGAGCCACATGGCAAGTTTGCTTTGTTCTTCGGCTATCACCAGTAAAGCATAGGCAATAGCGTATGATCCGTCGCCTTTCCGGGCTTTTTCTTCAAAGTAGTCTTGGATATGCATGGTTTCTCCTTAGCGTTTGGGGGCCTTATAGCCCTTTTGGTTCTAGGGGTTCTCCATCTTGGGCTTAGTCACTCTCAATATTTGATCTTCGTAAGTTCGTGGTGCAGGGCTTGGATCAAGGCCCAAATCCGGGGGGCTTTGCGTTCAAGGTCGGCTAAACCGGTACCGATGCCAGCTTGGGGGAACACCACCGTTTTTCTGCCTGATCTCAATAGATTAAAGAGTACATTAAAGCGGAATTTGATGATGGGTGAGACGGCATCGTAGCAAGCATCGCTGTCATCGAAGAATGCATCTGATTTCATTGAGGATTTGTATTTGGTGGGAATACCAAAGGCATTGGGTTCACCACGCATTTCCTTGGCTTGGCCACCATAGCCGAGTCCCAGTATATTATCCCCAAACACGAAAAAGGTTTCGGGTTCATCCTTGAGCATCTGACGGGTGATGAAGGGTCGGTATTCACTCGGCATGGTTTTACTCCTCGTTGGCTATACACAGCCATGTATCGGCATGGCATCGTTTCGGGGCACACCAGCACAGCAGATCACAGCCTTTAAGATCGGCTTTGGCTTGGGCTCTAATCTTGGCTTGTAATGGCTGCCTTATCCAAGCTTCAAACTGATCGCAGACTTTATCCCGCTGACTTTCATTGGTCATAATGAATGGATTGCCATAAGGGGTTGAACGATCGACCTTTTTGGCATTAATGGGCCAGCCTTTGGTGCGCATGTTATAGACTTTGGGCATTATTTGAACCTCCTAAGGGTGTCGGGATCGGCTAAATCATAAACCATGATGCTATGGGCTTTAGCGATGCGGATGGCTTGGCCAGTTCCACCACCACCGGCGGCATTCGCTGTCCAACAAATGATGAACTCGGAGGGTGTCTGGAGATCTTTACCCAAGACTTGATGGCAGTTCCGAGCATGGAGCTTGCGGGCGGCGTGGGAACATTTCTGCCAAGCAGGATGATATTTCTCTGCCATCACAAAGGCCTCGGGACTCGGCAATAGCTTGCTATCGGAACCATTGAAGCCAAGCCAAGGCAGCCATATTTCCTTCAAGCTGGCTCCGGCTTCAAAGGCCATATCGGCCCCATCGGCATGGCCAGAGCGAAGGGTATAGCCAGCGCCGCTATGTTCCATAGCGATCATAGTCATGGCTTGGCATATGGCTAAGGGTGTTTCACGACTGCCAATCCCGGCATAATATTTCATGGGTTTCTCCGTGGTTTTCATGGGGAACACATACTCTCTCTTCTTCTGTTGCACAGCAACAGACAGAAGAAGAGAGAGTAGTTTTGCTACCGCTTGGCCTTAATTCGTTCGGCATATGCTGCCAGCTTATGGATTAATTCAGGGTCTTCCTTCATTAAACCAAGGGCTAGATTGCAATTGGAGCACAGAATGCCACGGACTACGCCTGTAACGTGGCAGTGATCCACCTTGGATTTCTTATCAATCCGCTGCTCACAGGCAGCGCATTTGAACCGTTGTTCCCATAACATCAAGTGTTTTTCGGCTAGTGATATGCCGTATTTCCACCTTAATTGAGAGCCGAGGTCTCTGTGTTTCTTGTTGTATATGTTCTGACATTGGCGGCACCAGCCCTGAGACTGGCGCTCGCCTATGCCGCATCGTGGGCAGATTGTCTTAATCTTCTTCATAAGAGAGAGTACGGTTCGGGTGGGGCTTATTTATTCAAAGGCCCCAAAATATAGGCATGTTCGGCTGCCTTTGGATTATTGGCTTTCAAATTGCGCAAATAGACCTTGGCTAATTGTTCTGTACTAGTTCGATACAAACACATCATTTGTTCTGGTGGGTCTATGACTACGGTCCATTCTATAGGGTGGTATAAAATGACTGGGCGCTGGCGTTGATGCCATGTGGACATAGCTATCTCCTTGTTAACAATAAGGTTTTTGGATCAGTTTGCTGTGGGTATTGGCAGGTTCCAATGGCTTATATTGGCCATGGGAGTAGTGTGCACAATCAAGGGCGAAGCCGAGTCGCACCATTTCGGCTCCGATATCAGTTCCGTCCTTGGTGTAACAAGTTCCAATGTTCCGCTTATAGGACATTTCGCCATTAAGGTTACAGGTAATGCCGCCGCTTTGATTGATGATTTGCTGCAAGCTGAATTTGGCTTGGGGGCCGTAGGGTTCATTGAGTTCAGGCGCATCGATACCATGCAGGCGGATGCGGATGTTTAATAGGGACACGGTATCGCCATCGATGGCCTGGGCATGGCCACTGATTTGCCTGGGCAGGCCACACAGGCCCACCCACACGCACAGGGAATACAGCATGGTTTACTCATCCTCTATAATCGAGAGGACTTCATAGGCAGAGTATTCACTTCTAGCCAGATCGGCCGCTTCTTCCTTATCTTTGGCAAGCATGTTTACGCTATGAAACTCAGTGTTCCAGTGTTCAGATGGACCATCCAAATAATTCACAATGTAGCGCATGGTTCATTCTCCTATGAAAGACAAGCAAATGGGGCATTCGCGCCCCATGGGGGCTAATGTTGCACGATATAGCCATTTTTGATGCGATACAGCGGCTTATCGCGGAAGTCTCGAGCGCAGGGATCGATGACGACCAAATGGCCATTGGCGCGTATCATGAAGTTGCCCTGATGCAGATCATTGGCAAATTCGGCTTTGCGGCAGGCTTGGGCAAATTTGAGGGCAGATGGAGGCAATAAATGAGTGTCACCATAGCCTTTCATGGCATAGCGCATTTTCTCATAAAGGCGAGTTTGATGGGAGCTTCCGCTGCTTTCGCTCAAGGTGCATACCAATCGTTCCATCACCGCGACATAGAAGCCACGGTGGAACTTGAGGCTGTAGACTTTGGGGCAGAATGTTCCGGCATAGCGCTTGGCTGTTCCCCAGAGCGCGTAGTGTGCCCAAGCATCGGTCCCGGTGCCGATCTTGATGACGCGGGAAGAGCCGGGTTTGGCATAGACGGATGAAAACAGGCCGTGGCCGATGCAGATAAAGCCATGACGTAGCAGGAACATGCCATAGGAGTATTCGGTAACCATTGCATTCTCCAGTCCAAGAGAGTGAACGAAATGGGGCATTGCTGCCCCATCGTGGTTATTGATGGTTACTCGGGCTGGTAGATTTCAGAGGGATCGACCAGCGCCAACTTGCCGTCGGAACGGGGAAGCTTTTCCGCATCATGCCGGGCGACAGCGGCATTGTTTTGGGCTTGCATGGCTTCCCGTTCTTCGATGGTGATGGCACGGGTTTGGGAGACGTGGAACAGGCGAAGGTTGGCAACCTTGATCGACTTCGTTCCCTCGATCGGACGACGGCCTTCGGCCATCCAGCGATTGAAGGTCTTGACGTTGACGTGGGGCACAGCGTCAGCAAAGCCCGCTTTCTTGAAGGCCCGGGCAGTCTTGATCTCGTTCTGGATAGAACGTTCGGTCTTGCCTGCTACGGCTGCGGGCTTGTTATCGGCTTTCTTGCCAGCCATAGCGAGCTTGACGGCTTCGGCAATGATCTTCTGCAAGGCAGCGGGAGAGAAGGTAACGGAACGCTGGGAGGCTTTAGTCATCATCAACTCCATATCCATGGATTGAAATACCGGAGGCCGAAATGCCTGTTTACCCGGTTGCCGACCTGTCCAGATCGACCGGCACATTGTTGCACGTTTGTTGCCGGCTGTCAAATCACGTTTTTGTGATGCGGATTGTCCTGCCACGGGATGATGGCCATGCTGTAGCCTTGCGCCTGTGGAGAGTCAGCCATGTCCTGCCCTAACTGTGGTGCGCCAGTAGCAAGGAAGCCAAGGCACAGTCATGGCGGACAGCAGAGGCTATGCTTGGCGTGTCATGCACAGCGTGCCCGCTTGCGGAGAGAACGAAACAAACTGAGGGCAGCCCCCAAGGTGATAGCTCTACGCCCTAGATATAGACGTAAGCATGGACTCTATGATGGTTTATGATCTGTACCTGATTCGTTCATGATCTGATCACTGTTTGATCATCATTTGTTCATGGTATGTGCCATTAATGCAGAGTTTAATCCCTGTGCTGATAGTGCCCGTGAGGGGGCGTGGGACAGGGTGCCGCACCGCCTGCACGCCCAATGACAGCGCTATCATAGGCAGGGGGCGGGGAGGGGGGGCATGAGTACAAAGCATGAACACATTCCATAATAGTGGTTATGCGAATGCTAAGTCATTGATATCATTGAGGTAGGCAGGCGTGCTATGCGCAGGCAGGCGAGCGGATGCAGGCATGTTCATTCTTGAACTGGGTCCGGTGCATACGGGAGGGAGCGCCTGTGGGAGCGCGGGCGCGCACGTCTAAATATCCCTGTACACCCCATTGAACCAAAAAAAATTTTGCAATGGAACTTTTTGGGGTATGATACTATAATGAAACCATTGAGACTACATATGAGGACATTATGAGACGGGATGAGATCATTTCTTTGATCAGTAAGATCAAGCGGGATATGCCTCACAACAAACCTGTCATGGCATTATGTGAGGAAGTCGAGAAGAGAATCTTGGAGAGTAGCCAAAGTTCGAGTCCTGCCTCTCCAGCCAAGCGCGGCAGGCCGAGGATTGGGGAGGTCAGGACTAAACCTTGGGAGGCGGCGGGAATGTCTCGGGCGACATGGTACCGGCGTCGCCGGGAAGCTACCGGCAAAACCGATCCTCTAGTTACGAACAAGCTGCTCTACCGCTGAGCTATCCGAGCGGAAGTTTAATCGGGATATAGGGTCTTATATAGCTTGCCGTTCAGCTTCTGCATACCCTCCAGTTCATCCGCAGCATCTGATAGCAGTGTAGCCACCACATCATATCCTCCCTTCTGGGAGTTCAGATAGGCCTCCCTGAACCACTCAGGATGGCCGCTGAGAGTTGTGCCACAACAGGATGAGAGTTCCCGCATCGCTACCACCAGACTCTTGGGTCTATCTGCCATTGTGTTCCTCCATGTTATACAATTGTTATAACTAACCGCTACAGGACTCCAATATGGCTTTCCATAGCCGGTCCTTCTCTTCCTCGGAAAGGGGTTCCTTTTCTTCAACCTCTATCTTTTTGGCTTCAGCCGCTACTGCGGCATCTGCCAAAGCCTTGGCCTGTTGCTCGGTATAGATCATGGTTTGATTGATTCCGCTGCCATCCGCCATCCCAGAAATATCAAGGAAAGCTTCATTCCATCGGGATGCCCAGTAGCCATACCATTCCTCTTGACTGTTCATCAGGTTGGATTCCCCATATTCATACAGCGGAACTCAACTGCAACCTTATTGGTCTTGACAGCTTCTGATTCGGTGACCAGTGCCTTAACAGCGGTTCCATGTTCCGACGCCAGGAACGACTGGCAGGCTTCCTCACTCGGGAACTGCATCCGACTGCGCATACTGCCAATTGACTGTTCACTGGGAACGCCATTGGCAGCCACCACAAACAGAAAGACAACGATATTGAACATGGCTCAATCCTCTTGGAGTTTCATGGCTTGGCCGGTGGCGGAGGGGCTCCCAATTCTCTCGCCAAGGCTTCATCATGGAACTTTTTCGCTGCTGCCAAAATCTCAGGCGTAATCACTACAGGGGGCGGTGCCTTGGCCATCTTTCGATAGATTAGATAACCCCCCGCCAATACCACAACGACGATGGCGATAATAATCATGATCTGTGGTTCCATAGGATTAATCCTTTATGTTAAGTTAATGATTAAACATACCTAGACTGGAACTGGAGGTGAAGTAGGTAAGCGGTGCAGCGCCAGCCGAGACTGTACCTGTAGAAGATGACGGAAACGTGGTCTCTAAGGCCGGACCTCCATTATCCCCCATCACATCCATCTCCGCCATCAGCTTCTCATACTCCGCAATCTTACCCATGCTTTCGCCGTTGAGGTCCAATCGCTTCTCAAACGAGTCCATGATCAGACTGTGCTTGGCCGCATCGCTGGCAGCCCGGTTCACAATCCCGCTGGCCCGCTTCATGTTCTCAACCAGCTTCTGGAGGTCCGCTTGGCTGCCCATCTCAAATCCCTCTAAGTGTATCGCGACAAGATATCCTACTAGCAATATCACAAGACAAATCAGCAGGATATCCATTCATGCCGGTTCCCTTCGATACTGCATATATTCACCATCACAACTTATCATCTTAAAACCACATTGTTCAAACACATACTGCGATGCAACATTTGTGGTCTTAATCTCTGCATCGAGGCAGTAGGTATCATAGTAGTTGCCTTGGAACTTGGCGCAAACCTGTCGCAGCATTTCCTTCGCATAACCCTTACCCCGATGTTCTGGGGCTACCGTGATCGATACTTCTAAGTCGAGATTGATCCGGATTACTCCTACACTAGTACCATCCACATCTGCGACCCAAACCTTACCCTTGGGATGGGCTGGGGACATACAAGCTGCCATCCATGCATCATGATCTTCCTGACTGACTACCTTGTTAGAACGACTGTTGTTACGGGTGGTGGGGTCATTGCGCCAGCGCAACAGATCCGCACTGTCATCCCACGTTACTGGCAGTAACCAAATCATCCGACCCCCCATGCCAGCCAGAACACACCTGCAACTCCCCATGCGATGGCTATCGTATAGCCACCTTGAAAGCCCGCCATTGGCGCATCCGACATGCCATTGGCCATCACCACTAAGAAGCTGACGCCAATCGCAATAATGGTCGCGATGATTGCTAATACGATCATATATGGAAATTCAACTCGGAGCCGAACTGTTCTGCCATCGCCTTGGCTATACCTTCATAGGTCCGGCTTCTGTCCTTCGACCTGTTTATGGAAGGGGATAAATAATGCAGTCTCTCCCGCTTGTTCTTGGGAAGCAGCATCATTTCATCTTTGACGATCTTGGTTGGAATCAGGTGGCTCAATCCCTTGAGCCATAGACAGGTGGTTTTTTGTTCCATATGCCCAAACATCCATGGTTGGATTATTTGATCAGGTTTACGAATGCGGGTACTGATGATACTGACTGGGTTTTCAAGACAAATACGCGGTATGGGGGCCGCCATAAGGCGGCGAACAAATTCCAAAGCTTCCTCCTGTTCTTTTTGCTTGCGATGGAAATGCATTGCTCCAGATACTGCTAAATGCGTACATGGCGGATGACATATCATTAAATCCCAACCATCGAGATGGTCTAATACATCGCCCTGAATATGAGGACCATTAAGTCTCTCTGTTGGCAGCAGATCGCAGGAAATCGCTTCATGTCCATTAAGACGAAAGGCATCTCTTACTATCCCACTGAATTCACAAGCAATAAGAACCTTCACAGGTGCACATTCAGCTTGAAGCCGAACCCTCCTGAAGCTGGACGCCAACCCAAGTACCATAGTACTCTTTTACCGCTATAAGCCACAAAGGGAGCCCAGCCATTGATGACACACCACTTCCATCCATATTGTGGCGGAACTGCGTCATAGGGTGTGGTCAACATTACCGGAACCGGGCCTTTAACCACATAACCCCTGCCTTCAAACCCCACCACAAACCCCATAAAGTTGCCAATAGGATTGCGACAAAACCATAGAAGATCACGAACAAGAGGAATACGGATATCAGGAAGATAGGGAACTCCATTGTTGATCTCCGGAGCGTGCCATGAATCACCATTGCGGAACCACCACAGGAAACCTGTGGGATAAGGGGTTGGAGGAACCACAATGGTCTCGATCATATGGTATGCTATCTCATGTTTATCTTCGTT
>Ga0137403_10008225_pt1 | contig 11687 bp, 11 predicted proteins | sample CZOMad2_1_16fung_FD_122057 | JGI IMG/M metagenome (GOLD analysis project Ga0137403, IMG submission 122057) | Vadose zone soil fungal communities from Angelo Coast Range Reserve, California, USA - CZOMad2_1_16fungal (Hybrid Assembly) | ecosystem: Environmental > Terrestrial > Soil > Vadose zone...
CCTTGACGACTCTGGTTTTGCGGAAACCGTATACCAGCAGAGCTTCGTTCGGGGCGACTTTGCGATAAAGCCGCGCGATGGAAGCCATAGCTAACATGAAAACCAACAATCCCAACCCAACCCATATCCAGGTGCTCTCCAAGGCCATAAGCGTTTCCTCCCCGTTGACTTAGTTGATCGATTCTTGTTTTTTCTCTTCCGGCAAGACGCCAGCGGCGCCAGCCAAATCTTCCCAGCGCCGGACATACGCAATACCACTTTCATAACGCGTGACGACGACTTCTTCGCCCTTCGTCAACTGCTCCCCACTCTCGCTGCGGGCCGCACACGCTTTGCGTCCCCCGTCTTGCTCAAAAATCATTTCGCCCGTGCCATTAGGACGGACACTGCTGCTCACCTTGCCCAGCACTCCAACCATCTCATAGTCCAGCGGATCCATACTGTAGTCATGCGCCATAAGCACCTTGGCAACGAAGATGAAAATAAGCGCTGCCCCCACCAAACCAATCAAGGTGGCTAAAACCAACACCGCAAACATCCATAAATGCTGATGCCGCGTCAGCAAGTAGCCAGTCCCGCCAAACCACGCAAGGAAAACGGCCAGCGTAAGCGGATTGAAGAAAGGAAAATGGCCGCCGTGTGCTCCGTGAAAGTGAACGTGGGGAAGATGGAAATGCAGATGCAAAGTGCCGCTCAGAAATGAGAGCGCGGCAAACGCAAATCCCACGACGAAACATACGAGATAAAAAAGTTCCCAGTTCATAAACTAAGCCTCACTCATCTCCGGCGCGCCTTTCGGCTGCGTCTGCGGACGCAACACATACAGCAGCTTCTCCGCCAGTTCCGGCGTTTCCAAAATCGCATCCATCAACACCAGGCAGCGACGCGAGTCCTGATGCTTGGCCAGGTTCAGTAACGCGCGGCTGACCGGAGGATCACGGCGGAAACGCTCCGCGCCCTGGATCAGCCACAGGTCCAAGGTGTCTTCCAGCGCGCTTACATCGGACAGCAGCTCGGTGTGGAAGCCCTCGGGATCGTCCACCAGGTATCCGGGATGGACATTGAAAAACTTCGCCAGCAGGAGGCGCGTCTTGTTGGTCAAGTGCGGACGCGCTCCGTTTTCAATTTGTGACAAATACGACTGGCTGATCTTCATCTTGAGTTCGCGGGTGACGGCGCGCACTACTTCTTGCTGCGTCAACTCCCGGCCAAATCCTCGCAGATTGCCTTCCATCAGGCGCAGGTAGCGTAATTTTTCACCAAGTGTCATATTGCTAACCGCAATAGTTATATTTCAATTTGTAATATACGTCAAGAGAAATCGGCACCGATCTAGCATCCCTGTAAGCTATTGATTATTAATGCTTTGTTGTCTTCGTTGTCACACGGCGGAGCGGCCGGCGATTGCATTGATACTGAAGGCGCCAGAGTATTTGTAATTGGTCGAAAAAGAACAGGCGGCCTGCAAAGGCCGCTCGCTGTGTTAGATGATGGAACTTGCTATCTGCATCTTCGCATTCTTTCGCTCTTCTCAGCCGTTTACGGCCTTTTGGGCTTCGTTGTAGCTTGACCTGCCGCCCGCTTCTGCGAGAACTGCCGATGCTTGCGCTCCGCCAGGGACAGCAATTGTGAAGGCGTCAGGCCGAATACCGGAGCAACGGCCAGCATGAATTTATAGGTAGGGTTCTGTGTGCCGCGCTCTACCATTTGAAAATACTTAAGGCTGTAACCGGATTTCTCCGCCACATACTCCTGCGGCTTATTCTTCTTGACCCGCAACGTCGTAATCACAGCCCCCAAGGACCGCTCCGGCGTATCGCAATGCCGTTCGAGATTGTCCGTGATTGGGCAAGCCACTACGATTTTCCGCGCCGATCTCCATTCATTCTTCCCTGATGTTTCAGGTAGAGTCGCTCCGCGCGTGCGAGCAGCTGTGAGGACCGGATTTCGAAGAGTTGCGCAATCGCAACCAAAGCCCGATGGGTAGGACTTTTATGCCCGAGTTCAACAGCGTTAAGGTGCTTGTCGGAGTAACCCACTCTTTCAGCCATCTCAGCATGCGACCAATGCCTGCGCACGCGCAGTTCGGTAATAACTGCGCCTAATGCCTCATCCGGCGTAGTGTGCTTTCTCTGCTTATTAACACCGACTCGGCGGCCCATGCCCCGATCATCGGCTATTGACAAGCAATATTTTTCCTTCTAAAGTTCTGTAAATACTTTTAGTAACATGGATTCAATGAATCGAACTGATAATGAGTATGAAAGTAAGCAAGATGGCACTGCAAGCCAACCGTCTCCTCTATCTGGCACACCTGGGCCGCCTCCACGCCATCACGATGCTCATCGCGCCGGGGAAGGGCTTTTGATGATGGAACGCGCGTCCAGATTTTTCTGTATTGTCGTGGAAGTTAGAGATGAAGAGTCGAACATCAAGCTCATGGAATCCGTCAGCCGTCTCGCCGAGACGCTTCAGCTTCCTGACGGCTGCCAGGTGCGGGGTTCCTATGAAGTCTCCACCGACTTCGCCCATGTCATCATCAATATGTAAGGTTCAAGGCTCTGCCGACGGCCCGAATGCACGTGTGGTACAGCCGCCCCCGGCTGTGGCCTTTCTCGCATAAGAGCGCACAATTAAGAACGCGAAGGACGCATCATCGAATCCCGCCCTTCGCAAAAACCAAGAACGCGAAGGACAGGGCACCCGGCGATATCGAGGTCAAAGCCGTGTGATCTGTCGCCCCGCAGGGCGGGGCTTGCGATTTTCTCTTCCACCAACCCACCGCTCACGCGGTGGGCTCAATAATTCCGCCCTAGCGGGCTTCGGATCGCCATTGGTGAAAAAAGAGCATCGAGTCCCGGCTTTGCAAAAGCCAAAAAGCGCGCAGGACAGGCACCCGTTGTCTCGGGAAAAGCAGAAACAATCAGCCGCCCATATAGAGTCTGAATATTGACAGTGGGAGAAAGGTAACCCTCAATGCCCCATCCCCTCCGGCCCGCCCGGCCCCTTCGGGGGCCTCTTCATCAGTAGGATGAGCGGTAGGCAAAGAGCGAACGTGACGGCGAGCAGAAAGAATGCGTCGACGTAAGAAAGCATAGCGGCCTGGCGTTGCACCATGCCGAACAGGACAACGTACGTCTGCTTGGTGGCGGTGACCATGTCCATGCCTTTGGCCATCATGGCGGTCATGGTTGCCTGAAACATGGAGCGCGCCGCGGGGTCGGATTGCGTTACGTGCGCGCCCAGCGTTTGGATGTGTATCTGGGAGCGGCGGGCGATCATCGTGGTCATGCTGGCAATTCCGATGCTCGCGCCGATGTTACGCATCAGGTTGAACAAGCTGGTGGCGTTACCCATTTGTTCTTTGGGGATCGGGCCGTTGGTGATGGTGGTCAGCGGCACAAACAGCAGGCCCATGGACATGCCTTGCATCAGCTGCGGCCAGAAGATGTCCCAGTATCCGGCGTTCAGGCTGAGCCGGGAGAGCAGGTACAGACTGAAGGCGGAAACCACCAGCCCCGCCGCCAGCAGCTTACGCGGCTCAATCTTGCTCATCAGAATGCCGACCACGGGCATGAACAAGAATGATCCCAGACCGCGCGGCAGCATGGCCATACCGGCTTCCAGCGATGAATACCCCATTAGCGTTTGCAGCCAAAGCGGGAGCAGCACCGTGCTGCCGTACAGAACAAAGCCAAGCACGGTCATCAGAAAGACGCCGGTACTGTAGGTGCGGACTTTGAAGACCTGCAACTGCACCACGGGATGGTCGGTGGACAATTCCCGTAGGACAAAGAAGCCCAAGCCAAGCGCCGTCGCGATGGCCAGAATCACAATGGCGTGAGACGCGAACCAGTCTAATTCCTGGCCTTTATCGAGCAAGACCTGGAGCGCGCCGATGCCCACGGCCAGCATGCCGATGCCCCAATAGTCGATGCCTCCCTTGCCGCGCTTGATATACGGTGGATCAAAGATAAAGAGAGTCGCCATGACCACGGCGGCGATACCGATCGGTATGTTGATGTAGAACAGCCAGCGCCAGCTATAGCTGTCCGTGATCCAGCCGCCCAGTACCGGCCCGAGCATGGGCGCAACCACAATGCCCAGCGCCCAGAACGCCATGGCCTTGCCGCGCTTCTCCGGGGGGAATGCCTCCATCAGGATGGCCTGGGAAAGCGGCTGCAACCCGCCGCCCGTGGCGCCCTGGAAAACGCGGAAGACGATCAGCATGGGAAGGTTCGGCGCGATCCCGCAGAGAAAAGAAAACACGGTAAAGCCGGTGACGGACAGCAGCAAAATGCGGCGGCGGCCAAAGTGGTTGGCCAGCCATCCCGTCATCGGCAGCACAATGGCGTTGGCGACGAGATACGAAGTCAGCACCCAGGTGGCTTCGTCCGTGCTGGCGGAAAGGTTGCCGGCAATGTGCGGCAGAGAAACGTTCACCACCGTGGTGTCCAGCACCTCCATGAACGTACCCAACATCACGGAGATGGCGATGATCCACGGATTGATGACCGGATTCGTGCGTTCAGACATTACTTGAGGTATACGGTTGGCTCAGCGGACATGCCGGGGCGGAGCAGATGATTGGGGTCCTGGCCCTTATCAATGCGGATGCGCACCGGCAGGCGCTGCACCACTTTCACATAGTTGCCGGTCGCATTCTCCGGCGGCAACATGCTGAAGCGCGATCCGGTGGCGCCGCTGATGGACTCCACTGTGCCGGTGTAATCGCGGCCGTAGGCGTCCACGTAGATTTTTGCTTTTTGTCCGGGATGCATGGCGCGCAACTGGTTCTCTTTGAAGTTGGCCGTACACCAGATGTCATCCAGATTCACCAGAGAAAACAGCGGCTGCCCCGCCTGCACTACCTGCCCTGGTTCCACATTGCGTTTGCTCAGGACGCCCGTTACAGGAGCGTAAATCCTGGTGTATTTCAGATTGAGTTCGGCTTGCGCCACCGCTGACTGGAATTTTTGCACCTCAGCTGTTGCCGCTCCAGCGCGTGAACGCATGACCTTGATCTGTTCCGGCACGGTGCGGGCCCCGCTGGCCTGCGCCCGTGCCTGCGTTTCCTTACTTTGCGCGCTGGCAACATTGGCGACGGCTGCATCCAGGTTGGCCCGCGCGGAATTGTTCGCGGCCACGGCCGCGTCATACTGCTGGTGGGAGATCTCATCTTTTGCGATCAACTGCTCCATGCGCTTCAGGTCAGCAGAAACTTTGGTGAAGTTGGCCTGGGCCTCCTGCACTTTCGCTTTTGCCGACTCCACTTCCCTCTCCGCCGCTTTTACATTGGCGTCGGCGGCAACAAGTTCGCTGGAGCTGGTGGTCTCGGTCATAGGAATGCTGACGTTGGCGCCAGCGGAGTTGGCCTGAGCGCTCGCCAGGTCGGCGCGGGCGCGATCGAGAGCAACCTGGTAATCGCTGGGATCAAGTTCCACGAGCAATGTTCCGGCCTGGACGATCTCATTGTCGTCATGCAGGACCTTCAGCACCGTTCCGGAAACTCGTGCGCCGATGGGGTCGATATGTCCGTCGATCTGGGAATCGTCGGTTGATTCACGAATGGAGTAGTAGTGCCATACAAATGCGCCACCCGCCAGCACAGGACATTAACGATCTGCGAGTGTGCCATTCGTTTATTCTAGATTCACTTTTTCCCTTTCGTCGTTTCCGAACGATGATGAAAGCTATCCGGATCAAGAAGGGCATACCAAGACTTCTTGCCCTCGTCGAAATGAACCGTGCCGTCAAAGAGCAGATCGTCTGGAGTGCCGTCATCTGCAGCGTCATCGCAGAAGAATTGAATTCGAAGTCCGTCTCTTAGAATCAGTTGAGATCTTTCTAAGTCTCTCTTTGTGCCTATTTGATTCAAGTACGTTCTCACGTTTGGATCTTTAGATTGTGGACTGAGAAATATTCTGTCTTTCATTTTGTCCTCTAGTTCTGGTCCGGCTTAAGAGGTTTCGGAGGCTTGTTGGGATTGCGCATTGGGGCTAATAGGTCGCTTGCCTGTTGTGGCGTAACACCACACAGATCACAGTGGTTGGGTGAACCGTCCAGCGGAGTCTGAACCACGTCTCCTCCAGCAGCTCGAACGTCTCCGACTGTTGTTACTCCGATTTGGGTTTGCGGTAGATTTGCAGAAAGCTCTCCTACAGCAGCTCCGTTAGCACTTTGCACCGACACACCTTGTACCGTGCCGTTGGCAGCAATCGATTCGGCGCTTCTTGCGATGTTTTCTGCTGAGGGTACTCCACCTCGCACCACTAGTGCGCTGTCGGAAAGGCCTCCGCCTTTCGGTCCCGGGAGGAAGAAGGACGCGACTGTCAACGCGATTGTGGTTACGGTTTTGGCTTCGGCCTGCGTTTGGTTGGACGCTTTGAGAGCGTTGGGCTCGCCCTTGTAATGATCCACCATCATCGTTATGGGGTTAGAGGCCATAACCGCGTGGTAAGCGAAAGATCCCGCCGACTTAGCAGAACCAGCTGCGTTATTCTTTGCAAATTCCTTTGTGCTGCCGTCTCGAGCGGTGCCCTTGATGATCCACGATACAATCGCAATGCCGCAGGTGGGGCAGTGTCCGTCAGCGTCGGTTCGTGCTGTCGGAGAGTTGCGAACGTAACTGTACAGATTCAGCGATTGCGGATCAGCATAGTCAGCGTAGGGCACGCTAACTGGTTTTGCTGACCAATCTGGAATCGCAAAGCGACCAAGCGAAGAGGAATAGTAGCGAGCACCGAAGTTATCAAGGCCGGATTCGGAGTCGCGTTCTTTGCCGGTGAATTTGTGGGTAGAGCCAGAAGAGCCAGCGATTTGTTCGCCGAAGGGGAGGTAGTCCATGTTGTCGAAAACCGACTCGTCCATAGCTGTGAGCAGTCGGGTCGAACCAAGGTGGTCAGGGTGAACAAAATAGGTAGTGGAGTTCTTCATCTCCGCGATTAGCTGTCCGCCCAGGTGGATGTAATGAACATTGAAGTTTATGTTCGCGTCGGTTTCGTGGATGACCTGGCCGCTTGGATTAAAGACATAAACAGTGATGACAGATCCGACCGTCTTTTGGACTCGATTGCCGTCGGCATCGTAAGCGTATGTAGCGGTGGAGCCACCATCAACCTGGGTGATACGGTTTTCGGCGTCGTAAGTGTAGTAGTGGAAGCCATCGTAAGTCATATTGCCGGCCGCGTCGTACTGATACGGAGAGACCAAGCGATTATTGGGGGCGACACCAGCATGAAAGGTGTTGCACGTGCCCGCCGTGACGGTTTGGTCGGTGCGATTGCCCCAGGCGTCGTAAGTCCAGGAAAGACCTTTGCAAGGTTGGGCGGAAGCAGAATCGCCGAACGTTGATAGGCGATTGAGCGGATCGTACCCAAAGGTGCGCGTGAAGGATTGGTTTCCAGTCGCGGACCAAGAGGCGACGTTGCCGTTGTTTGCAGTACCAAACCCATAGTTGAAGTCCTGCACGCTTCCGGAAGGAATAGCGTCTGCGCAGGCGGAGAGCGCGGCGCTTGAAGAATTCACATTGTAGCGGCAGGGCTGGAGGCGATTGTTAAAGGCGGCCGTTTCAGTGAGTCCATTGCCATAAGCAATTTTCCGTAATGCGCCGCTGGGAAAATAGCCAAGAGTAGAGTCAACTGTAGCGAGGGTGGCGGGATGCTGAGGATCCACAGAACTGTTTGTTACCACTGATGCGCGGCCTGCGGAATCGTATTGGTATCCAAAGGTAGTCCCGTTCTCCGCAGTGTAGTAGGACGTAAGATTTCCCATGAGGTCGTGGGAATATATCGTGTGGAAGCCAGGCACGCCAGGCACGCTGCAATCGACCGCCGTGCATTGCCCGGTTTCTTGAATCCGTCCCATAGCGTCGTACACGAATATATGAGATGCGACGTAGTGTCCAGAAGCGTCGAAAACATCTTCTTCGCTAAGTCTTCCCACGTAAGAGCCGCCATACGGCGAACCCCAGGGCATCGCCATATCATAGTGGTAATAAGGCGTCGGCGTTAGGCCATCAGAGTAGCTCTTCTGCGTGAGGCGGTTGAGGGCGTCGTAAGAGTATGTAGTCGTGACCGTGGCAGAGGCGGTTTGGTTGGGTGCGGGCGCGACCTTCGTCGCGACGTTGCCATCGTTGTCGTACGTGTAGGTGATTGTGCCGGACTCGGGGTTGCTCGCGGTGAGCAATTGTGAGAGCGAATTGTAGGTGAATGTGCGTGTGCGCCAGTTGGCAGAGTTCGGGTCGTTGCCTTTTTGATTGACCGTCAGAAGATTGTTGAGAGCGTCGTAGGTGTAATCGGTTTCGTAGTTGAGGCCTGCCGGGTCTTCGAAGATTTGCGTCAGGCGGCCGAGAGCATCGGTGCAGGATTTGCGCGATTTGCCCGCCTGGTCCGCAACCGTGGTGCAATTGCCGGAATACGTTGTGGTGACGTTGTTGGAAGAAGTTGAGCCGTCCGGTGGGATGAGTTTTGTGACACGGTTGAGGGCGTCGTAGTTGGTGGTTGAGATTCCGTAAGTTGAGTCGCTCGTTAAGCGGTACGGGTTGGAAATGGTGGCTGTTCGGCCTACGGGATCGTAGGTCGTGTCAGTCCTTATAGTCTGGGCGCAGGAGGTTCCATCCTCGCAGAGCAGAGTCTTGAAGACGCGGGCTAGACCATCGACAAAAAGCTGGGAAACGACATTTCGGGATGCGTCTAGCTTTTTTGTCGCGGTGACACTGAAGGGGACTGAAGACGTGGAGTAGGTATTGTCGACCGCGCCACCATCAGGGAAACCGGTGTGTGTCGGACGGCCCATGAGGTCGTAGGAGTAGGACGCGACTTGATTGTTTGGGTCGGTAATGGAAGCCGTTGACCCGGAGCAGGAATTGTATGTCGCACTCGTAACATGGTTGAGGGCATCGGTGATACCTGTTAAGTACGCGGCAGCGCTGCCGCCGGAAGGGGCACAAGCGTTGTTGCCCCAGGAGTCGGCGTAGCTCATATTTGTCGTGTGACTCAGCGGGTCCGCAGCCTTGCGGCCATTGCCTGCGTCGTCGTATTGGAAGCGAGTCTCCAAATAAGTATTCGTCGTGTTGAGCCAGTTATCGATAGCGGTTAAATTGCCCCTGGCTGTGCCAACGCTTTGGTGACGAACCGCGCCTGACGCGTTGAGACCCTCGGTGTAATTGTCGTACTCGTATTTCGTTTCCGACTTCTTGATTCCGCTGGAGTCCAGGATTGCAATCCTGGTTTTGCGGTTCAAGACGTGATTGGACCTGACCGTGTATGCGGATGTTTTGAGCCAGTCTGTTTGTGTGGTACGGATGAGCGGACCAGGCGACCCAGAGCCGTAGGCGTATTCCCGGTGCGCTATGACATTGTCAATGGGGACGGAAACGTCCTGAGCGGTTTGGACGGAGGGTCAACGGAAAACGGGTAAAATACATGGGCCGTATACGTGTCGTAGTCAAATTCTTCTTTCTTGACCGGCGGCGTGGGGCCTGCGTCGTTGAGCGTCGTTGTGATCACTGTTGGAAGATACAAATCCCCACAGGCACCGCCAGTGTAAGAGTTGTAGGATGTGGAGATCGTTCGCAAGAGCTGCGTAGTGTTCGCGGCTCCCGCATAGACCAATCTGCTTGTCTCCCGAGGACTGTAAAACTTATCGCAGACCTCGCCCGCGACGGATGCCTGCGAAAACGTAGAGTGTGTCAGGTGGGCGTTTGTGGTGCCGGAAGCTTCGACAACATCCATGGTTGTGTTGTTGACATATCCCGCGCTGACAGCCGGGGTGTATGTTGTGGTTCCGCACAATCCGGCGCCGTCGCATACTTGTCGTGAGGTAACTTCGCGAAAATCCGCGGCCACAATTTGTGACGGACCCCACCAATAGTTCTCATCATGAGTGAACGCACTGTAGGTGTAGCTGGCGTATCCACCGGTTGGAAAGCTAAGGCGAGCCAACTCGCCATAACCGTTGTAACTAAAGGTGTATTGCGTGCTGTCCGGAAGTGTGATGCCGGTCAGTAGAATACGCTGGCTGTTGGCGCTTGGCTGCGCGACCCAAGTCCAAAAATCAAGACTATGGCCCTGTACCGGCTTAGCGAAGTACCGAGGACCGGGTACATAGTAAGGAGAAGCGGGATCGCTCGAAAAAAGTGTAAGCACCGTGTAGTTCAGAGTGATTGTCCGTGTGACTCCATTCGAATCCACGTACTGAATGGTGCCAGGATAATTGCCGTAACCTGGATTGTTTGTAACGGTGATGACTCGCCCCAATGTATCCGTGGGGGCGTATTGGTTACCATTCGAATCGACGTCGTTGGAAGATCCAAAGTGCTTGGAGTCTCCATTCTTTGTGCGCACGGAAAAATCCGAGGAATATGGGTCTATGCCGAGAGACGAAGCGTCTTCCGAGTCCAGTGCCTGCCCGCAGCAGAATCGGTTCTCCCCGATGCTGTGTTTGCTTCCGTCCTTTAGAGTAATAATGTCGGGAAGATTCCCGGTCTGATTTCCATTCGAATCGGTTTCCCACCCGCCCGGGGTCATATCTTCATCGTTCAACCGCCAGCCCATGTCACCGGTCTGTGACGAACGGCGTTCGGTCTGCCACGTGTAAACAATCGTGGATCCATCGCCTGAAACTACGTAATGCGGGACCCAAATCTTGCTGTCGTATTGGATGGTCATGTTCAGAGCATTTCCTACTCTGCCGCGGAGATTTACGAGGGGAATCTCCAATGTCAAATTACCGTTCGTCAGATTCACGTCTCCCACGCCGGTCGAATACGGAATGTGTGGGCTGAGCCCTGTGTCGTTGCTGGCGTTGATCTGAGTAGGCGGCGCAGACTGTCCGAAGAGGGCAGGGGCCCATAGAAACAGAACCGCCAGGATACGGCCCTTCATCGTGCACTTCCGGCGACAGCCTGCGGGGCTTGGAAATCTGAATCCGTTACGCCGCTTCCGGTACCTACAAGTACAGTCTGGAGCGTCAAGACTGATATCGTTTTACCGTCAAGTAGCTCTTCTTGGCGAAACGCTATGGCAAGCCCGCGCACCTGCCGGTAATCCGAGAGGAGCAAGGAAAAAGGAACTCTGGCGTAGTGATTGTCGGCAGCTAGTCTGTAGAAGTCGATTCTAGCTGGAGTTCCATCAGGAGAGAACCATAGTGTTTTTTCAGAGGCCCTGCTCTTGAGACCCGCTTTGAAGTCGGTGGATGGAGGAATCGTGACGTGCAGTCGTCGTGTAATCCCGGTCGGAACGTCTTGAAGACCTGTGTCTTCGACCACGTTCTCAGGATTATCGGGATTCAGTGCGTCATCCAAGAATGGAAACATCGGGGATTTCATCGAGGCCGCGGTTGACGCGGGCAATTGATGGGGTCTGCCATCTGCTCCAACGTGGACTCCGCCAAGTCCGTTGACGAAGGTTGAGTGAGTTCCAGCGGCTTCATTGACATCGATTCTATAGCGCTCGCTCCCGCTGCACCTGATGGTCACGTTGGCTGAGGCAGAAGGAGACCCGTCAGGGCTGTAGTAAGTCAATGTACCTGTGGCAAGGACGGGCAAGGGGGAGGAACTCGCAGGCTGTACCCATCCCAAAGACTGGAATAGAGAGCGGAGAAGGACCTTAGCTACTTTCCGTCGCAAAATAGCTCGCTTTGAATGAGCTATTCGTTTCTAGAGACCGTCTGATTCTGCATGCACG
>Ga0137403_10008227_pt1 | contig 11687 bp, 9 predicted proteins | sample CZOMad2_1_16fung_FD_122057 | JGI IMG/M metagenome (GOLD analysis project Ga0137403, IMG submission 122057) | Vadose zone soil fungal communities from Angelo Coast Range Reserve, California, USA - CZOMad2_1_16fungal (Hybrid Assembly) | ecosystem: Environmental > Terrestrial > Soil > Vadose zone...
CGCGATGAGAAATGCCGGATTGCGCTTTGCGCAACTTGAGGCGGTCCTGGGTCGCGGGATCGTCTTTGCGCGGATAATTCAACATCCGCTCGCGATGTTCCGCTTTCACCGAATCCGGCTTTTTCACATTCTTAAAAACCCAATCGCATACCTCCCCATCCGTGATGCTGTTGCGCACAACTTCGGTGAACTGCTTTCCGTCCACTCCCGCAAACTCAAGCCATAGGCCATCGAAACTTTTTCCGAGGTTCCCTTGATAATCCGCGTGCAATTTCCCGGCGAAATGCAGTCGGAGCTTGTCAATATAACGCGGCAGATGCATCCAGCCGCACATCGTCTCGCGAGGACTGCGAGGATAAATGATTTCGCTCATGACGAAAGAATTGACAGCGAGCGCGACGGTGTCAATTCATCTCAGTGGGTAATCACTCCGATGCAGTCGCAGGAACTTTATTTCGGCACGACTGCGCCATTCGGCGGCGAACTCGAGGAGGTTTTATTTGTCTCCGATTGAATCGCCGGTCTGCCGCTCGCCAAAGGCGGGGCGCTCTCCTTCACCCGGTAGTGGCCAATCACTCGGTATTCAAAAAGGACATCCTCTTCCCTGGCGCCCGCGCCTATATTATGGATAACCAAAGGGGCGCGCTCCCCTGCTCTGTCCGACACAATGCCTATGTGCAGGATGCCACGGCCAAGATCCCAGGTAACGATATCACCGGGACGATACATTTCCCGCGCCTCAAGTTTGTCAGGTATCGCAATCTGGCGGCGCTCGAAGTAGCGCATGAGATTTGCGACTCGTCGATGATCGATGTTTTTGTCCGGGCCTTTGAGTCCCCACTTTTGCGGATAGTCGCCAAAATTGTTTTGCATGTCTTCATGCACTTCCTTCTGAAGGTCGAGGTTAGCCTGACGAAGCGCCCGAACCACTACGTCACTGCAGACGCCCGTGCGCAGTGGAACGTCCCCGCCGGGGTACTTGAGCGTCGTGTATGAAGGATCATACTCCTTGGTTACGCCAACTTGTTGCCGTGCCGCCGTGACAATCCGCGCACCCAAAGCGGCAGGTTGCTGAGCCTGAGCACTTGCAATCAGAGCAAGAATTCCTGCGAAGGAAAGGAATAGCTTCCTGGAATTCTTAAAGGCTCCTGCCATAACTTATGTACAGAAGCAAACCGGCGAGAGCCTATCAAGGATTATCGCCCAGCCGGAAATCGCACCGCTGTCTTTGGCTCTCCCGAGCGCAAATTCAAATGCGCTTTTCATCGGCGTCGTTCAAATCCACGAAGGTTTTAACATCCTCGCGATGCGCCAGGTTGAATTCCTGTTTGCGCAGTTTAAAACGTTCCTGCGCCGCTGCATCATCCTGCGCCGGACGGTTCAGCATCATTTCCGCATGGACTCGTTTTTCCACCGGTGATTTTTTGACGTTGGTGCGCACCCAATCAAACACCTGGCCGTCGATGAAGGAATTCTTAACAAGTTCAATCATCTGTTCATGCGCGACACCCGCGGCCTTGAGCCACATTGCGTCAAAGCCTTTTCCAAAATTCGCGTGGTAATCGGAATGCAATTTGCCCGCGAGCTTCAAACGTATCTTGTCCACATACCGCGGCAAATGCATCCAGCCGTCCATGACCTCGCGCGAACTGCGCGGGTATATAATTTCACTCATTCGCGCATCATTAAGTGCGCGGCGCGGACTGTCAATCGATGGCTGGAGCAGTTAAACACATACTGCAGCCCTTTCGGAGCGAGGATTTTTGATTTTTGGCGAGGCTTCGGCGAAGGAGCAGGTTCGATAAACCCTGTAACTGAGCCGGAACGACCTGTCCGCCGTAGCCTTGGCGAAGGCGGAAGCCAAAAATCAAAAAGAGGGTGTGATTTAAACTGCCGATCAATCCACGCCTTGTAGCGCAGAGAACGAGCCAGCCTGAAAGGCTGAAACAGGATAGCCCAGGGCAACGCCCTGGGTTACCTGCCGCCGAGAGATCAAGCCCTAAAAGGGCGCAACAAAATGCTTTCAACGACGCTCAACAGGATAAGGAATGACGACCGCCCTGTCGGGACTATGTCGTCGAATGGCATTCGGCGGCGCGCCGTCACGTCCATAACGAGAGAGTTGTTGCCCGCGCGACCGGCACTTCAGATCACACCCTCAAAAAGACCGCTGCTTCAAATTCCTTTCCCGAATGGCTACAGTATTTTTTTAACTGCTCTAACTGATTTTGGAATTGACTTCGCCGCGTGAACGGATTGACCTGAAGCGCATGGCCGCCAGAAATCCCGCCGTGGACGCTTACATCGCGAAGTCTCCCGATTTCGCCAAACCGATTTTAATTCATTTGCGCCAACTCGCCCACGCCGCGTGTCCGGAAATCGAGGAAACGCTTAAGTGGCGCATGCCGCATTTTGTGCGCCAGGGAATCGTGTTCGGCATGGGCGCGTTCAAGCAACATTGCATGATGCACTTCTGGAAGGGCGAATTGCTGTTCGGCAGCAAGGCCCACCAGGACGGGATGGGTCACTTCGGCCGCATCACCACCGTATCAGATTTGCCGAAGAAAAATATTTTGCTTGGGTACATCAAAAAAGCGGTTGAACTGAATGAGGGTGGCGTCAAGAAAACTCCCAACAAACCGGCCGTCCGCAAGAAACTCGTTACTCCTCCCGATTTCTTAACCGCGCTAAATAAGAATAAAAAGGCACGCGCCGCCTTCGAGAATTTCAGCTACAGCCACAAGAAAGAATATCTGCAATGGATTAGCGAAGCGAAGCGCGAAGAAACGCGATTACAACGAATCAAGACCGCAATTCAATGGCTCGCCCGAGGCAAACCGCGCAACTGGAAATATCTCGATTGCTGAACAACGCAACGGACTCCCGCTGCAGGGAAAATCTTGAAGGCCAAATCACGTCGGCTCCCGTTTTAAATATCAATGACCGTCGGACCGGGTGGTTGCGGCGGAGGCGGAACGTTCTTCTTTCGGCGCAAGCCAATAACCATAAAAGTGCAAGCGGTCCACGTCGGCAGCAAATCAACCCCCGGTAAAAATTCCGCGACAAACGTCGGAAGAAACAACGGATGAAAACCAATCGTCAGCGTCAGCAAAAACATTGCCACAATATCGAGGCCTTCATCCACGCCCCACCACCCCATTGGTCCGAGCAGAAGTTGAAGTCCATCCACGGCCAATGACACAGCACACGCCAGCCAAATCCGACGGCGCGTCAGGACAGGCGGAAACAAGCGATTGGCCATAGGATAACAATGACGAAATGTTGCCGTTCTGTCCATAGACCAATGAGTGGTTCAACCCTGCAAGCTCTTTTTAATTCACTGCGCGCTGCACAATTTTCAATGGGAATTTTATTGACCCACGGAATATCAGGTTTACAAGTCATGTGCATGAATCTCACCCCCCTCTTTCCCCCGTGTATTATGCTCGGCATGGTTTTCAGCGGATGCGCCACGGTTTCACCGGGCACAAATTCAAACGATAAATCCGGCGTTCAAATCACCGAATTGCCCGGCAAATTGCGCGTGGAAATAAATGGCCGGCCATTCACGGAATATAATTTCAAAGATGTCCCCCGCCCTTTCTTCTATCCGGTCTTCGGCCCGGGTGACGCGGCCATGACGCGCAACTGGCCCATCAAAGACGTCCCGAACGAGGAGCACGATCACACACACCATCGCGGGCTCTGGCTGGCACATTCTTCCGTGAACGGTGTCGATTGCTGGACCGAGAACATGGATGGCAGAATTGTTCACGCAGGCTTTGATGAAATCAAATCCGGCCCGGAAGCCGGAGTCATCAAGTCCCACGACAACTGGGTTTCGACCAACGGCACGATCCTTTGCACAGATGACCGGACCCTGCGCGTTTACAATCGTCCCGATAACGAGCGCCTGTTCGACTTTGAAGTGACCATCCACGCCTCGCACGGCGACGTCACATTCGGCGACAACAAAGACGGCATGATGGCGATCCGCCTCGCGGAAACCATGCGGCTGACGCCCAATAAATTCAACCAGGGCAAACCCACCGGCCATATCGTCAATAGCGAAGGCATTCGCGATGGCGAAACCTGGGGTAAGCGCGCTAATTGGGTCGATTATTCCGGGCCGGTGAACGACAAGATCGTCGGCATCGCGATTTTTGATCATCCGAAAAATCCGCGGCATCCGACCTCGTGGCACGTGCGCGATTACGGGTTGTTCTCGGCAAATCCCTTCGGCAAACATCATTTTGAGAATCTTAAAGATGAACACGCCGGCGACCTGTTGATCCCCTCCGGCAAAAGCATCACCTTTCGCTATCGCTTTTACCTCCACGAAGGCGACGATAAACAGGCGAAGGTCGCCGAGCATTACGAGGAATTCGCCAAAGAAAATTAAAGCGTATGCAAAACATCACCCGCCGCCGTTTTATTCGCAATTCATTGCTGACCGCCGCAGCGCTGAAATCGTGGCCGTTGATTGCGCAAACCAATTCTAACGCGCGCATCCCCGGCGCGAACGGAGACATTCGCTACGCCGTGGTTGGTTTCAATGGTCGCGGCGCCGAGCACATCAGCGCCCTGGCCAAAGTTCCCGGCACGCGGCTCGTCGCGCTCTGTGACGTTGACACCGCGGTGCTGGAGAAGGAACTCACGAAAGCCACCGCGAGCGGCGCGCAAGTGCAGGGTTACACCGACCTCCGAAAACTCCTCGAGAACAAAGACATTGATGCCGTCACGTTCGCCGTGCCGAACCACTGGCACGCGCTCGCTTCCATCTGGGCGGTGCAGGCGGGCAAAGACGTCTATGTGGAAAAACCCGTTTCGCACAATGTCTGGGAGGGTCGCAAAGTCATCGAAGCCGCGCGCAAACATAATCGGATTGTTCAAACCGGGACGCAGTGCCGTTCCAGCGTCGGATTGCAGGAAGCCATCGCGTGGGTGCAGGCTGGGAATCTCGGCAAAATCATTCGTGCGCGCGGGCTTTGCTATAAACGCCGCCCAAGCATCGGGCTGGCCGGCGGTCCGCAACCCGTCCCGGCCTCGGTCGATTATGACTTGTGGTGCGGCCCCGCGCCGAAACACCCCTTGATGCGCAAGCGCCTTCATTACGATTGGCATTGGGTTTGGGAAACCGGGAATGGCGACGTCGGCAACCAAGGCATCCACCAGATGGACATCGCGCGCTGGGTGCTGGGCGAAAAGGAAATTTCGCCGCAAGTCATCAGCATTGGCGGACGTCTCGGATACGAAGACGACGGCACCACGGCGAACACGCAAATTATTTTTCATGGGTACAAGACCGCGCCGCTCATCTTCGAAGTGCGTGGATTAGCCGAAAGCACCAGTTCCAAGAGCATGGATAAATATCACGGAGCGGACATCGGTGTGGTCGTGGATTGCGAAGGCGGTTCGATGGTCATTCCGAGTTACACCAAGGCGATTATTTACGACAAGGCCGGCCAGGAAATCAAAACCTACGAAGCCGGCGGCGGCCATTTCGAGAATTTCTTTGCCGCCGTCCGCAGCCGCAAACACACCGATTTGCACGCGGATATTTCCGAAGGCCACATATCCAGCGCGCTGTGTCACACCGGAAACATCTCGCATCGCCTCGGCAAATCCATGCAACCGGAAGAACTCGGGGACGCCGTGAAGGGAAACAGCGACCTCGCTGAGAGCCTCGGTCGCATGCAAGAACACCTCGCGGCGAACCAGGTAGATTTAAAAAAGACGCCCCTGATACTGGGTGCGAACCTGAAAATGCATCCAACCACCGAACGGTTCATCGGAAATTCCAAAGCCAACGCCATGCTCACCCGCGAATATCGCCAGGGGTTCGTTGTGCCGGAGAAAGTTTGAGCCGCTGCCTCAATTCAGATAATTCTAAAATGAAAAATATCTATCTAACCTCACTCATCGGCTTTCTTGCCGCCACCTCGCTTTGCGCTCTCGCAGCCGACGATTTTAAACCGGAACCCGGCTACGTTCTTTTGTTCAATGGCAAGGACCTTACGGGCTGGGGATACCTGACAAATAATTTCGACGGCAAAACAGAAAGCGATGATGCGCGTTACTCAGGCGCCGACGGCATTCTCACCGTGCACCCGCACACGCCGCGAAAGCTCGCGCAACTATGGACCACGCAGCAGTTCTCGAATGATTTCAATCTCAAGCTGGAATTTCGTGCCGCCACCAACGCCGATAGCGGCATCTTCATCCGCCAGCCGCAATTGCAATGCCGCGATTATCTCGTCGCCGGACCTTACAAGGATTTAAAAAAATATAAGCCGCAGGATTGGAACGAAATCGATATCACCGTCACCAACAACATCGCATATTGCACCTGCAACGGCGAGGTCCTCACCAACGCGCTTCCCGTCCCTCCGACCGGCCCGATCGGCCTCGAAGGCGACCGCGGTCAAATGGATTACCGCCGGATCCGTTTGAAAGAACTCAAATAACTTTTGCTCAGCCGCGACTATCCCGAGAACTGGATTAAGTCACCGATCGGCGAATTTCCGTAATCGTTCCAAAGTTTCACCCTCTCCCATCGGATGGGAGAGGGCCGGGGTGAGGGCAACCGCAAATCCAGTTACGGCTCAGGCGGTCGGAAGCCGCGTAAACTTGCCATTTTGTAACCGCTGGGTGACGGAAGCCGTCTCTCCCAAAAACGACCACTCGGCCGAAATCAATTCGGTACTCGACAACAATTCCTGCCGTCAAAATAATCCTGTCTGAAACCAAAACACCTGTCACACAATGATGCTCACGATTTTTAGGGCCATCCTCGCGGTCTTTTTCATCACGATTATGTCGGGCAAAACTCAAGCAGCTTCCAGCACGAGCGATTCTCCTCCCAAAAACGCCACTCTGGTTTACGTGGGCACTTACACCGGCACGCCCGAGAAGAGCAAAGGCATTTATCTTTTCTGGCTAAAAACCGAGGGCAATGAAGTTTCCCAGAACATCACTCTCATGCCGCTAGGAGTGGCGGCGGAAGCCCAAAGCTCTTCCTTCCTGACACTCGACACCAAACGCCGCCTCTTGTTTTGCGCCAATGAAATCGATTCGTTCGAAGGCAAACCAAGCGGCGCGGTGAGCGCTTTTTTAATTGATTCCGCGACGGGAAAACTAAAATTGATCAACCAACAATCATCCATGGGCGCGGGTCCATGTCAGTTGGTCCTGGACAAAACCGGCAGGAACCTGCTGGTGGCAAATTATAACAATGGCAGCGTGGCAGTCCTGCCGGTCGATGCCAACGGACGCCTCGGCGAGGCGACGTGTGTCATCCAGGATGCGGGTAAAGGTCCGAATCCAAAACGCCAGACAGGGCCGCACGCGCATTGCGTGACCTTAAGCCCCGATAATCAGTTTGCGTTCGTGTGCGACCTCGGCATCGACAAAGTGATGAGTTTCAAATTCGACGCGGAGCACGGAAAATTGACCCCGAACGATCCTCCATTCTTCCAAACCAGAGCCGGCGCGGGCCCGCGGCACATGGTATTTCATCCGAACGGGAAGTTTGCCTATGTCATCGACGAACTCGATTCCACTATCACGGCGCTCGGTTACAACGAAAAAAACGGCGCGCTGGCAGAATTGCAAACGCTCTCCTCATTGCCCGGTTATTACGACGGTCCGAACACGGCGGCTGAAATCGGAATTGTGCCTTCCGGGAAATTTCTTTTTGCGTCCAATCGCGGAAATCAAACCGTGGTGTTGTTCGCCATCGATTCGGAAAAGGGAACACTTAACTGGGTTGAGGAACAGAACACTGGCGGGAAAACTCCGCGGCATTTCGGAATCCAACCCTCGGGCAAGCACCTCGCGATATGCAACCAGGATTCAAACACGGTGCTGGTGTGCCGCATTGACGCGATGAACGGGCGATTGAAACCGTCCGGTGTTTTCGCCGAAGTCCCCTCGCCTGCCTGCGCGGTGTTTCTTCCGCCGATCGGTGGCGAAAAAGAAAAACCACCCACGACTGACTGACGGCGAAGCCAAAAGGTTATGCGAAAACAATTATCTTCCGCCTCAAGAATCGTTCTCGCCTTAACTTTCGCGCTGCTTGGTGGCTGCCAAACCAAGCCGGGCGACCATGCCGCCACCGACACTTATCGACCGAACATCGTTTATATTTTGACGGACGATTTGGGATACGGCGATGTGAGCTCGCTGAATCCGTTCGGCAAAATTAAAACCCCGCGAATCGATCGGTTCGCGACCGAAGGCATGACCTTCACCGAGGCGCATTCCACGTCGGCGGTCTGCACACCCTCGCGCTACAGTATCCTCACTGGCCGCTACAATTGGCGGTCGAAACTCAAGAGCGGCGTGCTGGGCGGATTCAGCAAACCGTTGATTGAAGAAGACCGCCTGACCGTGGCTGAAATGTTGCAAACGAACGGCTATCAAACTGCCTACATCGGCAAATGGCACCTCGGTTTGGATTGGGCGCGGAAGGGTGGCCCAACCGTGGAACCGGACGCGGACGAAGACGAATCCTCAACCACCAATCGCTCGCCCAATGTCGCGGCGTCAATCGACTTCACCCAACCCATCGGTCGCACACCCATCACACTTGGCTTTGACGATTTCTTTGGCATCAGCGCGTCGCTCGACATGCCTCCTTACACCTATATCGAAAACGATCACGTCACCGCGCAGCCCACCGTTAAGAATGGCTTCCTTACCGGACGCAATGGAAAACATACCCGGGTCGGCCCCCAGGCTCCCGGATTCAAAGCCGAAGATGTTTTGCCCGCACTCACCAAACGAGCGGTGGATTACATTGATCACACCGCAAAATCCGCCAAAGCCGGAAAGCCTTTCTATCTTCACCTCGCTTTCCCTACCCCGCACACACCCATTGCGCCGTCCGTCGAATGGCTTGGAAAAAGCGGCCTGAATTATTATGCGGATTACGTGATGGAGAGCGATGCTTGCGTGGGCGAGGTGCTGGACGCGCTGAAGCGAAATGGGCTCGCACAAAACACCCTGGTCATTTTCACCAGCGACAATGGCTGCTCACCCGAAGCCGATTTTCCTTACCTTTTATCCCATGGCCACGACCCGAGTGACGGGCGTCGCGGTTACAAAGCGGACATTTTCGACGGCGGACATCGAATTCCATTGATTGTCCGCTGGCCCGGACACGTGCCGCGCGATTCAAGGAATAAAAACTTCGTCTGCCTCGGCGATTTCATGGCCACCTGCGCGGAAATGCTCGGCGCGACGCTTCCGGATAATGCAGCCGAGGACAGCATCTCGTTCCTTCCGCAGCTTCTCGGCCAAGGTCCCGGTTCGCGCGACACGCTCGTTGAAAGCTCCATCAACGGCTCCTTCGGCATCCGGCAAGCCCAATGGAAACTCGCGTTCTGTCCGGACTCAGGCGGATGGAGTTTCCCCCGGCCGGGCCGCGACAAGACCGATGGCTCGCCGCGCTTTCAACTTTTTGATGTCATCGCCGATCCCGCTGAAAAAACCAACGTGCTGGCTCAACATCCGGAAATCGTCCAACGCCTCGGCCGCCTGATGCGCGATTACATCGCCAATGGACGCAGCACCCCTGGCACACCGCAGACCAACACGCCCTCCGGCAAAGACTGGCAACAAACCGCGTGGATGGATCAGTTCAAGTAGGCGCAAAATTTCTTCCGTCAAAACCCCTAACCTCAAAGTTCGAATCCGAAACCAACCCCTACCATGAATCGAAGAAAGTTCCTTGCTCCCAGCGGCGCAATCGCCGCGCTGGCCGTCCTGGTTTGCTGGGTCCACCGGGAACTCGCGCGGCGGTTCACAATCACCTTGCCCGCCTCGAAGCGGACTAAGCTGGTCGATGTCGTACAAGTGGACCTTTAATTACCAGCGGCGGTGATGATAGTATCCCGGGCCGAAATAAAAATCGACCCCCGGGCCGTAATAATAGGGATAGGGCGCGCCATAATAATAAGCCGGAGGCGGTCCGTAATCCGGGTAATAGGACGGCGGCGGGTAATTTGGCGCGGGCCGGCTCATATCGAAATAAATTCGCGGCGGAATACGATCCTCCGGCGTCAACAGGTGGCCCGTCCGAAACACTTTCGTCTGCAGATATTCATTCGTGGATGCCGGTATGGCCCGGACCACGTAATAGTAGGAACCAAAGTCGTGGAACGTCCCATCCGGGTCGCCGAAAATCTTGATATGTAGTGGCGCGGCGCCCATGTCCTGCCCATTCACCTCGATCCGCGCAGCATCGGACGTTTCCACCGAAACATCATAAGCCATCGTATGGTGCGGCCCGCGCTCCGCGCCCGGCGGGATCGATTGGCAACCAACCAGCACCACCGCTGCCGCAAAACTCGCAGCGAGACTCCACTTCATTTTCATAGCAACAACTTGCCTCAAGTCCCAAATTCCTCAACTCGAAATTGGCCCTCCCGCGACTGGGCATATTTCCCACCGTGCGCACTGCTCCGGGCAAGTTGATATTACACCGATCATGAAAGTAACAATCCAATTACCTTCATGTAGGAGCGTGGTTCCCGACTATTGACGGACAGGCATTGTGCAACGCCTTCCGCCGGCGGGCTTCCGCAGATAATTCACAAACGAAAGGTCTTAATATGAAACAGCGCGTGACAGTTCTTATGGCTTGCGCGGCCATCATTACGTCAGTTCCGAGCGCCGCCCGCGCCGAGGTAGGAATCTCGGCAAGCATACAAATCAACGCCACGACCGATTTCTACCAGCCGCTCACACCCTATGGCTCGTGGGTGGAAGTCGGTTCCTACGGGCGCTGCTGGCATCCGAGAGAAGTGGCAGTGGGTTGGCAACCTTACACCGTCGGTTCCTGGGAATGGACCGACGCCGGTTGGTATTGGAACAGCGATGAACCATGGGCCTGGGCCTGTTATCACTATGGCTCCTGGTATGACGATCCGCGCGTTGGCTGGGTGTGGATACCCGCCACCGATTGGGCTCCTGCCTGGGTCACCTGGCGGTCCAGCGACGCCTACATTGGATGGGCCCCTTGCGGCCCGGGTCGCGCGGTATTAGCGGCTTCATTTTTCACGTTCTGCGATGTTCATCGCTTCCGCGATCATTTCAATCGCCGTGATTTGATCGTGAACAATACCACCATTATTAATCGAACCCGCGTGATTCGGGATTTTCAACGCCAGACCGTTGATTTCGACGGCCGCCAACGGACCATTTACGCGAACCGAGGTCCGGGCGTAGATTCAATTCAACGCGCCACGGGAACGCGTTTCACACCACGCCCTGTCCGGGACGTCGTGCGCGAATCACCCCGACCAGATAATGTCCGGCGGGATGGCGATCAACGACGGAATGGCGATCAAAGGCCCGCCAACGATGCGCGCCCCACGCCTGCGCCAACGGGGAGAGATCAACCACGCAATTACCAACAGCAGAACAATCAGCAACAGCGTGATATCCCACGGCAGGAGCAACAAGCTCCTATCCGCCCTCGTCAGCCTGAGCAAAGAGTTCAACCCGATCAAAAGCCCGCACTTCCTCCGACGGGCCGGGATGAGCCGCGTGCCCGCGATCGTAATCAGCAGCCCGAACAACAGACCCCTGTGCGCCCGCAGCAGCCGGAGCAAAGGATCCAGCCCAATCAACGGCCCGAGGCTCCCCAACAGCGGCCGTTGATTGGGCTGGATCCTTTGCTC
>Ga0137403_10008228_pt1 | contig 11684 bp, 10 predicted proteins | sample CZOMad2_1_16fung_FD_122057 | JGI IMG/M metagenome (GOLD analysis project Ga0137403, IMG submission 122057) | Vadose zone soil fungal communities from Angelo Coast Range Reserve, California, USA - CZOMad2_1_16fungal (Hybrid Assembly) | ecosystem: Environmental > Terrestrial > Soil > Vadose zone...
CATGTGGTACAGCGCCGTCGGGTCCATCGTCACACTCCTCGTGAGTCTGCTCGCGGTACCGCTAGCCGCTGCGGCGCAGCCGTCGGGCCAGGTCTACCGGATCGGCTTCCTGTCGACGGATCCCCTCCCCGCCCACCTGTGGGAGGCGCTCCTGGACGGGTTGCGGGAGCGCGGGTATAGCGAAGGGCGGAACCTCGTCTTCGAGCGCCGGTTCTCGGAAGGCCACGCGGAGCGCTTCTCGGAGTTCGCCGCCGAGATGGTCCAGCTCCGGGTCGATCTCGTTATCGCGATCACAACACCCGCAGCTTTCGCCGTCATGAACGCGACCACGACGATTCCGATCGTCATGACGACAGCGATCGATCCCGTGGGCGCAGGATTAGTCGCGAGCCTGGCGCAGCCCGGCGGCACTGTGACCGGCAACGCGATTCTCTATCCGGAACTCAGCACCAAACGTTTGGAGATCCTCAAAGACGTCGTGCCCGGCCTCTCCCGCGTGGTGGTCCTCTGGAATGCGGCGAATCCCGCTAACGCGTCGGTGTGGCACGAGACGCAGGCGGCGGCACGCGCGTTGGGCCTCCTGCTCCACTCGCAGGACGTGCGGGGTGCGCAGGACTTCGAGGGCGCGTTCGCCCTTATGGCGCAGGTGCACCCGGATGCGCTCCTCGTCCTGGACGATGCGCTCATCAATATGCACCGACAACACATCGTTGAGTTCGCCACCCAGGAGCACCTGCCGAGCGTGTTTGCGGCCAGGGAATCGGTCGTGGCTGGCGGTCTGATGTCCTATGGACCGAGTTTCCCTGACCTGTACCGGCGTGCCGCCTACTACGTAGACCGAATCCTCCAAGGAGCCAAGCCTGGGGACCTGCCCGTGGAGCAGCCCATGACGTTCGAGCTGGTCATCAATCTCAAGATCGCTGAGGCCCTCGGCCTCACCATCCCCCCGCCGCTCCTCTTCCAAGCAACTGAGGTGATCCGCTGAGCTGCGACGCCTGGCGCCCCCACCACGAGATGTGTTTTGCAGAATAAAACGTCCAAATCCGTGGAGGCGATTCACGGACACACCATGGGGCATGATGACACGCTCCTTGTCGTGCCCTTACTTAGGGAATAACAGCACGGCGTTGAATCGCAACCCCCACTCCGGTCCGCCGCTGGGACCGTCGACGTAGGCGCGTGGGCCGAATTGCAAGCTCATGGGCTGCCCGTCGAGCTTCAGGACCTGGCTGGCGAACAGCCCAATCGGCACCGTCCACTGCTCGGCCTCCCAGTTGTAGGTCGATTCAGTCTGCAGCGTCACCCCAAACCCGGTCTTGGTGTTGTAGGCCAGGAACGGTTGCAGAAAGGTCTGGTTCACGTCCGGCCGGCTACCCTCACCCGCAAACGACCAGAGATGGTTGGCCAGGAACCCGTAGGTCCACGGGCCCACCTGACGGAGCCCCACGGCCGTGGGGCCGGCGCCCCACTGGCCGGTGCCGAGCGCGTTATCGGTCGCGGTCGGCAGCAGGAACACCGGCCCCGCCCCCCAGATCCAGCCATGGAACGGCTCGTTGGGGGAGAAGAAGAATGATGGAATCATGTCGCCCAGGCCGAATTTACTGCCTAATCCAGGGAATAACTCATCCTGGTAGATCACCGGCTGGATGATACGAGTGATCAGGTTCCAGTCGGTGCTGATCGACAATGGAATCACCGGCTGAATGTTCAGGGTGTATTTGAATTTATCGTTATCCTGACCCGGGCCTTGTCAACTTAATCGACCATGCAGGCGTGGCCTACACCTCGCTGTATGCAAACTGCTTGACGGGTATTTGCGTGGGAACCGCACCCCTCTGTACAGGTGCAGCACGGCGTGGCATACTCGTCCCATGAAAGCAGCTCCTCGGGTGAGGAGTGCGCGCTTCTCATCCAACGGTATCGTTATATGGAGCTGCCATGAACACCTCGACGTCAACCAACCTGTACACACACCATCGGTTTCCGGCCGAGATCATCAGCCATGGCGTGTGGCTCTACTTCCGCTTCTGTCTGAGCTAGGCCCTATACCAACATTCGTGTCACGAAGGGCAAACTAGGCTAAACCCCATGAATTTCAAAGGCTTGTGAGTGTATGTCTGCTGACTAAGATATTTCGCAGAACAGCAGAAAGGCGAAACAACATGGTCCAGATGCGCGCCTCAGCCACAGAAACAGGCGCGAAACAGGCATAACTTCGTATCATCACGCTGTTCTGCGAAATCTCACCGCCTACTTTGCCCTTGGTGGTGTAATTGTTGGGTTAAGGCCAAGTCGAAATTACCCGTCGTACCTATGTCGCGTTCGAGGTGGATGATGACCTTGACGACGAGGAAATTAAACGCCTCGCCATCGAGGAAGCCGAGCTCGGAGAATGGGAGGACGACCCCCCAGAGGTGGTATCTTTTGAGATTTTGGAGGAGCCATGACCGCAGACGGTGTGTATAAGCTCCTGCAAGTCTATGCCGAAAAAATCGGCTTGTCAGGAATTGAACGCCTGGGGGTGCATGCCTTACGTGCCACCGCCGCCACCAATGCCCTCGATCATCAGGCGGATATTGCCAAAGTCCAAGAATGGCTTGGTCACGCCAATATCTCAACCACCCGCCTGTATGACCGCAGGAAGCACCGGCCGGAGGACTCGCCGACGTTCAAGGTGGAGTATTAACGAGTTGCTTGGCTCCTTCCCCCTCTCCCGATGGGCTAATCTTTACCCACATGTTGTTGGATCGCGGGGAGAGGGCGCATGATATGGTACATGAACGTGAGATCCGTCAGATGCTGCAAGCCTTTCCACAACACGGTCACTCCCGGTTCACCATCGCCACGGCGGGCCAGAAAGCCGCCCAGGCGGCCAATCCAATGCACGGCCTGCCGCAGGGAGGGCGGTGTCGCCGGCGGCGTGGCGGTGACATGAATGGCGCAGTAGAGCGCCTGCCATTCCTCCAGTTCCAGCAGGGCGGTACACGGGGCGTCAGGCATCGCCCGGCTCAGCAGGGTGGCATAGAGGAGGCGCCAGGCAATCACACTGTACAGCGGCAGACAGCGCCGCAGTCGCGCGGCGGTCTCCAATTGCCGGGTTTCAATGCGACAGCCGCTCTTGAGCACTTTATGCCAGACCTCGATCCCCCAACGGCAGGCATACCAGTCCACGCGCTCAACCGCGGCCGCAGGGGTATGCACGGCACAGGTGGTCAGCAGCATCCACTCGATCGGGTCACCGCCAGCTGGCGGTTGCTCCTCTACCGCCTGGACGGCCCAGACCGCCATACTGGGCAGTTTCTCGGCGGTGCGGTGCGTGGGCGGCCCCAACAGCACCAGACACCACCGGACGGCGACCGTGGCCTGGCGGGCCGGCTGCAGGCCGCGCCGGGGTACCCATACCGTCAGGGTGGCAACCACCGGTTGGGCCGCCACTTTGGTCCACAGGTAGCGCTCCGGATGGTCCACCCGGCGGTTCCACGCCGCCCGCACCAACAAGTCCACCCCCGAGGGGCGCTCCTGCAGGAACAGGTCATATACGTCAGCTTCGCGGTCGCCGATGCACACAAAGTGGGTCTGCGGACAGCGGGTGTGGGCCTCGCGCACCGCCGCCACACTGGTCAGCCACTTCTGACTTTCCTTCGCCGCGATCGGCCGCTGCTTGCGGGTGGTGCGCTGGCCGATGGTGGCCGGGTCGCGCGCCCAGACCTGCTGAGCCAGCAGGCCCAAGGGCAGGCGCTCGGGGGTCAGCGCCAGTGTGGTATGCACCAGCAGGCCCTGATGGGCGGGATGGGCCAGCGGCCCCAGCCCGGTGGTCGCCGGGTGGGCCGTCCAGTCCAGCTCCGTCGTATCCTGCACCGCCAGGACCCGAGGGACCTGGGCCAGGCGGTCGCTGGTGGCCCGCACATGGCTCTCCAGGATGGCCTGCGGGTCGATGGCCTCATTGTCAAAGAAGCGATACGCCGCTTTCAACCGCGCGCGGTCCCCGCACGCCTCTGGCAGCGACGCGCCAGGACGGTGGGCGAAAACGGTGGTCAACTCGATCAACCGCTGGGTCCGCCGGGCATCGCCCAACTCGGCGTCGGTAAATTCGGCCACGGCCCAAGACTCGTCATCTGGTATCGCGGGCATCACGCACCCCCTGGTCGCTGCACCGACGAAAATGTATGGCACGTGTATCGGAGGCCTCTAGCATACCAGCTGACCCTCCACATCAACAGATGTGGGTAATGATTAGCCCGATGGGAGAGGGGGTGCAAAGGCCCCCGTCAACATCTGTGTGGTTGTACTTAGGCCTCGAGCAGGTCGGTGATGCGCATGATCGCCACAATGGTTCCCGTGTTAGTGGCCCCTTCCGTTGTGGTGCCCTTGGCACAGGTCCAGACATAGTCCTTCTTGGCCACAAAGTCCTTGCCGTCTTGCGTCACTTTGAGCTCACCCTGGGTGATGTGGCAGACCATTGCATTCTTCATCGGGTTGGCAGGGCTGGTTGCGCCGGGTTCGTACATGATGTCCCGCATGGACACCTTACTATAGCCAGGGATCATAGCCGGCCCTTCACCAAGAATCCGCTCCTTGACGCCCTTGGCGAGTTCTCTCTCCTCACCAACCGCCGCTTCCGCCCGCGGTGTCCGCAGCACCAACAGCGAGGCTGCTCCGAGTCCCATCGCTAATATAGACCGTCGATTGATGCTCGCCATGATCGACCTCCTTCTGAATTGCCCGCGCGACCTGGGGGCGGGCGGAAGTACTGAGACAGAGCCATATGTGAGGCGTGCGATTGTACTATGGTGCTCGCCTAATGTATACATTAAGCTTCGGGGACTAAAGAGGGAAAGGAATGTACTGTAAGGTTGATAGAGAGTTGGAGACAACGAACAGCGGGCGAGAGCCGAAGCGGTTATCTCTTATGAGGTTTTCGTTCAACAAGCCAGAAGTACAACACGAGCGTAATAATTGTGAGTGCTGCAATTACCTGAAAACTGTTGAAAAATTCATTTAGACTTGTCATATTTCTGCTGGTATGTATACAACTTCAGTTCTGGCATGGGATAGTCTTTGGCATTGTTCGTCACGAGAGGAAAGTCTGACAGGTATGCCGTCGCGGCAATAACAGTATCAGGAGTCCCAAAACTTCGCCCTTTGCTTTTATATTCCTGTCGCCATTTCCCCGCTTGTTCTGCAATCTCTTTGCTGACTGGCACAACAGAACACAAGGCATAGAGTCGTGGCAAGAGCCAGTCGGCTTGCTCGCTCGTCCATCCCGAGCGGAGTTCCGTAATAGTCAACGCGGAAAGTGCTAATGTGTCTTGTTTACTTAAGCGTGCAATGAGTCCTTTTGCAGGGTCTTTGTGTTTGAAGAAATCAACCATGACATCAGTATCTATGAGATAGGTCATATGAGTCCGAGCCGCTTATCTCGCTTTTTATCAACAGAGCGGAGTTCTCGTACGTAGGTTGTGCCATCCTTGACATCAGTAAACGTGGGTTTTTCGGCAAGTATCTCGCTTAATGCTTTCTGCCGCTTTTCTCGTGCTATTCGCTCTTTGACTGCCTCACTAATATATTTGCTCATATTTTCGGTATGGTGTTTGAGGTACTCAATAATATCTTTGGAAATAGTGAGATTAACCCGAGTGTATCCTGTTGCTGTATTCATAGTACATCAGGATTCCACATAATAGGAAGTGTGTTTGTCAAGATACGAAACAGAGGTTTTGAGATGCGGTAAGAAGGGATATCTGGTACTTATGAGCTTGTTGTTCATCGAAATGAGCCAACAGCCCGACTCCCTATCTTGAACACAAAGTGGCATTTCCCAAACTTGTCAATCGAATTTGTCACGACCTCTATCAGACTCTTACCTACGATTGTATTCCCACTGTGAGAGATGACTACATACTCACCTTTGTGATCTGCTTCAAGAGGTTTACCATATTGCTCATAGAGCAACCGCGCTGTTTTACGTCTGTCCTCATACTGTGAAACTGCGGTCATATTGTTAAAAAATTCACCTCCATTTGTTGCATAGACAAAGAGACTATAACAATTCGTTCGTGGTAGAGTCGCTGATCTGCTTTCATAGATAAGTCAGTATACCATACCGAGGCAATTGACACCTACCGGTTGCCTGTCTCAAAACGGAGGGTTTGGCACTTCATCAAAACCTTGCATCTCTTACAAACGCTTTGTACGGTTACCATAAAACCGTTCAGTACACTTGAATGTTGGAGCAGCAAACAAAAGCAATAAGTATCTGCACCTTGACAAACACAAATATTTCATCTCTAATTAAGATATAGCGCTTTTCTATATGAAGAAATTCTTCACATACCTTGAGCAATTACAAAAGAAAAACAAACTGACAAAAACACAAATCTGACTTTTCCGATCTATGCGTTTGGCTTGTGTTCATGCGACTTTCTCGTCCACCCCCTGTGAAAGTGCTTTGAGTTCAAGAGCTTCGCAGTCCACAAAGCGCCAGTAGTGCTTCAGACTGAAGATAATCTCCTCCATCGTCAGCCGCCCTTTGCAAATCACCCGGGAAGTGTAAAACAACACAAAACAGCCCATCAGGCGTAAGACCAGGTGGCCATAGTACACCTCTTCGCTGTGCACCTGACAGGCCCCAGTCGCCAGCAGGTGCTTGAGGGTCCGGAAACAGTGCTCAATCCAACTGCGGCGCTTCCACGCCCGTATGAGCCGCGGCCCGCTGATGGCGGTTGCGAGACACATCGCGTAGAACTGCTCCTCCCTGGGCGCACTGACCACGATGATCGTTACCGCGCCATACGTCGGACTGGTGGCCCGCAACCGCGCATAGCGCATGCCGGGGACCTGCGGGCTGTGACGCCAGGGCCACTCGCGCTGCTGCTGCAAGTCACTCCCCTTGACCTGGCGCCCGTCTGGCAGTGCGAAGACATACGTGCTTTTCCCTTCAACCAGGAGGGTACCCTCGTGGGTGATGGCCACATGGCGCATGAGTTTCGAATCACCAAACCAACTATCGGCCACGACCATCGGTGGGGGCAGCTCCACACCGCGTCGGCGGAATGCTGCCACGCGTCCATCGAGCATACCCTGCAACCAGTGCAGTTTGTCTCGGCACGGCCCTCCAGGGCCTTGAGGATCGGGCCGACGGATGGCAAAGTCGACGGGGACCACCAGTTTGCCATCGCCGATGACGACTACGAGAAGGACCCCATCAATGCCGGAGAGTACCCGGTGTTCCTGACCACTCCACCAGGTGCCCACAAGGCCCAACTGATCGCCGTACTTTTTGAATACCGAGTCATCGCCCACCCAGGTCCACTGCCAGCGGCTGCGCGTGGCCTCACTCGCGCTGGCGGTGTAGCGCCACAGCGGTACCAACACCTCCAAGCCCAAGCGTCTGAGGCGCATGAGCCAGGAGCGCTTGGGCAGCGCCCCGAGCAGGCGCGAGGGGAGATTCTTGTCCCAGCCCCGCACGCGACACAGCTCCGAGGACGTCCGGCAGCCAAAGAGCGGAGGACACATCACCCCGACGATTTTCCCCAGGAGCTTTTGCTGGCTGCGCAAGCGCCCTTCGATCTCGGTCACGAGGTCTTCAGGAAGCCCCAGGGCATCGAGGGCCTGCTGGAGGGCCTCAGCGGCGTGTTGCGCCTGGCGGCGATCACGTGCGAGGCGCTCCTGCGCTTGAAGACGGCGACGCTGTCTGGCTTTGGCCTGTTGTGTGGCGTATCGTTTAGTGGGGGACATGGAGCGCTCCTGGATTCTGTGGGGGTCTGTGGCGGTTGCAGTCTGCCCAAGCGCACGTTCTGTGAGCATGGCATCCCCTCTGCATCACGCGCTCTCAGGACTTCCTGCTTTCTTTTGTCGACCATGTGCGGTATACAGACGCTCGAACGGCCTTTCCCATTCCCACACTGTCTTCTGCACGCCTCATTGGGCGAGGGAGGGTGGGCGATGAACTTTGAGGATCTCCTTGACCAAACGCTTGCCATGCTCCAGCGCCGGAGACGGGTGACCTATCGCACCCTCAGGCTCCAGTTCCAGCTGGACGACGAGCAGCTGGCCGCCCTGAAGGACGAACTGCTGTATTCACAACCTGACGTCGTCGACGATGCGGGACGCGGCTTGGTCTGGATGGGTGACACGGGCACGCCCCCAGCCTTCGCCCCCTCTCCTCCGCTAGCTGGGCTGGCGGAGCGCCTGCAAGGCCAGACGACACCGGTCGTCCCTGCACCGGTCGCGTCGCACTCCGCAGACGCCGAACGCCGCCAGCTCACGGTGCTGTTCTGCGACCTCGCCGACTCCACCCGCCTCGCCCGGCAGCTCGACCCCGAAGACCTGCGCGAGGTGATTCGCGCCTATCAGGCCACCTGTGTGGACATCATCCAGCGCTTTGCGGGGCATGTCGCCCAGTATCTGGGCGATGGCCTGCTGGTCTACTTTGGCTATCCGCAGGCGCATGAGGACGACGCGCAGCGTGCGGTGCGGACCGGACTGGGCATCTTGGAGGCCATGGGAACGCTCAATTCGCGCCTGGTGTGTGACAAGGGCGTCCGCCTGGCGGTGCGCATCGGCATCCATACCGGGCTGGTAGTGGTGGGTGAGATGGGCAGCGGCGACCGGCATGAACATCTGGCCCTGGGAGATACGCCAAACATTGCCGCCCGTCTCCAGAGTCTAGCCGCCCCCGATACGGTGGTGATCAGCGACGCCACCTCCCGCCTGGTGCAGGGGTACTTTACCTGCCAGGAGCTCGACGTCCAGGCGCTCAGAGGTGTGGCTGAGCCTGTCGCCGTGTATCGAGTGCTAAGGGAAAGTGGTGTCCACAGTCGATTGGACATCGCGAGCGCTCGTGGACTCACACCGCTGGTCGGTCGAGAACAAGAAGTTGGGTTGCTCTTGGAGCGTTGGGAGCAAGCGAAAGCTGGGCAAGGACAAGTTGTGCTTTTAACCGGTGACGCTGGTATTGGGAAGTCCCGCTTGGTGCAAATGCTGAAAGAGTATGTCGCCAACGAACCACATATGCGGTGGGAGTGCCGCAGTGCCTCTTACTTTGAAAATACGGCGCTCTTTCCTGTGACCGATTTGTTCCAACGGCTCTTGCAGTTCCACGCAGAGGACACCGCTGACGCGAAATCGGAGAAACTTGAACACGCGCTGAGTCGGTACCGTTTACCCTTAGAGGAATCCGTACCGCTGTTTGCGCCATTACTTTCGCTTCCCATCCCTGAAAACCGCTATCCTCTGCTCACTCTATCACCGCAACGTCAACGCCAAAAGACCCTGGAAACCATTGTCGCAATCCTCTTGGAACACGCTGAACGCCAACCAGTGCTGTTCATTGTGGAAGATTTACACTGGACAGACCCTTCAACCCTGGAGTTGCTGAACCTGGTGATCGAGCAAACGCCTACAGCCTCCCTATTGACGGTGCTCACCTGCCGTCCGACGTTTCAGCCGAGTTGGAGTCACCGCTCCTATCTCACGGAGATCACAGTCAATCGCTTATCACAGCCCCAGGTGGAACAAATCGTTACACGGATGACCGATGGGAAAACCTTCCCAGCAGCCGAGCTCCAGCAGATCATTGAAAAGACGGATGGCGTGCCATTATTTGTTGAGGAAATCACGAAAGCCATTCTGGAATCAGGACAACTCAAAGCACTCGATGGGCACTACGAACGCACAGGGTCGTTCTCTCCATTAGCGATTCCTGCGACATTGCAGGACTCCCTGATGGCTCGGCTCGACCGGCTGGCCCCAGTCAAAGATGTGGCCCAGCTTGGCGCCGTCCTGGGGCGGGAGTTTGCGTATGCGCTGCTGCGCGCCGTGGCCCCGCTGGACGAGGCAACATTGCAGCATGGGCTGGCGCAGCTTGTCGAGGCCGAACTGCTCTACCAACGCGGCATACTCCCCCAGGCGACCTACCTCTTTAAGCATGCCCTGGTACAGGATGCCGCCTATCAATCCTTGCTGCGGAGCACCCGTCAGCAGTATCACCAGCGCATTGCGCAGGTCTTGGAGGCGCAGTTCGCGGAGACTGTCGAGACGCAACCCGAAGTGCTGGCGCACCACTACACCGAGGCGGGCTTGAGTGCGCAGGCCATACCCTACTGGCAGCGGGCCGGGGAGCGCGCCCTGCAGCGCTCGGCCAACGTCGAGGCGGTCGGCCACGTGACGCGGGGTCTGGAGGTGCTCACCGCCCTCCCGGAGACTGGCGAGCGGGCGCACCAGGAACTAGCCCTCCAGATCACGCTGGGTCCGGCGTTGGCGGCCACCAAGGGGCAACAGGCTCCGGAGACGGAACGCACCTATGCCCGAGCCTGTGAGTTGGCGCGGCAGGTGGGGGACACGCCGCAGCGCTTCCCGGCGCTGTGGGGGTTCTGGTATGCGCAAATGGCGGGAGGGAAGTTACAGCGGGCGCGGGAGCTGGGGGAGGAGTTCCTCGGGCTCGCCCAGCAGTGGCAAGACCCCCTGCTCCTGGTGGAGGGGCACCGGATGCTGGGGAATACCGCGTGGTGGCAGGGCGAACTGGCCCAGGCCAACGCCCACGTAAAGGAAGCCCTGGCCCTCTATGACCCGGAGCAGCACCGCGCCCACGCCGTGCGCTACGGCCAGGATTCCGGGGTGGCCTGCGGTGCCCTTGAGGCGGTGACCCTCTGGATGCTGGGCTATCCGGACCAGGCGCTGCGGGGCGTCGAGGCGACCCTGACGCTGGCCCGGAGGCTCGCGCACCCCCATACCCTGGCCGTGGTGCTCCTCTTCTCTGCCCTGCTCCATCAGTTGCGCCGCGAGCCCCAGGCGGCCCGGACGCAGGCGGAGGCCGAGCTGGCGCTGTATACAGAGCAGGGCATCACCCATTATCATGCCTGGGGCCTGCTGCCATGGGGCTGGGCCCTGGCGGCGCAGGGCCAGCGGGCAGAGGGCATCGCCCAAATCCGCCAGGGGTTTGCTGGCTGGCGGGCTACAGGATCTGGAGTGGTGTGGCTGTGGTTCCTGGCCTTGCTGGCCGAAGCCTGTGGCGAAGCCGGCCAGATCGATGAGGGACTGCACGCGCTGGAGGAGGCGCTGGAGGCTTTGCATACGCACGAAGACCGCGTCTACGAGGCCGAGGTGTACCGGCTCAAGGGCGAGCTGCTACTGCAACAGTCTGCAGCACAGCAGAGGGAGGCGGAGGAGTGCTTCCAGCAGGCCCTCGACATTGCCCGTGGCCAGCAGGCCAAGTCCCTGGAGCTGCGTGCCGCGATGAGCCTCGCACGGCTGTGGCAGCGCCAGGGTAAGCGCGCCGAGGCCTACGACCTGCTGGCGGACGTCTATGGCTGGTTTACCGAGGGCTTCGACACCCCCGACCTGCAGGAGGCCAAGGCGTTGCTGGAAGCGTTGACGTAACGCGACGCTGGCGGACACGCCCTTGCGTTCCTATGGTGTTGGATGTGTATTCATAACCCCTTGAGTGTGAAGCACTTTCATGGGGTATCAGCCGGAAATGTCCATGAATGCTCGCCGAACTTAAATATCGGAATAGTCAGGAGCGTTTGGATCTTCATCCTCCTGATAGTCTGGCAACCAGAGCAAGCTGTGCGGTTCATACAACGGTTGCAACCGTGCAAACGCCTCTCGCTCAATTTATCGGAGTTTGTAGGAGGTCGAAATGGTCAAAGCACTTCACAAATTCTCCCCTCCTGGCTCTGCTG
>Ga0137403_10008230_pt1 | contig 11684 bp, 9 predicted proteins | sample CZOMad2_1_16fung_FD_122057 | JGI IMG/M metagenome (GOLD analysis project Ga0137403, IMG submission 122057) | Vadose zone soil fungal communities from Angelo Coast Range Reserve, California, USA - CZOMad2_1_16fungal (Hybrid Assembly) | ecosystem: Environmental > Terrestrial > Soil > Vadose zone...
CTCCGCCTCCTACCCGATTTCATAATGGATTACTCTAGGTTGTGACAAGACTGCAGTGCCGACTGACTGCATCCTCACTGATTGGCATTGCGTTTTATTGAGCCTTGTACCGCAAATGGATTAGGATGGCGGAGCTCACGGATATGCAGGACGCCTACTTTCTCTCGTAGCTATAACAAGCGGTCCTGATCCACGGAGGATTCCTCTCGGTGCAGATTACGAACCACGAACGCCGCCCGCCTCGCATCTGGCTCGTCCCAGCCATCGTTGCCGCGATCCTCTTCATGGGAGCGGTGGCAAGCAACTTGATCGCGAACTACATCCAACCAAGTGTTGAGCCATATCGACGGTGGGTGTGGGTTAGCTTTGTTATTGCTCTCATCGTAGCGATTGCACTTGCGATCAGCGAGGCGCGACGAGCTACGCACTCACCAGTTTCGAGCGGAGAAACCGAAGGCGACGGCGGGCGCAGGGAGATTGCTGGCGATGTCGTCGCTCGCGATAAGATCACCCACATCCATGAAGCCGCGAGCCCCGTCGCCATCACCGCGTTCCATCAGCTACCGCCGCCAGTCGCCGACTTTACAGGTCGCGCGGATGAGTTAGCGGAATTGATGGCAAAGCTGGAAGAAGGTGGAATCACCATTTCCGGTCTTCATGGGCTGGGTGGCATCGGCAAGACTGCGCTGGCGCTCAAGCTGGCTGACCGCCTCAAGCCACGTTATCCCGACGCACAGTTCTATCTTGATCTGAAAGGCGCGAGTAGCGAACCGCTCGCCGTGGCCGAAGCACTGGCGCACGTAATCCGCGCTTACCATCCAACCGCCAAACTTCCTGAGACTGAAGCGGAGTTACACGGGCTCTATCAATCGGTGTTGCAAGACCAACGGGCACTACTCCTGATGGACAACGCTGCCGGCGCTGAGCAGGTGGAACCGCTCATTCCCCCGGCAGGTTGTGTGTTGCTGGTTACGTCACGCGCACATTTCACTTTGCCTGGCCTGTTTGCGAAAAACTTGGAAGCCCTGTCGCCGGAAGACGCGCGCGAGTTGCTCCTGGCGATCGCCCCGCGGATCGGAAGTCACTCTGATGAGATCGCCAATCTGTGCGGTTATCTGCCGCTGGCGCTGCGATTGGCGGGAAGCGCTCTGGTGAAGTTCATTAATCTCGCACCAGTGGAATATGCGCGGCGATTGCAGGACGAACAACGGAGGCTGGTACTCATTGAGGCCTCGCTGAACCTGAGCTATGAGTTGCTGAGTGAAGAGCTGCAGAAATGGTGGCGGCTATTGGCGGTCTTCCCGGATACTTTTGAAGAGACGGCTGCTGCGGCGGTCTGGAGCCTCGAAGTGGACAAAACGCAAGACACACTGGGCGAACTGATCGCGGCCAGTATGGTGGAGTGGAACGAGTTGGCCCGCCGCTATCGACTGCACGACCTTGCTCGACTATTTGCCGACAGCCGCCTTGGGGCCGGCGAGCGGGCCGACGGACAGAGACTTCACGCGACGCACTACAAAACAGTACTAGCGACCATCGATGATACTTACCTCGAAGGCGGAGCGAAGATCCAACAGGCGCTGATGCTTTTTGATTTGGAGTGGAGAAACATCGGGGCCGGGCAGGCGTGGGCTGAGGTCGAAGCCGAACGAGACGATCAAGCGGCGGAGTTGGGTATGGCCTTTCCTAATGCGGGCGCGTTCATTTTCAATCTGCGTCAACACCCGAGCGAACGGATTCGCTGGCTGGAATTGGCAGTGAGCAGTGCTCGTCGCTTAAAGCAACGCGGCAGCGAAGGGATTGCATTAGGTAACCTGGGTATTGCTTACTCGGACTTGGGTGAGACTAGGCAAGCCATCAAGTTCTATGAGCAAGCGCTGCTCATTCTCCGCGACATGGGCAATCGCAAAGGCGAAGGTGGCGTGTTGGGTAACTTGGGCCTTGCCTACGCAAATCTCGGAGACACCGGAAAGGCCGTAGAGTTCCAGGAACAACGTCTGGAGATTGCTCGCGAAATGGGCGACCGCCGCGGCGAAGGCAATGCTCTGGGCAACCTGGGCTTGGCCTACGCGGACTTGGGTGAGACCACGCGCGCCATCGAGTTTTATGAACAAGCCCTTCTCATTGACCGCGAGATTGGCGACCGCCGCGGCGAAGGCAATGCTCTGGGTAACCTGGGCCGCGCCTACGCCGAGCTCCGCGAAACCGGACGGGCCATCGACTTCTATGAACAAGTTCTGAGCATCGCACGCGTCATGGGAGACCGCCGCAGCGAATGTACCGCGCTGGGCAACCTGGGCCTAGTCTACGCGGACTTAGGCGAGACGAGACGAGCCCTCGATCTCTATGAACAAGCGCTGCCCATTGCCCGCGAGATTAGTGACCGCCGCAGTGAAGGCGATGGGCTCTTTAACAAGAGCTTGGCGCTGGACGCCCTCGGCGAACGCGCACAGGCGATCTCAAGCGCTGAAGAAGCGCTTACGATTTTTGATCAGATCGAAGACCCGAATTCGACGCTGGTGCGCTCGCAACTGGCAGAGTGGCACACGAGGCCGGAGTGATTCGCTTCATAAAGAGCTGCGTTCATTTATATCAGTGTGCGAGGTGGCGTGCGTTCGCAGTTTCGGTTTATCCTGCTTACTCAAAGCACTCAACGAAAGGGTTAGGTCGCCTAAGAATCAATCCATGATCACAGTCATTTGTCGACCAATACGCGCCATCTTGTTTGTCTTGGTTTTGTTCAGCATATTCGTCATGCTGGGAGTTGCGCCGGCGCAACTGTCTCGCCCACCCGCAACGCCGCCCCTGCAATACTCGCCCCAGTTAGTTGTTGAGATCAAGAAAGTTCAGCAGGCTGCCCTCGAAAGTGATTATGCCTATCGCCAACTGGCGCACCTTTCGAACAACATTGGCCCGCGACTGAGTGGCTCGCCGCAGGCGCAGGCCGCCGTTGAGTACGTCGCTGCCGAACTTCGCAAACTTGGTCTCGATGTCAAACTCGAAAAAGTAATGGTGCCGCATTGGGTGCGCGGCGAAGAGACGGCTGCGCTAACCGACTATCCGAGCATGGCGCCGAACACGACCCAGAAGATTGTGCTCACGGCGTTGGGCGGCAGCGTTCCAACGCCAGCGGACGGTTTGGTCGCGGAGGTTGTGGTCGTAAATAACTTTGATGAATTGCAGGCGCTCGGTCGTGATCGTGTCGCGGGCAAGATCGTTCTCTTCAACGCGAAGTTTGATCAACAGCTCGCCGACAATGGATTCGCGGGCCCGGCTTACGGGCAAGCGGTGATCTATCGTGGCATTGGCGCCAGCGCGGCCGCGCGTCTGGGAGCGGTGGCGGCGCTTAATCGATCTGCCGGCGGCGCGGACTACCGTCTGCCGCACACCGGCGCTCTGCGTTATGCCGACGACGCGCCAAAGATTCCCGCGGCGGCGGTGGCTGCCGAAGATGCCGATCTCATCGCGCACCTCGCCAGTGAGGGAAAAGTGAAAATGCGTCTGGTGCTCACGCCGCAAACGTTGCCGGACGCCGTGAGTTACAACGTGATTGGCGATCTGAAGGGAAGCGAGCATTCAGAGCAGGTCGTCATCGTGTCAGGTCATCTGGATTCATGGGACCTGGGCCGCGGCGCGATCGACGATGGCGCGGGTGTAGTGGTGGCGATGCAGGCGGCACAATTGCTGCGGCAATTGAAGCTGCGGCCGAAACGAACGCTGCGTGTAATTGCGTGGATGAATGAAGAAAACGGAACCAGGGGCGCTCAGGCATATGCGAAAGATTATCAGAGCGATTTCGCAAATCATTTCGCGGCCATCGAAACCGATCTCGGCGCCGGTCATCCTTTGGGTTTTAATGCGCAGGGCAAGCCGGAACTGTTGACCCTGCTGCAACCGCTGGCGGTGATTTTGCAAAGTCAGGGAGCCGGAGTCACCCGCATGGTCGAAGAGACGGGCACAGATGTCGAGCCCCTGGGCGCCGCGGGCGTGCCTACTTTCTCGCCAATTCAGGACTCGCGCACCTACTTCAATTATCATCACACGGCAGCAGATACTCTAGACAAAGTGAATCCGAGGGAGTTGCAGGAGAACTGCGCGTTGGTTGCGGCGTTGGCGTATACGTTGGCGAGTATGCCGCAGTTTCTGCCTCGGTGAAGTACTTTGGAGTGCGCGGGCAGAGCGAAGCGACGGCGGCGCTTTGCTTTGGTTAACGCAAGAAGAATCCAAAACGGTGTCGCGCTACGCCTGGCACCGCACTCAATGCGAAATCGATGAGTCTCCTTAATCCAAGAATTCTCCGCTTTGATTCAATCGATTCAACCAATCTCGAGGCGATGCGGCAGGCAAGAGCAGGAGCGGCGGAAGGCTTGTGCGTCGTAGCGCGGGAACAGACGATGGGTCGCGGCCGTCTCGATCGGAGTTGGCAATCGCCGAAAGATGCCGGACTCTATTTCAGCATAGTCTTGCGGCCCAGGTTGGAGACGAGTGCCTGGCCGCTGATTACCCTGATGACTGCGCTGGCCGTGCGCGACGCGCTATTGAGATCCAGCGGCGTGCGCGCGGACATCAAATGGCCCAACGACGTTTGCGTTAACGAACGCAAACTGTGCGGTGTCCTGGCTGAAACGGTCGACACGAAAATCGGTCCAGCGGCCATCGTTGGAATTGGAATCAATTTGAAGGCAGATAGCTTACCCCCGACAGTGTACGATTTGGCAACGTCGGTGGAGGCCGTCGCTGGAGTGAAACCGGATAGCGTCGGGGTGCTTGCGGAGCTTTTGAAAGCAATCGGCGAGCGCTACGATCTCCTGCAAAGTCCGCAGGGAAGCGAGCATACAATTCGCGAGTGGTGCGCTAATTCTTCTTACGCGTTTGACCGGCAGGTGCGCGTTGCGCTTGAGAATGATACGTTTGAGGGAACAACGCGCGGCTTGGAGGCCGATGGCGCGTTACGGGTAGAAACCGCAGGCGGGAAGATGAGGTTTGTGCGCGCCGGGGATGTTAATGCATTGCGCGCAACGCGATAGGGTTTAGGATGCAGGGCGTAGGTGCCGGTATTGCTCGACTGGTCGATCCTGCTCCAACCCCAACACCCAACACCCGAAGCCCTAAACCCTGATCTTATGTTGCTGGTAATCGACATCGGGAACACAAACACGTCACTCGGCGTCTTTGACGGCGCAGCGTTGAAGACGCATTGGCGTTTGACGACCGCACGCGAGCGCACAGTCGATGAGTGGGGTGTGCTGGCGCGGAACCTGTTTGCGCTCGCTGAGTTGGATTTTAAGGCTATTGATGCGATCGCCGTAGCTTCGGTGGTGCCGCCGCTGAACTTCACTCTCAAACGGATGGCCGAAAGTTATTTCCGGCTGACGCCGCTGTTTATCGATCATAAGACCGATACGGGACTACCGATTCTGTATCAGCCGGCCTCAGATGTTGGCGCTGATCGGATCGTCGACGCTGTAGCGGCAATTCACAAATATGGCGCGCCCTGTATCGTCGTGGATTTCGGCACCGCCACGACGTTCGACGCGATCAACGCGCAGGGTGAATATCTCGGCGGCGTGATCACGCCCGGCATAACCATTTCCGCTGACGCGTTATTCGAGCGGGCCGCAAAACTACCGCGGGTCGAGATCAAACGGCCCCAAAAAACAATCGGGTCGGCTACGGTAGAAGCCATGCAGTCCGGTCTCTATCATGGTTACGTTGGTTTGGTTGATGGCATCCTGCGAAAGATGATCGATGAACTCGGATCGACGGTGCACGTGATCGCTACCGGCGGCCTGGCCTCGCTGATTGCCACCGGATCTGAGTTCATCGAACAGGTGGACGAGACGCTGACGCTCGAAGGTTTGCGGTTGATTTACGAACGGGCCACCAAATAAACCACCAAATGTTTAGCGGCGGGCGTTGCCCGCCGTCTCAAATGTGAAGCTATTCAAATCACACGATCCAAACATGTTCCATTACACGACCTCGGTCTGCTTCAACCGAGTTCGAGTCTTTGGGAGCGAGACCGCTTGCCGTCTCTTCATCAACGCGTTGGCTGAGACACGCGAGAAGTGTGAACTCAAATTGATCGGCTATGTCGTAATGCCCGATCACGCTCATCTGATTCTTAATCCTTTGCATCGAGAAATAGGGGTTGTCATGCGCCGGTTGAAGAGTACGTCTGCCCGGGCAATACTAGACTGGCTGCGCGAATCAAATCATATGGCTTCGCTCAGAAAGCTCGCTCTAGCGGTTCCACAGGCTCGGGCACACACTCATTCGGTCTGGCAAAAGGACTTCTCTTCAATTGACTTGTGGAGCCCGCGTTTTATTCGGCAAAAGCTGAATTACATTCATCTCAATCCTGTGCGTGCCGGCCTCTGCGAGCACCCCGCAGAATGGAAATGGTCCAGCTATCGAGCTTACCTTCCTCATGAGCCTGGAAGCGTCCCCATCGAAATCGATTGGCAAGGCTATTGGAAAGAAGAAGGGCTAAGAGGACTCGTTAAGACGGCGGGCGACGCCCGCCGCTAAACGACAACAACGATGATTGACACATCAGAGAGCGTGGCAAACGATTCGGAAGCCGATCGGCCGCTTAACTATTTCAGTTACAACACCGAGATCGAAGATGCCTTTATTCGGCGTAGAGGTAAGCATTTGCATTTGTGCTCTTTGGACTGGGCACTGATGGACGTGTGGAAAGAAAGAGGAATCCCTCTCCACGTAGTACTGCGGGGAATTGAGCACTGGTTTGATGGATATGAATCCCGAAAACCGAAGCGCACGGTCAACACACTTCTCTATTGCCAGGAAGAGGTCGAAGCTCAACATGCCGAATGGCTGCAATCTCGCGTCGGCGGCCACGATGAAAATGAAGCGCAAAGCAAAGGCGCGGATGAAAGCAAATCGCCTTTTCCCCGAGATGCAGTCCTGGCCCATCTCGGTCGTTCGCTCGAAACGCTGAGCAAACTCAGTGACGAGCGCCGACGCACCACCGACGACGATTTAAGCGAGGCGCTGACACGCGCGGTCACTTTGCTGTCTGAGATCAAGGGCGATTATGCGTCGGCCGTGCAGCCCGATGCCCGCAAGCTGGAAGACTCTTTGACCGGGATCGAGCGTCTGCTGGACGACGCGATTCGGAAGACGGCGTCTGCGGTCGAGCTTGAATCCGCCAACGCTGAGGTTGAAGCACAGGTGAAGCCTTACAAACGTCAGATGGATAAAGCCGCCTTTGAGCAAACACGCGACAACCTCCTGCGCAAGCATCTGCGAGAACATTTCGGCGTGCCACGGCTCAGCCTTTTCTTTCTTTGATTTGTTTAAGATGTACGACAAACTTGAGTTTGTCGATGAGTACTGCGGCGTGTTTACAGTCGGGCTACTGCCCGACGAGGCGGGCGGTAGCCCGCCTCTAAACCAATGGAAAGCTCTTATTAATCATGGAAGTCACTATCGAACGAGTTCTGCCGGGCGGATTGGGATTGGCGCACGCTGAAGGCCGCGCGATCATGGTCGCGCTGGCCGCAACCGGCGATCGCCTGCGAGTGCGCATCGATCGTGTAAAAGGAAATGTTTCGTTCGCCTCGATCGAGGAGATAATCACTCCCTCACCATCTCGCGTTGATCCACCCTGCCCTTACTTTGGCCGCTGCGGCGGCTGTGACTTTCAGCAAATGAATTATCAATCTCAACTCGACGCGAAAGCTGAAATCATCAGAGACTGCCTGCGCCGGCTTGCGCGCATCGAAGACATTCCTGATTTTCAAATCACACCGACACCGGATCCATGGCACTATCGTTCAAGGGCCCAATGGCAATACGACGCAGTGAGACAAAAGCTGGGTTACTTTGAAAGTGGCTCGCGAAATGTGTGTGACATCGCAGAGTGTGCTGTGGTCGACGCGCAACTACAGAACACTCTGGAGAGTTTGCGTGAGCGCATGACTAGCGGGTCGCTCCCGGACGTGCGCGATTTCCGCGCAGTCGTAGGTGATGAGGGTGTTTCGATCTCGCCGCCAGTTCGGGTCACTAGCTCGACCGTGAGGGAGGGCTCGGATTTAGCGGTCGCAGGAGAAGGCGTCAGCGATATCACCCGAACCCTCCACGGCGAATCTTACGGGTTCAATGCAGAGAGTTTCTTCCAGACGAACGATAGTCTGGCGCCGGAACTGATCGACGCGGCCCTCGGAGACGCCAGCGGCAAGACAGCCATCGAACTGTATTGCGGAGTAGGCTTATTCACACTTCCGTTAGCGCGACGATTCTCTCGCGTGGTCGGAGTCGAATCGGATCCCGCCGCTGCGAAGTTCGCGCGCGAAAATCTGGCGAAAGCTGGTTTGGCGAATGGGGAGGTTGCCACTCGTGACGTCGGCGTCTGGCTCGAAGACGTGAGGCGCCATGACTTATCAAGGCTCGCCAGTGAGTCGGCCAACGCACTTCAGGATCAAATCGATTTCGTTTTGCTGGATCCACCGCGCATCGGCGCCGAGTCGCGCGTCATCGCCGGCGTCCTCGGATTAAAGCCTCAAAAGATTTCTTATGTCTCATGCGATCCGGCCACCCTGGCCCGAGATCTGAAAAAGCTTATTGCGGGTGGCTACACTGTTACTTCCATCTCTGCCTTTGATATGTTCCCGCAAACTCATCACGTTGAGACCGTAGTCCATCTATTCGCGCGCTAATAACCCAGACAATGCCCACGGTAGGGGTTGCCGCAATCGTCACTGAACTTTCTTAAGCCAGTCGTCACCGCCGGTTGTGATTGCCAAGAGGGTTGCAAGCGAAACCACTTGACGCTGAAGGCACAATTGATAGGCTGTGACTGTCATTTCTCAATCGACTGAGACGAAGGGCGGTGTCGCAGAGCTTCGTGTCACTCAGAGCCCGCTTCTTACTCTGGCGATTGCGAGTTGTGCCGGTATTGGGCTGGCGCATTACTCGCCGTTTCAGTCGATACTAGTTGTTATCATCGGCCTCAGTCTCACGGTTCTCGCGATCACATTTCTCATCAGGAACAGGACGACTCTGGCATCGGGCTGTCTGGTCGCGGCGGTTCTTTTCGCCGGGCTGGCTCTCTCGGCTATCGAAAGTCGACCGCAGGCGCGTAATCGCATCTCGCGAATGTACGACGAAGCTGTTTTTAGTTACGGTGAGCCGATTGAGCTAACCGGCGTACTTTCTGGCCAGCCGGAATCGGCGCCGGAAAGTTTCTATCTCACGCTACAAGTTGAAAGGATTGCCTTCAAAGGCAGGGAGCGTGATGCCAGTGGCACGGTTTTTTTGCTGGCGCATGTGTATGAACAGCAAGTGCGTCAAGAGTATGACGCGTTGGAGTTGCGGCACGGCGCGCGAGTGCGAGTATTGACGACACTCGATCGCGATGAGAATTTTCGCAATCCCGGTGTGTTGCCGTTGACTGAATTTCTTGAACGCAAAGGTTACGACGCCACAGGCGTGGTGAAGAGTCCTTTGCTTATCGAACGGCTGGATGACGAACCTGTGTTTCTGCCCCTGGCGTGGCTTTACGAATGGCGGCAGCATCTTGAAAACGATTTTGCGGCGCACTTCTCACCCGAAACTGCCGGCGTGCTTGAGGCAGCTTTGCTCGGCAATCGGTACAACATTTCGCGTGGCGCGGCAGAGCGCTTCCGTTCGGGCGGGACATTTCATGTGCTGGTGATCAGCGGTCTGCAAATCGCTTTCATTGGCGGGTTAGTGATCTTCCTAACCCGCAGGTTGACCAGGCGAAGACTCCTGCAGTTTTTCATCGCCGCCGTTTTCATGTGGGGATATGCGATCGCGGTAGGCGCTGATCCTTCGGTCACGCGATCTGCCCTGATGTTCACGCTGGTGATACTTGCTCCGGTCGTTTGGCGACGCACTAACTCGCTGAACGTTATCGGCGGAGCTGCTCTCGCGCTGTTGGTTTGGCAACCGGCCAATCTTTTCGACCCCTCATTCCAGTTGACCATTCTTTCGGTGCTGTCGATCGTTTCAATAGCGGTTCCAGTGCTGCAGAGAATGCAGCGCGTCGGTTCATGGAGACCGACACGCGAGACGCCTTACCCGCCGTCATGTTCGCCCGGATTCCGCGTTCTCTCGGAATCATTGTATTGGAGCGAGCGCGAGTGGCGAGCTGAAATCAAAGCCTCGAGTATTAGTTACCGGCTTTTTAAGACGCCCCTCGCCGCCCGGCTCGAGAGTTGGCATCTACTGAGACTCTGGCGCTTCTCGTTCACCGCGGTCGTCGTTTCGGTAAGCGTGCAGCTTGGGCTGCTGCCGCTGATGGTGATCTACTTCCATCGTCTTTCAATTGCCTCGCTCGCGCTGAATGTCTTCGTCGGCATCCTGATGGCGGCGCTGGCATTCTGCGCGCTCGGGGCCCTTTTGATCGCGCACTTGAGCGGCTGGGTCGCCGCGCCCTTAATCAGCCTCACAGAGAGAATCAACTGGCTGATGATTCATCTTGTCGATCCCTTCACTCGGTTCGGCGTCGCCTCGATGCGCTTGCCGCATTACTCTGGTTGGGCGGGCGTGGTTTATGTTTTTTACTATGTCGCTCTGGCGTTTCTTGTTTGTGCATTAGCCGGATGGAATCCGCTGCGACTTGTCTGGACCAGAAAAACGCCAGCATTTTCCGTATCGAGGCTCAGGTTCGCGGCGACTGCATTCGGCTTACTTTTGCTAGCCATTGTCTTTCATCCTTTCAGTGTGCAACGACCTGATGGGAAACTTCACGTCGATTTCCTCGATGTAGGTCAGGGTGATTCGGCCCTGTTGACCATGCCGGATGGAACGACGCTGCTGGTGGATGGCGGCGGACGGCCCAACATAAATCAGCGCGGCGGCGAAGACGCCGATGGCGAAGAAAGTTTTGAACGTGACTCGCGCAGTATCGGAGAGAGTGTGGTGTCGCAATATCTATGGTCGCGTGGAATGGATCGAGTGGATTACGTTCTGGCTACGCACGCTGACGCAGATCATATCGATGGTCTTAACGACGTGGCGCGTAATTTTAGCGTCCGTGGCGCGATCGTCGCGCGCACTCCTCCCGATGATCCTGAATACGCGCGATTTGCGACGACGATGAAAGAAGTAGGTCTGACGTTGGGCAAGATTGGCGCGGGTGACGTGTTGCGCTTTGGCGACGTCTCAGGGCAAGTGCTGTGGCCTCCCTCGTCACGAGATGACAACGCGCCTTCCCGGAACAATGACTCGATCATGTTGCTGATTCGTTACGGTGAAAAGACGCTCTTGTTGACCGGAGATATTGAGAAGCAAGGCGAGGCGGCGGTGTTGAGGGAAGGTGTCGATCTCAAAAGCGACCTGGTGAAGGTTGCACATCACGGCAGCCGGACCTCTTCCACCGAAGACTTCGTCACAGCGGCGCACGCATCACTGGCAATAATTTCGGTTGGCCGGACCTCGATGTTTGGCCATCCGCACAAGGATGTGGTGGAGCGCTGGTGCAAGAGTGGGGCGGAGGTGATGACCACGGGGCAGCGGGGAACTATTTCGATAGTGACCGATGGGCGTGATTTGAAGGTCAGCACGTTTGTGCGTCAATGAGTCTTTCACAAGAAATCCGGGTCGGCTGGCGTATAGAGGTCAATTGTCGAACTGCCGAGCTTGTAGGTTTTCAACACGCCGAGGGGTGGCGCGTAGATGTGAATCGTGATCAG
>Ga0137403_10008231_pt1 | contig 11683 bp, 15 predicted proteins | sample CZOMad2_1_16fung_FD_122057 | JGI IMG/M metagenome (GOLD analysis project Ga0137403, IMG submission 122057) | Vadose zone soil fungal communities from Angelo Coast Range Reserve, California, USA - CZOMad2_1_16fungal (Hybrid Assembly) | ecosystem: Environmental > Terrestrial > Soil > Vadose zone...
GAATGCGACAAGGTCGCGCGCTACATCGACATTCCGCTACAGCACATCGACGAATCGATGCTCGGCCGGATGCGACGTGAAACATCGCGCACGCATATTGAAGACTTAATTCACAAACTGCGCGCTGGAATTCCGGGCGTAACGCTGCGCACTACTTTCATCGTCGGGTTCCCCGGCGAAACTGATGCAGAATTCAAGACATTACTGGATTTCATTCGCCGCAGCCGGTTCGAACGTCTTGGGATATTCAAATACTCGCAGGAAGAGGGTTCCCTTGCCGCCAGGATGCCGGGGCAAGTTCCCGCAAAGATAAAGAACTCACGTTATCGAGCAGCGATGGCGATACAGCAATCCATTGCCCATGATCTCGCTTGCAACAAAATTGGCAGCGAACTGAAACTGCTCGTCGATCAGCCGCACATTGCCCGGAGCGAAGGCGACGCGCCGGATGTCGATGCGCGGGTCGTTTTGTCCGAGCCTGCGGCTGTTGGCGAGTTCATTCGACGGACCGTCACAGGAAGTCGCGGCTACGATTTGCTGGCCTAACGCGAGTCACATTTTCCTACGCTGCAAGATTGGGTAGTGACAAGTCGGCGATTTTTGATCAATTTCTCCAACAGTAATGGCCGAACCCGACCAACCAAAAAAAGAGACGGTTCGCATCGAGCTGCCGCATCCGCCTGTAACGCCGCCGCCCGCTCCGCCGGCTCCAAGTGTTAAACCGCGCGAGACTGTCCGGATCCAGTTGCCGGTTCGCGAAACCGGCAATGCGCCTGTTCCCTCTTCACCGCAGTCTGCCCCCGAGGATATTTCGTCCACCAATTTTTTCCCGTCGCCGAAGCCACCAGCTGCCACGCGTCCGTTATCGGATTCGGTACGTCCGCCTTCGATTCCACCCTCTTTAGGACCGAAAAAGGAGACCGTGCGCATTCCGCTCACGCCGGAACCGATGCGCTCGGCTCAGAAAAAGACTCAGCCGCTGATGGCGATGCCTGACGTGATTCCACAAAATCCGCCGATCGCTGTGGCACCGGTCGAGAAAAGCTCAATGCTGATGTATTGGATGCTTCTCGCTATGTCGGCATTGATTTTGATTATCCAGATTTGGACGTATTTTTCTTAGCCATGGAAAATTCTGAAACTATCACACTTAACGAATCGAATTTTGACCGCGAACTGACGCAGGACGACAAGCCTATGATCGTCGATTTTTGGGCGGAATGGTGCGGTCCGTGCAAAATGATTGCGCCGCTGTTGGACGAGATCGCGCGCGAAAAAGCGGGTGCGGTCAAGGTTGCGAAAGTGAACGTAGACGACAACCAGAGTCTCTCGTTCAAGTACAACATTCGCGCGATTCCGGCGCTGCTTTTTTTCAAGAACGGCCAACTACGCGATCAGATCATCGGAGTCACGAGCAAGAAGGATCTGCTTAGCCGGCTCGAAGCACTGGCTTAGGAAATTTTCGCGGGGGCGAAAATTACAGTGACGAGTGACAAGTGACCGGGGGTCGCAGTGTTTCTAGTCACTGACTACGCGTCACTTATCGCTGACAACATGCGCCCGGCGGGGGTCGAACCCACAACCTTTGGCTTCGGAGGCCAACGATTTCCTATGCAACTAGATGATAGTTGCCGTTTTGTTGCCATAAAATCCTTAATCACTGGGTTGCAGGTTCGAGCCCCGTAGGCTCCGGATTATATTTTACCTATTAAAAACGGCGGTTTTAGACATGCCAATTCTGAATTTAGGACACATTTAGGACAGGTTTTCGGGTTATGTCATTGCATTGCCTCGCCGAGCTCTGTCGCTGGGCTTTCGTCGTGTTGAGCCTCGCTTCCGCGTGTTTCTGGTTTATTGCGAGCATCAGGAAGGTTACCAAGCCAGACCCCAGTATTGGTATCGAATCGCATTACAAATATAAAGGCCGCGACATCTACATTAACGCGACGGCTAAAGAACAAAGCAGACTTAACGCAATCGCCGCCGTTCTTCTCGCAGTGGCGCTGGTCCTTCAACTCATCGCGCCATTACTTGATTCGTTTCAATCTCGCTGACGAACGCTTTGAGCGCCCAATGAAATACTGGGAAATAATCGCTGGCAAACTCTGCGCGTCCGGTTTGTCCTGGGGCTGTTCATCAGACATCAATGCGGCTGGTCGCGTGCTCTATACGGCCGACGCATACTGCAAGGACGGAAAGCGATCCACGGTTATCGCCGACGACAAGCTGACGGCGTTTCTCGAACTTGAAAGAATTGCGCATGAATCAGCGGGCGATTTCCGCGAGTTTTGAAAGCATCACGATGCCCAGCGAGAGCAAAAACGTCTTTGTCTCCTATAGCCACGCTGACGGTTCGCTAATTTCTGGGGTAGTTGAAGCCATGCGCCTTAGCGGATCCCCGGTCTTTCAAGACATTGACGGAATTCGGCCGGGTAAAAGGTGGCGCGGTGAAATTGCCGATGCTTTGGCTACATCCCATCTCGTTGTCGTGTTCTGGTGCAAGCACGCTAGCGAATCGAATGAAGTGTCGAAAGAATGGCAAGCGGCCATCGAGCAAAAAAAGGAACTCGCGCCGTTCTTAATGGATGCAACTCCTCTGCCTCCGGCGCTGGCTGAGTTTCAGTGGCGCGACATTAGAGGAACGGTTGGCGAAAACCACAGATTGATCGGTTCAAAGGCTGCTCGATCGCGCGCTCGGTGGTTATTTGTTACGGCGTGTGCGGCGGTTTTAGGTGTCGGTGCGGTCCTTGCCTGGTTCTACTCGATAAAATATGTGCCGCATCCAAAGATTCTTTCCGTCCCCCTGGAAACACCGGCGCCGTGGTTGCCACCACTCTTCCCCCTGGAAACACCGGCACCGTGGTCGCCACCACCCTTCCCCCTGGAAACACCGGCACCGTGGTCGCTACCAGCCTTTCCCCTGGAATCGCCGGCGGCGGCGCCGAGACCTCCTGTGAAGGCGGGACCGTTGGGTCACCTGCTTTTTCCAGTAATTGTTCTCACCGTGTTCATTTGGCTTATCTATATGTGCAGGAAGCGACCTCCGGGCAACATCGAGCGAAATATCGCTTACGAGGTTGAGAAAGAGATACTCCGCCGAACAACTTCGAGGCGATAAGGGTGCGAAATAACAAGCCGCTAAGACGTCGACGACTCAGCGTGCGCGTTTAAAAACGCTGCGAATTCACCAGATCCTCGCCGATCGCCTGAAATTGTTCCACGGTTTGCAGCGACCTCGGTATCGGGAATCTCATGGTAGCGGCGCGCTAGAATCGTTTTTGATTGCGGGATGACAAATCATGCGGCCAGGATGGCATCGACAATTCCTGAACATTTATGACCACACGCGATTTCATCAATCTCTGGAGTGCGCCCGGCGGGGGTCGAACCCACAACCTTTGGCTTCGGAGGCCAACGCTCTATCCAGTTGAGCTACGGGCGCAATAGGAACGAGAATTAGCCACAGATCCCGCTGATTTTCACAGATTTTCTGATGTTGTCCTGCTCGTGCTTGTGCTTCGTGCTCGTGCTCAAATGATTGGCGATTTCGGGTTGCAAAACCCGTGCCTTCGAATGAGAGTGTGCGCCCGCAGCCGCGCGGCTGGCGACGAGTTATGAATCAGATCATCGATAGGATTGAGAAAGAACAGCAGCAAAATGATGCCAAAGCGTTTTCTGTTGGCGATAGCGTGCGCGTGCACACTCGCGTCGTGGAAGGAGACAAGGAACGAATCCAGATCTTTGCCGGCATAGTGATCGGCCGGAAGGGTCGCGGGCTCAACGAAACTTTCACTGTGCGCCGCATCTCGTACGGCGAGGGCGTCGAGCGGGTATTTCCGCTGCACTCGCCCCGCATCGCAAAAGTGGAAGTGGAACAAAAAGGCCGCGCTCGCCGCGCGAAGCTAAATTATCTTCGCACGCGTAAAGGGAAGGAAGCGACGGCGGTTCGCGAATAGCGAGTTACCTCGTCTACAGATTTGGCAGATTTGGCTGATCTGCGGAGGAAAAGCCGCTCTAAAAAAATCTGTGATAATCTGCGGAATCTGTGGATAACTTCTGCCGATGTCCTACCGCCGCTGCGGATTTCGCTACGAAAAAAAACTCCGCATCACAGGAATCTCGCGCATTGCGGGAATTGACGAAGCCGGGCGTGGCGCGTTGGCGGGGCCGGTCGTTGCTGCTGCTGCGATTCTTCCGGAAAAATTTCGGCATCGTCGTCTGAATGATTCCAAACAGCTTGCGCCGGAATTACGCGAAGAAATCTATTGCGAGCTGATTTCGAATCCCGAAATCAGATGGACCGTTGGCATTGTCGATTCTGTTGAGATCGATCGGATTAACATCCTGCGCGCGAGCCACCGTGCGATGCGCCTCGCGACTGAAGCGTTACTCGAACCGCCGGACCACGTTTTGATTGACGGTTTGCCGGTGATTCCTTTTCCACTTCCGCAGACGGCAATTATCGATGGCGATTGCATCAGCTTGAGCATCGCCGCGGCAAGCGTGATCGCGAAGGTCACGCGCGACCGGATCATGCGTGACTTTTGCGGGCAGTTCCCGCAGTATTCTTTCAGCCAGCACAAAGGTTACGGAACAGAACTGCATCTTTTGAAGCTTCATGAATTCGGCCCTTGCCCGATCCATCGCCGATCTTTCGAGCCGGTGGCGCAACCGCTTCTTGCCTTGGAGGAAATCGTCCAAATCAGGTCATCTCCGGCGCGGCGCGCGGGGCGAGAAATTAGCGTGCCGATTCCTGAAGCGTAGCGGTTACAAAATTCTCTTCCGCAATTTCCGTGGACGCAGTGGCGGCGAAATCGACGTTGTATGCCGCGACAACGACACGCTGGTGTTTATCGAAGTAAAAACGCGCACGCGCGAAGATTTTGGCCGGCCATTCGCGGCCGTGGACCGAGAAAAGCGAAAGCGAATTTCACGCGGCGCACTCGCGTGGCTACGAATGCTCGATAACCCCGACATTCTTTTCCGATTCGACGTCGCGGAAGTAATCCTTGCGGACCACGCAAAACCGCGCGTAGAACTGATTAGAAACGCATTCCCGCTCTCGAAGCCGTACCTCTATTGACGCGAATGACCAACAAGATCAATCATCTCGCCGTTTGGGTTTTGGTTATTGTGCACCAACTCGTTGGGTGAGGCTGGTACACAATCTTTGGCGAGAAGTGGCTCAACCTTCACGCCCGCACAATGACCGATATTGAGCGCACTCACAGCGTGGGCGCTTACGTTTTGGCGATTGTTACGGCGATCGTTGTTAATTATGCGTTGGCCTGGCTGATCGCTCGCGTGAATGCCTCGAACGCAATTGCCGGTTTGAAAATCGCGCTCCTCTGTTGGTTTGCCTTTCTTTTCGTCGAACACGCGACCATCGCCGTGTTCTCCTCCTTCGAAACGAACCAATGGCCGATCATCTTGATCGATATGGGCCGGCCATTCGTGAACTTTGCAATCAGCGGCCTGGTCCTTGGCGCCTGGCATAGACCCGCGCGTTAGTCGCGGTCGCTGATTATGCCGGCACGAGAGCGGTCGTGTCAGTGCTGGACAATCGCGGAGCCGTTGGCAATCATAATTCTACATCATGGCTGAACCCATCCTCGTCGCGCAATCCAAGGAACAGATTTTCTTGCTGCCTAAAATGGCGAACCGCCACGGTTTGATTGCCGGCGCCACGGGCACAGGGAAAACAGTGACCCTGCAAACGCTCGCCGAAAATTTCAGTGCCCGTGGTGTGGCTGTGTTCATGGCCGACGTCAAAGGCGATCTCGCTGGCTTGAGCCAGGCGGGCGCAAACAATCCGAAAGTCGTCGAGCGGGCAAAGGAGCTTAAGATCGACAATTTCACCGGCGAAGCCTGCCCGGTCGTTTTCTGGGATGTGTTCGGCGAGCAGGGACATCCCGTGCGCGCGACGGTTTCGGAAATGGGCCCGCTGCTGCTCGGCCGGTTGCTCGATTTAAACGACACGCAGGCGGGTGTGCTCAACATGGTCTTCAAAATCGCGGACGATAACGGGTTGCTCCTTCTCGATCTCAAGGATCTGCGCGCGATGTTGCAGTACGTCGCCGACAACGCCGACCAATTCAAAACTCAGTATGGAAACGTCTCCGCCGCGAGCGCCGGTGCCATCCAGCGCAATTTGCTCGCGCTGGAATCGCAGGGAGCCGACAAATTTTTCGGTGAGCCCGCGCTCAATCTTGAAGATTTAATCCAGACGCAAAATGGGCGCGGCGTCGTAAACATTCTTGCTAGCGACAAGCTGATGCAAAAGTCGCCGAAAGTTTACGCGACGTTTCTGCTCTGGATGCTGTCGGAGTTGTTCGAGAATCTTCCCGAAATCGGCGATCCGGAGAAACCAAAGCTGGTCTTCTTTTTTGATGAAGCGCATCTGCTGTTCACAGACATAGAGCCAGCAGTTGGACAAAGAATTGAGCAGATGGTGCGACTGATCCGTTCCAAAGGCGTCGGCGTTTACTTCGTCAGCCAGAATCCGCTGGATATTCCCGAGGTCGTTCTCGGCCAGCTCGGCAACCGGGTGCAACACGCTTTACGCGCTTTTACCCCGCGCGATCAGAAGGCGGTGAAAGCCGCCGCCCAAACGTTTCGGCAAAACCCCAAACTGAAGACTGAGACTGTGCTCACCGAGCTTGCTGTTGGCGAAGCGCTTGTATCCATGCTGGATGAAAATGGCAGCCCGGAAATTGTCGAGCGCGCGAAAGTTGTTCCGCCACGCAGTCAGGTCGGAGCAATCACCCCGGAGCAGCGGAAGCAAATCATCAATTCATCGGTGCTCGCTGGTCACTACGAAAAGGCTATTGATCGGGAATCGGCTTACGAAAAGTTGCAGGCGAGAGCAGGGGAGAAAACCCAAAGCGCCGGCGCAGCGCCGGTGGCACAAGACGAAGCGGCACCTGCACCGCCACAATCGTCTGTGCTGGCGGATGCATTGGGAACTGTGACTGCGGCGTTCCAGCCCAACATCGGGCCGCGCGGCGGCGTCCACGATTCACTTGCCACTTCACTGGCCAAGAGTGCGATGCGCGCGGCGAGCAGCCAACTCGGCCGGCAAATCGCGCGCGGCCTGCTTGGCGGAATCCTCGGCGGCAGCGGAAGACGCAGATGATTGTAGCGGCGCTCGCCGCGGCGAGCGCCGCTACAATAAAATCGCCGGACACGCCAAGCGCATCCGGCGATTTAAGTGATTTTCAGTTTATGGCGTCGGCGCAGCCTTCGCTTCTTTCTTAGCGCCCTTGCCCGCTTTCACTTCGACGTCGGTCGCGGACATTGTGTAGGTGATATGAACTTTATCGCCAACTTTGACGTCACCTGTGACTTTGGTGTTCGCGTCGCGATTAACCTCCCAACGGTCTTTCCCCTTCTGCACCACGATCATAGAATCATTAACTTCTAGAACCGGCCCCGTGACCTCATAAGTCTTCGCACCCGCGGCAAAAGCTGCGCTACTTAGCGCAAGGCTCGCGGCGGCCAATAAACTGAGTGCTGATTTTATCTTCATGTGCGGATTAGACTCCATGGGATTCATTCTATTCAAGCGCTTTTGGACCAGAAACGCAGGATTCACATCGAATTAGGAAAACAGGAACGCCGGAAAAATTAGCACGGCGCGACCATCGGGAGCGCTTCAACATCATTCCTTCGGCGATTCACCACTAGCGTTGATCCCGACCCGCAAAGTCAACGACCAAAGGACGTGCCGCGTCTGTTTCGCGTTTCCCCAAGCGCTGCGAAGCTCATCCATTATTTGCCCCAACGGATCGCTGCCTTTCGCAGCGAGGAACCGTTGCGTCGAAGACCACGTTCGAAGGTAGCCTACCAGATGATCGAGATTCCATTGCGCTGTCATTTCGAACTTCGGCGCATCGACCTTATGAAACGGGAAAGGTAGATCGGCGAATTGTTCAACAAGCTTTCGCTCTAGCGGCCAGAAGGGCCCGACCACTTCGTAGTAGTATCGATTCACCAGCTCATCGATGGCGGGTTCGACGTGCAACAAGTTGTAAGCCGACGCAGCGAGGACGCCGTCGGATTTTAATACTCGGCGCGCTTCCGCGTAAAAGCGGTCCAAATCGAACCAGTGCAATGCTTGCGCAACCATCACCAGATCAAGCGTCTCTGATTCGATGCCGCTGTTCTCGGCGGGCGCAACACGATACTCGACTATCTTATGTGACTGCGCGTTCGCGATCTGCTTCTCACTCGCATCCGTCGCAATGACGCGATCGAATACTGATGCCAATCCAACTGCTGCTTGTCCATTCCCCGTGCCGCAATCCCATGCGAGCTGACGACTCGGCGCGATCGTTCCCAGATAGTCGAATAGTTTTTGCGGATACCGCGGCCTGAACGTCGCATAACCTGCCGCTTGCTTCGAAAAATGGTCTTTGAAGCTCGTATCAGCCTCCGCTCTGAATAGCGGCTGTCTCAACGGCAAACCAAATGCAACGTCACTTTGCCGGGTCTGGAATCGCTCTTACGCCGACTCGAGCCAAGTATTCGTCCGCCTGCAAGAGATCATCGCCCGCGCGCTCGATGATCTTGAGCAGATGATCCATCGACGAGACTTCCTCGAGCTGTTCCGTCAAAAACCACTGCAAAAAATTGATCGTGATATAGTCGTTCTTCTTTCGCGCGAGTGCGACCAAGCCGTTGATCTGGTTGGTCACGTGAATCTCCTGATCGAGTGACAGTTTCACGGCATCTCGCGGTACCTTAAATTTTGATTCTGGCGCATCGATGGCGGGGATCACTACGCGCCCACCGGCGTCGACCACGTATTTGATAAACCGCAGCGCATGGCCCTTTTCTTCCTCTGCCTGTCGGAAGAAATGCTGCGAAAGTTGCGGCAGCGCCTCCGCTGCAAAATGCGCTGCAATGGCGTAATACTGCAGCGAAGCGCTGAACTCGTATCCGATTTGCTCGTTAATCGCATCAATGACCTTCTGACTCGTTAGCATACCGAAGATATTAGCGCGGATTACATGGATGCAAACGGATCAATTCTGGGGAGCGCATGCCTCTGGCCGAATGTTCCGGTCGAAAATGACGTCAAACTTGGTACATGAAAAGATTCCATGCGAACTTACGTTACGTCCTATGAATGACCCAGCTTTTGAAACAAATAGCGACCGAGTTTGCAACCGGATGAGCCGTCGACTCTTTCTTCGCGCAACTCTGGCAGGCGGGGCGTCGCTTTTGGCGGGCAGAGCGGCCACGCTCTTTGCTGCTGCATCCGCAAGCGATGATTCCAGTTTCAGCATTGGTGGCGATCTGCCAGTCAACCGACTTGGATTTGGCGCGATGCGGCTGACAGGCGAGGGGATATGGGGTTGGCCACCGGACCGCGAGAATGCGCTCAAAGTTCTGCGACGCGCCGTCGAGCTCGGCGCGAACTTGATCGACACGGCGGATGCTTATGGACCCGAAACTGATGAATTACTTATCGCAGAAGCGCTTTACCCTTATCCCAAAGGGCTCGTCATCGCGACGAAAGGCGGTAACACCCGGCCCGGTCCTAATCAATGGGTGCCAGACGGTCGGCCTGAATATCTCAAGCAATGCATCGACAAAAGTTTGAAGCGTCTAAAACTTGAGCGCATCGATCTTTATCAACTTCACCGCATCGATCCAAAGGTACCGATGGAAGATTCGCTAGGCGCGTTGAAGGGAGCGCAGAGCGCCGGCAAGATTCGCCACATCGGATTGTCAGAAGTATCGCCCGAACAGGTTGAGCGCGCGCGCAAGATTGTGCCGATCGTGACCGTGCAGAACCGCTACAACATCACTGATCGAAAATGGGATAACACCCTCGCATATTGCGAAAAAGAACAGATCGGATTCATGCCATGGGCGCCGGTTGGTGGCGCCAGAGGAATGACCAGCGCCGCCTTGGAAAAAGTCGCGAAGGATCACGGCATAACCATTTATCAGCTAGGGCTGGCGTGGCTGTTGCATCGATCCCCAGTAATGCTGCCGATTCCAGGCACGTCATCGCTCGCGCACCTGTACGAAAATATGGCGGCGCGAAAAATACAGCTTACCGCAGAAGAGTGGAAGACAATTGACGCACTAGCGAGCCAAACGTGATCGGGCCAGGAGCGTCAATCGGAACTCTTTCTCGCGCGCGCGGACTGAACCCGTAACGACGTTACTTCTCGCTCCGGAAACTCGCGGTGACTTCGCGAAGCAGTTGGTTCTGTTGTTTCCAGCGGGACTTAATTGTCCACGCGTTGATAGTTTGAAAATGGTCGCCGTCGTCTACGGTAGTGTGGAGCAAAACGACGTCGGTACCCTTTTCGGTCCCACTTAGTTCGTCTTGCAAGGCGGGATGACCATCGATCGTCAGCGAAACCGGTTCGCTAGCTGAGGCTTGGAATTTTTTGCGCGCCTCATCACGTGTGAGTTGATGATATGTTTGCAGAGTCAGCTTGGGGACATCAGCTTTCGCCTCGGTAATTACAATCAAATACATTCGATTGCCTTTGTCGCCGACTTGCAGAGACGCGAACTCGTTAAGCTTTGGAATTTTCGTCCACATGCCGGGGACGGTAACCTTGATTTTGCCGTCGTCGGAAGCGATTTCCTTTCGCTCAGTGGAGAGTCGTTGTAACCGCTCGCGATCCGACTGGATCATGCTGATAAGCAGCGGGATGCCCATAATACCGAGCAAAAGAGCGATGTAGCCTAAAATCAGCCCAGCGGTCGCGATCCCTCTTCCGCCGAGCGCGCCGTCAGACTTGCGAATTTTCGCACGAGCAATATGGCCGCAGATTACCGCCGGGATCGCGGTGAATAGCCAACCGCACGTAAATGAAAGAACAGCTAAAATGAGACTCCAAATCGCGACAGGCGGAGTACGAGGAACCGTTTGTGGAACGGCCGGCGGCGTGGGCTGTGGTGTTTCGTCTGCCATCGCGCCGTTGTAATGAAGTTAGGTGGCGAAATCAAGACCCGGCGTTTGTCGGTGCGCGTTCGTGAACGCGAGGGCGCGTTTAACCCCCAGCATGGGAAAGAAAGCAAAATGCCCGATGAGAAGCTCATCGGGCATTTAGTTCTGGCGACGTCCTACTCTCGCACGGCCTGTCGCCGTACTACCATCGGGGCTGCAGCGTTTCACTTCCGTGTTCGGAATGGGAACGGGTGGTGCCACTACGCTATTGTCACCAGAGTGCGGAACCGCACTGGCGGTTCGCTGCTGTCGCAGCGACGCAAGCGCGAAGCCGAGTCTCTGGAGACTTCGGACGATTCAGGTCATCGCCCTACCTAAATTTCGAAAGAACACGATTTTCAATCGGCACTCGCAAGTCGCAAATCGAAAATCTTTTCTGATTCGCTGGCATCTACATACAGGTTTTCGGAAACAAATCCGCTGAGAACAGCGGACGCTACAACATCTGAGTTTTAATTGAGATCTTTTGTCTCCTCTGTTTGCCGCTCCGCAAAAACGCGGAACGGCTTTAACAGAAAAGTAAAAGATCAAGCCGAACGGGTTATTAGTACTCCTGAGCTGAACACATTACTGTGCTTGCACCCGGAGCCTATCAACGTGGTGGTCTACCACGACCCTTCAGGGAGATCTCATCTTGGGATAGGCTTGGCGCTTAGATGCTTTCAGCGCTTATCCTTTCCGAACATAGCTACCCAGCACTGCCGT
>Ga0137403_10008232_pt1 | contig 11683 bp, 9 predicted proteins | sample CZOMad2_1_16fung_FD_122057 | JGI IMG/M metagenome (GOLD analysis project Ga0137403, IMG submission 122057) | Vadose zone soil fungal communities from Angelo Coast Range Reserve, California, USA - CZOMad2_1_16fungal (Hybrid Assembly) | ecosystem: Environmental > Terrestrial > Soil > Vadose zone...
CACCCCCCACGACCCCCGTCCCCGAGCCGCCGCCGAGCGAAACAGATCTGTCCTTGATTTTGTACACGTCCGGGACAACGGGACGGCCGAAGGGCGTGCCGCGGACGCACAAAAATCTCTACGCCGGCGCCCTGGCGCACGTGATCCAGTGCGGCTACACGTGGGGCGAGCGCACGCTGGGCGTCATGCCGCTCTATCACACGATGGGGATCCACGCGCTGACCAGCATGGCGGCGGTCAACGGCTGCTTCGTCTGTCAGCCCGACTGGTCGAGCACGGGCGCACTCCGGCTGATCGCCGACGAGCGGCTCACCGCGCTCTACCTGATCCCGACGCTCTTCTGGGAGCTGACGCACGCCCCGGGCCTGTCGCGGAGCGACGTCTCCTCCGTGCGCAAGCTCGCGTACGCCGGGGCCCCGATGCTGGCGCCGCTCACCGAAGCGTGCGCGAAGACGTTCAGCCCGGACGTCTTCGTGAACCACTATGGCTCGACCGAGATCTACACGTTCTCGATCTTTCCCGAGGTGCGCGCTAAGCCCGGCTGCGCCGGCCGGCCCGGGATCCACTCGACTCTTCGAGTCGTCGTCGCGAGCGCCGAGCGGCGCGTCGGGCCCGACGAGATCGCGCCGGCGGGCGTCAAGGGTGAGATCATCGCGAGCCTCGAGTCGGACGAGGCGTTCGCCGGATACTGGAACCGCCCGGACGCTGACACGCGAGCGCTGCGCGAGGGCTGGTACTTCACGGGCGACATGGGCTGGATCGACGCCGAGGGCGATCTCTGGGTCGCCGGCCGCGTCGACGACATGATCATCAGCGGCGGCGAGAACATCCATCCGGTCGAGGTCGAGGACGTGCTGGCCCGTCACGCCTCCGTGAAGGACGTGGCCGTGATCGGCGAGCCCGACGCGAGGTGGGGCGAGCGCGTGGTGGCGTTCGTCGTGCCGGCCGGCGCGCTGACGGCGGAGACCCTCGACCATCACTGCCGGGCGAGCGGCGATCTCGCGAACTTCAAGCGGCCATGCCGCTTCGTGTTCGTTGCCGAGATTCCCAAGACGGCCTCGGGCAAGATCTTGCGGCGACTGCTGCGCGACGGCCACTACACGGAGGTGCGACCATGAGCGAGTTTCTTCGAGTCGAGCGCGCCGGGGCCGTGGCGACCATCTGGATCGATCGCCAGCCCCGGATGAACACGATGACGGTCGCGATGCGGAACGAGTTCCCCGGGATCTTCGCGGGGCTCGAGGCCGACGCGAGCGTGCGCGTGGTCGTGATCCGCGGCGCCGGCGGCAAGGCGTTCAGCGCCGGCGGCGACGTGTCCGAGTTCCTCCAGCAGGAGCCCGCGGATCTCGAGCTCTGGGGCGACACCCTCACCGCCGCCGAGCGGTGCCGCAAGCCGGTCATCGCCGCGATCGACGGGTATACGATGGGGGCCGGCCTCGAGCTGGCCGTCGCCTGCGACTTCCGGCTGGCCACCTCGCGGTCCGAGTTCGCATTCCCGGAGGTCCGACTGGGAATGATCCCCGGCAGCGGCGGCACCCAGCGCGCGCTCCGCCTCATCGGCATGACGCGCGGCAAGCTCTTCATGATGACGGGCCAGCGGATCTCGGCCGAGCGCGCGGAGGCGTGGGGGCTGATCACGATGGCGGTGCCGAACGACAAGCTCGACGAAGCGGTGGGCGCGCTGGCCGGGGAGCTGGCCGATCGCGCGCCGCTGGCGCTCCGCACCTTGAAGATGGTACTCAATCGTGGTGCCGAGGCGCCGCTCGAGACCGCGCTCGAGCTCGAGCGCAAGGCGTACGCGTGGCTCCGCTCGACCCACGACTACGCGGAGGGGGTGACCGCCTTTCTCGAGAAGCGGCCACCCAGGTACACGGGGAGGTAACCGATGGCCCGATCCTTTGGACTGATCCTCGCGAATCGCGCCGTCGTGCTCGGCGCCGTCAAGGTGCCGGATCTCATCGACCTCACGACGCAGGCGGAGCGCTCCGGCTTCTTCGACGCCGTCTGGGCCGGCGACAGCTTGCTGGCCAAGCCGCGCCTCGAGTCGGTGACCCTGCTCTCCGCGCTGGCCGGCGTGACCACCAAGCTGCGGTTGGGCGTCGGCTGCATGGCGACCTTCGTCCACCGGCATCCGGTCATGCTCGCGCATCAGTGGGCGAGCCTCGACGTGCTCTCGGGCGGCCGCACGCTGCTCGCGGTGTGCCTGGGCGGGCCGAGCGAGGCGAACGCGGCGCAGGCCGCCGAGCACGACGTCATGTCCATCGCCTCGGCCGAGCGCGTGGGACGCCTCGAAGAAGGGATCGCCGTGCTGCGCAAGCTCTTCGGCGGCAAGAACGTCTCGCACCAGGGCCGGTTCTATTCGTTCGACAACGTGACACTCGAGCCGCGGCCCGTGCAGCAGCCGTGCCCGATCTGGATCGCCTCCAACCCCACCGGCCTCACCTGGAAGGGGGGCGCGTCGGCCTCGGAGGCGGTCATCGAGCGCTCGTTCCGGCGCATCGCGCGCCATGCCGACGGCTGGATGACGAACAAGCTCACGCCGGACGAGTTCCGGCGACAGTGGAGCCGCATCGGCGCGATGGCGCGCGAGGAAGGCCGCGACCCGGCGAAGCTCGGCAGCGCGCTCTATCACAACATCAACATCACCGAAGATCGGCAGAAGGGGCTCGAAGAGACCAAGGCCTTCCTGGACACGTACTACACGGCGAAGTTCTCCCGCGAGTTCGTCGAGCAGTGGACCATCTCGGGCGGCCCCCAGCAGTGCGCCGAGGAGCTCCGCGCGTATTTCGATGCCGGCGTCGGCCACATGGCGCTGCGCTTCGGCTCCTGGGACCAGGTGGGCCAGTTCAAGCGCTTCCTCGGCGAGGTAGCGCCGGCGCTCGGCGGATGAGCGTCGCCGAGCGCTCGAGGAAAGGAAGGCCGGAGCGATGAGCTTCGTCGACATGCGCGAGTGGATCGCGCGGCTCGACACGGAAGGCGAGCTGCGGCGGATCAAGGCCGAGGTGGACTGGGACCGTGAGCTCGGCGCCATCGCGCGCCGCGTGCTCGAGAAGAAGGGGCCCGCGCTGCTCTTCGAGCGCATCAAGGGCTACGAGACCGGACGCTGCACGAAGCTCTTCATCAGCGGGCTCGGGAGTGTCGGCCGGCTCGCGCTCTCGCTCGGCTTCCCCAAGGACGCGTCCAATCGTGATCTGGTCCAGCACGTCATGAAGCTGAATCGGCAGGCGATCGCCCCGAAGATCGTCGCGACCGGGCCCGTCAAGGAGGTGGTCGTCCGCGGCGCGGACATCGACCAGACGGAGTTTCCGGTCCCGAAGTGGCACTACCTCGAGGGCGGGCGCTACATCCACACGTTCTCCGGGATCGTCACGCGCGACCCGGAGAGCCGCGCGATGAACGTCGGCATCTATCGCGGCATGATCGGCAAGAAGAACACGGCGCCGTTCCTGCTGATCAAGGGCGGCCAGCACTGGGGCCAGCACTTCCTGAAGTACGCGGCCCGCGGCGAGGCGATGCCGGTGGCGTGCGTCGTCGGCTGGGACCCGATCATGCCGTTCCTGGCGGGCTCGCCGATCCCGACCGGCGTGTGCGAGTGGGACGTGATGAGCGCCTATCGCGGCGAGCCCGCCGAGCTGGTCCGCTGCGAGACCGTCGATCTGGAGGTGCCGGCCGGCGCCGAGATCGTCATCGAGGGGTTCATCAGCGACGACCCGGCGACGTACGAGATGGAGGGACCGTTCGGCGAGTTCACGGGCTACGTCTCGGACGTGCCGACGCCGCGCCCCACGATGCAAGTGACGTGCATCACGCACCGCCGCGATCCGATCTTCCGCGGCTGCCTCGAAGGCACCTTGCCCGGCTCGTACAGCGAGAACAGCGTGATGTCGTCCGTGCAGCGCGCGGCGATCGCGTGGAACATCCTGACGGCGGCGGGGATTCCCGGCGTGCGTGACGTCTTCGTGCCGCCGATCACCAACGGCGTGAACATCGTCGTCCAGATCAAGAAGGCCTACCAGGGCCAGCCCAAGCAGATCGCGGCCGCGCTCTGGGGCTCGAGCGCCGCGCAGTACCGGTACAAGCACGTCACCGTCGTCGAGGAGGACATCGATCCGGCCTCGTACGAGCAGGTCGACTGGGCGTTCGCGCATCGGGTCAACGCGGGGCAGGACGGCATCGTCGTCTTCCCTGGGATCTTCGGCTCGCCGATCGACCCGAGCACTCCACCGGAGGATCGGGACGTGGCGCGGCTCGGTACCGGGCTCTGGAACCGCGTGCTGATCGACGCGACCCGTTCGTGGAAGCTCGAGCGCCGCGCCGAGTGGGGTGGCGAGCGGTTCCCGCCGACGGTCCGCCCGGCGCCCGACGACGAAGCGAGGGTGCGCGAGCGCTGGGAGGAGCTCGGGCTCGGCGACCTCTGAGATGAAGATCACCGAGATCCGCGCCATCCCGCTCGCGGTGCCGCTTCAGGTCAGCGGGCCGCCGTCGTCGTGGGCGCCCGGAGCCGGCAAGCAGATCCTGGTTCGCGCCACGACCGACGAGGGACTGACCGGCTGGGGCGAGTGCTTCGCCTATGGCGCGACGGATGCCGTGTGTCACGTCGTCGACGACGCGCTGGCGCCGATCGTCGTCGGCCAGGACCCGACGCAGATCGAGAGCCTGGTCGATCGCCTGCATCGCGCCTTGATGATCTGGGGCCGGCGCGGCCTGGCGATGATGGCGGTGAGCGGCGTCGAGCTGGCGCTCTGGGATCTGGTCGGCAAGGCGCGGAACGTCCCGGTCTACGAGCTGCTCGGCGGCCTCTGCCAGTCGCGGCTGCGCGTCTATTCGAGCCTGCTGCGCTACGATACACCCAGTCAGGTTGGACAGGCGATCACCGGGGCCCTGGCACTTGGCCACAACGCGATCAAGCTCCATCAGACCGACGTCGAGTCCGTCGCCGTGGCGCGCGAGGTCGCGGGTGACGACGCGGAGCTGATGCTCGACACGAACTGTCCGTGGTCGGTCGAAGAGGCGATCCGCGTCGGCCGGCGTCTCGAGCGCTTCGAGCTCCGCTGGCTCGAGGAGCCCGTCTGGCCGCCGGAGGACTACGCGGGGCTCGCGCGCGTTCGCGCGGCGCTGCGAATCCCGATCGCCGCCGGCGAGAACGACGCGACCGTGTTCGGGTTCCGCGAGCTGATCGCGCAGGGCGCGGCCGACATCGTTCAGCCGAGCGTGACGAAGGTGGGTGGTCTCCTCGAGATGAAGAAGATCGCGGTGCTCGCCGCCGCGGCCAACGTGACCTTCGTGCCGCACTCCTTCTACTACGGACCGGGACTCGCGGCGAGCCTGCACCTGGCCGCCGCGACCCCCGGCGTACCGTACGTCGAGTTCCCGGGCACGCCGCTCGTCGCCTCGCTCACGGCCGAGCCGATCCGCTTCGCGGGCGGCGCCGTCGCCGTGCCCGATCGGCCGGGCCTCGGCGCCGATCCCGACCCGAGCTTGCTCTCGCGCTATCCGTATCAGGCCGCCGCGGCACGCCCCTTCTATCTCACCTGAGCGCCTGACGTGAGCGTCGAGCTCGTCCGCGCGACTTCGCCTGAGCAGATCGCCACCGCGCGGCGGCTCCTCAAAGAGTACGAGGCATCGCTCGGCATCGAGCTCACCTTCCAGGGCTTCGCGAGGGAGGTGGCGGAGCTGCCGGGCGCCTATGCGCCGCCGTCGGGCCGGCTGTTGCTGGCGTTCGATGGCCCCGAGGCCATCGGCTGTGCCGCGCTCCGGCTTCTCGGCGACGGCACCTGCGAGATGAAGCGACTCTACGTCCGACCGACCGCGCGAGGCACGCGCCTCGGCCGGCGTCTAGCCGAGGCCGTGATCCGCGAGGCGCGCGAGATCGGCTACGCGCGCATGCGCCTGGACACCTTGCCGTCCATGAAGGAAGCTTTCGCCCTCTACCAGACGCTCGGCTTCCGCGAGATCGAGCCGTACTGCGAGAATCCGATCGTCGGCACCCGTTTCATGGAGCTGGATCTAAGCTAGCAGGCCCCAATGCGAAGCGGTCAGTCATGGAGCCTTCCCGACACCCAGAGCCAGGGCCTCATCGGTAGGCCCCACGATGTCGATGCGATCGCCCGTTCACGGCCGGCCTCATCCGTCGCCAACTTTCAAAGCGCCCTCCGGCCGACGCAAAGGCGCTGACTAGCCGAGGGACCTCTCAGGCTCGCGCCGGTTCGGCCACGGACGGGCGGAGCACGAGGCAGAGCGGAATCGTCGTCAGGACCAGCGCCGAGACCACCACGAGCGTCGTCGAGACGCTTGTCAGGTCGCCGATCACCCCGTATATCGACGGCGCCAGCGCCGAGGACATGATCGTCACGGTGTAGTAGAGCCCGTACGCGCGCGAGCGGCGGTCGGCGGTGACGAGATCGGCGACGGTCCCGTAGAGCACCGACGACGTCCCGTTCAGCGCCACGCCCATCAGCGGCAAGATCGCGAGCGCGACCGGCAGCGGCGAGGGGATCAGCGCCAGGATCCCGAGCGCCGTCGCGGCCTCGGTGAGGACGACCGTGCGGATCACGCCCAGACGCTCGGCCACGAGCCCGCAGGCGAACTTGCCGGCGGCGCCGCCCGCGAAGAGCAGCGCCAGCGCGGTGCCGACGCCCGCGACCGATGAGCCTTTCGCGATCAGCGCGAACGGAAGGAACGTGAGGAATCCGGTCCGCGTCGCGTTGTCGATCATCCCGATCGCAGTCAAGGCCTGAAAGCCTCGCAGGTCGCGAATCCCCCAGCCCGACTGGACGGTGACCGGCTCCTTCCGACGGCCGTCGTCGACTGCTCCGGGGATGTCGGCGTCGAGCCGCGCCAGCACCCCGAGAATCGCGACCGCCGCCACGAGACCGATCACGCCGTAGGCCGCCGAGGCTGTGCGCCAGCCGACGACGAGCGCGGCGAAGGCGACGGACGCCGGCACCGCGACCTTGCCGAGGTCGCCGGAGAAGTTATAGGTCCCGAGCGCGGCGCGCCGCGGGCCCGTCTCGTACGCCTTCGACACGAGCGAGGACGAGAGCGGATGCTGGACTCCGGAGCCGAGCCCGGCGATCAGGAGCACCGCCAGCAGCGACAGGAATCCCCCCACCATCCCCGCGGCGATGAACCCGCACGCGGTGAGGGCCGTCCCCGCGGCCAGCAGGCGCCGCTCGCCCCAGCGCTCGGCGAGCAGCCCCGCCGGAATCTGGAACGCCGCCATGGCGCCGCTGTAGACGGTGCGGATGACCCCGACTTGCGCGAAGGTCAGGCGGAACTCGCTGGCCCAGATCGGCAGGAGCACGTAAAGGATGTCCGAGAATCCGTCGTGAACGAAGTGGATGCTGCAGGCGGCGGCGAGCACCGCGCGGGCGCGCGATTTCACCCGTCGATCATCCCCGAGCGGCCCGGCGCGTTCAAGTAGAATACCGTTGACCCGATAGGGAGGGAGGCTCCATGCCGATCAGCATCACGCGCGTCTACACTCGCACCGGCGACAAGGGCGAGACCTCGCTGGTCGGCGGCAAGCGGATCCCGAAGGACTCGCCGCGCATCGTGGCCTACGGCACCGTCGACGAGCTGAACGCCGTCGTCGGCCTGGTGCGGGTCTTCAACGCCGAGCGGCTCGACGAGGGCGAGCGCCATCGCTGGCTCGATGAGGTCTTGCGGAAGATCCAGAACCAGCTCTTCGATCTCGGCAGCGAGCTGGCGACCCCGCCCGACGCCGCCTACGAGGGGATGTTCAGGGTCGGCGAGGGCGAGGTGAAGGAGCTCGAGGCGCTCATGGACCGGTGCCAGAAGGATTTGCCGCCGCTCAAGTCCTTCGTCCTGCCGGGCGGCGGGCGCATCAACGGATTTCTCCACCAGGCGCGTACGGTGTGCCGCCGCGCCGAGCGCGAGCTGCTCGCCCTGTCGCGCCAGGAGCCGATCGGCGAGTGGCCGCTGCGCTTCCTGAACCGCCTGAGCGACGTGTTCTTCGTGCTGGGCCGCTGGGTCGGCAAGCACCTGGGTGAGCAGGAATACCTCTGGGAGCGCGGGCTCTCGAGCCACGCGCGTCCGAGAAAGGCGCGCTCATGAAATTCGGACTCTTCTACGAGCTCTCCGTGCCGCGTCCGTGGACCCGCGAGTCGGAGCGGACGGTCTACGACAACGCCCTCGAGCAGGTGAAGCTCGCCGACGAGCTGGGCTTCGATCAGGTGTGGGCGGTCGAGCACCACTTCCTCGAGGAGTACTCGCACTGTCCCGCGCCGGAGCTGTTCCTGACCGCGTGCGCGATGGTGACGAAGCGGATCCGGGTCGGGTTCGGCATCGTCGTGTGCGTGCCGGAGTTCAACCATCCGATCAAGATCGCGGAGCGGACGGCGGTCCTCGACATCCTCTCGGGCGGCCGCGTCGAGGTCGGCACCGGCCGCTCGGCGACGTGGACGGAGCTGGCCGGATTCAACGCGAGCCCGGACGTCACCAAGAAGAGCTGGGACGAGTTCGTGCGGTGCCTGCCGCGGATGTGGACCTCGGAGAAATTCGAGTTCGAGGGCGAGTTCTGGTCGATGCCGCGGCGCACGATCCTGCCGAAGGTGTACCAGCGGCCGCACCCGCCGATGTGGGTTGCGGTGACGAGCCCGGGCACCGAGCTCGACGCCGCCGACCGCGGGCTCGGGAGCCTCGGCCTCACGTTTGGACAGTTCGCCGAGCAGGAAAAGCGCATCGCGGAGTATCGCCGCCGGATCCAGCTCTGCGAGCCGGTCGGCGAGTTCGTCAACGACCAGGTCTCGACCGTCAACTTCCTCTACTGCGGAGAGGACGACGCGGTCGCGCTCAAGACCGGGCGCCAGATGGCGAACCACTTCAACTACCTCGCCGCGCAGCTCATCTCGGTGCGCGAGACCTATCCGGCGAAGTCGTATCCGTCGCTCGGGCTTCTGCCGCAGCTGCGGCGCCAGGCGACCGGACCGGACGCCTCCGAGCAGGCGGGCGAGGGGCTGTGCCTGGGCGGCCCTGAGCGCATCACGCGCGCGCTCAAGCGTTGGGAAGCGTGCGGCGTGGACCGCGTCAATTTCCTGGTCAACACCGCGGAGACGATCCCGCAGGCCGAGGTCCTGGCGAGCCTTCGGCTCTTCGCGCGCGACGTCATGCCCGCGTTCAACGGCGAGAAGTCCTGATGCCCATCTTCGGCGAGCTCGAGCTCGAGACGATCGCGGGCGGGCTGCCGGCGATGAAAGATCTCGACACCGAGGCGTGGGAGCTGCCGAAGGCCGAGATCCTCCAGCTCGCGTGCGAGGTCGCCGACGGCACCCGTGTGCTCCTGCCGCGGGCGCTTCACCCGGCGATCCCCGAATACGTCACCTTCGTGGTGACGCGATATGCGGAGAGCCCGGTCGGGCCCTTCAACCTGGCTCAGGTGCGATTGATGGCGCGGGCGGGCGTTCACCCGCGCGGGTATGTGCTGGGCGCCGTCGCATCGAGCCCCGCCGCGGTGACCGCGCTCCGCGAGCGCTGGGGCTATCCGGCGATCGCGGGAGAGATCACGCTCCGGCGCTATCACGATCGCGTCGCGGCAATTGTTCGACGCGAGGGCACGACGATTCTCGAGATGGCGCTGGTCGATCCGGAGATCGTCTCGGGCGGCGATCTCCAGTACATCCACGCGATCACGCTCGCGCGGGTCGACGGCGCCGCGCAGCTGATCCAGGTGGACCCGCACTACACGCTACATCAGGCTAGCCGCGGCCGCGCCGACGTGAGCCGGTTCGAGCCCGCGGCGTGGAACGCGGCGCTGGTCGAGCTGACCACGCCGATCTCGGCGAGCGTCTCGACCTGCGACACGGATCTGCCGCGCATCCGCTTCGTGATGGACCCGGAGACTCCGGTGGTCCGAGGAACTCGGAAGGTCCGCTGAGCTAGCCGCGCTGGGTCGACGCGTCCAGCGCCAGCCGCATGTGCTGCATCAGCGACTCGGGCGTGAACGGCTTGGACAGGAGCACGATGTCCGGATCGAGCACACCGTGGTGGCCGAGGGCGTCGTCGGTATATCCCGACATGTAGACGACCTTCGTGCCCGGTCGGAGCTCGGTGATCTGCCGCGCGAGCTCGGGGCCGCTCATCTGCGGCATGACCACGTCGGTGAGCAAGAGGTCGATCGGTCGAGCCGAGTCGCGGCACAGGCGGAGCGCCTCGTCGCCGCGCGCCGCCTCCAGCACGGTGTAGCCCGCCATCTCGAGGATCTCGCGCGTCAGCTCGCGGACGTCGCCCTCGTCCTCGACGAGCAGGATCGTCTCCGAGCCGCGCGATTCGCCGCCTCGCTCGGGCCCTTGCTCCACGCGGGGGTCCTCCATCTCGCCGGCGCAGGGGAGATAGATCTCGAACGTCGTCCCCCGACCCTCTTCGCTCCGGACCCCGATGTAGCCGCCGTGCTGCTTCACGATGCCGTAGACTATCGAGAGCCCGAGCCCGGTGCCGCGGCCCTTGTCCTTGGTGGTGAAGAACGGCTCGAAGATCCGTCCCTGGATCTCGGCGCTCATCCCGACGCCGTCGTCCCTCACCGAGAGCCGAATGTGCGGTCCGGTGACGGCACCCGGGTGCTCGCGCGCGAAGTTCTCGTCGAGATCGGCGTCGCTCGTCTCGATGGTAAGTCGGCCGCCCCGCGGCATCGCGTCGCGCGCGTTGATCGCGAGGTTCATGAGTGCCTGCTCGAGCTGGGTCGGGTCGGCCTTGACCCGGTCGCGCTGCGCGTTCGGCACGGTCGTCAGGGTGATGTGCTCGCCGATCAGCCGCTGCAGCATCGAGACCGACTCGCCGACGGCGGCGTTGAGATGCAGGACGCGCGGCTGGAGCACTTGCTGCCGGCTGAAGGCCAGAAGCTGCTTGGTGAGCGCCGCGGCCCGGAACGCTGTCCGCTGGATCAGGTCGAGGTCCTGGCGAGGCTTCGTGCCCCGCTCGAATCGCTTCCGGAGGATCTCGCAGCGGCCGTGGATGATCGTGAGGAGGTTGTTGAAGTCGTGGGCCACGCCGCCGGCGAGACGGCCGATCGCGTCCATCTTCTGGGCCTGCAGGAGCGCCTCCTGAGCCCTCGACACTTCTTCGGCCGCCACTTGGACCTCGCGGAAGAGCCGCGCGTTCTCCAGGGCGGTCGCGGCCTGTGACGCGAACGCCGTGGCGATCCTCTCGTCGTCCTTCGAGAAGCCGGTCGGACGCCGGGTCCGGATCGACAGCACGCCGGTCAGGCGCTCGCCGACCCTGATGGGGACGCCGAGATACGCGCGATACCCGAGCCGCCTAACGACGTCCCGGTGCGCCGGGATGAGCCGTGGGTCGTCGGTCACGTCGTCGAGCCGGAGGGGCACGCCGGTGGCGGCGACGATGCCGCTGAGGCTCTCGCCGGATCTGATCCGCTCGGTCGACATCGTCTCCTTGGCGTCGCCCCACAGACCGGCCGCGACCAGATCGTCGCCCTCGACCAGTCGGAAGCCGACGGACTCCGACTCGAGCACTTCGCTGCACGCCGCGGCGATCGCTCGGAGCAATTCCTCCACCGGCTGGATCCTCGACAGCTCGTGGCTCACGTCGAGGAGCGCCTCGAGTCGCGCCTGGTAGGCGCGCCGTGCCTCCAGGAGCTGGGCGTTGCGGATCGCGATCGCCGTCTGCGCCGCCAACCGCGCCAGCAGCGCCTCGTCCCGATCGGTGAACG
>Ga0137403_10008233_pt1 | contig 11683 bp, 11 predicted proteins | sample CZOMad2_1_16fung_FD_122057 | JGI IMG/M metagenome (GOLD analysis project Ga0137403, IMG submission 122057) | Vadose zone soil fungal communities from Angelo Coast Range Reserve, California, USA - CZOMad2_1_16fungal (Hybrid Assembly) | ecosystem: Environmental > Terrestrial > Soil > Vadose zone...
GACGAGCCCAGCACGAAGCGGGCGATCGCCATCCTCGACGAGCTCGGGCTCCGCAAGTCCGGCGAGCGCGATCCGCGCACGCTCCTCGTCCTCGACCGCCGCGAGGTGGCCACGTGGAAGTCGTTCCGGAACCTCGGAGCGCGGGTCCGGATCGTGCTCCCCGAGGAGCTGAACGCGTACGACGTGCTCGTGAACGACTCGGCGGCATCGACGTGAATCACATTCGCATCCGGCTGGGCGCGCCGGGAGGGCCGACCTTGCTCATCTACGGGCATTACGATGTTCAGCCCGTCGATCCCCTTCCAGAATGGAGCTCTCCCCCGTTCGAACCCGAAATTCGCGACGGCGTCATTTTCGCCCGAGGTGCTACGGACAATAAGGGACAGATCTACGCACATATCTGCGGAGTGACCGACGCCTTGCAAGAAGAAGGCGAATTGCCAGTGAACCTTATCTTTTTAATCGAAGGCGAGGAGGAAATTGGGAGCCCGCATTTGCCGGAATTCCTTCGACAAAATAGAGAAAAGCTTCAATGCGACGTAGTTGCGATCTCCGATACCGGCATGCTTGGGCCGGGAATCCCAACGTTTACCTATGCGCTTCGAGGAATTGCCGCGCTCGTAGGAAACATAGGCCAGCTTGCGGCTGTCCGGCGACCAGGCCGGCGACAGCAGTGGCTCGTGCGAGTGCACGACGGTCTGCGGATTGAAGCCGTCCGAATCGGCCACCATCAGGGCGTACTGGATGTTGTTGCCTACACCGATCGAGGTGATATACGCAACGCGTGTCCAGAACGCACCGCGTACACCGGTGATTTTCTCGTAAACGAGGTCCGCGATCTGGTGCGCAACGTCGCGCAGGCCGGTGCGCTGGCCACTGATGGCCAGACCCAACAGCTGTTGCTGCTTGGCCACGTCGAACAGTTCGAATTCGACGCGGATTTCGCCGCTCGGACTTTCTATTTCGCGCCCGACCACGATGTAGGCCTGCTTAAGCAGGTTCCAAGTCGCGAACTTGATCTCGCCGCCGCGCGTGGGAAATTCGATGATGTCGACCTTAGCCAGCGCGCGGAACTGGCCGCAGCGGTTCAGGTCGTTGCGAATGACGTCGGCGACATCGGTCTCTGGCGGCAGGCCGGCGCCCTCGAATGCGAACGGCACCACCGCAATCGGCGTGGCCGTGGCTGTGCCGTTCTTGATGTCGATAGTGGGTACTTCGCTGCGCAGTCCCTGTGCGGACACGGTGCCGGCGGCCAGCACCAGGGTGAGCGCGGCAACGAATTTCGCGATGATCTTGGTGGGCATATCGTAGATACCTTTATCCGTCGTAACTGAAATTGAGGTTGATTTCGCGTCGGAACTGTTTTTCGTAACCCTTGTATGGCAGCGGCGCGGCGCGCTTGACTGCCTGTTCGATCGAATTGCGCGTCAGCGGATCGGCGTTGCAGGGATTGGCAATCTCCACGCCGATCACGTCGCCGCCGGGAATCTGCACGATCCGCAGCATGCAGCGTACGCCAGCCTGCGTGTTGTCCGGCCGCAACCAGTTGTTGGTGACCGCATTCTGGATCGCGGCATAATACTGTGCTTGGAGACTATCGTCTTGGCCATTGGTTCCCGTTTTCGCCTGCTCGGCTTCGGGCACCGATGGTGGCTGGATACGTGCAAGTTTCTGCTGCTTTTGTAAATCTTGCAATTGCGCCAATTTCTCTTTTTCCAGTTTTAGTTTTTTCTCGGCGTCGGCACGTTGACGCTTGATATCCTCCAGTTGCTTCTGACGCTCGCGTTCTTCGCGCTGCTGCTGTTCCAGAAGCACCTGTTCCTGACGTTTGCGTTCTTGTTCCGCGCGCTGGGCCTGTTCGGCCTTCTGCTGCGCCATTTCCGCGACTTTCTCGCGTTCGATCTGGTCGTTACGCTGCGGCTGGCTCGGTGGCTCGGACTTGGGTTCAGGCGGCTTGGCTGGTTCCGGCGGCGTTTCGGCCGGCTTTGGCGGCGCCGGTTTCAGCCGTGACACCGCCCGCGGTTTTGGCGCCGCACTGATCCCGACCAGTTCGGCCTCGATCACCGGGCCGGGCAAATTGATCGGCCGAACTGCCTGCGTCCACAGCAAACTGAGCAGCAGCATTGCCGCGACGCCCAAATGCACCAGCAACGCCAGAAAATACGCACGCGCCTTGTCGCGGAAACTTTCCATCGCTTAACGCTTGGTCTCCTGCACCGGCTGGCTCATCAAACCGACCTTGGGCACGCCAGACTGTTGCAGGAGCACCATCACCTGATAAATCTTGCCGTAATCGACACGGTCATCGCCGCCTATCAGCACCGGCACCTGCGGATTCTGCCTCAAGAAAGCTGAAACTTTCTTGACCAGACCGTCGGCATCGATGCTCTCGCGCGGTGCGGTGCCGAGAGTGAGGAAGTAGCTGCCGTCCTTGTCGACGCTGACGACGATCGGTTCCTTGTCTGCCTGCACCGATCTTGCGGTCGATTGCGGCAGCTGGATGTCGACGCCAAGATTGAGCAGCGGTGCGGTCACCATGAAGATGATCAGCAGCACGAGCATCACATCGATGTACGGCACGACGTTGATCTCGGCCTTGAGCTTGCGCTTCTTGCGGAACCGTCCGGTGACTTGCATGGCTACAACTCTAACGTGACAAGCAGGGGCAAAGGGCTAGCGGAGCTGATTCGGCACAACGGCGAGACGACCAAGTACGCCATTTTTAGTTTTCATCCAGATGCGCCTGGCGCTGCAGGATTGAGGAGAATTCCTCGACGAATGTGTCGTAGCGCGTAACGATGCGCTCGACCTTGGTCGAGTAGCGGTTGTAGGCCCACACCGCGGGAATCGCGGCGATCAAACCCATCGCCGTGGCGATCAGCGCCTCGGAAATACCCGGCGCCACCATCGCGATCGTGGCTTCCTTGACGTTGGCCAGGCCAATGAAGGCGACCATGATGCCAGCAACCGTACCGAGCAGGCCGACATAAGGACTGACCGAACCGACGTTGGCGAGGAATTCCAGATTCTGCTCGAGTCGATCCAGTTCACGTGTCAACGCTACCCGCATGCCACGCTGCGCACCTTCCAGGATCGTGCGCTGATCCATCTGCCGACGCTGGCGCAGGCGCGCGAATTCGCGAAGGCCCGCTTCGAAAATACTCTCGATTCCAGTAACCTGATCGCCGGTCGAGGTCACTTCACGAAACAGACTGGCCAGATCCGCACCCGACCAGAAACGTTCCTCGAAATCGTCAGCGCCTTTCATAGCCCGGTTGAGCACATTCATCTTGCGGAAGATGATCACCCACGACAGGAACGAGAACACCAGCAGGATCACCATCACGATCTTGACGAACAGGCTGGCGTCGAGCACGAGCTGCAAAACATTGATACCGCCGTTCATGCGTTGAAATTCTCCGGAAGCAGGTGATCTGGAATGCGGCAGGGGCGATAACTTGTTGCATCGATGCAGGCTGCACGCACGCGCGCATTCGCCAGCTTTGCCCCATCCGCCAGGCGAAGTATACATTGTACAAAACCGATCGAGGCCGTGCGCCGCTCGAACGTGTCAATGGTCACGTCCAGTTCATCATCCAGCCGCGCTGGCGCGAGGAACTCAACCGTCAGATCGCGCACCACGAACATCACGCCGTGCTCCAAACGCAGCCGCTGCTGGGCGATGCCGTGCGCGCGCAGCCACTCGCTGCGCGCACGTTCCAGGAAACGCAAATAGCTGGCGTGATAGACCACGCCGCCGGCGTCGGTGTCTTCCCAGTAGACGCGCAGGGGCCAGGTGAAGACAGAAACTGGACCAGCAGCATGCTGTGATTTCACGTCTGCTTCCCGGTTTCCGGCTCTGCGAACAGATCCTCGACCTGCTCACGCTTCGGCGCCTTCAAGCCCAGATGCCGGTATGCCTTGTTCGTCACCATGCGTCCGCGCGCGGTACGCATGAGAAAACCTTGCTGGATCAAAAACGGTTCGAGCACATCTTCGATCGTGCCGCGTTCTTCCGACAGCGCCGCGGCGAGCGATTCCACACCAACCGGCCCGCCGTCGAAATGATCGATGATGGTACCGAGCAGGCGCCGATCGAGCGCGTCGAAGCCTTCGTCGTCGACGGCCAGCATCTTCATCGCCGCGATGGCGACGACCCGCGTGATCGCGCCGTCGGCCTTGACCTGAGCGTAGTCGCGTACGCGCCGCAACAGCCGGTTGGCGATGCGCGGCGTGCCGCGCGCGCGCCGCGCGATCTCGTTCGCACCATCGTCGGCGCAGGCAATGTTCATGATCCGCGCCGAGCGCCGCACGATCGCGGCCAATTCTTCCGGTGTATAAAATTCCAGGCGCTGCACGATACCGAAACGATCACGCAGCGGCCCGGTCAAAAGGCCCGCGCGCGTGGTCGCGCCGACCAGGGTAAACGGCGGCAGATCCAGTTTGATCGATCGCGCGGCGGGACCTTCGCCGATCATGATGTCGATCTGGCAATCCTCCATCGCCGGGTACAGGATTTCCTCGACCACCGGTGACAAGCGATGGATCTCGTCGACGAACAGCACATCACGCGGCTGCAGGTTGGTCAGCAACGCGGCCAGATCGCCGGCGCGCTCGATCACCGGCCCGGAAGTGGAGCGCAGGCTTACGCCCAGTTCGTTCGCGATGACGTGCGACAACGTCGTCTTGCCAAGACCCGGCGGGCCGAAGATCAGCACATGATCCAGCGCCTCGCCGCGCCGCTTGGCGGCCTCGATGTAGATGCCGAGTTGTTCCTTTACCGCCTGCTGACCAAGATAATCAACGAGCCGTGCAGGTCGAATCGAGGCGTCGACGATATCGTCTTCGCGGCTGGAAGTGGAAGAAATAACGCGGACGTCGTTCATATGGGAATAGTACCGCGGGTTGTCAGTTCTCGGTCGTCAGTTGCCGGAAAAATCGACAGCGCCTCAGGCGCTGTCCAATAACCGGCAACCGACAAGCCATTAACGATCTTTCAAATCTCAACCCGGGTCCCCAGCTCGATCATGCGATTGCCGGGAATACGGAAGAATTCCGTCGCCGAAGTGCTGTTGCGCTGCAGATACGCAAATAGCTTGTCGCGCCACAATGCCATGCCGGGGCGATCCGTGGCGACGACGGTCTCGCGGCTGATGAAAAACGTCGTATCCATCATGTCAAAGCCCATGCCCTTGGCTTCGCAGCGTTCCATGGCTGCCGGAATATCCGGATCTTCGGCAAAGCCGAAGCGGATCACGAGACGAAAGAACTCATGCCCCAGCGCAGTGATCTCGGTGCGTTCGCCGTATTCGGCGATCGGCACTTCCAGCGTTTCCACCGTCATCAGTACATTGCGTTCGTGCAGTACTTTGTTGTGCTTCAAGTTGTGCAGCAGCGCGCTTGGCACGCCATGGATGTTGGCGGTGAGGAAAATCGCCGTGCCCGGCACGCGCAATGGCGGATGAGCGGTAATGCTTTCGATGAACGGCTCCAGTGCCAAGCCGCTCTGCTTGAGCTCGCGTATCACCAGCGCCCGCCCGCGACGCCAGGTGGACAAGACGATAAATACCCCCAGCCCAAGTACCAACGGGAACCAGCCGCCGTCTTCGATCTTGATCGCGTTTGCACTGAACAGCGAGGCATCGATGGCGAGAAAGATCAACCCTGCCGCCACGACGAGCACACGATTCCAACCCCACATGCGCCGCGCGACGATCAGCGCCAGGCACGTAGTGATGAACATCGTGCCGGTCACCGCAATGCCGTATGCCGCGCCGAGGGCGTCCGAGGATCGAAACCCCAACACCGCGGCGATCACCATCACCAGCAACATGCGATTGACCCAGGGCAGATAAATTTGCCCGAGCGTTTCCTTCGAGGTGTGCTTGATATCCATGCGCGGCGAGAAACCGAGCTGGATCGCTTCACGCGTCATCGAAAACGCGCCGGTAATGACAGCCTGCGAGGCGATCACGGTCGCGATCGAGGCGAGCACGATCATCGGGATCAACAAGGACTCCGGTACCAAGTGGTAAAACGGATTATCGACCGCGTCCGGATCCGACAACAGCAGTGCACCCTGGCCGAAATAATTCAGCACCAGGGCCGGCGAGACGTAACCGAACCAGGCCGCACGAATCGGATTCTTGCCGAAATGGCCCATATCGGCATACAGCGCCTCGCAACCGGTGATCGCGAGCACGATGCCGCCGAGCGCGAGGAAGCCATGCCAGCCGTTGGCGCGGAAGAATTCAAAACCGTGCAGCGGATTCAGGGCCCACAATACTTGCGGCTGCAATGCAATCTGGCGAATGCCCAGTACCGCGATCGTGACGAACCAAACCAGCATGATTGGCCCGAACACCGCACCGACACGCGACGTGCCGTGGCTCTGCACGATGAACACTCCGAGCAGAATCACCAGGGTAATCGGCACCACCCAATGTTCGAGCTCCGGCGTGAGCACCTTCAAGCCTTCCACCGCCGACAGCACCGAGATCGCAGGCGTAATCACGCCATCGCCGTAAAACAACGAGGCGCCGAGCAGACCGAGAATCACGATAACCATACTCAGCCGCGCCGAGCCACGTGCACAACGCTGCGCGAGCGCCATCAACGCCATGATGCCGCCTTCGCCTTTATTATCGGCGCGCATGATGAACACGACGTACTTCAGCGACACGATCATTACCAGCAGCCAAAACATCAGTGAGAGCACGCCGAGGATATTGTCCGGCGTCGGCACTATTGCGGCTTTCGCATCAGCGAATGTGTTGTGCACGGTGTATAACGGACTGGTGCCGATATCGCCGTAAACTACGCCGAGTGCGCCCAGCGCCATTTTCGCGAAGGCCTTGCGTGTGTCACTGGTATTGGGCTGGTGCATGAATCGCTCCAATGGTAACGCCGGATGGCCGCGCATTCAGCGCAACGCGGCCTTCAATGCCTTGCGGATGATCGCTTCGGCGCTGTCGTCCGGTTGCGCCGCTTCTTTGACCAAACGCGCCACCTCCGCTGGCTTGTAGCCGAGCTGTTGCAACGCGACTGTCGCCTCGGCCAGCGGATCGCGCGGCACCACCGCGCCAGCGCCGAATCCTGGCATGGCCAGCGCAATGCCATCCACGCGATCGCGCAGCTCGACCACGATGCGCTCGGCCGTTTTCTTGCCGATGCCGGGAATGCGCGTCAGTGCAGCGATGTCGCCGCTGTGCACCAGGCGCGCAAACTCGTCGACTGACGCGCCCGACAGCACCGCCAGCGCGATCTTGGCGCCGATTCCAGTAACTTTCTGCACCGTGCGAAACAGCGCCCGTTCGTTTTCGCGCAAGAAACCATAGAGTGCGACGCTGTCTTCCTTGACCGCATAGTGCGTGAATAACGTGATTTCGCGCCCGACATCCGGCAGATCGAATATCGTCGACATCGGCGCCTGCAATTCGTAGCCGACGCCACCCACATCGACGAGCAGCCACGGCGGCTGCTTGGAAGTGAGAACTCCCCTAAGCCGTCCTATCATCGCCGCCGTCTCCAGGCAGAGCGTGGAATTCCCAATCGTTCGGTGCTCGCTCGCGTATGCGCATGTGTGAGCGCGACGGCGAGCGCATCGGCCGCGTCGGCTTGTATCTTTTGAGAAATATTTAAAAGTATACCAACCATGTGCTGAATCTGAACCTTGTCCGCGCCACCGCCACCCACAACGGCCTGCTTGATTTCCTTCGGCGCATATTCGGTCACGGTCAAGCCTTTGTGCACCGCCGCGCAGATCGCCGCGCCGCGCGCCTGGCCCAGTTTGAGCGCCGAATCCGGATTACGCGCCATGAACACGCGCTCGATCGCCACTTCGTCGGGCTGGTGTTCGTCGATCAAGGCGCACAGGTCATCGAAAATTTGCTTCAATCGCAAAGGAAAGGTTTCGTTGTCGAGAAGTTTCAGCGCGGTGTGAAACACATGCCGCATCGTACCGGCCGCATCGGCGTCGATCACACCGACGCCGGTTCGCTGCGAGCCTGGATCGATGCCAAGGATGCGGGTCACGGCACCAGACAGGCCGCAGACGAAAAACGGGAACGACCGGCCATAGAAGCTTCACATCGCGATGTACAACCGCAAAATTCTAGCACGGCGGCCCCGCCAGCTTGCGTCATGCGTTGCGTGCGAAGCGCGCACCGCGCAGAAATGCGATCGCCTGCGCGGCCGCCTGCTTGGAAAACAGCAGACCGGTATGTGTCGCCGGCACGATGCAATGATCAGTCAATCCCGGCAGCTCGGTCTCGGCCACACTGACAGTACCGTCATGCGGCGGCGACAGCGAACCCAGCGCAAAACCGATCCCCATCGGCAAGCGCCCGGCGATCGCACCGACTGCTTGGGTTCCTTCCCAGCGCTCGATGCCGTTGCGCAAGATATCCAGGTTCTTGCCGATCACGAACGAGCCGCCCGGCAGACGGGCCACACCGCGCGCGACCGCGCTACCGCGCAACGGCGAACCCAGACACACGACATGGCCGCGCATCAGCCCCGGCGCACGTTGAAGCGCCAGCAGGGCGATCAACCCACCCAAGCTATGTCCGACAAAGTGGATTTTTTCACTTTTCAGCGCCCGCGCCCGTTGCAGCAAGCGTTCGACCCCGGCATTGGGGTCGCCCATCACGCTGGCATAGTCGAACAGATCAACCAGATAACCTTCGTGCACAAGCCGACGCCGCAGCATCGTTAATGTGAAGCCTCGCATCCACAGGCCGTGGAGAAGGATTACCGATTCATCGGCCATCACGAATTCTTCAGCGGGTCGCGCGGATTTTCATTCGTAGACAACTGGCGGAAACGCAAAGCTTGCGCCCCAAGGTACGCGACAAGCCAGCACGCCAGCAGTATTTCCGTAGGTCGAAAGGGAATCGAATAGCGTGGCTCAGCTTGCAGCACGACATGCAGAGCGGTGACATAGGTGAACAATGCCGCGGGAATCACCGGCAACGGGTCTTTGCTATGGCGACGGAACATGACGTTCACCAGCACGAGCAGAACCGCACCGACAGCCAAGGCGAAGAACGCCGGATTCGCCACGCGCATGACAGTTTTGGTCGATTGCAAGATCGGGTAACGCTCCAGCGGCGAATTGACCGTCTCGAGAAAGTAGATATCGCCGGAACCAATGCGAATCGCCCAGTCCCATAATAGGTACGGCTTAGCCAAAAGGTACCAGCTTGCATAGTATCCGGGGTCCAGAGCCATGCGTTCGCGCATTATGGCCAATCCCTGCGAATGGTCGCGCAAAAGAGTTTGGAGTTCTTCGCCTTCGGCGGCCATGATCTGCGCGGAGATCTCGTTGTCGAAACGCGAGTTGTAGGCCGCGTAGAACTGAGGCCATGCACCAATGACGAAGGTTTCCATCGCTCGGTCGCTTGCTCTGGTTGCGCCTTGCACACTCGCATTTCGTAGACCCCAGGCGCAGGGCGCAACGAGAAACGCAAGCAGAAATACCGTACCTAGACGAAGTCGGGAAGCAATCCAGAGTGTTGCACCGACCAACAGTGGAAAAACAAAAATGATCGGATTCACAAGATAAGCGAAGCCGAAAGACAAGCCCGCAGCTGTCATCACCACTGTGTTGCTGCGTCGCTCCGCCGTGCACAGCAACCACATCGACAAGGCAACCGCGAATGCAAAAAGCGTCTCGCTGAGCAGGATGCCGCTAAAAGAGGTAAGGTGCGGCCAGATAGCGACCAAAAGGCCGACAGCCAAGGCTGGTCCGCGCGCAAGCCACAGCCGCGCAAGCAGGATCGTCAGCAACACGGTAAGCGTGCTCAGTACGACCTGCATAGCCAGTGCATAACGCATCCAGGTGTCACTGGGGTAGCCGAGCACCGAGCGGCCTTCCGGGCCAGACCGCAAGGGCAACTCCGAATGTCCCGCCAAAACCATTGTTAAAGCGAGCATGGCGGGATATCCAGGTCCGCGATAGCTGTCGGGTATGGCGACGGGTGCGTCGGGCATTGCCGTCGAGAATGCGCCGCGATGGACCAAATTCCACGCATACAACACGTACTGATTGCTGTCGCCGCGGATCGGATAGTCAACTTTCGCGCCGACAACATAGACGACACGAATTGCGAGCGCGAGAAAAACGATCAGTGCGGCGACCACGGCGAATTGCCGGCGCTGGCGGCGATCGTTCGGCTGCACGTTGCTGCTTTGGATCATCGACTATGCCTTGACCGGCCTCACCACACGCACATGCAATTCCTGCAACTGCGCTTCCGGTACATTCGACGGCGCGGCGGTCATCAGATCTTGCGCGCTGGCGGTTTTCGGGAAGGCGATCACGTCACGGATCGATTCCGTGCCGGCGATCAGTGCGGCGATGCGGTCGATGCCGAAGGCAATGCCGCCGTGCGGCGGGGCACCGTATTTGAGTGCGTCGAGCAGGAAGCCGAATTTCGCCTGCGCCTCGTCGGCGCCGATGCCAAGCAGATCGAACACCGCGCTCTGCATCTCGGGGCGATGGATACGGATCGAACCGCCGCCGATCTCGTTGCCGTTGAGCACCATGTCGTAGCCACGCGAAACCGCGGTCGCGGCGTTCGCGCGCAGATCAGCGATATCGTCCACGTTGGGCGCGGTGAACGGGTGATGCAAGGCGACGTAGCGCTTGGCTTCGTGATCGTATTCAAACATGGGGAAATCCGTGACCCACAGCGGCTTCCACGCATTTTCCACAAATCCACCGTCGCGCGCGACCTTCAGGCGCAGCGCACCCATAAAATCACTGACGATCTTGTACGGGCCGGCGCCGAAAAAGACGACATCGCCACTTCGCGCGTCCACCGCTTCAAAAATGCCCTGCAGCGCGCGATCGTCGAGAAATTTGATGATCGGCGAGGTCATGCCCTCGCGGCCCTTCGCAAGATCATCGATGCGGATCCAAGCCAGACCCTTGGCACCGTACTTGGCGACGTGCAGGCCCAGATCGTCGAGATATTTGCGCGGTTGCGCCGCGCCGTTCGGCAGACGCAACGCGGCAACGCGCCCTCCGGGATCGTTGGCCGGACCGCTGAACACCTTGAACTCGACATGTTTGACTTTTTCAGCAATATCCACAAGTTCAAAAGGTATACGAAGATCCGGTTTGTCCGAACCGTAGCGACGCATCGCCTCGGCATAGGTCATGCGCGGAAACGGATCGGCCAGATCGACGCCGGCGACTTGGCTGAACACGTCACGGATCATGGTCTCCACTGTGTCCTGTACGTCGTGCTCCTCGACGAAGGCGAACTCCATGTCGAGCTGAGTGAACTCGGGTTGGCGATCGGCGCGCAGGTCTTCGTCGCGGAAGCACCGCGCGATCTGGTAGTAGCGATCCATGCCCGCCATCATCAGCAATTGCTTGAACAACTGCGGCGACTGCGGCAACGCAAAGAATTCACCCGGATGCACCCGGCTTGGCACCAGATAATCGCGCGCGCCTTCCGGCGTTGCCTTGGTCAGGATTGGCGTTTCGATATCCTGGAAGCCGCGCGCATCCAGATGGTGGCGCAGGGCGGAAACCAGCCTCGTGCGCATGCGCAACTTGCGTTGCATGTCCGGGCGGCGAATGTCGAGATAGCGGTAACGCAGACGCGCGTCTTCGCCGACAGCGTCGTCGAGCATGAACGGCAACGGCGCCGCAGCATTGAGCACTTCCACA
>Ga0137403_10008234_pt1 | contig 11682 bp, 11 predicted proteins | sample CZOMad2_1_16fung_FD_122057 | JGI IMG/M metagenome (GOLD analysis project Ga0137403, IMG submission 122057) | Vadose zone soil fungal communities from Angelo Coast Range Reserve, California, USA - CZOMad2_1_16fungal (Hybrid Assembly) | ecosystem: Environmental > Terrestrial > Soil > Vadose zone...
AGTTATACTGCCGCCGCCCTAGCCCACACCCCATTGAGGGAGGACACCCATGGCTCGTATCGCTCTGACAGCCGTCGTAGCCCTGACCGCGCTGACGCTCAGCACGCCCGCGTTCGCGTTCCAGTGCCCGAAGCTGGTCAAGCAGATCAACGACGCCACCGCGCAGCGCTTCGACGCCGCTGCCGCCAACGCCAAGGTCGCCGCGGCCGAGGCCAACAGCCTGCACGCCGCCGGCAAGCACGCCGAGTCGGAGAAGATGGCGAAGGACGCTCTGGCCTCGCTGGGCATCCAGCAGTAAGGCCGACGGCGCGATCGCAGGCGTGACGCGCCTGACGCCCGGCGGGCCCCTGCGGCCCACCGGGCGTCGGTATGCTCAGCGGCGAGGACTGAGGCTGGTGAGCCGCGCCTGGCCGGCGCGGAAGGCTTCGTCGGGGGACTCGTAGGCCATCCACTCGCTCGTCCAGCTGTTCGCCACGACCTCGCCCCGGGCAGGCTCGCAGATCTCCCAGCGCCAGAGGCACGGCTCGGACATCAGGCGGACCGCGACGGTGAACTTCTGACCCCTCGTCGACTGCATCCTGTTGCCTCCTTGTGGAAGTGCGCCGCGGAAAATCTGCAATCGCAGTGCCCGTGAGCTGGGCGGCGGGAAGTCCGCGTCACACCGACATCTCGCCTCCGCCGGCGATGGCTCTATCGTAATCCACGCCGTAGTGCTTCCACATTTCGTTTGGTGGTGGAGGATCTTCCAACCACACAAGCGAACAAGAAGTACACCGCACCATCCGGTACATCTCTTTTCTTCCGTGAAATCTGTCCGGCGCCTGTAGGAGCTTCGCTGCTGTGCCATTGCAGGCAGGACAACGCCCAGTACTTGCGCCGTCTCGTTTTGACTCGGCAGGTCTCTTGGATTCTATTGGAGTAGTCATCTCAAATGTTCCGAACGGCGATAAAATCCACAAGTCCGGCAACTCTCTACTAATTGTCGGAAACCGCCGAAGATAGCACTGGTTCGTTGCTCGATTTCTTGTTCTCCATCACCCGACACAAAAAGTTCTCAAACAGATCGGCGCTATGTTCCCAATTAAACGTAGAGATCAGGCGATTGCAAGCCGTGGCTAGCTGGACCCGCAACGCCTCGTCGTTAAGCAAGCGACATATGTTTTCGGCCAGCGCGGCTGGGTCTTTGATCGGTGAAAGTAAACCGGTGACCCCGTGTTCTATGTATTCCCGCACACCAAGACTGTCTGTGGTGGCCACAGAGCACCCGCAGGCAGCGGCTTCAGCTTGAGGAAGCGAAAAACCCTCCATCCAACTCGATCCCACGAAGACCTGAGAGTTGTTATAGATCTTGTCAATTATGTATTCCTGAGGCGGATTTTGAAAATATTCGGCCCACTCTGGAATTGCTGAACGTGCAGGAGAAGTACCGAACAGCACGACTTTCAAGTCAGGGAATCTTTCGCGTGCGATTCGCATCGCCTCGATTCCGTCTGTCGATCCTTTGACTTGGGAGGAAGAAAACACCATCGATACCTGCCTGGGGCGCCCTTCAATCGGTCGCAAGATCCGGTAACGTCGATGGTCAATTGCGTTAGGTATGTAGGTTAGTTCGGGACAGCCCAATTCTCTACCGAGTTCGACTAGCCACTTTGCGACAACGATCTTATGAAGCGGAGCCCGCCATGTCGCGTCGACCAAATCCTTCGGGGCATGGTAAGACTCATAGCCCTGAATCAAGTAGCACTTCTCACCTTTGACTTGTGGCATTTCTGAAACTGATCGGACTGTCGTCCATCCCGTCGCAAAAATTGCATCGCCGTCAGGAACGTGGCGCGGGCCAGAATCGGGAACGAACAACATTTCTACTCTCTTGTCGATGGGTTGCCAGTCAATTATCGGCGTTGCCCTCATCCTCATTCTTGCATTTCTCAATCTTGTTCGCAGCCAGGTTGCAGCGGTGATACCCGCCCGTGGCGGAGGATACTTTAGCTGCCGCGGATGAACGACGGCTACTTGGTGGCCCCGAAATACAAGTCTGTTTGCATACTCATAGACGACCCGAATGCCGCCAGAGGGACCCCAGTTATACCCCGGAGTTAAGAATGTAATTTTCATTGTAGATCTTACTGGCGAAAACTGCTTTTTTTCTCAGCGATTACGATGTTGGCTGCTTCTTCAATAAAAAGACTGGCAGATAGCTCTTCGCGAGCGAACGTTCTTTGTGTTCCGTGGCAAGCAGCCAAAAGGTCACAGTGTAGGCGGCGAAACAAACGAAGAGAAGCATAGCCGATACGATCAAGGTCGCGTGTAACTGGTGGATACCATAGACGGCCAGGAACAGTACTGCACTTACCAGGATTCCCCGGAAAAGAGGGCCCGAAAGCAAATCTTTGAATTGAAATGCCTTCATCTTCCACGCGAAAAAATAAAGGAAGGTGCAATCCAGGATCGTCACCAATACCTTTGCCAACGCAGCTCCACTAATGCCCATGCGACGTGCAAGCCACCAGCATCCGACTGCATACACAGGTAACGCGACCAAATCCAGAACGGCTTTCAGTTCTGGCCTGCCAAGCGCCTGCACAGACGTATAAGGGATATACGCAAAACAATTGAAGAAAAACAAGACAGCCACAAGCTTCATTACTACATAACTTTGATCGGCAAACTGTGCCCCCATCCACAGCTGCAAAATATCCCTGGCAAAAAAAAGGAAAAGCGCGGTGACCGGGGTCATCAGGAGGAGCAGGTATCGAATTGACCTGGTCGTAACATCAGAAACCTCATTGCCACCGCGTCCACCGTGGAAACTGAAGTACGGAAAGAGCGCGGGAGCAAGGCTTGCGGGAAAAATCGCAATTTTCCCGACCAAATCAAACGGTACCGAATAGTAGGTCAAGGCTCCCACGGACACAACTGATGCAATCAAGAACCGTTCGAGATTTCCTCCGATTGGACCGGTGATGTTCGACACCATGATCCACCCACCGAATGACGCCAGCGGACGTATCGCGTCTCGAGAAATCTTAAAATTGCTTCGCAGACCCGGAATCGCTCGGCAGCACAGAATCAAGTAGGCAATTGCGCTTAGCAGGCGAACCATAACCAAAATGAAAACAATCCCCGAAACCTTCACACCAAATGGAATTGCGAGTGCTGCGAACAGATAGAAACAGATGCTGCCCGGAACCTTCACATAGTTCACCAGGTCAAAACGTTGCGTCGCTTCCAGCACTCCGCGCAGCGCATCATTTCCAAGCATTACGGGCATCGATGCGCACATCACGTATAGCGACGCCCTGGCTTCGGAAACGAACGATGGCGGCATCTTAAGAAATCGGTGGATAGCCAGCGGTACGAATGCGGCTCCAGCAATTCCGATCAGACATCCCAGGCCGATAAGCAACGCCAGTGAAGTCCATACCAGCCCCGGAACCTTGTGGCCGTTCTCGGGGGTCAGATTCTGGGCGACGAACTTTACTGTGGCACGGCTCAGGCCAAGGTCGAATATACTGAAATATCCCAAGACTAGGAAAGCGATCGAAAGAATTCCATACCCATTGGCGCCCAGTCCTTTGACGACGTAGGGTATTGTCACAACGCCAACGAACATTGGCAGAATTTGTCCGATTAAATTATAGACACTATTTTTGGCGAGCAGTTTCTTGCCGGATTGGCCTTGAAATGTCATGGGCGAGCTCTTGAGTAAGTCCCTTAGAAAAGATTCGTGAGCGTATTCGCTACTTCAGCTTAAGAAACGGGTATGTACTTGGAATTGACTACGTCAAAACCTCTTGTCATGCAAGAATGCGCGAGATTCGTTCGGGAGTCGCTTCAGCGCTTGTCGAGAATTCTGTCGGTCGAGTGGAGTTTCACTGTCGGCGATGGAAAGAAGCTGATGAGATGTGCCAGACGGGGCTAGTAACTCACTAGCCCCGTCTGGCCGAATTCTGAATCGAAGTTAATGCGTTAATGACCCGTGCCCGTTAGCCCCGATGGCGGTGCCGGAAGTTGAGCGACAGCACTACCCGATGAATAGGCTCCTGCATCCCAAGCGCCTGTCTTCGGTCGCGGATTCCCTGCTTTGTCCGAGCACAGTGCATTTATCGCTCCGCCCGTGCAAAGGCTGGAGAGGTTAGTGCCGGCCGCGATTGCTGGGGAGCCCGCGGACAAATGGCCGTCACTTGTTAGGCCAAGGCTCGAGATCGGCACCAGCTTGGAATTCATATCGTGGATTGAAGCGCCAATCAATCCAATCGTCCTCCAAATTAATAAGGACTGTGTGTTATTTCCTTGATAGCTATAATTTTGCTGATTTCCGCTGCTAGAACCATCTCCGACAATGTTGAAGTCAATTGCTCCAATACCGCCAATCGAACTGCTAGGTTGCACGTTGAACGAAACAGACTGCCCGCTACAGATCGTGTTTTTCCAAACGGCAATACTCGCGTCGCCGTGGCCGATGTCGCACGCAACTCCACCATTCGCGAACGATCCGCCCCACACAGTATTATTCGCCACTAAGATGCTTGCGCCAGAGTACACACCCATCTCGCCGGGAAACGACTGTGGTCCGGAAGTGAAGGTATTGTTAAACACATACACATGGCCACTAGTGCAGCAGGTCGTCTCGAGGTATACCCATCCCTGCGGGCCGGTGTTGCCTGGACTGCCGTCAAACGAGTTGTTGTAGATGAAAACGTTATCCCAAAAACCGGGTCCAGGATTCTGGAAAAAATGTAGCCCGTCGTGGTGGTATGGGCAATTGCCTCCGCAACCCGCCGGTGAATCCCAAGCCGCCATGTCATGAATATGATTTCCAAAGATGTAAGCTCCAGAGTAAGACGTCCCGGCAAGACCAGAAGAGAAGCCATGGTCCATGTTATACATTTCGTTGTTGCTGATGACCATGTTGTTCCCTTGAGTTGCTAGATGATCCCCCGCATCGTGAAATACGTTGTGATTTATGGTCAAGTTGGTTGCGGGATTCGCACCAATACTGAAGTTCGACCACTGATCTACCGCGGTATCGTTAATTGACGTACGGAGATAGATATCCCTGATCATCAGATTTTGAATGGTGACATTCGACGTGTTAGCCGCCGAAAGTCCCGTGCCACCATCGTTCCAAGAGCACGGGCCTCCCAGACACGCAGCACCTGCGGTTCCGCTAAGGGTGGCCTGAATAATGCCTGCGTTTTGACCGTCTACGGTTATAAAACTATGGCCGTCAAGCCGGATTCCAGCGGCACCTCGTCCAAAACTAGGGGCTTGTAGAATGGCCCCACCTTCGAACAAGATGATGATTGGACTCCCCGAGGCACCGTTGCCCTGTGCCGTTAGTCCGGTCGCTTCAGCCGCAAATGTAAACGTTCCACAAAGATGCACTGTGGTTCCGGGACCAATCTGCGTCGTACCGGATCCCCAGTTCGCCGAGTCGTTAAACCATGCCGGCGTGTGCGGGCTGGAGGTACATACTCCCTGGGGATTCCCGTCTGGCGTAACGTAAAAATCCTTCGCCGAGACCGCTGATACGCTCAGCAGCAGGCAAACCATCAAGCCAACGAATCCCGCGGCCTCCAGCAAGAAGTGTCGCGCTCGACGGCGTCCGTTGCTCTTCGTAACATTAATCTCTGGTATTTCGATTCTCTGGCTTCCCGCACCTTCTAAACTTTGATATTTCATTGGCTTAACTCCCCCCATTTATAACATTCCCTAATTCGTATGGCTAGATTAAGGCTTATGCCATTATCAAGACGACTGGCGGGAAGGATAGAAAGGGGCCCTGTACTGACTTCACCGAACTCCTGTACTAATGGCCAGCTTCGACGCTCTTTCGACGGTCGGCTACATAGCTTGCCTGGTGCCGTTCAAGCGTAGTTCGCTTCATTAGTTTTTTCAGATATTGGAACGTCCTGAGCCAATCGTAATCTCCGTTTAGTTTCGCTCGAAACAACTTTATGTCGTCCCAGGAATTAACAGGCAAACGGCGTAGGAAGAATCTCTCCTCAAGGGTCTGATTCGACCCGATTACAGTGGAAACTCCGCTGTTATAGCCGGCGCTTTTCAGTAGATCTCGAAGGCGGTGTGCAAACGCCGCATCATGTTCTGGAAAGGCGTACGGATATGCAAATGAATCAATCGAAACGCCTAACTCGTCTTCAATAGTTTCTTTTGACGCGCACACCTCGTGCTCCAAATCGGTTTCGCTCATAAATTTCAAAGTTGGATGCGTAACCGTGTGCGAGCCGAAGACTACTCCCATTTTGTGCAACTCCCGAACCTCCGGCCAGGTCAGGCAGCTCTTGCCCAAAAAAAGCTTCGTTCCGGTGTCAATAAACGCGGTCGGCAGATATACCGTGGCATTCAATCCGTATTTCTGCAGAACTGGAAATGCTTGAGTGTAAAAATCCTGGAACCCGTCGTCAAACGTAATTACGACTTTCTTATTCACGGCCATTGGCTCTGAGTTCAAATGTGATACGACGTCACCGGGTGAGACAGTCGAATAACCCATGTCGTGCAGATACTTCATTTGTAGTTCGAAAGTTTCCGGAGATGTGTTCGTTTCAAAATATGGATGAACTTTGCCACCGGAAGGCTTCGAAATACTGTGGTACATCAGGATTGGAATCCGCCTGTCACTGCGCGGTGCGACTAATCGTCGCGCGGGACCAATGACATACACAGATGCAAAGCGATCGGCGCGCATGAGTGACGTTCTCAATCTCTCTTATTGTCCGGAGTTGTGACCGCGAACTCCAACGGTCATCAGGTTTCTACGAAGCGATGGAACCGCTCCAAGCAAGACCGGGGGTAAGAATTCAGATTTGGCGGAACTCTCCAACCAAAGCAGATTCTTGAACTTTCTGAAAAACATGCCGTTGCTGTTCGGTCGTTAGTTGGGGATACATTGGAAGGGACAGTATTTCCGCCGCCACTTTCTCTGTGACCGGAAAGTCTCCTAGTTTGTGCCCGAAGTTCTCGTATGCCTTCTGCAGATGCAGCGGAATGGGGTAATGGATGCCGGTATCAACTTTAGCGGACGACAGATGCTTTTGCAGTCCATCGCGGTCCTGTAAGCGAATTACATACAAATGATAAACGGGGCGCGACCATTCCGGTTGATACGGAGCAACTACGCCATCCACTGTCGCCAGCATTTCATGATATCTCTTCGCCGCTTCCTGCCGTTTGCGGTTCCAATCTGCCAAATGGGCTAGCTTTACCGTAAGAATTCCCGCTTGAAGCGCGTCCAATCGGCCATTGTAGCCTTCGATGTCGTGATAGTATTTCTTCGCTTGGCCGTGGTCGCGAATTACGCGCATTTTCTTGGCCATCGCTTCATCATTCGTGGTAATCGCGCCGGCTTCGCCGCATGCGCCGAGGTTTTTTCCAGGATAGAAGCTGAACGCGCCGGCCTGCCCCATCGAACCCGCCGTTCGCCACCGGTTTTCTTCACGTGAAAAATATTGGGCGCCGTGAGCCTGGCACGCGTCTTCCACAACAATTAATTTGTATCGACGCGCCAATTCAAGAATCGGATCCATATCCGCGCACTGTCCGTAGATGTGCACGGGAACGACCGCCGTGACAGGCGCCTTCAACTTCCGATTGAATGGCCGGCCGGATTCTCGATCCAGATAACATTCTTTTTCCAGATACTCCTGAAGCTTAAGTGGATCCATTGAATACGTGCGCTCATCAATGTCCACAAAGTCGGGACGGGCGCCGGCTTGCGAAATAGCTTCGGTCGTCGCGATGAACGTGTGGGGAACCGTCACGACAATGTCTCCCGCCTGCACTCCGGCGGCCATCAACGCAAACCGAACTGCGTCTGTACCGCTCGCGACTCCTACGCAATACTTCGCGTCACAGAACTTGGCGAACTCGCGTTCAAATTCTTCAACCATCGGTCCGCCAACGAAACCGGCGGTGCGCAAGACTTTCTGGAATACCGGAATAAGCTCAGGTTCAAGCTCCTCATGAAGGCTGACCAAATCGAGAAATGGAATTTTTCCTTCAATTGTCATTATTTATTCCTCGTATTATTTCTTATCGAGATATCTCAACACTTTTGCAGGATTTCCCGCAACGATCGCGTTCGCCGGAACATTTTTCGTTACAACGCTTCCCGCGCCAACGATTGCATTTTCACCAACGGTTACATTTGCCAGGATGGTGCTGCCGGATCCTACCGACGCACCTTTCTTAATTACTGTGCGTTCCACTTTCCAGTCACTTTCATTTTGCAGTTGGCCGCCTTCAGTAGTGGCTCGCGGATAAGAATCGTTGATGAATGTGACGCTGTGGCCGATGAAGACGCCATCCTCGATCGATACGCCTTCACAAATGAAACTGTGGCTCGAAATTTTGCAATTCTTTCCCACCGTCGCGTTCTTCTGGATCTCCACAAATGCACCGATTTTTGTGTCGTCACCGACTTCACAACCGTACAGGTTGATGAATTTTGACAACTTCACATCTTTTCCCAGCTTCACACTAGGCGCGATGCACTGGTACTCGTTCATAGTTGGATGATCTGCCCCTTCTGCTCGAGCGATCTGTCCGCGGCTTCCAGCATTTTCACAACACTCAGTCCGGCAACGCCGTCGTTAAAAGGTTTCTTGTTGTTTAGGATGCAATCCGCGAAATATGCAGCCTCTTCGCGCAACGCTTCCACCTGCTCTACGCGCGGAGCCCACATATCGCCAGACCGGTAGCTGACCAGCAATTGATAGACGCCTTCGCCGCTGGTCATCTGCACGCCTTTGTCGTAAACCTTGATCTTCTCGTCGGCTTCCAGATCATTCCACACTAACATTTTCTTTTCGCCGCCGATCAGTGTCGTGCGCACCTTCACAGGCGAAAGCCAGTTCACGTTAATGTGGCCAATGATGTTGTTCGGATAAAAAATATTGATGAACGCGATATCCGCCACGCCGTTCAGGTGACGCTCGCCCGTCGCCACAACTGCTTCCGGCTTTTCCTTGATCAGGTAGTCCATGATCGAAAGATCGTGTGGCGCCAGATCCCAGATGACATTTACGTCGTGCTGGAACAGCCCAAGATTTACGCGCGTCGAATCGTAGTAATACAGATTTCCAAGTGTCCCGTCGTCAATGAATTGCCGGATGCGCTTTACCGCGCCCGTAAACAGGAACGTGTGATCAACCATGATCTTCAAATTCTTGCGATCCGCCAGTTCGATCAATTCTTCCGCTTGCGCCGTTGTGCATGTAAACGGCTTTTCCACGAACACATGCTTTCCGTTTTCCAGCGCCGCCTTCGCAAGTTCGTAGTGGGTCCACACGGGCGTGACCACCGCGATGACGTCAATGTCGGTAGCGGTGAGCAAATCGTTGGCGCAATCAGTGACGCGCATGTCCGGATATGTTTGCTGCACGCGCTTCAGAGACTTAGGGCTCTTATCGCAAACCGACACTACGCGGGAGCGCTCTTGCCCGTGGAAATTACGGACAATATTCGGACCCCAATATCCATAGCCAATCACGCCCACCCGAAGAAAATTCTCTCCTGCTGCGTTCTTCGTTTCTGCCTGCCTGGGCGATTTGACGATCAGTTCGGTTGCCATCTTGTCTACCTTCCGTTTGGACTCGGCGTGCGGGGCGTCACGGCGGTATCCGCAGCCTGAATGATGCGTGCGGGAATTTCTTGGAAAGAAACTTCTGCTCGTGCCAAGAACGAAAATCGTTCGCAAACTAAATTGAGGAATTCTGAAGTGTCAAAATTAGTACGCGCCATCACCTGAAAGCACGGCGCGCGGAGTTTTCAGCAAAATCTTCGCGTCAAGCAGTGGGCTCCAATTTCGTGAATACTGCAGATCGAGTCGGACCATTTCGTCAAATGTGGTTCTGCTTCGCCCGTGCACTTGCCACAGACCAGTAATGCCCGGCTTAACTTCCAGCAGCCTGCGGCGGTGCCAGACGTCGTACGATTCAATCTCATAAGGAATTGGCGGCCGAGGACCTACAAGAGACATTTCCCCGCGCAAAACGTTCCAGAATTGGGGCAATTCGTCGAAGCTCGCACGCCGCATAATCCGGCCAAGCCAGGTCACTCGCGGATCGTTTGTGATCTTAAATACGCCATTCGTGTCGCCACCGGCGTTTACGTTCGGTGAACCCGCCTTGCCTGAAATGAATTTCTTAACGTACTCTTTGTGGATTTCGGCGTTGTTTGAAACCTTCATCGAGCGGAACTTCAGGAATCGGAAACGAACTCCGTATTGACCCACGCGTTCTTGCCGGAAAAATATTGGGCCGCGCGAGGTAAGTTTGATTGCGATCGCCAGGCCAATAAACAACGGCGAGGCTGCCGCCAGGGCGATGGAACCACCGACGATATCCATCCCTCGCTTGACCACCAGCGAAAGCTTCTTTTTCTTTTCCGACTCAAACAAATCCGGATACAGTGCAGGATTCACAGAATGTCCCTGGCCGGTACCGTTGCCTTCCCATCCATCCGGAAACGCATAGAAAGAAACCAAAATCTTATTCAGCTGACTGGTTTGAAATGATCGCTGCAGACAAGTCGTTACTTTTGTTTGAATCACGCTCATAGCAAGCTTGATGTCGGTCTGTCCCAGCTCGGTAAAAATAACTCCAAATACCGCATCTGCCTCGAACCAACCGGCCAGATCCGTTTCGCGCATAGTTTCGTTCAAACTCTCAGCAACTTGATGCAAGAATGTGGCTTCTTGTTTCGCGTTGTTTGAACCCTTGCCATCAATCAGCATCAGCAGCAGATGTTTTCTGGATCGCTCTGACCTCTTGCGCTCCCGGCACAACATCCGGCGAAATTGTGATTCAGATAACAGGCCTGTTGAACTTTCCGGCGCGCTATGGGTTCCACGTCCATTACCGTTCGCCCCGTTCGAGCCAACTGCTGTGTGCAACTCATTTCCGTTCTTTTTCGTGCCGCTGAAAATGCTGAGTTTTGCCATAAGTTTTCGATTCCTAACCACTCCAGCCGTTCGGCTCCCAGCAAATCACGATCGTGCGCAGCCATCTCGCGAATCGCCTCCCACATCGTGGAGAGTTGAGGATGCGGCGCCGCGAACTCTTCGAGTGAGACGCGGGAAGCCGTCTCCCGCCGTAGCGCGAATCCGCCGCGCATCGCCTGCAACAGGGCGACTGCAGCCTAGAGAGATTTCCTGGACTGGCCAAAGGTACAGCTCGTAGCAGTGTTCATGCGCTATTTGCTGTTTGAGTACGGACCGCGACGCAAAATGGGCAGAGGCAAACCACTGTGTTAGATTGAAAAATTGGAGCATTCAGAGCGCCATCGCCCGTGAAGACACAAGCACCCATCGACCCGAAACAGACATCGGCCCACCAGAAGACGCCGCACGTCGAGTTATATTGGAGGGCGGTCACATATAAGACGGTGATCGGCTACAGTTTGCTAGCCGCGGCGATCATCGGCGCGGGTGTGTACCTCGCGAAACCAGACTTGTATGCGATGGTAGTCAAGAAAATCAATGAGCAAGTGAGCGGACCGGATAAGGGAACGCTCAGCGATGATCAGAAGCACGCCAAGTTCGTCAACCTGGACGGCCGAGTCCAGGTGAAAAAAGTGAACTCGGTGCAATGGGTGGAAGCGGACTTCCGCACCGTGCTGGATAAAGGCGATCTGGTGCAAACGGGAGCCGACGCCAAT
>Ga0137403_10008235_pt1 | contig 11681 bp, 13 predicted proteins | sample CZOMad2_1_16fung_FD_122057 | JGI IMG/M metagenome (GOLD analysis project Ga0137403, IMG submission 122057) | Vadose zone soil fungal communities from Angelo Coast Range Reserve, California, USA - CZOMad2_1_16fungal (Hybrid Assembly) | ecosystem: Environmental > Terrestrial > Soil > Vadose zone...
ACGCTGGCGTTGAATCTGGTGCGCCGCGAGACCTCCGTGCAGGCGGGCATCGCGACGCCACAGAAGCGGGCGGGCTGAGACCACCGCTACCTGCTAAAAATCTTGGCACAAACTTGATGCGATTGCCCTGTATTCCTGCTCTACACCGTGGATCTTCGCACCTACAAATGTTAATATAGTGCCCCCCCTGCCCCACTTGTCAAGAGGATGAACCTGCCCGACCGCGAGCGCTCCGGCGCTGGGCTCCTTGCCGCCGCTGAGCCCTCGCGTTGGCCTGGTGGAGGTCTTCGTCGGCGGCACGCCAACAGAGTCGGAGAGGGACTGAAGATTCGTCAGCAGTGGATCAGATCTTTTTCACCGCCTGAGCCTGAGGCCCTTTGGGTCCCTGGGTGACGTCAAACTCGACCTGGTCGCCTTCAGTCAGGGATTTGAACCCCGAGGCGGCAATGGCCGAGTAGTGGACGAAGACGTCCGGACCCTCATCCTGCGTGATGAACCCAACCCCTTTTTGTTCGTTAAACCACTTGACAGTTCCATGAGCCATGACATGATCCTCCTGGCGTGGGGGATAGCAGAGAAGGCCGCCACGCATGCGCGGAGGCGCATAAAAAACCCGCACACGGTCGTGGTCTCGCCGTGGCGGTCCCTTGAGGTCTCGCGAAAATGGTGCACTGCTGGCGACGGAAATACATGGCCAGCACCATAGCAGATGAGAGTCGCATGCGCAAACGGGGGTAACGAGAGCGGTGTAGCGCGTCACCTCCTGGCCTGGTGATCCTCGGCGGTGTCCCCTCAGGCGAGGTTCCTCTTGCACCATGCAGCACATCCACGCGCGAGACCTGGATGACTCCTCATCCAGCCTCTCAATCAATCAAATTATAAAAATATTATATATAATTACTTATATTCATATATACTTGGTGAGACTCACCGTCCTGAGACGTGCACTGCTGCCCTGCCTGGGCTGGGATAGACGAGCTGCATACGGAGACCGGGAGTTCAGCGTCGCAACTCTGCACGTCCCGTGATGGCTGGTATGCCTGCCTCCCGGTGTTCTCATCCGAGCGCCAGGCTTCACATGCCTCGCCTGTCTCCCACGACAGGGACTCTCCTGCGTGTCCGGCCTGTAGGCGCTGTCCTGTGTGCTCGCGTCGGCTCTCAATATGCGTCCGTGTGCCACGGGAGGATGTGCCAGGTGACACCAGCGGCCTGAGACAGCACCGCCTGACGATCGTGTCGTCTCATGGCCAGCGGGAGAACACTGCTGATGCGGTGAACCCAGGGTGATAACCACGGGAGGTGACACCACGGCAATCATCGAACTGGTCCAACACATGGCTAAAGCAATTGTGGACAACCCAGACCACGTGCGTGTGCACGGATTGCGGGCGAATCCTCGCTCGTCATCGAACTGCGGGTCGCGAAGGAAGACATCAGAAAGGTGATCGGGAAAAACGGCCGCACGATCACGGCCATGCGGACGATTCTGTACGCCACACGGGCGCAGAAGGACAAGCGGCACGTGCTGGAAGTGCTGGACTAGGCTAGACCCTTGATGGGGGCGTCAGCTGAGACACCGGTCCGCTCCGTCAGTGCCGTCGGTGCTCTTCGTCAAGATTGAGCCGTCTGGGTGCCTCGGCTGCCGGTCGAGCGCCACGGAATGACGCGGCACAGCGGTGGAGATGCCGTTTCATTTTGCGATACGTCTTCGTCGTGCGCCCGCACCGTTTGCACTCATAATACAGCGTGCCAGAAGTCATGGGTGGCGTATACAACAGGCGAACGTCCGGGGACAGTGCGGCCATATGTGTGCTCCTCCCTCTCGAAACCTCCCAACATGCCCATGAGCGTATAAAAACGCGCCATCATGTTCTTCCATAATATCAATTGAGTGTGACCAAAATCCGTGGATGGCGGATTGATCACGCCGCCCACTGCAGCGCCTGGCCTTCCGCCCCCTCCGGCACCGGCGCCGAGCTGCCATAGAGCCGGTGATGTGGCTGGTGCCGATGACACGGCCAAGAGGGATCCCCATGGGCATTGAGCCGCACGGCCCGCAGGTCGAGCACCGCCTGGGCCCCGACTTTCGTCCAGCGCATCCCGGACGGCTCCAGGCGATCGTTCACCAGAGGCCGACAGGCGCCGTCCCGGTGCCCATCGGCCAGCCCTGGGCCAGGTACTCATCGTAGCGCCTAGACGGGCGGTTGCGTCGGTCATAGCCGACCGTGCGCCATACGGCTTCCCGTTGGGTTGCCGTCCACATGGGATCGTGGGCCTCTCCTTCCAAGGCGGCGATCACGGCATCCGTCTGGCCGGCCAGGAGGGGCTCCAGATAGCGGCGCACCCACGCCGTGCGGTGGGGAGGGGTTGCCCCCAGCCAGGCGTGAGCGGTATCCCACCGAGACTCGGTTGGGTGGATGATATCCAGCACCAGGGTATGCGCCGGCAAGGGGGGTCACCACCTGCGCTTGCAGGGCCTCGGCCCCATCCGTGAGTGCCACCCGGTGGTGGAGATGGGGCCCCTCCCGCTCTGCGACCCACTGCACCAGCCGGAGCATGGCGACCGCTTTGCCCTCCAGGGTGGCGTGCAGGTCCTCCTCCACCGGCGCTGGGCGGGCGGATGGCTCCGGGCGACCTGGCTCCGGCAGCAGGGCTGCCGCGACTTTCTGGGGGGTGCGCCGAGAGGGCGCGATGGTATAGAGGCCGGTCACCACGGCTGCCTTCGTCGTGCCCCGCTTCTGCCCCGTGCCCAAGCGCGCCGGGGGCGTGGCGGGCGACGGCTGTACCATGGGGACCCCTGTGCCATCGGCCTGGACCACAAGGATCGTTGCCGCCGGCGTCGGTGCGGGTGGAGCGGTCGGCTGGTCATCAAAGGCCGTGACCTCACCTGCGGCGTCCGCGACGCTGGCCTCCATGGCCTGCACGCGGAGCGAGACGCCCAGGATACGCTCGAGCACCGTCTGGCTCTCGCGGGAGGACGCGTCGGTCGTTCCATCCGCCACCCACGCGCACAGCAGAGCAGCGGAACAGCGCGCCGGCAAGCTCAGCTCGGCATCGAGCGGACCGATCCCCACCTGCCCGGGGGCGATGAAGGAGTGCCGCCCACAGCGCACTTTCCCAAAGACCGAGTCGTCGGTCGTGGGGCGCTGCCCGTGATCCCGCAGAGGCGTGCCGTCCGGGGCCAGGACAGGCCCCGCCGGACGCCCCGCAGCGCGGGTCACAAAGAACCGCCGCAACAGCGCGGCGCCCAAGGCCAGCAGCCGCCGGAACAGGGTCAATGCCACCGTAGACGCGGTCTGCGCCCGCGCGTTGGCGCTGCTCACGTAGGCGACCAGGGCTTGGAAATCGTGCTGCACTTGCGGTACTATCTCCGCCGAGTTGGAAGTCATGGCGGATCTCCTTGGGTGAGTTGGCAGGGGGCACGGCCGGATTATCACCCAGGCTGCGGTAGCTTTCAACTCACTGCTCCCGCTCTGTCCCTATCCCGACGGTCTCCCACAGATTTTGGTCACACTCATCTCATATGACTCGCAAAAAAAATTTTCGCCATAGAGCGTCCAACACGTCTTCGAATGGCTCTACATCTACGGCGCTATAGGCCTTCCCGAAGCACAGGAGCAAAAAATACGCGATCGCGTCCAGTTTGCTGGACACTTCGCTCATGTCTTCGTCCCATGAGTATGCCTGAAGTACTCGGTGTAATCTCAGCCATACGGTGGCAGCCCGCATGCATTGCGTAACGCGTCACATGACGAGACATGGCAGATGGTGATCGCGGAGGGAGCAGAGGGCCTCACTGCGGCCGAATAATTCTACGCCCTAACCGCCTGATCACCCCACCGACAGGGTTAACTCACCTCACATTGTCTACACACGAAAATTTGTGACAGAGCCCCTCGGAACCATTCCGCCAAGGGGGCGGGTCCATTGCATGAGAATCCATTAGCCTCGCATCACATTGAGCACGTAGGTACTGCCTCCCATCAGGTCCCGGCCGTCCAGTTCCTGTACCACGCTGAGCGTGCCCGACCGGTTCGCTGTCGAAGGTGCCGCGAGCATTAGCATCGCCGTGATGCCTTCCTGGCCCATGACAATCCGGTCGATGGCGCCACCCCGGCCCGGCTGGCGCACCTGGTATAGCGCTTCCGTATCAAGCCGCTCGATTCCGTCGCCCACTGCCCGCCGCAGCGATTCCCGCTGCGGGTTAGAGAGCTGAGTACGGACCATGCCCCGAAGCGTGAACCCCGCGGGCATTACCCTCGGCAGCAGGAGGCCGAGTTGCCAGCCCCTCGCGGTTGTAGCGCTAAAGCGGATGCTGTAAAGGCGATCAGCGGTTCCGAAGAAGCGCAATGGTGTCCAGAAGGTCGCGCCCAGCACTGCATTGACCACGTGCACGTTCTTCCAGCCAATGTGCCGCTCGGCATTCGCGAGCGCCCAGATGTCGAAACCTTTGTTCGCGGGTGGAATGGGATCAGCAGCGTTGTCGATGACGACGAGCAAGCAGCTATGCTGCGCTATGCTCATCGGCGGCGTCCAGTCCCACTCGAGAATGGCCGGCTCGGTCGGTTTAATAACCGGGATGATTTGCGCTGCCCCGATGGAGGTCCAAAGGCCGCCAGCGGGATCGCCGGGGAAGGCCGTCCAGAAGTCAGGCGGCAGGTTCGGGGCACCGGCCGTAGCATCAGCCGACAGAAGCTTCACCACGACGTTCTGCGCGTCCTGGATGCCACGATTGTGCACCTGCACGTACACGCGGTTGACGACGCCCCGCTGGGGGTTGCGGTGCCCGAGCTTGCTCTCGAAGAAGACATAATCGACATCACCAACCAAGCTGGTCTGATATGCTGGGGGCGAGCCCTCCGGCACATCGATCTTGATGTCGGCGCACTACCACGCGAATAACTGGTCGCCAACCGCCACCCCCTGGAGGGGCTCGGCATAGGGCGAGGCGATGCCATTTACCGGCGCGACCCGCCCCGCATGTAGCATGTGGTCGCGCACAAACACTTGCACATCCGGCATGGCGAGCATGTCCAACCGTCGCTCCCACATACCGCGCCCGTGCGTGCCTGCCCGCAGCAGCCGCCCCGACTCATGCAGCTTAATGTCATAGATCGCGACGTTTGGCAAACCTTCACTGAAGTTCGTCCACGTTACGCCACCGTCTATCGTCCGAAAGACGCCGATGTCGGTGCCGACGTAGATGGTGTTACCGTCTAGCGGGTCGATTTGGAACGCGCTGCACGAAACGTCCGGCACCGCACTCGGAGCCGTGCCACTGATCGCAGTCCAGGTCGCCGCGCCTGCCGCCGGTACTACTCCTTGCCACACATGGCCCCCGGGGACCCCATAGCCTGCCATCACGACCACGACGGTGTTCACGTCAGCGGGCAACGGCGCGACATCCCAAATCCAGCGGTTGGGCAGCGGCGCAGCATGGAGCACCCGCACCGTCCAGGCGCCACCCGCACGATCGCAGCGAAACACCCGGCCGTTCACCGTTGCCGCATAGATCAGGTTCGAGTTGACATAGTTGAGCGCCGAGATCCGATCGTTCGTACCGGTCACTCCCGGGAGGGAGATCTCGTTGGCATCGGGGAATCCGCCCGTGCCCTGGCTGGTATCGAGGTTGATGCGATCCGTGCCGACGGCCAGGTTATTGGGGTTCGTCTCATCCAGCACGATAGGGGGGTAGAAGATCGACGGTCCGCGAACCTGTGGATTCGGTAGATTCAGGTCGTTGATCAGGGGCCAGTTCGCCAACCCGAAGGCCCCACCGACGGTGGAGCGGGCGATCCACCGGCTGTAGTAGCCGTGAATCACATTGCGGGGATCGACGGAGTCAATGGCTACGAAGCCGCCATCCCCCTCGTCGGCATGGTAGAAGACGGGGCTGCCGCGATACGTCTCGGTGCCGTTGTCCTGCGTGCCTCCGATGAAGATGGCATCGGTCGTCGGGTGCTGGTCAATGAACTCGAACTACGTGATGCAGATGTCACGGTTGATACGGTCCATCCACGTCGTCCCGCCGTCAGTCGACTTGTAGATACCGCCATCGCTCAGGTCATAGATCACCAGGTGGTTAGTCGGGTCGAAGCCGAAGGCGTGGTGGTCCGCGTGGAGCCCCTGACCGAGATTGACGCTCGACCACACGCCGGTGATGGGGTTGCGCGTGACTTTCAGCAGCGTGAGGGCCGATAAATACACGATGTCGGGGGTGGTGGGATCGACCGCCACGTTCAGGTTGTACGACGACTGCTGCCCCAACCCCGCCAACGACACGGCGACCTGTGTCCAGGCGCCTGCCGCGCCACACTCGTACAGCCCAAGCACATTCTCGAGGTTCCCGCCGGCACCACCCGCCAGCAAGGCGTACACCTTCGAGGGCGACGAGGGTGCGAGTCCAAGGGCGATGCGGCCAACGTTCTGGCTGGCGGGTAGCGGCAGCGGCTGCGCTGCCCACCCTGGGGCAGCTGCGTTCCCGGTGGTGGTGCGGAACACACCACCGCCGAAGAAGGCCGTATACACGATGTCCGGATTGGCAGGATCCAACACGACGTCGCTGGCGGCGATGACCGACCCACCAATCGCGGGCAGCCCTCCGGCCATGAGAGCCCAGTTGGCGCCGCCGTCCGTCGTACGGAACAAGCCGGCGCTGGTCGCGGTCCAGGCGGTATTTCGGTTGGTAGGATGGACAGCGATGCGGAAAAAGGCGGCGCCCGTGAACTCCGCTGCTCCTTGGCAAGTCCAGGTCGTGCCGCCATTGACAGAATTGAGCACGCCCGCGCCCTGGTACGAGGCAGGTGCGGCATTGAGCGGGAAGACTTGCTGGTAGAGCACAAGGTTTCCCTCTCCCGTGCCCGCATAGAGCACCTGCGGATTGCTAGGCGCCAACGCGATCGCGCCGATTGCCAAGGAGACCTCGTTGTCCGTCAGCGGCACCCAATGATCGCCACCATCGGTGGTCCGCCACACGCCGCCGCGCGCAGCGGCAATGTACATCACCTGTGGGCTCGTGGGGTGAAGGGCAATGCCCGTGAGACGGCCAGTGACTAAGATGCGTGCTGTGCCCCCTTGGCTCTGCCCATTGGGAATGGCAGTCGGCCCGAGTTGCACCCAATTGCTTGTCCCTGGAACGGCGGGCATGGCGAGCATGCCGCCGGATTCCGGCATCTGTGCTTGCTGGACGAGGGCCGTGAGGCGGAGATGGGGCAACTTATCGACCTCGGTCTCCTGCCGACGGTCGGCGCTCAGTTCTTCATAGCGGAGTCGCGGGTCGTCAAAGTGTGGGTCTCGCGCTCTCGTGGGCGCGTCCGCGCTCGCCGCTGTGGTCCGTCTTCCGGTGCGAGGCATGGCCATGTCTTCTTCTCCCATATGGTCAAAAAACTCATGCGGCTTGCCGCTCGTAGTATTTCAGGAGCCCTCCAGGTCGTTCGCGACACTGAATTAGGCCTGTATGCTCTGTGTCGTGGCTGACAGATGGGAAACGCACCATGTTTTGCCCTGCCTCTGGTGTAGACGTTCTACGTGATCATGGGCGACGTACTCGTTGAGCGCATGCCGCAGAGATCGTTCCCAAACACGATCAGCCGAGACAACGTTTCGTCCTCGCCGGAGCGGACCCCTCGTTCCACATAGGCATTCAGATTGGGGCTCTACGCCGGCAAACGGACTCATTTCACGCCTGCCGAATCGATGGTCTGCTGAAACGCAGGCCAGAACATGCCGTCTCTGTCGTGGATCAGCTACGGCCCCGAAGACAGGAATCGCCACTCGACCATCGTGACGCTGCGCGCCGTCTGCACCATCCAGGCTGCATGGGAATGCGGGGCAACGTCTGCAATGTGGACACGCCGACTCCTCAAGTGGATGAAAAACAAGACGTGATACGTCACCAGCCCGACCAGTGTCCAGACCTCCGCGCCGAAGAAGACCGTTGTGACTAGCACGTCCATATGCGTGCTGATGCACTCGTGCCCTGTCGTGGTCTTCTGGCGCTCAGGGGCCGGTGGAATGCCCTGGCGCTTGAGGATGTTCCCAACCTGTCTGGTCACTGATGGTGTATCCGAGATGGGCAAGGACACAGACAATGCGGTCATAGGCCCAGCGGCGATTTTCTTGGGCGAACCGCACCACCAGTGCCTCCAGTTCTGCATTGACTGGTGGGCGCCCTAATGCCCTGCGCTGCGGAGAGTCGTCGACTTTCTTCACCATCTCGGCCAAGGCCTGCCCCCCTATTTTCCCCATTTCAGCTAATGGCTTCCCCGGTGAAATGGAGAAATTATGCAACATGTTCCATTATTTCTCTTATGGAAAGTTCAGGATTATGCCACATCAGGCATGCTCGGAGCCCATGCCCAGCGCCCGAGAGGCTCCGAGCACGTTCCATAATCATTCGCCGTGGAGCAAGGCGATCAGCTTATCCGGGACGGTGAAGTGCCCCCGACGCAGGGCTGGGGGCATCACCGCTTCCAGCGCCGCCAGCTTGTCCGTGGGATCCGCGCGGAGATAGATCTCGGTGGTTTGCATATCCGCGTGACCCAGCCAGAGCGAGACCTTGCGCAGCTCTCCCGTGGCTTGCAAGATCATCATCGCACAGGTGTGCCGCAGGACATGCGGGGTGACGTGCTTCCCTCCCAAGGTGGGACAGGTTTGCGCTGCGATGTCCACGTACTTGCGGAGCACATGGGTGAAGCCCACGCGGGTCATGGCTCGGCTGTGGGTGCTCAGGAAGAGTTCTGGCACGGCCAGGTCACCCCGAACGGCGAACCACGCCCGCAGATCCTCGGCCGTCTGCTTCCACAGGGGCAGCGCGCGTTCCCGACGGCCTTTGCCGCGTACCTGCACCGCTGGGGTCGGGGAGAAGGTCACCGCCGTGCGGGGGAGCGTGACGAGCTCCGACACCCGCAGCCCTGCGGCAAAGCCCAGATGCAGCATCGCGCGATCGCGTATACCCGCGCGTGTCTGGACGTTCGGGGCCTCGAGAATCGCGTGCATCTCGGGCATGGAGAGGTGTGTGACGAGTGGCACATCAGTTTTCTTGGTCGGAATGGCCAGCACGCGGCGGCTGTGCTCCAGGAGGGCGGGGACGCGATACTCGAGGAAGCGCCAGAAGGATTTGATCGCGGCCAAGCGCGTGTTGCGGGTACTGGGGCTGTTGCCCCGCTCCGCCTCCAGATGGGCCAGAAACGCCATGACCAAGGTGGCATCGAGGTGCTCGAGGCAAAGGGCGGAAGGCCGGAGGTGGAGCTGTTGGCCCGCAAACGTCAACAGGAGTTGGAAGGTGTAGGCATAACTCTCGCAGGTATGGACGCTGGCGCCCCGCTGGAGGGGCAGCCGTTCCCGTAAAAACGCCGTGATATGGGGGGCAATCGGAGTCATACGGTCCCTCCATGCACAAAGGCTTCACAGGTTCTCGCAATGTCCACCATCAGGTGGGGGTGCTTGCCAGAGACCAGTAGGTACTCGCGACACAGGTGTGGCCCATATAGGTGGTCAGCGCCAGCATATGGCGCCCGATGCGATCACGGGTCTCGGGTGCCTCCTCCAAGGTGCGAACGGCAAAGGTATGCCGCAGATCGATGAGCCGCGGGCGTCGATGACCGGGGGCATGGGCACTCCCAGCGGCCGTGAGCACCTGGTGAAACGTCTGCGTCACCACGGTCCGCGAGAGTGGGCCGTGCCGACGCGAGACGAAGAGGGACGCATGCATCCCGGCGACACGGCGGCGCTGGAGGAGATAGCGGTCGAGTGCCGCACGCGTCGTCGCATGCAGCGGCAGCAAGCGGCTTTTCTTGAACTTGGTGTGCCGGATGAGCAGGCCGTCGACCGTCACCTCCGTAAGCTGCAGGGCCAGGGCTTCCGCCACCCGCATACCAGTGACGGCGAGCAGGCCAAACCACGTGCTATAGGTCTGGGGTCGTAAGGACCCTGGTGGGCCGAGACGGCGGGCATGAACCAGAAGTTGCCGGATCTCATCGTCACTGAAGATATACGGGATCGGACGCGGGCGGCTCCCATGGAACACCCCGCCCGGTGGAATCTCGTGCCGCGGGTCTTCAGCCGCGAGGAAGCGGGCCAAACGCGCGACCGTCTGCAACCGATAATGTCGTTGGGCTTCCGAGGGGGCCATTGTCGCCCAGGCGATCGCGGTGCTCGCCACCACATGGGTGTCGCCACGTGCGGTCGCAAAGCGGGCGAAGTGCCGGAGATGGCCTTCGATGGGCACGAGGGCAAAGCCAGCGGCACGGCGCACGGCGAGATACGTGTCCACGGCAGGCATTAACATGGGATCACCTCCGGCCAGGGTCTGGCGACCTCGTGGAGCAGTGCGACATCAACCTTGGCATAATGGGCCGTCGTCTCCACCGACGCATGGCGCAGAACGGCCCCAATGGAGGGAAGTGAGGCCCCTTGCCGCAGCATATGGGTCGCAGCAGAATGCCGGAGCACATGTGCGCCATGGGTCGGGCTGTCAACATGGGCGCGAAGCAGCGCCCGGGCCGCAATCGCCGTCACGGCTTTTGGGCTAAGTGGGCGGAGCGGGGCGATCGTCGTCAGAAACACCTGCGTGTGAGGCATGGGGGGGCGCTGGTGCTCGAGATAGGTGAGCATCGCCTCACCCACGTCTTGAGGGAGGGGCAGGCGGGTGGCGCGCCGACTCTTGCCGGCCACACAAAGCGTGCCGTCATGCCAATCGATATCGCGCCACCGCAACGCCGCCACGTCTCCTGCGCGGAACCCCAGGCGCGCCAGGAGCAAGAGCACGGCCCGATCGCGCACCCCGCTCGGGGTCGCGAGATTGCAGGTGGCCAACACGCATTCAATCGTTTCTGCAGGCAGATACTTCGGCAACGATGCCAATCGCCAGTGGGCAATCGTGGGCAGGGCGTGCTCCAGGCCCGGGGGGCACCAGCCCATGGCGATGAGAAAGCGCAGAAACATGCGCACTGCCGTCACGACCGTTTTGGCGCGACCCATGCCGCCCTGCCCAGCCTGTTCGAGGACAAACGCTCGGAGGGCCCGCGCTGTCCAGCACTCTGGCTGGTCCCCCAGCGTGTGGAGCAGGGCCGTGAGCGTCAGCCGGTAGCCGTTGAGGGTCGCCTGAGTCGTCCCGCGGTGGGTCTGCATCCACTGCCGAAAGGCTCCCAGCAGTGCAGGCTCAGGCGGGGGTGGGAGCATGGAGGTCGCCGGGGCCACGACCCCTACCGTCTCGAGGAAGCGGACCAGGTGACGCGCTCCCACAAACAGGTGGCTATAGCGTCCGCTGGGATACCGCAGGCGCTGGATCCCTTGGAGGTGATGGCCATATACCTCAAGGGCTTGCACATCCAGCGCCTGCATGCTGAAACCGGCGCTGTGGGCCCAGCACGAGAAGCGATGGGCGCCGCGCAACAGATGGAGGATGCGACGCGATTGATACCGCTGGGCTTCAAGCCAGCCAGCACAGGCATCGAGGTGGGGACCAGCAAGTCCAGCGCGATAGTGCTCGAGGGTCCGAGGCGTTTTGAGATAGGTGGTCAGCATGCTGCTCTCCTTCATGGAAGGCCCTGAAGGACGGCAGCATTATGGAACGGAAATTCAGGGTATGACTGGCCAGAATCGCTTGCCTATCAAGCGTCTACTGCCGCCTAGGAGCAGCATATGTGGCATAATCCTGAACTTTCCATAAGAGAAATTTT
>Ga0137403_10008236_pt1 | contig 11681 bp, 11 predicted proteins | sample CZOMad2_1_16fung_FD_122057 | JGI IMG/M metagenome (GOLD analysis project Ga0137403, IMG submission 122057) | Vadose zone soil fungal communities from Angelo Coast Range Reserve, California, USA - CZOMad2_1_16fungal (Hybrid Assembly) | ecosystem: Environmental > Terrestrial > Soil > Vadose zone...
GCCGCGCGAGTACGTGTGGGGCAAGTTCATCGCCGTGCTGGCGGCGTTCGTGGCGTCGCTCGGCCTGCACCTCGCGCTCATGATGGCGTTCAACCACCTGATGCCGCACGGCAGCAACGCGGAGTACATCGGCCCGTTCCGGCTGATGAGCTACCTGCGACCCGCCCTCGTGTTCGCGCTGCCGTCGCTGGTGCTCTTCTGCGGCGCGTGCTTCGCCGCCAGCGGCTCCCAGAGGCGATGTACCGGACCCTCCGCCGTACGGCATACGATTTCGGCGACTCGCTCCGACGCGACGGCATATTTCTGCTTCAGGGTCAGGGCGCAGTCCATGTAGGGATGGGATATGGAGCCGCAGGGATAGGATTTAAACGTCAGTTTAGGTATTTCCCAAGTACGGCCGAGTTCACTAAATTTTTCGAATGGGTATTCGTTGGCTCCCCCGAACGAGCGATAAAAGCCATGCTGGCCTTCGAATACCGTGGCGGGACCGCGAAAGCCCTGCCGCGCCAGCATGGTCGCGATCACTCCGCCGTGGGCCGACCACCCCGGGTGCAATCGTTTGGTCCAGGTGCCGTCGGCCAGATATTCGATGATCCCCGAGCTTTGACTGCCGCATAATCCCAAGGCATCGATCCACTGAACAGGTTCGAGACCAAGGAGTTTGCCGGCCGCAGCGGCGGCGCCAAAGGTGGAGCAAAGAGCAGTCGGGTGAAAGCCCCGCGCATGAAACTTACCCGGCGCTATGAGGCCGACTTTGCACATTACTTCCGTGCCGGCGATGGCCGCTTCTAAAACGGCTTTTCCGCTTGCGCACAGCTCCTCGCCCACCGCCAACGCGGTCATGCCGGCGCAGCAGCCCGTGTGCACGATGGCTTCTTCCAATGTGTCGTCATAATCCAAACCATGGGTCAATGTTCCATTAGCCAGGACAGCGTTGGCGGCGGCCACTTTCAGCGGCGAGCCAATCAAACGGCTGGAGTTCGGGCCGCCAAGTTGCCGCGCCACATTCATGACCATTCGCCCAAAGTCCATTGTCGAGGAGGCCAGGGCAATCCCCAAGGTGTCGAGGAACACTAACTTGGCCTTATCAACGACCCCCTGCGGCACCTCTTCGAGCTTCAGCCCACAGAGGAATCTGGCTATCGCTTGAGAGTACGGCTCCACTTTTTACCCCCCTGGTTTCGTAGCTTTGGTTTTCCGCTCATCGTTGTCTTTGCCGCCGGAAAGTGCCCGCAGCAGCGGCTTGAGACTTCTGAGTTCCTCCAGCCGGCTGATGAGCTGAATCGCCGCTTCGGCGTTTTTGCGCGGCAAAACAAGGTCGGCGCAGTCGCGAAACTTGTCGCCGAGTTCAGCCCAGCTCATGGGCTTTTGCGGATGTCCGCGGGCAACGTCATAACGGCCTTCGATCATCTTGCCGCTCTTGAGTTTGATTCGAATTCGCGAGCGCACCTGATCGTAACCGAGGGCTTCCAGCTCGTCGTCGACATAAAGCGTTATCCTTTTCATCAGTTCCACAACTTTGCGCTCCCGGACCTTTCGATCGATAAACTGGGCAATGCCCGCTTTGCGTTCCAAAACGGCGATGGCCATGCAAAAAGGAATACTGAATTTTCCCTCCAGCGCCGTTTTCGGCATCGGGTATATCAAAGCATTGGGAACATTGGAATTAGTCCCGACATCGATGCACTCGATGTCATCGGCGTGAAGATCATGTTCCCTCACCAGGTCGAGGATAAGATCCTGCGCCGGATGGGATAGAGAGCCGGAGGGATAAGGTTTGATCGAGATCCCCGGATCCTGCATGAAGTAGGGCCGCCCTAACTTGCCGGCAATCTTGCTCTCGTCGTAACCGCCGGCCATGGCGTGGTAGAAGCCCCGCCGCGCTTCCAAGATATTCGTCGCCGACGTGAATCCCGCCTGCGCCAGCAGCGCAGCCGTTACGCCGTTTTCCGCCGCTCGCCCGGCGTGCAAAGGCTTCGTCATCGTGCCGAAATTTTCACGCAAGCCTGAGGCCATGCTGGCGGCGATACCCAGCGTCTGAATCAACACCTCCTCTTTGAGGCACAGAATCTTTCCCACCGCCATCGCCGCGCCGAGCCCGCCCATAGTCGCTGTAGAGTGAAAACCCGATTGATAATGATGCGGGTTGATAGCGTCTGCGATGCGGCACTCGACCTCCACCCCCAATATATACGCCAATAGGAATTCCTCGCCGCTGATTTTCTCTTTCTCGCCCATCGGCAAAGCCGCGTGGAGCACCGGCGTCGTCGGGTGAGTTAATAAGCCGTAAACTGCCTGCTTGGACGTTGAGAGCTGCGTGTCGTCGTAATCCATCGCGTGGCCTGAAACACCGTTGATTAAGGCTGCCTTCGGTGCCGGTACCTTAAGTCCAGTTCCTAGAACCGTGGATTCTTCCTTTCCGCCCATCTGGCGCACATGGTTCAGCACGATGCGCGATCCCTCTTCTGTGACACCCGCGAGCGCTACCCCCAATCCGTCCAAGACGAAACCACGGGCCGCACGAATAACCTCCGACGGGATATCCCGGTAGCGCGTCTTGGCGACATAATGCGCCACTTCCTGCGTCAATCCCATTGCGTTCCCCTTCACCTATACCCATCGACTGGTGACCCAATAGCATGAACAGTAATAAGTGTCGAACCCCATGATAGGTTCAAAGTTCCAGGTTCAAAGTTCAAAGAAGAAGGCCAGTCTCGTCCACCTTGAACCTTGAACATTGAACTTTGAACCCTTGACATAGATAGCGACCCATTGCCCGCAACCGGAGAGGCTCGGTCCAGGGCGCTGTCTGCAATTAAAGACTGAACCGCACCAGTTGACACATTGCTCATGTCAGATCATATGTTCGATTGGGACGATGCCAATCGCCGCACCCATCCGGAGGAACTTGACATGAGCCAAGATGCTACTAACCGCTATGTTGCCGCTCTCACTACAGGCGCGGGCCTGCGCGATGGATTCATCTACTCGATGACGTTCGATGATTACAAGGCCTTTCCTGATCCGTTTCCGCGCAGAGCTTTTACGGTGCGAGAAGTCGAGGCGCGGATCGAACGCTATCCGAATCCGGCGAAGCCCGGAGAGTTATTTCAATGGGACATTCACGGTAGACTTCTCGCGCCGACAAAGACATCGATCCCGGGAATCGCCGTCGTCATGATCCACGGCGGTGCCGTGAATGAATATGAATTCATCTTCACACCGGACGGTCCTGAGAAGTACCTCGATCTAACCCAAGTGCCGCCAACGGAATCGCGCGCCGGCGTCGCGCAGCACATGGCATCGCTTGGGATTCCAGTGCTCGCGGTCTCGCTCCCAGGACATTACAGCCGGAAACCGTGGCCGCCTATTCCAGAACGAAGACCGGAGTTCATCATCGGGGAGATTCCCGGAGATGAAGAATTGAAAAACCGGCTTGCGGTTTATACTTTTCGCATGTGCATCGAGGCGATCAAAGTTTTGATCGAAAAGAGTTTGCCCGATCTCAAACTCTTCTGTTGGGGTCACTCCACCGGCGGAGAATATTTTTATTTACTCGAGCAATACGGTCTCAAAAATGAACTTATCGGCGGTTTGGGGTTCGGCACCGGCATGCCTGCATGGATACGCAAAGAATGGGATCTAGCTTGCGCAGAAAAATCTCCCGAGGAGCGGGCCGAGCCGTTCCGCAAGCTCACCGGCCTGAACCGCAGGTCGCCCGAAGGATACGCCAAAAGCGGTTACGTCGGACCGAACCAACCCTGGGGCAGCGTAGAGCGCTGGTTCGAATTGGAGAATCACCGACGCCCGCAATTCAAGCCCTACTTGCAAGATATCGAGCACAGCGCCCACGATGTTTTGCTGCCCGAGATCCGCAGGATCTCCGGTTTGCCCGATGACGAGCTGTTCATTACCTACAAGGCGGATCTTAATCGCCTGCGCGGCAAAAAGATGCTCCACATCGTCGGTGAATTGGACAAAGGGCACTGGATCGAAGGCGGCGAGAAGGGACTCGAATTTCGTCGCGAGGTCTATGCTTTCAATCGTTTCGCTCCCTACGCCGAAGCCTTGCGACTTATTGTCGTTCCCAATCTCACCCACTACGGTCATGTCGAGAGCTATAATGAGCGATTGGCAAACTTGATGGTGACAGGTTTCAGGGATTATTTTCTGCGCTAGCTCGCTCCGTTGCCGGTTCAACACCCGTTTCTGCTAAGCGAAAATTCCGAAGGAGCAACAAGGTTTCGCCATTTACTTGACAGGAAGGGGTCATCTAACTTACAGATTGCTATCGAATGCCAAAACAAAGCCAACGGAATCTAAGCGTTGTCTTGAAGACCCTATCTACCGTTCGGTGGCTCTTTGCCGCGCTCATTTTTTTTATCTCAAGCGGCGCCGGGGCCGAACCTCTTAGAATCGCCTATACTTCCATCGGGCTGGTCTATGGGCCGCTCTGGGTCACAAAAGATGCGGGTATTTTCAAGAAATATAATATCGAGCCGGAACTTCTTTACATCGCCGGCGGTCCACCGTCTTTACAAGCTTTGATTGCCGGCGATGTTGCGATTTCGTTTACCGCCGGGGGCGCGACGGTGGCCGCCAATCTTTCCGGTTCGGATGTCGTCCTTCTCGGTGCCAGTATCGACGCTCTTCCCTTCGAGCTTTGGTCCATTCCCAGCATCAAGCAACCCGAGCAACTCAAAGGAACAAAGTTGGGCATCAGCCGCATTGGCGCTACGACCGACTTCGTCGCTCGCTACTTGCTTAAAAAATGGGGCCTTCAGCCCGACAAGGACGTACCTATTTTTCAGGCCGGCGCCGGGCCCCAAGTGTTCGCCGCGCTAAAAGGTGGTGCCGTGCAAAGCGGCGTACTTTCCACGGGACCTGAAACACTGCGCGCGGAAGCAGAGGGATACGTGCGGCTCGCCGATGTTTCGACATCAGGTCTGGTTTATCCGTTCGGGCCTTTCGCGGCCCGCCAGGCGTTTCTTAAAAGCCAGCCCGAGCTGGTGAGCCGGTTTATGAAAGCCTACGTTGAAGGCATTTATCGTTTCAAGACGGACAAGGCCTTTGCGCTCGTCACCCTTGAGAAATACACGAAGCAAAAAACCATCCCTGCCGCGGAACGGATTTACGAAGTCTATGCGACAAAGTATTTCAAACGGGCTCCCGAAGCGACGCCGGCGGCAATCCAAACGATCTTAGAGGAGATTTCCGCAACCCGTCCTCTACCTTCCGGTATTGCGCCCCAGCGCTTCGTGGAGTCGCGCTTCATTCGTGATTTGGTAGCCAGTGGCTTCGTCGACAACCTTTACAAAAGCCGCTAGCTGAGAGCGCCCAACAATAGCAGGAGGAAAAGTCCATGACCAAAATCAGCGATACACACGTGCCCTACAACACCGGCTGGGCCGGCGAACTCAAAAAAGATCAAGTCATACGCATCACCGCGACTACCACAGTGGACTTTGTCTTTTTCCGCCTGCAAAACTTGCGCGAGCGCTTCGATCAGGCGCGGACTAAGGTCTACAACATGAAGTTGTTTATCAGCACCGGAGACAAGCTCATGGGCCGCAACAACCAACACATGATGACGATACTGGCCGACGGATTCAAAGAAGGCACACACGATTTACAGAAGGGCATGTGCAGCGGCTATCGATTCCAACTGGCAAAGCAGGAAGGCCGTCTCGGGGAATACTATCCACGGCAGATCGCTGAGATTCCCGACCATGGCTGCTACGAGAATCTATCTAAAGCACTGGCTCCCTACGGCATCATCCCTGAAGACATTCCGAGTCCTTTCAATCTGAATCAGCATATGAAAATCGACGGCGTTACCGGGCGCATGGAGCACACCCAAGTACGACCGCAGCCAGGCAATTTCATGGATCTCCGCGCGGAAATGGACTTGTTAGTCGCCCTCAGCGCTTGCCCCGATCTCCCCGTAGGTGGGAAGCCGGTCGACGTGTCGATTTACGACCCCTAACAGGCTGCTGAAAAAGACTCATATGCCTCGTTGCGCTCAATCGCCTCGCTCCAACGTGCTGGATGAGAACGCCTTACGCCTAGCCTGTCCTGAGCGAAAGCCTAAGGATCGATTTTTCCCGCGCCTCGCCTCTGAGATCTTTTTGAGCAGGCTGCAAACAGAGCTTCAGCGACCTGCTCAACCCGGAACATTGATCGCCAATGAGCAAAGGAGAAGAGAACCATCGCTTCCATCGTTATAGTGGCGATGCCCTACGGCTCCCTGGGCGCGGAGAGACTTTCCCAGGCCTCGCGCATCGGTTTAGACAAAGCCGCAGACTGGTGGCAAAAATCGATGCAAACCTCCAAGCACAAAACCTACTTCGTGGTGGCGGGATACGATGACGATGCCGGACAGGAAATTCAGCTGCGCAAGGAAACGCTGCAAAAAATGCTCAATGGCCAGGAGCAAGAGTTGTTGAACAATATTATTGAAATCAGCGCAAACAACGAGGTGGGCCTGGCGCAGAAAATTACCCGGGTCAGAGATTTGCTCCCCATCGAGACCATCACGGTGTTTGTTGAATCGCGCAACGCGGTGAGCGTGAAGTCAATCTTCAAGCGAAAGTTCGGCAAGACACTCCAGATCAGAAAGTTCAAGGCGAACTTTGAATTCGATCACCAGTGGATCAGCACGTCAACGTCCTTCGCCTGGTTTTTCCGGAACTGGCTCCTACGGGTTTGGTTCGAGCTGAAAAAGCGGCTGGGCCGGGGTATCCGCAAGAAAATAAGATACTTGTTTCGGTCTTAGGATGTTGGGATTTATGGAATATTGGAATACTGGAAGGCCGGGGCTAAATGGAGTACAAGAGACTTGAAGTATTGGAGTGTTGGGTGTTACTAAATCCATTATTCCAGCGTTCCATTATTCCATCCATTGTGTTTTCGGAGGTGCGCCATGACTGCCACGCCTGAGAAATTCAATGTCGGTGGGATTCTTCTCAATCAACCCTTTAAAATTCGTCGCCTCGGCCACTTCGGGTTTAATCTCGTGAACATGGATGAAGGGGTTCGGTTTTACATCGATTGGCTGGGGTTCCGCGTGTCGGATGTCATGGACTACTCGAAACGCGCCAAGAATCCCGATCAAGTCGCGGGGCTGGGAGATCCCAATGGCTACTTCACTCGCTACGGCACCGACCACCATGCGATGGTCTTGTTCCCCAAGCGAGTGCGCGACGCGCTCGGCCGAAGTGAAAAGCCGGGAATCACGGTCAATCAAATCACCTGGCAGGTCGGCAGCATGAGCGAGGTGGGGAACGCGATCCGGTGGTTCACTGAAAAAGGGATCAAACTGCAGCGATCAGGCCGCGACATGCCGGGATCCAACTGGCACACCTATCTTTTCGATCCGGACGGCCACCAGAATGAGCTTTATTACGGCATCGAGCAGATCGGCTGGAACGGTCACAGCAAGCCGAGGATAATGTACGATCGGGGGTTCGACCATCCGCCGGCGCTGCCACAAATTTCCGAGCAGCAGGAAGTTCAAGATGCGCTAGCAAAGAATGTTGACTTGCTTTCGGGTTACCGCTCGGTGGAGAAGTTGCCCGCCATCTTTGACGTTGACGGTATTTCGCTACCGCGCCCTTTCAAGATCGTTCGCCTCGGCCCCGTCTATCTTTTTGTTGAGAATCCGGAGACCGCTGAATCGTTCTACCGTGAGGCATTGGGCTTTACCTTGACCGAAGAAATCGTCTTCAAAGGCCACCGCTGTCTCTTCCTTCGTTGCAACACGGAGCATCACTCGCTGGCACTCTTGCCGCTGGCGCTCCGGGACGTGCTCGGTCTCAGCTCCCACTCCAAATGCGCCGCGTTCGGCTTGCAAGTCGCTAACTATCGCCAGCTTCGAGATGCCGTGACATTCCTCCGCGACCATGATGTTAAAGTCACCGAAGTGATTCCTCCCGAGCTTCATCCCGGCATCGACTATGCCGCCCAGGTCTTCGACCCGGACGGCCACTGCATTCAGCTTTACCATGCCATGGAACAGATCGGCTGGGACGGGAAGCCAAGACCGAAAGAGTCGCGAAGACCGCGCCCGCTCAGCCAATGGCCGGAAGTCTTAGAAGCGGACTCCAACGCTTACCTGGGCGAGCCGTTCTTAGGGCCGTGGGGGTAATCCGGGAGCAGCGCCTCCGGTCTCCGGATTTTCCTCTGTTCGTCTGTTCGTGCGAGCGTCGCCCCATCGCTAAATCCTCAGTTCATCACGGCTCACCAAGTAAATACCTGTTCTTTGTGTATGGAATCAGACTGATCTTCATATACGAACATCTATGCATATTATGAAAATTATATATTTGAATAATGAAATCGCTGTAGGTAATCTAAATTCATATTAGGAACAAATAGGAGGCACGATGAGTAATTTCTACAGTGAGTGGTTAGAACGATCCAAAAATAATGAAAAGGTAGTCAACGACGCGCCGCGGGTAATGCAGTCCAAAGATCTCGAGTGGCTACGGACGCGCCAGGATCATAAGGCGGCTTTGATGATCGCCCCTGAGTTGGGATTCCCGACCGGCGGGAGCTGCCTCATGCGGGCAGAAATCCCAGTCGGCTGGCACACCGGCAAACATCTTCACGGCGAGGAAGCGATTTACGTCGAGAGCGGCGAAGGTTTCATGGTTCTCGACGACCAGCGGTATGACTTCTTCCCAGGGACAGTCCTTCACGTTCCCTACCGGTCAAAGCATCAGCTGTTCAATACTGGAAAAGTCCCGGTGGGCTATCTGTCGGGGTTGGCCTGGCACTTGGAAGCCGATGTCTATATGGGAAAAATGGAACAACTTGAGGATTGCGGCGAAAACGACTCGAAGGTCCTATCTGCTTTCCCGAGGGAAGAGTCCCAGTATTGGCCGGAAGACGGCCGGCGGATCTCCATGCATCAGAAACAGCATGAGAAATCCGACGAGTCGAAGCATGGGGCGACCTATTTCCTGATGGGTCGAAGCGGCAAGCAGAACGGCTTCAAGGCTACCGGAGTGGCCATTAGTTCGATCTTCGTCGACTTGGCGCATACCAAGAGCCATAGTCACGCCCACCCGGAAGCCTATCTGTATGCGCTGGAAGGGGACGGCTACTCAGAGATCGGTGGCAAGCGTTATGACTGGAATCAAGGCGACGCGGTGCATGTGCCTCCCGGTATGATGCACCATCAGCACTTCAACCCCTTTGACAGGGATATGAAAGAGCTCCGCTTCGAGTTCGGCGTCCGTTATTGGTTGGTCGATCAATGGAAGGGTTATACAACCGTCGACAAACACTTGAAGGCGACCACGCACATGGTCGATTAAGCAGTCGCACACATACAAGGCTAGATTTCGGCATCAGGCCAACCTTAGACAGGCCGTTCGAGTGACGCGTCCCCACTTCCAGTCGGGACGCGCAACTATCGGATGCCCCGGTCACTTACGAATTTTGGGGCTATCGTTCTCGGGAAAATAAAGATTGCAATAGGGACAATGAAAATTCATGCCGGACCCGAGCATGTGAGAATTGACCACGATTGGAGACAAAATTAGGAAACCAGCCGTGGCTTCTCCTTACGGCTGGAGCGGAAAAAGGGCAGAACGTTTGATTTCATGGTTTGTTTTTTGAGGAGCTCCGCAAACGCCAGAACCGATTGAGAAAGCTGCTTATCCCTTCGATAAATCAAATTGACCGGATACCGGACGTCCAGGTCGCGGATCTTTCTGGCCTTAAGAATCCCGGCGCGCCGTTCCGTATCGATCAGCGATTTAGGCATGATCGACACGCCGCAGCCCGCGGCGACGGCGGTCTTTACGGCTTCCCTGGAGCCGACAGTAATCCGGTTCTTGATGAACATCCCTCTTTCGGCGAAAACTCTTTCGACAAACGTGGGTCTGATTCCCGGCGATTGAATTAGAAACGGCTCCTCTAGAATTTCCTTTACGAACAATCGTCGCCTCTTCAACAAATGAGACCGCGGCGAGACAACCAAAACCAGCTCATCCGTGTACCAGGGCTCCTTCATGAGCAGCCCCGCGGCAGGATCCCCTTCAATGACTCCCAGATCCACCTCGTTTTCGACAACCCATCGTTCAACCTCATAGCTGCGTCCGGTTTTGATGGAAATTTCGGTCTTGGGATATTGCGCTTTGAATTGCGCCACCGCGAGCGGCACCAAGGTCGCGCTGGGCACCCTGCTGCATCCCGCTGAAAGCTGTCCACGACGAATTCCCTTGAGGTCTCTGATATTGTTTTGGAGATCCGAAACGATCGCCGATATTTTTTTTGCGTGTTCTAACACAGCCTTTCCCTCGCGAGTGAGGTAGACACGCCGTCCGAGACGCTCGAACAGTTTCACCTCCAAAAAATCCTCGAGGTTTCTGATCTGGATGGACACGGAAGGTTGGCTGATGCGCAGTCGTTCGGCCGCTTTTGAAAAGCTCCGCTCGCGGGCGATGCAGAGAAAAATTTCTAGTTGATGAAGATTGAGCTCCATGGACAGCCGATAGAATATTATATTTGACTAAGTAAACCAAATACCCTATTTACGACGCAGGTATTCAGGTTAGGCGCAGCAAGTCCGTAGCGAGGATGCACCGGTTGGCCAAAGCGTTAAGCCGCGGATCAGATTTTTCGGCGCCGTGGATCTACTGACAGATGAAATGGAGTGAAGCTTTATGGAAACGAAAATTACCTTTTCATCGGATGGCTTAAAACTATCCGGTATCGTGCATACGCCCGACGACCTCCGTTCCGGTGAGCGCAGACCGGCGTTCATTGTGTTGCACGGTTTCGGCGGTAACAAAGACGGCCACGGGCAGAGCGTTGTGGCCAAGCAATTTACCCAGTGGGGCTATGTGACGATACGCATCGATTTCAGAGGATGCGGCGAGAGCGAAGGCGAGCGCGGGCGAATCATCTGTCTCGATCAGGTAGCGGATACGCGCAATGCGCTGACCTCCCTCGCCACCCGCCCCGAAGTCGACCCCGAGCGCATCGGCTTGGTGGGAAGCAGCTTCGGCGCGGCCGTGGCCGTGTTCACAGCCGGCGCGGACCGGCGGGTGGCTGCGGTGATCTCTTGCGGCGGTTGGGGAGACGGCGAGCGCAAGTTCCGCGGTCAGCATCCAACACCGGAGGCATGGAGTCGCTTCGCCAACATGTTGGAGGAGGGGAAGCGTCATCGCGAACGAACCGGCAAATCATTGATGGTGCCGCGCTACGACATCGTGCCCATCCCCGAGCATCTTCGTCGCAACATGAGCGCCGGATCGATTATGGAATTTCCTGCGGAGACGGCGCAGAGCATGAACGATTTCCGCGCCGACGACCAGGTCGGCAATATTTCGCCGCGGCCGCTGCTGCTTCTGCATAGCGCCAACGATTCTGTAACTCCCACTTACGAATCCATTGAAATGTTCAAGCGCGCCCGGCAGCCGGCTGAACTACACCTCCTGTCGGACGTTGACCACTTCACGTTCAACCAAGAAAACCAACGTTTAACGCGCATCGTCGCGGACTGGCTGGAGCGGTACTTCCCCGTGCAGAAACCACGGTGATACCGAGCGACAGAGCATCAACGTTACGTTCTCCTCTCCATCCTCTTCATCTTCGCTATAACCCTCTCCCTGCGAGGGAGAGGCAAGGGTGAGGGTGAAGAGTTACAAGGAAACTTCCGTGCCCAGACT
>Ga0137403_10002935_pt2 | contig 11680 bp, 9 predicted proteins | sample CZOMad2_1_16fung_FD_122057 | JGI IMG/M metagenome (GOLD analysis project Ga0137403, IMG submission 122057) | Vadose zone soil fungal communities from Angelo Coast Range Reserve, California, USA - CZOMad2_1_16fungal (Hybrid Assembly) | ecosystem: Environmental > Terrestrial > Soil > Vadose zone...
ATTCCCTTCGGTATCGGATATATGATGGCTGGCTTCACGGAAAGGCGGCAGGCGCTTCACGATATGCTGGCGAGCTGCCTGGTTTTACGCAAGAGTTAGCCCGCATAACTCTCAAGTCACTAAACCCTGTTTCTACAACGTCATACATATCCTCTGACACTGGTCTACAGCCAACACCGGATAGCGGAAGTGCCATGCTCAGACTTATTGTTTCCACACGCTCGATGACTGGGGCTTGAGTTGCGCTGGAGGCAGGCATGAGGAATTTGAATAGTTCGCTGATGAAAGCAGCGTACGTAGCCGGGGTCACCACTTTTTGCACCTTCCTGGGGTGCTGGGCGGTGCTCGCGCATCAGGAAACCGCGTCGAAGCCCGCGCGGATAGCGGCGAGTGATACACAATTTGCAAAGAAAGCCGCGCAGGGCGGCATGGCGGAAGTTAAAATGGGGCAACTCGCACAGGATAAGGGCACCAGCAATTCTGTAAAAAAATTTGGCCAACGCATGGTTGAGGATCACACTAAAGCGGGCGACGAACTGAAGAAGGCTGCGGCCCAGGAAAACATCACGCTTCCAAACGATGTGAGCGCGCAAGACCAAGCGACCTATGACGCGCTTTCCAAGTTGTCAGGCGCGGCGTTTGACCGCGCCTATGCGCGCGACATGGTGAAAGACCACGAAGAAGATATCGCTGATTTCAATAAGGAAGCCAGCGGCGGACAAAAACCTGCCCTTAAAGATTTCGCGTCGCAAACGCTTCCCACCTTGCAGGGCCACCTGAAACAGGCGAAAGAGATGCGGCAAAATGTGGCCGCGTCGAGCCCAACTTCCACGAAGGTTGGTTCGACAGGGAAATCGGGGCACAAGTAGATTTCCTTCGCGACTCCGTCTATACAAGCAAGCCGCTTCATCGCTGCCACGATGAGGCGGCTTTTTGTTTTGTCCCACGAATAGCTGCAGGTTGCCAAGATTCGGCTACGGTCCTTTTTCGACCGGGTAACCTTTCTCGACCCAGTCCGACGCGAAGTTGTTCGGCATCACCAACACACGCAAGCGCGTGAATCCCATGGCGTGCAGAGCGGCGAACGCCGGCCGGATGTTCGGACAGTAGCCAAATGGGCAGCACCCGCAATAAATTACAAGATATTTGGTGCGGGGCAGTGTGGCGGCCCATTTCTTCATTTCGGCGAGACCCGTGGCTGAGGAGGATGTACCGTGGTACAAAGCGCCGGTAATGTGGCCACCCGCAAAAAGGGGCTTGAAGCCGACGTAAAGAATCGTGGGACGAGTGCTCGCGTCTGCGTGCGCGAGTTCTTCTGCCAGCGTATTCGGATCGATCGCATCTGCCGCGGTCCACGGATTGTCGTCGGCCCGGCCAAGCCGTGGCTGGAAATTCAATGCAGCCGTTCCGGCCAACGCAATCATCGCGCGAAATAGAAAAAGCCTCCGCCCTTGTGGATGTAGATGCAAATTTAATTCCACCTCCATGTGCAAGTACGAGACTACTTCTTGAATTCTTTCCGCTGCCTTTGCAGTTTGATAGCGGTCGTGCGCAGCGTCTCGGGGACATTCTTATTCGTTGTCAGCTTTTTCAGGTCGATGGGATTGATCATCGGCAGCATGTGCAAAGTCACATCGAGCGGTGTTTTTGGATTATTGACAAGATTCCGTATCACCGAGTAGTTCTTCCGGAAATTGCGATTATTGGCGATGAGCCGCAGAATCTCGTCGGTCAGAGAGGTCATCGCCGCGAAGCTCTCAACCTCCTGGTCGGTCAACCGCGGAGATTGCAGCACTGCGCGCTGTACCACTTTGTTGGAATCGCGGATCAACGTGCGCCGCCCTTCGGACCCGCCCTTAATCGCGAATTGCACGCGTTGCGCCACGGTCATTTTCGCGAGGCGCTGGAGCAAGGTCTGACGCCGCGCGACATCCGGCTCGGCTTCAGCGACTGCCTCCGCGAGGGCCGCTTCGTCGATGTGCGCCTCGCTCAGAAGTTCGTGCAGCATTTGTTTTTGGTCCGCGGTGACCGAAGTTGTATTCACCAGCGCGACGGTTAGAGCCGGGGACGCGCTCACGCGCTCCAAATCATCCATGAGCGTTTGTACGTTGGACGTCGAGAAATGGCGAGCCGCGGGAGCTAGATGGTCGCCGTCGCAGTCCTTGTTATCGATCAGGGCGTTGCAGACGGCGGGCTTGACAGCCAGGTTTCTCGCAGCAAAGTCGAAGAGGGGCTCGAGTGCCTGCTGGCGCTGCAGCGCCTCCAAGAAATATTCGATTGGCAGCGCGAGAATCGCTTCCCGGGCACGCTCCGCTATTGTTTCATCGGGATCGATCGCCAGGACAGCCAGGATTTCCGCGCGATCGGCGGCGGGTAAGTGCGCGCCGCTGGCGCACACGGCTATCTTGCGTTCGTGGGTGGCGCGCCCGCGCCGCAGTTCGTCCAGGACTTCAGGGCTGAGAGTTTCCACTGGGTGCCTGCCTTACGTCTTTCTGGCTGAGCACCATTGTACCGGACGCGCCACCTGTTCCAAGCCACGGCATTGCCTGCCCGTTCAATTCCAGCAACACCACGGAGGGACGCATCGCCGAGACGACAAATTGTTTCCGCGCGGACAAGTGTCGGGTCTCGCCTGCCGGGAGCCTGGCATCCAAGACAATCCTGCGGTCGGCGACCACGCGAACGCGAGTGACGTCGGATGTCGAAATAGAAAGATCGAGTCGCGCAGTTGTAGAAGGTGAAGTGCCTTGGACCGACGGCGCGGCAATATCTTTCGAAGCCGGCGATGGTGAGGGGACGGTCATCGCGGGAACGGCGTTTAGGCTTGGTGGCGTGGGAGTGAGCGGCTGCATGGATGGCACGGCCGAGATCGCAGCGCGTTTCGCTGCTCGGTGCGCCGCATAACGCCTCCAACCGTATATGCCGCCGGCTACGATAGCCCACGCCGCCAGCAGAATTCCCAGCACGGCCACCGCGAAAGCCCATTTTGGGGGTGACGGAATAGGGTTATCAACCAACGGTGGCCCTACGGGTTTTTGCTCACCGTAGGCAAGATCGTATTCCGACAGAAGGTTTTCCTCGTTCAGGCCGAGATAACGCGCGATAGCCCGCACAAAGCCCCGGTTGAAAACTCCGCCGGGCAGTTTCTCCCACTCCTCCCGCTCGAAGGCCTCCAGAAAACGAGGAGGGATCCGCGTTGCGACGGTGACCTCATTCAGCGTCACCTCGCGCATCTCACGTTCCCGTTTCAAAATTTCGCCGAAACTTCCCTTCGTCATGGACCCCTATCCATATCCAGCTAAGCAAGTTAGATGCCAGTGTGGGGTGAGAAACGTCGGGGAAGATCGCCAACCACCCGAACTTGCCAACCACGTGCGCCTCCCCAGCCGTTGCGAGTCCTTGGAGGCTGCGTTGCAAGCTGGGAGCCTGACCGCACTATAAAAGGGGGCGCAGGGTGTGTCAAACAACGCTTGCCCATGTTCTCGCTCAAGCCGGAGTATCTTCCCGGATGATGTCAACAAAGCAACGCCTGTACCACGAGTGTGTTGCACGGCTTTTTAACTGGTGTCTATACTGGCGGGGATTCGCGAACTGCGGTCGAGTGGCGTCCGCCACGGTTGCAAGATTATGACGCGAGCGAGCCCGGATGCATCTATGCCTCTAAAGGATCAGGTTCAACCCATCGTGGAGGAAGTCAAACAATTTCCCGCCGTTGAACGCCGCCGCAACTCGGCGGTTCCCTACGAACAGCGCGAGGCCGGAGAAGTCGCTGTCTTTCAAGAACTCGGCAAGGCGCTCACCTCCTCGTTGCAGCTCGATCAGGTTCTCCGCACCATCATGGAAAAAATCGACGAGTTTCTGCGGCCCGACAATTGGTCGCTGCTGCTCCTCGATGAGACCACCCAAGAGCTTTATTTTGAGCTGGCGGTCGGCAAAGCTTCGCAGGCGCTCAAAGATGTGCGTGTCAAGATGGGTCAGGGGATCGCCGGGTGGGTCGCGCAAAACGGCGAAGCCGTCGTGGTTACCGATACCTCGAAAGATACCCGTTTCTTCGGCAAGGTCGACGAGAAAACTAAGATGGAGACGCAGTCAATTGTCGCCGTCCCCGTCAAATTTCGCGATACCTGCCTGGGCGTCATCGAATTGATCAACTGCATCGGACCAGACGGCTTCGATCCACGCGATCTGAAACTCCTGGAAGCCTTATCCGATTTCGCCGCCATCGCGCTGGAGAACGCCCGGCACGTCAAGCGCATCCATGAGCTGACCATCACCGATGATTGCACCACGCTCTACAATGCCCGCCACATGGGCTTCATCCTGGAAACCGAGATTTACCGCTCGCAGCGCTACAACTATGAATTCTCGCTGGTGTTTATTGACCTCGACCATTTCAAGCAGGTGAACGACACCCACGGCCATCTGGTCGGTTCGCGATTGCTGGCCGAAATCGGCAACGCGCTCAAATCCCACTGCCGCCTCATCGATTTCGCGTTTCGCTACGGCGGCGATGAGTTCGTGATCTTGCTGCCGCAAACCTCGAAAGAAAATGCTTTGAACGTTGCCCGCCGCCTCCACAAACTGATTCGCGGCACAATTTGGCTGGACAACGCCGGACTCCGCGTGCGTGTAACGCCGAGTGTGGGAGTCGCCTCCTACCCGGTGGATTCGCGCACAAAGGAAGGCTTGCTCCACCTAGCCGACGAAGCCATGTACCTGGTCAAGAACACCAATCGCGATAGCGTGGCAGCCGCCAATATGGGGATCCTATCCGACACCGTTGCTCCCGCCGCCGAATCGGCCGGATAAATCGCTCCGGTTCGCCAGCATAGCGACCGATTCTCAAGAAACCTCCTCCTATACACTCCGAGCTACCTTTGCTTACACTGAGTTATGCGCAGAAGTGAAGCGGCGCGCTACGCGCGTTGGTCGGCAGCGCTGGCCCTGGTCCTGGCAGGGATCACCATAGCTGCGTACATGAAGCGCGACTGGGTCCGGCACCTCGAACGCAAGAAAGCGCCGCCCGCGGCTCCGGTCGACGTGACCCGGCAGTCTAGCGGCTTAACGTATCGGCATGGAGATCACAATCGGACGGATTACATTGTCGAAGCGTCTAAATCGACTGAATTCAAAGGGCAGGACGCCAGCCTCATCGAGGACGTGAAGATTACGATATTCGGTAAGGACGGCGGTCGCCACGACGTCATTCACACCCACAGCTGCCAATACAGCCAGAAAGACGGAAACGTCACGTGCAATGGCGATGTGCGGCTTGATCTGATGAGCGCCGCCGACGCGCAACTCGTCGAGCGAGATCCAGCGCTCGCGGAAGCCCGCGCCACACGCGTCGACACCCGCGGCGTAACCTTTAATCGCTCTACTGGCGCCGCGCAAACCGCCCAGCGTGTAACCTTCGAATTTCCTAACGGCAGTGGCGATGCCGTCGGTCTGGAATACAAGTCCGAAGAAGGAACGCTACACCTGCAGCAGGACGTGCGCATGCGGCTCGCACAGCCTGCCGCGATCGCAGGTAAAAAAACTGTACCTGCTGGAATAAACCCTAAGCCGCGCGAGGACGTGCGTGTCAAAGGGGCTAGCCTGGACTTTGGGCGCGATACCCGGTTATTGCGTCTCCACGGGCCCGCGGAAGCCGAGACCCCGACCGAACGCTTGACCGCCGGTGAGATTTCCGTGAAGCTCGACGAAGAATTTCACGCAGAGACGCTTGTAGCCACGACCAGCGCCGGAAATCGTCCCAACATGAAATCCACCGGCAACGCTGACCAAATGAGCGTGGACGCGGACGCGCTTACGGCGCACTTTGCCTCTGAGGGATGGATCACCAAACTGGATGCCTCCGGTTCTGTGCATGGATTCCGAAGCAGCTCCGCCGAAACCGACGAAATGAAGGCCGATTCGGGCACCCTCGAGCTCTGGCCGCGGTTCAGCCAGCCAAAGGAATTGAACCTGTCTGGCGGAGTCGTACTGAAAACGAAGTTGGAGCAGACGGCAGATACCCGCACGATCCAAACCGGCGCCTTCCATATGAGCTTCACCGGTGGCAGTGAACATGAGCCTAGCAAGCCGAAAAAGGCCGAAACCTTGGCAGCAGGCGTCATGGAGTGGACCGACTCCGCACCACGATCAGAAGGCCCTGCTTCACCGGCAAGAACCAAACTCCAAGCCGATAGACTCATCCTGGACTTCGCGGACAGCGGCAAAGCCAAGCAGCTTCTGGCGAACGGCAATGTACAAACAGAACGCTGGATAACAGGGCACCCTGTCCAAACGGCGACTGCCAAAAACGGCCTCGCGCAAATGGCTGCTGACGGCGGGTGGTCGCAAATGGATCTGACGGGTGACGTCAAACTGAAAGAAGGCGACCGCAGCGGCCAGGCGGAGCATGCCACATTCCGGCGCGCCTCCCAGACGGCTACCCTCACCGGTCAGGCAGTTGCCCGCGACGTCAGCACCGAGACGCACGCGCCACAAATCACATTTGCGCAAAACACGGGCGAAATTATTGCGGAAGGCGGCGTTCGTTCCACCGACTTCTCCGCAAAGAGCAGCGCGGTGCAATTCGGCCCCGCGCCTGCCAACATCACATCTGACTCTCTGCAAGCAAACTCAAAAACGGGCCGCGCCTTGTACGCCGGGCACGCGCGATTGTGGCAGGGCGATTCGGTCCTCGAAGCGAATTCGATTGAACTGCTTCGCGATACCCGGGTGTTGAATGCGTCGGGCAACGTGCGCGCTGTCTTCCCGCAGGCGCCAAGTACGTCCACCAATCGATCCAAATCATCCGTGAATGATCACCCACTTGATCCCGCGCTGAAGGCGGTCAATACCTCCCAGGTGGCGCCCAAGAAACCGCAGCTATGGCACGCGACCTGCTCCTCCCTCGCCTACGACGACAAAGAGGGCCGCGCCCACTTGCAGCAGAATGTAGTAGTGCAGTCCGCCGATCAAAAAATGCGGGGCCCACTCCTGGACCTGTATTTCACCCGCAGCCAGCCGTCTAACTCATCCGGCAGCAGCCCAAGTTCCGGCGGAGGCGCTCAGCAAATCAACCGGGCCGTCGGCACTGGCGGCGTGGTCGTCGAAGAGGGCGAACGCAAAGCCACCGCCGAGCGCGGTGAATACACCGCCGCAAACGGCAAATTCGTGATGACCGGAGGAAATCCGACGCTCTACGATGGGTCCGCGGGCACCACCACCGGCCTTCAATTGACCTTCTTTTTAGCGGATGATACGATCATCGTCGATTCTGAAAATGGATCGCGGACATTGACAAAGCATCGAGTCCAGAAGTGAAGTCGAAGCAGACCGCCCAGCGGTCACGCATGAAGTTGGCCACCCCGCGGTCACGAATGAAGAGGTATGCTGAAGCTCCAAGCCGTCGAGTTAAGTAAGTCGTACCGCGGACGCAAGGTCGTCGACGACGTTGAGTTGGAGATAGGTCAAGGTGAAGTCGTTGGGTTGTTGGGACCCAACGGCGCTGGTAAGACAACAACCTTCTATATCATAGTGGGTCTTGCCCGCCCCGATTCCGGCCGCGTCCTTCTCAACGGCGAAGAAATTACGGACCTCCCCATGTATCTCCGGGCCCGCAGCGGAATCAGCTACCTCCCCCAGGAACCTTCGGTGTTTCGTCAATTGACCAGCGAACAGAATCTGCTTGCCGTTCTGGAGACTCTGCCATTGACACCGGAGCAGCAACGCGACCGGCTGGAGGAACTGCTAGTACAAATGGGCCTGGAAACCGTGCGGCAAAGCAAAGCCTACACCCTGTCCGGAGGCGAGCGCCGCCGCCTGGAAATCGCGCGGTCACTCACACTTCAGCCCTCTTTCATCCTGCTGGACGAGCCCTTCTCGGGAATCGATCCTTTGACCGTGAAAGACCTTCAGGAGATCATTCGAGATTTGAGCCGCTCGGGTATTGGCGTTTTGATCACTGATCATAACGTTCGGGAAACACTCAACGTCACCGACCGCGCATATATCCTCAGAAATGGGAAAATCTTCAGGAAGGGCCGCCCCGACGAATTGAGCAATGATCCGGAAGTTCGGCGCGTTTATCTGGGCGATCATTTCCGATTGAATTAAGGAACAGAAAAGGGCTATAGCAGACCAATGGCTTGGCAGGGACTAAAACTGAATCTGAAGGTGTCGCAACGGCAGATTCTGACGCCGGGCCTGGTGCAGATGGTCAGTGTTCTCGCGCTCAATCGCCTGGAGCTGCGCGAGATGATTAACCAGGAGATGATCGCCAATCCCGTCCTGGAAGAACAAAACGAAGAGCCTACGCAAACCGACAACTACAGCGATGAAACCTTCCTGAAAGCGGAAACTGAGAAAGTACCCGAAAAGCCCGAGCCGAATCCCTTCGACGAGTTCGATGTCGGAAGCTTTTTCAATCAGTATCTCGATTCCGGCGGCGACGGCGGCAAGTCACAGGAGCGTGAAGTCTCTGAGCGGCCTTCGTTTGAAAAGTTTCTGTCCTCAGCGACCGGACTCACTGATCACCTTGCCTGGCAATTAAGCGTCACCATTTGTTCGGACACGGTAAAGGAAATCGCCGAAAGCATCATCGGCAATCTCGACGAGAACGGCTACCTCACCGCTTCCACTGACGAACTACTCCTGGAAGGCAAGTACACCCAGGATGACTTAGACGACGCGCTTGCCGTCGTGCAGGACTTCGATCCGATCGGAGTAGGCGCCCGCGATTTGCGCGAATGCTTGTTGCTGCAGCTCAAAGCCTTCGATCCGCAGAACACGCTGGCCCAGCAGATCGTTTCCGATTACCTCAAGCAGGTGCAGTCGAATCAGCTTAAAGACGTAGCCCGCGCACTGAATCGTCCGCTGGACGTCGTCAAGCGCGCCCTCGACGTTATCAAAAAACTCGACCCCCGCCCGGGGCTGCGCTACAACAAAACCGAGCCCCGCCTCGTCGAGCCCGATGTCTACTTCCGAAAAGTCGATGACCAGTGGCAAGCCTTCCTCAACGAAGACGACATGCCACAACTTCGCCTCAGCCCGACGTATCGCCGCCTGCTGGTGAAAGATGCCTCCGACCGCGACGTGCGCAACTACGTCAAAGAGCGCTTCACGGCCGCGATCCAGCTGATGAAAAACATCGAGCAGCGCAAGCACACCATCTTGCGCGTCTGCCAATCCATCATTGCCCGTCAAGGAGACTTCTTCATTCACGGCCCCGATGCCCTGAAGCCCATGATGATCAAGGAAGTCGCTGAAGAAGTTGGCGTCCACCCTTCCACCGTAAGCCGCGCCGTAGCCAGCAAGTACGCGCACACGCCGCAAGGCGTCCTCGAGCTGCGTTCCTTCTTTAGCGAATCGGTGAACGGACCCGAAGGCGGAGGCATGTCGCTGCTCACCCTCAAGCGTCTCGTCAAAAAAATGATTGAGGAAGAAGACTCGACCAAGCCGCTCACCGACGATCAAATCGCCAAAAAACTCGACGACAACGGCATCCACGTAACCCGGCGCACCGTCGCGAAATATCGCGAAGACATGCGCATCCCCAGCACGCACCAGCGCAGGGTGAAGAACTGAGCCACCGGCGCCCCTCCGTGAAGCGGCAATCCAGAAGCGACTCGCGTCAACTCGTCATCCTCACCGGCCTTTCCGGCTCTGGTAAAAGCACCGTCCTCCGCGCCTTCGAGGACATGGGCTTCTACTGCGTCGACAATCTGCCGGTAGAACTAATCCCGATATTTGCCGAACTCCACGCTGCCGGCGAAGGCGACTTCGCACGCGCCGCGCTACTCGTCGATGCCCGCGAAGGCGCACAACTCGCGAAATTGCCCGCCCTGCTCAAACACCTGCGCCGTCAGCATCCCATCGCGTTAGTATTCATCGACGCCGGCGAAGACGCTCTGCTCCGTCGCTATAGCGAGACCCGCCGCCCCCACCCATTCGGCAAACATCTCTCCGTCCGCGAAAGCCTGGGCCATGAGCGCAGGCTCATGGAGCCCATCCGAAAACTCGCCGACGTCGTAATTGACACCTCCAAGTTCAACGTCCACGAGCTGCGCCATTTCATCACCGAGCGCTTCAAAAATCCCGACAAGCGTCCCATGCTCGTCTCCATGGTCAGTTTCGGGTACCGTTACGGAGTCCCCACCGACGCCGACCTCGTTTTCGATGTGCGGTTCCTTCCCAACCCCCACTTCGTCCCGCGTCTGCGCAAATTCACCGGTCAGGATCCCAAGGTACGCAGTTACATTCGTTCGTTCCCACAAACAGGCGAATTCCTGAAGCGCATCGAGGGCTTGCTTGTTTACCTGATCCCCCACTACATCGCCGAAGGCAAAAGCTATCTCACCATCGCATTCGGCTGCACCGGCGGCAGGCACCGCTCCGTGATGCTCGCCGAATCCGTAATGGCAGCGCTCGAAAAGCGCGGCTACTCCACTAAAGTCGTCCATCGGGACATCGAGAAATAGGACTGCCTAGCCATGTTCCACCCATACCAACGCCTCCGTCGCCGCCGAAACTTGACACACCGCGACGCGGCGAATAGCGTACCAAGTGCACTACGCAGGGGAGCCTGACGCGTGGCATCGCTGTTCTCTCCACAATTAAAAAGATTGTTGGGTTACGTCCGGCCCTACGCCTTCCGGCTGGCAGTGGGAGTGGTCCTGCTGGCGGTCGTGGCCCTTGCCGAAGGCTTGGTCGCGCTGATGATCAAGCCCGCTGTCGATTATGTGCTCGATCCCTCGGTGGTCAGCTCCGCACTCCCGCTGGGGAAAATTCCTTTTACCGATCACGTCGTGTACCTCAACACCTTCCTGCCCACTGGCTTCCACAACGTAAAGACCATTTTCGCCCTTACTTTGCTGATGATCTTCGGTATCAAAGCGATAGCCGAGTATCTGGGCACCACACAAATTCAGTACGTCGGCCACGCCGCGGTTACAAATTTGCGAAACGCAGTCTACGCCAAGCTGATCCGGCAGCCGATCGGTTTTTTTCAGGACCATCCGACGGGCCGCCTGCTCTCCGTAGCCATCAACGACGTCGAACGCACCCGCATCGCGCTCTCTGAATACCTCGCCGACCTCTTTCGAGAAGGTTTCACTCTTTTGGTTTTCGTCACCGTGGTGTTCTGCCTGAACTGGAGAATGGCGCTGGGTTCGATCGTGCTTTTGCCCATGGTCGTTCTTCCGGTCAACAAGTTCGGCCGCAAGATCCGCCGCTCCGCCGAAAACAGCCAATCGCGTCTCGGTGACCTCGGTCAGATTCTTCAGGAAACGGTCACAGGAAATCGCGTCGTAAAAGCCTTCGGTATGGAAGACTTCGAGATCGCCAAATTCCGCCAGACGGCACGCCGTCTCCTCCGCGAAAATATGCGCTGGGTTCGCGCGGCAGTCATTACTTCGCCAATGATGGACCTCCTCGGCGCCATCGTCATTCCAGTGCTCATCCTATTCGCGCGCGATCAAATCCATCATGGCGTGATGACCCTCGGCGTGTTCTTCGCGTTCATCTTCGCTCTCCTCAAGGCCTACACCCCTCTTAAACGCATGGGCACCGTCTACCAGCAGTTCCAGGCCGCCCAGGGCGCCAGCACGCAGGTCTTCGCATATCTCGATCTCGACGAAGAACACACCGAGCAACCCGGCGCGAAACAACTCCCGCCGTTTTCCCAGGAAAT
>Ga0137403_10008237_pt1 | contig 11680 bp, 7 predicted proteins | sample CZOMad2_1_16fung_FD_122057 | JGI IMG/M metagenome (GOLD analysis project Ga0137403, IMG submission 122057) | Vadose zone soil fungal communities from Angelo Coast Range Reserve, California, USA - CZOMad2_1_16fungal (Hybrid Assembly) | ecosystem: Environmental > Terrestrial > Soil > Vadose zone...
GTGGCGGTCGGTGGGCCTCCGATTCTGTGGACATATAAGGTTCCGGAGCCGAGCCGTTTCGCGGAAATTGCCTTTGCCGAGGCGCTGAAGGAAAAGGGAATTATTGCGGAATTTCGAGTGGCTGCTGCGAAGCCAGATTTTGCGGCTCTGGCTTCTCAATACAAGGACGATTTGGCGGTGGCGGAGCATGTATCTCCGCCGCTTTCGGAGGAAGTAAAAGTTACGCTGAAGGTCAGCCAGAATTTGCATGCGAGCATGACGCCATCGATCGTTGGTGCGCTAGTGGCGCCACCTCGGTCAGGAAACGGATCAGAGCAAGCAGGATTTGATAAAGAAAATGGATTTTTGACGAAGGCAGGACTCGATTTGGGCGGAGCGTCGCAGGGAGACGGAGCAGGCGGCGCGCAATCGGCGTATTTCACGCCGGAATTTATGGTGTCTTATCTGACGTACTGGTCGAAGCGCCCGGACTATCAAATTTTCCATAGCGCGCTTCCAATTTTAGGGCGCGACGGAACGCTTTGGAATATTCAGGCAGATTCGCCTGCGGCGGGATTCGTGCATGCGAAGACGGGAACATTCAGCGCGGGAAATTCACTTACAAAGACTCTGATGGTTACCGGAAAAGGGCTTGCGGGATACATGACGACAGCGAGCGGAGACCATCTGGCGTTCGCGATTTATGCGAATCACGTGACCGTTCCGAGGGATATGCCCGATGCGGCGACGAAAATTGTTGGTCAGGCGCTGGGGGAAATTGCAGCGGCGGCGTATGACGCGCGTGGAGAGTCTTCCCCGCAAAGTGGATCTGCTGACTTCGATATCTTAATTCGCAACGGACACATCGTGGATGGAAACGGGAATCCGTGGTACGCGGGTGATGTCGGCATTCGCGGCAATCGCATCATGGAAATCGGGAATTTGGCAAATGCCCACGCAGCTCGTGTGATTGATGCGAAGGGAATGGCGGTTGCGCCGGGATTTATCGACATGCTGGGCCAGTCTGAAAGTTCGCTGCTGATTGACAACCGCAGCCTGAGCAAGCTTTCGCAGGGAATAACTTCTGAAATTACGGGCGAAGGCGGAAGTATCGCGCCGCAGGATGAGTTGACGCTCGCGCCGCTAAAGCCATTCTTGGACCACTATAAACTTACTGTCGATTGGACGGATCTGGACGGATATTTCCGGCGGCTGGAAAAATCGGGTACGCCAATGAATTTAGGAACGTATGTTGGCGCAGCACAAGTGCGAGAAGCGGTGATTGGCGACACAGACCGTGCGCCGACTGCAGACGAACTCGCTAAAATGAAGGCGCTGGTCGCCACGGCCATGCAACAAGGCGCGATGGGACTTTCGACCGCGCTGATTTATCCCCCGGGTCATTATGCAAGAACGGACGAGCTGATCGCTTTGGCGAGCGTTGCGGGAAGATACGGCGGCATCTACGCTTCGCATATGCGCAGCGAAGGGCGCTCGGAAATGGCGGCACTGGATGAAGCAATCCGAATCGGACGCGAAGCCAAACTTCCAGTCGAGATTTTTCATTTGAAAGTAGCAGGGAAGGATCGCTGGGGACAGATGCCGCTGGTCGTGAAGAAAATTGAAAGTGCGCGGCAAGCCGGTGTGGATATTGCAGCGGACATGTATCCATATTTAGCTGGGGCGACAGCGCTTTCTTCTGCGTTGCCGCCGTGGGTCGCGGCCGGTGGTTCGATGAAGGAAATCGAACGACTGCACGATCCAAAAATGCGCGCACGAATTAAATTAGAAATGGCCGTGAGCCATGCGGATTGGGAAAATCTCTACCTAGCGAGTGGCGGAGCGGGCGGAGTGATGATCGCCTCAGCGTTCAGTCCGGAATTGAAAAAATATGAAGGCAAAACGGTGGCGGAAATGGCCGCGTCGGAACACAAGCAGCCGATTGACGCGCTAATGGATTTTGTCATCAAGGATAATTTGCAGACTGGTGCGCTCTATTTCATCGCAAGCGAACCGGATTTGCAGGCCGGGTTGAAGCAGTCGTGGACCAGCATTGGGCTGGACGCGAACGAGGAATCGCTAGACGGGCCGCTCTATAACGCGCACGACCATCCGCGAACGTGGGGCGCGATGCCGCGATTTCTTGGCCACTATTCGCGAGATTTGAAGATGATGCCGATGGAACAGGCCGTGCGAAAAATTACGTCGTTGCCGGCTGAACGGGAACATTTGACCGATCGCGGAATGTTGAAGCCCGGATATTTCGCTGACATAACAATCTTCGATCCCGCGAAAATTATCGATCACGCTACCTATACGAAACCGGGGCAACTGTCAGACGGCGTTGCGATTGTTCTTGTGAATGGCCAAGTTGCGTTTGAACAAGGGAAAGTCACCGGCGTAATGGCCGGAGTTGCGTTGCGAGGAAGAGGATGGAAAGCGCCGAGTGAATCGGGTACCGGCTCTAATTAGTCACATGGAAATGACTTTCCACATATCGCAGCTGCGAACGGAGAATTGCAAACAATGAATTTCGCGAAGGAATTGATGGTGCAGCCCGGAAAGCGCGTGAAGCTTGGGCATTACGATGCTGGCGATACCTGTGGATATGAAAAAGATGCGGAATGCAAGAAACTGGTCGACAAGGCGCTGACGCGTGTAGATGAGCTACAAGACACGTTCTACGCCGAAAACAAACGCGCGCTTCTTATTTTGTTGCAGGGAATGGACGCTGCAGGAAAAGACGGCACGATTCGTCATGTGATGTCCGGTGTAAATCCGCAGGGTTGCAGCGTAACAGCGTTCAAGGTTCCTTCGCATCAAGAAGCTCAGCATGATTTTCTTTGGCGAGCGCACCTGGCCGTTCCCGGACGCGGCCAAATCGGCATTTTCAACAGGTCATACTACGAAGATGTTCTCGTCGTTCGCGTTCACAAACTTGTTCCGGAAGAAATATGGAAAACTCGCTTCGAGCAAATCAATAATTTTGAAGCGATGCTCGCGGAAAACAATGTAACCATCCTTAAGTTTTTCCTGCACATCAGCAAGGACGAACAGAAGCGCCGCTTCGCCGAGCGGCTGAACGATCCCGCGCACCAGTGGAAGCTTTCGCCGGCGGATTTGGCGGAGCGCAAGTTCTGGGACGATTACGTGGAAGCTTACGAAGCCGCGCTAACGAAGTGCAACTCAGACGTCGCGCCGTGGTACATCATCCCTGCGAATCACAAATGGTTCCGCAATCTGGCAGTTTCGCGAATTATCGCCCGCACATTGGAAGGCCTCCACTCGAAATATCCGAAACCCTCTTTCGATTTTTCTCACTACAAGCTCAAGTGACGCTCACGTTGAACCGCCCATTGACTGCTGTTTTGCACGAGAGTATTTTCGCCTAGTCGGATTTACATAAATTGCGTGAGTTATGCTTCGACGCCGTATCGCAGTATTGATTTTTGAATTGGTGGGATCGGGCGTGACTTGTATTTCTGGAGGACAGAGATGAATCGTCGACGATTGGCAGTGGCGGTGATCGGAGTTCTGGCGCTTGCGGGCCTGACGGTGCGAGCCGAAGATTTTTGGATTAAGAAAGATTGGACGAAATGGTCGAAAGATGAATGCAACAAAATGTTGCAGGATTCTCCGTGGAGCAAAAAGTGGGGCAAGGGCGAAGTGATACTCAGCGCGGCGCTGCCTTCGCAGCAATCAACGAACCCGGCGAATGATCCTCGTGGTGGCGTGGGAGGAACGCTGGGTTCGGTGACCGGAACCACTGGCACGGGGCAAGAAGGCGCGGCAGGCGACCGAGGTCTTGAACTTCACTACTACATTGAGCTGCAATCAGCGTTGCCGGTAAGGCAAGCAATGATTCGGCGCGCGCAATTTGCTAACAATTACGACAAAATGGACGCCGAGCGCAAGAAAGCGTTTGACGCTCAGGTGAAAGGTCTTCTGGATGCGACATACGCCGATGTGATTGACGTGCGCGTGTCGTATGGATCGGAACAAACGCCGATTGAGCGTCAACTTGCCGCTTACTGGAAGGCAATTCCGCCGGACGCGTTGCCGGTGGATGTATTCTTAATCAATGAACGCAACGAGCGCGTAAGTCCGGTGAAGTTTGTATCCCCCAAAACCGGTGATTACTCGTTTGAGATGTATTTTCCCAGAATGCAGAACAATGAACCAGTGATCCGCCCTACGGACAAGATGTTCAGCATTCAGTTTCCACACCCCGCGGTGGGCTCGCAGACGGTGGCAGCTAGGAATCCAAGTGATCCCAACAATCCGAACAACGTGAGCAATCCGAGCGCGCCCACGCTGGGAACAGAACGAGTGCTTATCCAGTACAGGCTTGACAAAATGATGGTTGGAGGAAAGCCGTCGTTCTGATCTGTAGTAAATCGGGCTCATTCCGAACTAGTGATATAATCGTTAAGTTAGCGCGAACCGGATGAAGCCGATGCTGTGCTCCGCGATGGTCGCGCGCATTCTCATAGTTATTTGGGGGCCCGGTGAATTATAAAATTAGATACTGCTCCGCGGTTTTCGCAATGTTGACGCTGGCAATTCTTTCCGCCAGAGCGGAAGACTTCTGGGTGAAGAAGAATTGGAAACAGTGGTCCAAGGAAGAATGCACTAAGATTTTGCAGGATTCTCCTTGGACGAAGAAATGGTCGAAAGGCAATGTGAACCTGACGGCCGCGCTACCCGGTAATTCCGGCGCGTCTTCCGAAGGCGCAGGCGGCGAAAACTCTCCGGAAATTCACTACTACGTGCAGTTCAGGTCAGCCGAGCCGGTTCGCGCGGCGACGGTCCGTCTTCAAATGATTCAACTGAAATACGACAAGATGACCGACGCACAGAAGAAGGACTTTGACGCGAAGGCAGAGGCTTTCATTACCAAAACGTATGAAGACGTGATTCTTGTGCATGTGGATTATGGTTCCAACGTCCAGACATTTGAGCGGCAAATGGCGACCTACTGGAAGAGTATTCCACCTGAATCCATACCGATTGACGTTTACCTGATCAGCGAAAGAGGCGACCGAATTCCGCCGGTCCGATACATTTCGCCTCAGAACGGAAGCTACTCATTCGAGCTGATCTTTCCCCGGATGAAATCCAACGAGCCGATCATTCATGCCGGAGACAAGTCAGTGAGCATTCAGTTCACCCATCCCGCCGTTGGTACTCAGTCCACTTCGGGCGGCGATCCGCTCTCAAACTTGAGCCCAACACTGACGTCGTTCGGCGAAGAGCGCGTACTAATCCAATACAAGCCGGACAAGATGCAGGTCGGCGGCAAACCGTCATATTAACCACCTAGGGTTACCCAGATTGACGATCCATATGTGTCGAATGAGCCGTTGTGCCGACTTAAGGCACTAACGAATGGAAGAATTCGTGCGTCCAACAAGAATATGGTTCGGAGGCCGTATTCACCATGATTTACAATCGCCGCTATTTGTTCTGCATAGCCGCCGTTCTTTGCGCCGTAGTCCTTACCGCGAGCGCCGAAGAGTTTTGGGTCAAGAGGGACTGGAAACAGTGGTCTAAGGACGATTGCGCAAAAATGTTACAGGATTCGCCCTGGACGAGGCGCTGGGCGAAGAGCCAAATCGCGAGCCACCAGATGCCAGGTGTGTCAGGAGCCAATCAGGAGGGCGCGTCTGCGGAAAACGCCCCGGAAATGCATTATCTAGTGCAGTTGCGGTCGTCGCTGCCGATTCGCGAAGCGGTGGTTCGGCTGCAACAGATCCAGTTGAAGTACGACAAGATGTCCGCCGCGGAAAAGAAGGATTTCGACGCCAAAGCGGAATCGCTTCTGAATCGCAGTTATGACGACGTGATTCTGGTGCATGTGGAATATGGATCGAATCTCCAGTCATTTGAGCGGGAACTATCCACCTATTGGAAGAAAATTCCGCCAGATGCGCCTCCGAACGATTTGTATCTGATTAACGAGCGGGGTGACCGGATTGCGCCGATAAAGTTTATTTCGCCTCAGAATGGAAGTTACACGTTCGATCTGGCCTTCCCTCGGGTGAAGGACAAGGAGCCGGTTGTTCGCAACGGCGATAAGATTTTGAGCATTCAGTTGACACACCAAGCCGTCGGACTTCAGACGCAAACCAACACGACGAATCCGAGTGGCCCGTCAATGGATGTTTTTGGAGAGGAACGAGTACTGATTCAGTTCAAACTCGACAAGATGGCGGTTCAAGGAAAGGCGAGCTATTGATTCGTTAAAAGACTGAGTCGTTGGACACGTAATCGGATAGAATGGCCAGATAGGTCAACCTTGAGTTCGCAGGCGATCCGAAGCCATAGTCGAGCGAAGGGCAACTAAATTGTTGCCAACGGGTTAGCACCTCACATAGGCAGCAAGTTGAAAAGGTAGGTGGCCAATGCCTTCCCGGCGGTCCGTATCGCATAGACTCAATTCCGCAAGACTTCCGAAATCACTGAAGCACCCGCTGGCGATTCTCGCTTACCTAGCTGCGCTTGTACTATTTTCATTAGTGCCGATGATGAATGCCGCTCCCCAATCTCAAGCGCCTCCGCCGCCACCAGCTGCTAAGTCCCAATCACCCGACAGCAGTGCATCGCCGCAGGCATCCCAGCCTGCCATCCGCGTGATGCGGCAGATGGTGCAGGTGGACATTATCGCGAAGGATCACAACGGTAAGCCGATTGAGGATTTGAAACAGAGCGATTTTTCACTGTTCGACAACGGCCGGCGGCAGGAAATCTCGTTTTTTTCTCTGGAGACCGACAAGACCAGGAATCTTCCGCGCCCGGCGTTGGCCCCGGGGACCTATTCCAATTTGATCGAGCAGAAGCAGGGCGTGCCCGGAAATTTGACGATCCTTCTACTGGATTTTCTAAACACGAAGCACGCCGATATCGCTTTTGCCCGCGACAAAGTAATCAAATTGCTTCATGACATGAAGCCGGATGATCGCGTCGCGGTGTATGTGCTGAGCGGACGACTCTATGTTTTGCACGACTTCACGAGTGACATGAACGCGTTGACTCAGTCCGTAAAGAAGTACGACACGGTTGATTCGGCAGACGTCGCGAATTCAGGCAGCTTCACTCCTTCCTTCGATAAGAACAAACGCGGGGGCGAGAGCATCGCTGACGATCAGTTCCTGAATCAGGCCAAACAGGATATGTCAGACTTCGCAAATGTGGATCGAGCGTTCACAACGAGTAACGTCTTTGAGATTATTGCTCAACATATGGTCCGTTTGCCTGGCCGCAAGAACCTAATCTGGGTATCGGGGTCGTTTCCGATCAGCATCAACATGGAGAAGATGGGAAATTCGACGAACGATGCTTATGAGACACCTTCGACACCGGTTATGAGTCCCGCCGCATACGGAGCGACCGTGGGGCCCTCGAATGGCGCAGAAGGCTTGTACATGTACGACCGACGCACTTTTGACGAAACCCTAGGCCGAGCCGCTCGGGCGCTGGCAAACGCCAATATCGCACTTTATCCGGTGGATCCTCGTGGGCTGATTGGTAATTGGGGTACGGGATCACCTTTGCAGGGGGCAGCATTAGTAGGACAGCAGATTTATCAGCAGCCGGGTGCGCTATATGATGTTGCTCCGAACATTGACACGATGAAGTCTCTGGCCGATCAGACCGGCGGCGTCGCGTATTACAACAACAACGACATTGGTGGGGAAGTCCGTAAAGCGATTGAAGATTCCCGCGTGAGTTATATGCTGGCGTTCTATCCTTCCGACGATGACGGCAAGGGGAAATTCCACAATTTGAAAGTGAAGGTGAACCGGCCGGGTTTGGAATTGCGCTACCGCACAGGATATTCGCCGCAGCCCCTGAATTTCACTGGTGTTGTGGATAACAGCGCGATCATGCGTGAGGCGATTGCGAGTCCGCTGGATGCGACCGGGCTCGGAATGACGGTGCATGCGACGTCGGTTCGCAATGCGGCAGTTCCTACCGTTGCCTTGAACATTGATCTTGAAGAGAACGACGTCAGCTTCAAATTTGACGACGAGCGTAACGTCGGCTCAATCCAGGTAATGCTGGTGCAGTTCGACGCTGAGGGCAATCAGATTTGGGGTGAAACCAGCAAAGTGAAAATGCGATTGGTGAAGGATACGTATGCAAAGGTGCGGAAGGAAGGACTGAAATTTGGAAGAAACCTGCCGCTGAAACCGGGCGCGGTTGAGCTGAAAGTGATTGCGTGTGACGACAAGAGCAGCGCGATCGGTTCCGTTTCTATTCCACTGGCGTCGTATTTCCCGGCGGCTTCGCATTAGAGCCTAGTACTTATATTTGCAGGATTGCAGCTAATGCCGCTGCCTTCAGCGTTTGAAGTTTGTTGAGTTTCCGTCCCGGACATTCCTCCGTAACAAGACGTGAGCCGGAAGATAGAAAACCGCCACTATTCCCACAAAGATAATCCCGATGTGGATCGGCGCGGCACCGAGCTGCCGGTGAAATACCGGGTCGAGAAGAGCGTAATTCAAATTCGCCGAAACGCCAATCCATCGAGAAACCACAAGAAGTGCAATCGTAATTCCTGATTGGATTGCCAGCGCGCGGCGGTCGTATCCGAAACGGATGCACAGCATGACAAGTAAAACCGGAAGTACGACATGGAATAGAGAAAGCATGCGGATCCACAAGGGCTGACTGGCGTCCCATAGATATTCTGTGCCGCCCATCAGGTTGTGCCCGAACGCGATGCGCCATCCTGCGTCCAAAGACCACACAAAACCTGGAATTAGCGTGGCCAGAGCTTGCGATGAAATGAGCAGCCGGCTTCCAAGAATAATTCCCGCGCAGGATAGAATCACGGCAACATCGCACAGGTGAAGGAAGTTTTGCCATCCCCATGCGTGCCAGTAAACGGGAATCCACACAGCGAGCCACCCGACGGCTGCCCAGCGCAGTACTGGAAACTGGACACGCGTCGAATTGCCGGAATGAATCGGATTCAGCCGCGTTGGCGACGCGCTTCGGGAGTCCGTCATGCACCGGACTCTATATCCAATTTGAAATTTCGGACAGAAGAGGATGAGCTAGTTGTGGATCTGCTGTGAAGCAGGTTTGCCGTGGTCGCGCGCGTTCAACATGCGGCGCGTTTTGTATCCGGAAGGCTGCGGTGCGGGTGTGCCGGAAACGGCGGGACTTTCAGCACGCTTATGACATGACGTGGCCCACCAGCGACTCTCATATTTCGGCAACTCGCACATTTTCTTCGGACACATCGCCATTCCACCGTTCGCTTCGCACTGGCAATAGCATTTGAATTGTTTCGCGGTGGATGGTTGCGGAACGCGTCCGTCGGCGAAAACTGTTGCTGAAGCACAGGCGATCAAAAGCGTTGCAATTGCCGCCAGGAAAAGCGCTCGCCGTGGATTCGTCATACGACATACTGCTATTTGGGAGCGCTTCGGAGGTATGGCGCAGACGGCTAGTTCATCGCGTACCGGGGTTCTATAACCGAGATTTGTAAGCGACTGATAACACGATGGTTAGGGGCGGAGTACGGCGGTAGTACTGCGCAGTCTTTGCATGAAATCAACGCGCTGGCTCACTGAGGAGAGTTAATGCGTCGGTGCTCTAGGATTCCCGATTCAGAAACGCCGACCCGAAACGGAACGCTGCCTCGCGAAGTAATTCATGTCTGACTAAGACGTTCATCTCCAACTGCTAGAAAAGATTGACAATCGCTCGCGGCACTTGAGCCGTGGCAGATGGCACAGTTCTTGCACTGTCACAATTGGGTGCATTTCGAAAGCGATCCAAGCCGGACGATGAGCGAGGGGGAAGGGGCTTGCTCATTGAAAGGAACGGATCGTTCCTACCTGCCTCTGAGAGGGAAGCTGGATGGATGACCCCACGCCCCGGCCAACGCGCCGGGAAACGAAATGCACTGACGAGGCTTCCGTCCCAAGCGGAGGCCTCGTTTTATTTTTCGGCGATTCAGTATCGGAAATTAATTTGGAAATTCTGCAGACAGTCCGTTAAATTATTCCTTCGGCAACCGGAATATTTGCCGCGCGCAACACGTGCGCTACCTGAGTGGCGCGCAACCGCGATGCATCGTACTCGAACCGAACCGCTTGTCCCGCGTCATCAATATGAAAACGCCGCAGGCCATATGTATTGGAAAATTCCGCGAGGGCTTGCAGTTGCTCGGGTGTGATCGGCGATTGCAGACGGAACTTTACTTCGACCAACGTCATAGGAGGCGATTATATCAGGACTGACAGGGCGATTGAACGGATTGAGCGGGGGCGATTTCGTCCGCAGATTCTACGCCGTGATATTCTGGTTTTGTCGACAAGGATGGAATTGTGAATCTTGAACGCGATCCCGTGTGCGGCATGCAGGTTGATCCTGGGAAATCCGCTGGCAAATTCGATTACGGGGGAAAGACGTATTATTTCTGCTCTGCGGGCTGCGCCAAGAAATTCGCAGACGCTCCCGAGAAATATCTTACCGCGCAAAATCCTTCTCCGATGGAGATGTCCGGCTCGTCGAAAATGGCGCCGGTATCTTCTGGCCTGGTTAGCATTGGCGGTGTCGGTAAAGTACCGACAAGTCCGCCTGCGTCAACGAAACACGCTGTTCAACCACAAGCGCACGGGACAAGTGGGCCGAAACTTCAGACGGCACCGACGACCGAATATATCTGCCCTATGCATTCGGAAATTCGAGAGGTGGTGCCGGAGGGAGTGACCCCGCCACCGTGCCCGGATTGCGGAATGGCACTTGAGCCGATCTCGTTCGATACGTTACCGCCGGATTCAAAAACTCAATACGTCTGCCCGATGCATCCTGAGATTATTCGCGATGCACCGGGAACTTGTCCGATTTGTGGAATGGCACTTGAGCCGCGCACCGTCGCCCTGACAGAGCCGCCGAATCCCGAACTCGTGTCTATGACGCAGCGATTTTGGATTAGCGTGGCGCTGACTGCGCCGATATTTCTGATGTCCATGTCAGATCTGATTCCCCGTAATCCTCTACGCCACCTGCTTTCAATGCGGGGAATAACGTGGATCGAGTTGCTCCTTTCGACGCCAGTGGTCTTGTGGGGTGGCTGGCCGTTCTTCGAGCGCGGAGCCGCATCAATCGTCCGGCGAAAGTTAAATATGTTTACGCTGATTGCGATTGGAACGGCTGCGGCCTACGGATTCAGTATCGTCGCAGTTCTGGCGCCCGGAATATTTCCCGCGTCCTTTCGAGAACCGGACGGAAGCATCTCGCTTTATTTTGAGGCGGCGGCAATCATCACGACTCTGGTTTTGTTAGGCCAAGTGCTGGAGCTGCGCGCGCGCAGCCGGACCAGCGGCGCGATACGAGCATTGCTTGGTTTGCAGCCGACCACAGCGCGACGTGTTGATGCAGATGGACGCGAGGCCGATGTTCCCCTGGCTGAAGTGCATCCTGGTGATAATTTTCGCGTGCGTCCCGGCGAAAAAATTCCAGTGGATGGAATCGTTCTAGAAGGGCGCAGTTCTGTCGATGAATCCATGATCACCGGCGAAGCGATTCCCGTCGAAAAAATGGAAAGCTCCCGAGTGGTCGGAGGAACGATCAACTCCACTGGCAGTTTCGTGATGCGTGCGGAAAAGGTTGGGCGCGATACGGTTCTGGCGCAAATTGTGCGAATGGTCAGTGAAGCGCAACGAAGCCGCGCGCCCATTCA
>Ga0137403_10008238_pt1 | contig 11679 bp, 12 predicted proteins | sample CZOMad2_1_16fung_FD_122057 | JGI IMG/M metagenome (GOLD analysis project Ga0137403, IMG submission 122057) | Vadose zone soil fungal communities from Angelo Coast Range Reserve, California, USA - CZOMad2_1_16fungal (Hybrid Assembly) | ecosystem: Environmental > Terrestrial > Soil > Vadose zone...
CCGGTTCCGCCATCGAATTTGTCGAGCGAGCTAAAGAGCGGATCGTTGGTGATAACGTCGACGTAGATGCCGGGACGATTGTTGTCCCAATATTCGTTTCGAAACGCGGTCTCGGTTCCGTTTTGTCGGGTGACGCGATATTGGTCCTCGGTCAATTTTGATTTCAGAACCGAATCACTCGGAACCGTTTTGAGATAATTGTAATTGCCGGCCTTCTTTTTCTCCGCCTGAATGCTGCTGTAATGAATAAACCCGGCCATGACGCCGATGGCCGCAAGCAGCCCGAGCCATAAGCTCAAATGCGATGAGCGCTTCGAAGGATGATGGATCCGATGCATGTTGAAATTTCGCTGATTCGAGTGGGAGCCCTTTGGATTAGACGAGCCGAAGTCCGCCAATCATCAAAGTTTCTTAAAATGATACGCAGGCAAACGAAGGATCGCGCGTCGGTTGTTTTGTAAAGCATTCAAGCCGGCCCTCACCTAAATCCTCTCCCTGGGGAGAGGAGCCAGCATAAAAAGATCGCGCTCTCCCACAAGGACAGGGACCAGGATTAAAAGGACGCGTCCCCTGTGTGACTTCTCCCGGACGCAGAGGAAGCCGCAAGTCGCAGATCACGGCAATTGTTTTGGGGCGCCGCGATTATTTCTTGTTTTCGAAGAGCGGCAAATATTGGCCGTAGCCTTCTTCTTTAAGTTTTTCGACCGGAACGAAACGAAGCGCGGCTGAGTTAATGCAATAGCGCTGGCCGGTCGGGGCAGGGCCGTCGTCAAAAACGTGACCCAGATGCGAGTCGCCCTTGCTGCTGCGGACTTCGGTCCGTTCCATCCCGAGCGTGCGATCCGATTTTTCGGCAACGTTCTTGTTGTCGACCGGTTTGGTAAAGCTGGGCCAGCCAGAGCCGCTGTCGAATTTATCGAGCGATGTGAACAGCGGCTCCCCGCTGACAACATCGACATAAATTCCGGCGCGATGATTGTCCCAATATTCATTGCGAAACGGCGGTTCGGTGCCGCACTGCTGGGTCACGTGATATTGCTCCGGCGTGAGCTTCTTTTTCAGCTCCTCGGAAGGCGGCTTGGTCGAAGTTTGATTGGTGGTGGATGATGGAGTTGTCATAACGGTGGATTGGGGAGCAGTTTCGTTCGGTTTTTGAGCGCGGGCGCGATTGAGAAAAATCAGGACCCCGAGCAAAGCCACAAATACGACCGCGCAAAAAATTAACATGCCACGCGACGAGGGTGGCGGACGTTTCGGTAGCTGAATCACCCCCTAAGATACGCGACATGCGCCTCGTGCAAAAGAGAACTGGCACCGCCAAGAGTATCAAATCCCAAGTTCCAGGCTCCAAATCCCAGGCAAACTCCAAAGTCCTAAATTTCTAATTCGAAAACGCGTCGGGATTGCGTTTGAACATTCGACCTTTGGTGATTGTTGGCATTTCCTTGGGGTTTGGGATTTGGAAAATTGGAGCTTCCGGCTCAGCCGGTTCGTCCAGCTTCGGGGACCTGGATGTAGCGGCGAAACAGGAGCAAACCGATCGGGGCCACTGAGGCCGCGAGCGCGAAAATCAACCACAGGCTTCCCGCATGACATTCGCCATGCTCAGGACAGAATTTCGCAAGCAGCCATCCGCTTGTTCCGATGAGCAGTTTGCCGACAAGAAACGGAATGTAAGCCAGCGCGCCGTAGGACGCCTCCTGACCAGGCGGTGCGATCGCCGCCGCGTATTCATAGACGCGCGGCGAATAGAAAGCTTCGCCGACGGAAAAGATCGTTAGGTAGATCGCCGACATAATGTAATACGGATGAACCGGGCCCGTGAGTTGCAAATAAACGTGGCCGAGCGCGTGTCCGAACGCGCTGTCTGCGGCCGGGGCGAACCAATCCGCCGGCAAAGCCATCACGAACACTCCGGCCGTGCAAATGATGCTGCCGATGATGACGATGCGATAGGACGCGATGCGCTGGGTGAGCGCACCGATCACCGGAGCGAGCACAATAATCAAAAGGGCGTTGATCCCCGCCAGTTTGCCGACTGGCGCGTGCAATCCCATTTCGCGATCGCCGAACTTCGGGAAGACGTAATCCATTTGCAGGAAAATCGCTTTCAGGAATCCGATGAAGAGAAAGAACACCAGCAGCCGGTAGAATCCGGATTGTCCGATCAGGCGACGAAAAAGCGCGGCCGTGTCGTTCGACCCTTTCTGGACGGTTCGCGCAATTCCCGTCCAAAAGGCGGAGCGAGCCGATCTCCTGTCTGAAATAGCTTGCCCGTTTGTTAACTGCCGGTCCAACGCCGGTGCGGCTCGCACCTCGGACTCGCGGCGCAGAAAATAAATCGCCGGGAAGAGCAAGATCTCGAGTGCGAGGCTCACGCCGAAGAGTTGTTCGTGCGGTGTCGGCTGAAATCCTGCGATGCTCATGTGGAGATCGAGCGAGCGAATGAAATCAAAGATGTAACCGGCGACGAAGTAACCGACGTTCATCAGCGCGTAGATCATCGAGAACGCGATCGAACGTTGCGCGGTCGTGGAATAGATTCGCGTCGCCGCCAGTAAAACCGGCGTGCCGAGCGCTTCGCCAATCGCCAGCGGCAGCAAGCCGAAGACCAGTGCCAGCGTTGGATCCTTGGTCAGAATCATGACGCTGCGCGCAAATGTGCAGATCCCGACGCCGAGGAAAAATGTTCGACGCAGACCGATCGCGTCGGTGAGCGATCCGGCGAGCAGTGTGAAGATTGTCATCGCCGGCGCCCAAACCCAGCCGACCAACGCGCCGGCCGCTTGATCGCTGAAGCCGAGATCTTTCGACAGCCATAACACCATTGTTTTGTTCGTGACCGAATACGCCGTGTAGATCAGCAACTTGATCAGGAACGTGAGCCAGAGATTCCGCTGCGCGCCGCGCAACACGGTGAACTTCGCCAGAAAACCGCGGAGCGCGGACGGAGGGACATGCTCCTCCGGTGCGACTGCTTCCTTCAGTGTGCCAGGCACGATGTCGACCTTAGCACAAACCAACGAGCTCTTCGCTCGCGGTACCGATCAGTGCGCCAACAGTGTTTTCAGCTGGAGCCGCTGAACTCAACGTTCTGTATTCGCTGTCGATCCCCCCTTACGAAGGCCGGTGGGTTGTAGCGAACCTGACGCGAGTGCGACCGACACTGTGAGGCAAGAGAGCGGCACGATATCCGTTAACATCCGGCTGGAACAGAGCGCGACCTGCGCGAGGTAGTTTGGCCAGTTAGAGAAAATAAAAATGAACGAGTAGACGGCGATCGGAGCGAAGAGCGCGAAAAAGAATACGAGCGAACGGATATCGCGATATTGCCGGACAAAATAGCCGCAGCCAGTCGCGATCAATAGCCAGAACAGACTCCAAGGCCCCGTTTGTGCGAATTCGTTTAAAAATGCACCAACGATCGGGCCGAGTCGATGGATGTTTGAGAGAAGGTTGGCGACGCTCACCGGAACAAATTCGTGTGGTGAAACGGCGTGCACTTTCAAGAGATAGAAACGCCAAACGACGATCACGAATAAACCGGGAAGCAGAGCGAGAAGACGCGCTGGCGATTGCTTTCTGCGCCAGACCACGAATACTCCACTGACAGCCGCCACCAGCCACAAGATGATGCCCTCGCGTTTCACCCACGGCAAGAGCGCTAGACATGCGGCGTAAATGCCGAAAAGTTGACAATCGTTGCTTCGGCATGCGCACAGTAGATATCCAATCGTTGCGAGATAAAAGACGCTTAGGGGAAAATCGGCGTAACCGGCCGTCACGCTCTCGCCATCAAAAGCGATCTGCGGAATGAAGAGTAGTAGACTCGCCACGATTAAGCCGGGCGAGGTTTTGCCAGTTAGTCGCGCACTAATGGCTGCCAGTAATATCGCTCCGGCAGCATAAAACATCGCAAAGATTGTTTTTACCCAAAATTGATTGGCTTCGCCGAGCCAGAAGTAGAGCCAGAGCTCAGTAAAAGGGATGGCGAGCGGATGCGAGGAATGACTGAATGAGAGGCTCTCGCTCCGAAAATATGCTGCAGGCAGCACGCCACCGTTCGAGAACGCGTAGCGCGCTTTGATTTCCCAATTCATCAGGCCGTCCCATCCAAGAGTATGCAGGCGAGCGACGTAAAAGATTAGCCCGATTTCAACAACCAGAAGTGTCCCGAGCAAAAGTTCGACCGTTCGTAATCCCCGCAGGGGTTGAAAACGAAACGTCGATGGGCCGTTCATTTTCCAACCAACGAACGGGAGAGTAACACAGACAATCGCTACTAATGCAAAGAGCGATACCCCGTGGATGACAAATCCCAACGCCCAAATAAGGAAAGAAACGATGCCTGTTCCACAGAGCCATGATAGCGCGAGCTGCTCTCCAAGATTCCGCACCTGGACACGTCCGAGTAGCGTTAACCCGCCGAAGCCAGCTGCGAGAATCGTGGAGAACGCGGCGAGCAGCGCGATGGCATTCATCGTTGCGCCTCCGTTCCGAGCGGGATCACCTCCAGCAATTTACCGAAATGCTGGCCCTGAGGAAGCGACGACGGCCGGTTGACCCGACAAAGAACAAACGCAGCCACCGCAGCGGGGTCGGTTGCAGTCAATTCACTTTCCAAGCGCGTGATGTTGATGATTTTTAACGGATGTGGCCACGCAAGATAAGCCATGGTCTCAGCGAGAAAAGTACTGGGCGGATCGTCTTCACGAGCGACAATGAGAATTACTTTCGATGAAGGCAGCGAATCGAACAATGCGATTAGTTGCTCAGATGCGCCGGACACACCGGTCGCTAAATAAAGAAAGTGATTGGTCGATTGAAACGGACTTATGTGATGTATCGAATATTTGGTAACATCGCGAGAAATTCTTGGTGCGCTGACACAAATAAATGCCGCGATCAGACTGGCCCAAAGCAAAATGTGCGCAAGCGTGTGGAATCGATACGACCGCATGACGACGGGAACTTTCATTAGTTTCGAGCCGAAGCTTAAGCAGGAAACTGGCCATTGTTGCGGCCGACAGGCGGCGTCGGCTTTATCTCGATTGGCCGAGAGCATCGACACTTGGTTGTCGGCGAGGATGCGCGGCCGATAATACGTTGTCATCGCAAGACCCTCTGAGCTAGTCTCGCCGCCATCCATGACTTCACGCACTTAGATGCTCTTGCTCCTGCTTATCGCGGTGGCCGTTCGTTTGCCCACGATGTTTGGCGTGAACCGTACGTTGGGATGAGCGCGCCTATGTCGTCTTCGCGAAAACGCTGGACGAACGCGGCGTCTCGGGATTCGACAGTGGATGCATGACTATCCGATAAACGAAAGCCTGCGTGATGCTTGCGGCCGGGAAGCGACGCCCCTGATGTTTTCACTCTCTGACCGAAGAATTGAAGTGGGGTAAACCCCGCTGTTCGGTTTGTCTTCCTTCCTGTAATTGTCCTTTCGGGATTTTGGATGTGGAAAGGCCATATCCTTCGACGACTCATTTCGAAAAGATCGGCCTAACACGACGCTGCAGCGAACCCAGCACTTTGGTGACGCCTCTCGATTTTATGCACACTCTTGACTTCAAAGTGCTGGGTCGCTGAGCTTGAACGTTAGGCCAGTAGGCACGGCAACTAATATGTAATTTTCGTCAATTTCTTTCGAGCTCTGGTTCTCGCAGAACTTACAGTCACAACATTTCCGCTACAAATTCGCGCGCGTCGAATAGCGCGAAGTTGTCGATCTTCTCACCGGTGCCGATGAAGCGCGTTGGAATTTTCAACTCATCTTGGATCGCAACCACGATTCCGCCTTTGCCACTGCCGTCGAGTTTGGTCACGATCAGCCCCGTTAGCCCGAGCGCCCGATGAAATTCGCGCGCCTGACTGAGCGCATTGCCGCCGGTGGTTGCGTCGACGACGAGAAGGATCTCGTGCGGCGCGGTCGGATCGTGTTTGGACAGGGTGCGTTTCACTTTTTGGAGCTCGGCCATCAAATTGCTTTTGGTGTGCAAACGGCCGGCGGTGTCGCAGAGCAAAAAATCAATCTTGTTGTTGGCCGCTTTCTGATGCGCATCGTAACAAAGCGCAGCTGGATCCGCGCCGTATTGACCTTTCACCATTTCAACGCCGAGGCGATCCGCCCAAACTCCAAGCTGTTCAATGGCGGCGGCCCGGAACGTATCGGCAGCCGCGAGCAGCGCGGTATGTCGATGTTGTTTCAGATAATGGGCCAATTTCGCGACCGAAGTTGTCTTGCCGGTTCCATTGACGCCAGCAACGAGAATAACGTTTGGCTTTCCTGAAATCGGCTGAAGGGGTTTCGCTTTTGCCGGCAGGATTTTCGCAATCTCTTCGCGCGCGACTTTAATCACGTCCTGGATTCCAAGCAGGGACCAGGCTTCGCGCTCCTGAAGTTTGGCAATAATTCGCGTCGTTAGCGCAACACCGAGGTCGGCGCGAATCAACGCGTGCTCCAACTCATCCCAGTCGATCGGTTTGCCGGCGAACTGTTGGGCAAGCGCTTCGAGAAATTTCACGGACTAGACAGAATTTACAGAATTCGCAGAATTCGAAAAACAGAGGCGGTCGATCTTGTCTTAATCCAACGTTATTCTGTTAATTCTGTCCTTCTTTCGGTGAAGATGAGACCGCTTCGCGCGACGGACGGGTCAGATCTTTTCGGACGCGATCGAGAATGCCGTTCACGAAGCCGCCGGATTCGGCGCCACCAAACGTTTTGGCCAATTCGATCGCTTCGTTGATTGAAACGACCGGCGGAATGTCGTCGCGATAAAGCATTTCGTAGATGGCGAGTCGCAACACGTTGCGATCGACTGCGGAGATGCGATTGAGATTGTAATTTTCGCAGTAACGCTTGATGCGCTCGTCGATTTCCGGCAGGTGCGCAATCATTCCTTCGATCAGCGGCTGGGCAAATTCGCGCACGTTCGGTTTCATTGGACAAAATTCCCAAAAGTCGTCCATCCGTTCGGGAGTCTCGCCATGCTGAAGATCGCGCCAAAAGTGATATTGGATGGCCGCTTCGCGCGCGCGTCGCCGTTTGCCCATATCACTTATTTGTGCGCAACTTCGAGATCACATTCGCGATCTCGACTGCAGCCCGGGCCGCCTCGGTGCCGCGATTGATTTCATTCTCGAGACAGCGCGCGCGGGCCTGGTTTTCGTCGTCGAAGCTCAGGACCGCGTTGATCACAGGGACGCCGTGGTCGATGGCAATTCGTTGCAGCGCGTCCGTCACCGACCGGCTCAAATTGTCAGCATGATTCGTTTCGCCTTTAAGGATCACGCCGACGGCGATAATGGCGTCGCCGCCGCGCTTTTGCATCGCGAGCTCGCGCACAACGAGCGGAATTTCGAACGAGCCCGGAACTTGGAGCAGCGTGGTCGTGACGCCGGGAATCAGAGCGCGCAACTCAGAAACGAGGTGATCGACCAACCCCTCTACATAGGTGGCGTTGAATTGGCTGGCTACGATTGGGAAATGTCGTTTGGCGGCGCCAAGAACGCGCGGGCGAGGGGAAATCAAATTCGACATGGCTTTTAATCCTCTAACAAGCCCGTCTCGGCAAGACCTCGATCCCCAATCTCGGAGCCCGGCTGCCCTGCGTGCGCTCGCTTTGCTCGGCACGTCCCGCCGTAAAGTTGGCTGCCGCCAACGCCGCGCGATAATGCCGGCGAGCGAGTTAGAGATGAGAGAGAGCTTTCTCCGCGAGCGCCTTGCATCGGTTGATCTCGGCGTCTTCGCTTTCAGGGCCACCCACACTTATGCGAATGAAGACATCGTCTTTCAAAACGTAAAGCGCTCCACCCATGCGATTCGCTGTCCAATAGGCGGCATCGCCGACGCCCTCGAGTTTTTTTGGTGGCCGTCCCTTTTCCTTATCCTGTTCGCGCAAACTCTCCCGCTTTTCCTGATCGCCCTTTTCCTCTTTCACTTCGCCTTCGTAGCGGCCGAATGTTTCTTTCCAAAAATCTCTCGGATTACGCGCCTTGGCCGATGCCGGATCGCTTTGCGTCACCGCGAGGCTGACCGACTTGTTGAAAGTCTCCGCGTTATAGAAACATTGCGCGATCCGGAAACTGCCGTCGGATTGTTCGCTCGGTTTGACGTCCTTGATCGGCGAGCCCTGAATGGCCTGGACTTCTTCGGCCGAAATTAATCCGCAAGGGTCAATCTTCGGCCGTTTGGCAAGAGCGGTGGTGGAGTTGGTTTTGGATTTCTGGCAGCTTGCCAATGTCGTGAGCATGCCGATTAGGAAAACGAGCGCGAGTCGTGGAGTCTTTGATGCTGGGAATGTCGCAATCATAGAAGTCAGTTCTTTTCTGTTTCGGCTACAGGGCGCGCGACCACCAGACCGGTCAGCAGAAAAATCAACGCGGCTGAAAACAAGCAATAGCGGCAGAACGCGTGGAGCCGGAAAGCCTGGACGAAGAGCAGCCAGAGCGTCATGCAGAACATGGCGATAACCGTCCAGGCGAAAAATCTTCGAGCCTGGGCGTAGCCGAAGGCGGCAAAAGTAGCGAACGTGAAAGCGCTGAAATAAGCGAGCGCGCCTAAACCGCTTACCGGAACACCGCCGATCTTCGCGTAACTGCTGCCCAGGACTTGAAAACAGTCGGGCGATCCCCCGCAGACTGCCGTTTCACCGGACACAAAGACGACCGTGAGATAAGTAGCTTCGGCCAGCCCGACCAGCGAAATCAGCGCCGCCGTGCTGTAGAAGATTGTTTGGACGCGTGAGCGGCTCATTGTCGATGCCTCGTTTGACTCCGCTCGCGGGATTTCATGAAGAAGGTTTGGCTTTTTTCATCGCGGCTTCGACCATCGCCGGCAGTTCGTCCGGATTGATTTGCTTTGGTGGGACGACTTCATCATTGAGAAAAATCGTGGGCGTCGTTTTTACTCCAATGTCCGCGCCGCGTTGCTGATCGATCTCGACTTGTCTTTGAACTTCGGCGCTGTCCATGTCCTTTCTGAAGCGGCCCAGGTCGAGTTGGAGCATTCCGGCGTAGGCGTTGAAGAGCGCGCGCGCGTCAGTCGATTTGCTCCAAACGGCCTGCTCGCGATAAAGCACATCGTGCATTTGCCAGAAACGTCCCTGCCGCGCCGCGGCTTCGGAGGCGAAGGCTGCTTCCTTTGCGTTCGCGTGCATCGGGAGCGGAAACTGGCGGAAGATAACGCGTAGATTGTACTTCTTTTGTAATTGATTAATCGGTTCGGAGAGCTTGCCACAAGGCGGGCATTGGAAATCGCCAAACTCTTCGAGCGTGACAGGTGCGTCCTTCGGTCCGAGAGCATGGATCGACTCACCGGACGGCGCGGTTTCAGTCTTCGAGATTTTCGGTGTCGGGTTGGCGGAACTCTTGGCCCGATAAAAGAAGATCCCGCTGCCGACCGCGAGCAGTGCCACACCAATGACAATGATAAACGGGAGATATCGCCTCATGAAAAAGGTCGAAAGATATAGCTCACCTCTTCAATCAACGCGAGTCCACACTTGCGCTTCCTTCCAGGGGGTAAAACTGCAACCGCAATAAACGTAAAACCAACAATAGCGAAGAGCGCGCCAAGGGTGGCGCGGTCGTGGTCGGAGGCGAGTTTGTTCTTCATCGCTCGAATAGTGGGTGTGGATTTTCACCTACGAATCGAGAAATCGTTCCGAAATGGACCCCTCTGCCCGCGAAGTAATTGCTCTCGAGCCGTCCGACGGGGAGTTACAACAAATGGCCGAGCTTTATCTTCTTGGTCTCCAGATATTTCTCGTTGTGCGGATTCGCGGCCATGCGAATCGGGACCTGCTCCACCATCTCCAGACCATAACCTTCCAGCCCGACCACTTTTTTGGGATTGTTGGTCAGGAAGCGGAACTGGCGCACGCCGAGATCGAACAAAATTTGCGCGCCCAGTCCGTAATCTCGTAAATCTGGCGGCAAACCGAGCTTGGCGTTGGCTTCGACCGTGTCGAGTCCTTCCTCCTGCAATTTGTAAGCGTGGATTTTCGCCGCGAGACCGATGCCGCGTCCTTCCTGCCGCATGTAAACCAGCACGCCGTTGCCTTCCTCGGCGATTTGCCGCAGCGCCGCGTGCAATTGATTTCCACAATCGCACCGGCGCGATCCGAACACGTCGCCGGTGAGACATTCGCTGTGAACGCGCACCAGCGTCGGTTTGTTCTTCTCGATCTTGCCTTTCACCAGCGCGAGATGGTGTAAGCCGTCGAGCGTCGCGCGGTACATATGCAAATCGAAATCGCCGTAATCAGTCGGCAACTTTATCACTTGTTCGAGCTCGACCAACTTTTCGCGCTTGCGGCGATAGGCGATCAGACTTTGGATCGTGCAAATGCGCAGCCCGTGCTTTTTGCGGAACTCCATCAACTCCGGCAACCGCGCCATCGTTCCGTCGTCATGCAAGATTTCGCAGAGCACGCCGGCCGGCTGCAGCCCGGCCATCCGCGCAAGATCGATCGCCGCTTCGGTATGACCGGCCCGTCGCAACACTCCACCGTCCTTCGCGCGCAATGGAAACACGTGACCGGGCTGCGTTAGATCGTCCGGCGATGAATGTGGATTCGCGATTGCGAGGATTGTCGTGGCGCGGTCGTAGGCGCTGATTCCGGTTGTAACGCCGCGCGCTGCGTCCACCGAAACGGTAAAATCGGTTCGTTGCGCTTCCCGATTTTGTGTCACCATCCGTTGCAATCCAAGTTGCTCGGCGCGCTCGTTCGAGATCGGCACACAAATCAAACCCCGTCCGTGCGTCGCCATGAAATTGACCGCTTCCGGCGTCACTTTCTCGGCCGCAATCACCAGATCGCCTTCGTTCTCGCGGTCGGCGTCGTCCGTTACGATCACGATCCGCCCCTTGGCGATGTCGCTCACCACATCGTCAATCGCGTCGAACTGAAATGTCTCCTTTTCCTGCGAAATCATCCCGCTGACAGATTACCGCCCCCGGCAATATGAGCAACTCCGGTTATCTTCCTCCTGTTCGCCAGTGGTGGATCGGCCGCTCCGCGGGCGATGCCAAACAAATGCGGCTTCGCCGCCTAAATTTTAACATCGAGCAAGGGACTGCTCGATCCACCTATTTTGCGCTGCCTGAAGCCAGTGGCAACCGGAGCGCTTGCCTCACAATTTAGAAGTGCAACCAACACAAAGAATCGGCCAACGCGGAGCACTGCTAAATTCCGATTTCGAAAATCTCTCAAGTAAATCGTTCCCAAAAGGAAGCGCCCGGCCAGCCTTGCCCGAATCGCCGCAGAGCCTGGTAAACGGCGCCGCATTGAATGGCCGTCGCGCTTAGGTCAGGCATGGCTTCGTAGGCGAGGATAGTATCGCATTGTTTGCGCGATAAGTTGGTCGTGCTGCCGTTCTCCAAAGGAACTACTCCGCGATTTTGATAGAGTAAGTCGTGCACCCACCCGCCCAATTCAATCCGCGGGTCGTCGCTGGCCATGAAGATCGACCAGGCAAACTGCGGGATGGACGCCAGGTCCGAATCATAGCCGAGCGGAACGACGATTACCCCGCCGGCGATGTCGCTCCGAAAGCGCAACGGCACTTTCAGAATAAACCGCGCGATCTTCACCGGCTGGTTTTGCGCGATCAATTTCCATGGCGCGAGCTGGATCGACACGTCGCCGTCGATGTCGAAAAAGCGGTTCA
>Ga0137403_10008240_pt1 | contig 11678 bp, 13 predicted proteins | sample CZOMad2_1_16fung_FD_122057 | JGI IMG/M metagenome (GOLD analysis project Ga0137403, IMG submission 122057) | Vadose zone soil fungal communities from Angelo Coast Range Reserve, California, USA - CZOMad2_1_16fungal (Hybrid Assembly) | ecosystem: Environmental > Terrestrial > Soil > Vadose zone...
TTGAAATGGACGGAGGCGGACACCGAGGCGAGCTGCTTGCGACTAGAGGACAGTAAGGAGGGAGAATCCATCCGTTCTATTGGCTTGCCTGTCGTCGAATACCTTGAGCTACGACGCACCGACGATCCCGGCACATACGTCTTCCCGGGGCAGGGGGAGGACAATGCGTTCGGCAGTTTCCCGAACCATTGGAAACATCTCTTCAAGGACTCCCCACTATCGGATACTACTCCCCACGTCCTGCGTCATAGCTTCGCGAGCATCGCCGACGATCTCGGTTTTACCGAGGTGACCATTGCGGCGCTCGTGGGCCATGCCAAGGGTTCGGTGACAAGCAAGTACATCCATACGCTTGACACCGCGCTAATCATGGCCGCGGACACGATTTCGGGCTACATTGAAGGACTCCTTGACGGCATCGAGTTCAAGCAGACTGCCTACGCGTTGGACCGTGATTCACGGAAAGCCGCTCTGGCGCTCTTTCTGAAGAGGGCTTGTGCGGCAACCAGGAGGAGGTCGAAGAGGAGCGCCGCTTGGCTGCCTAGATCCTGCGCCTCTCTCACCTAGCGCCAGCAGCAGCGGCACACTCCCGAAAGCGGCCGGACGGCGTCCGTGCGTAGGAGGCTGCGCAGCCGAGAACGGATTGCGGTATAAGTCGCCGTGCCAGGCACGCACGGCAATGGCTACCTTTCCGCATGCCGCCGCAGAGCTGGTCCGAGCACCTCGACAGTCGCGGTGGCTCCTGCGACGAGTTCGCTGCGCTCGTCTTGATCAAGCGCAATCCGGACTGGAACGCGTTGCGCCAACCGCACCCAGTTGAAGGTCGGATTGACGTTGGCAAGGAGGGTTGCACCGGCGCTGCGATCGCGATCTTCTATACCCGCCGCGACGCTTTCAACACTTCCACGCAGCGTATGGTCGCTGCCCATCAGCCGCACGTTGACGGTATCGCCGAGGTGGATGCGCGACAGCTTGGTTTCCTCGAAATAGCCCTCGACGCGCAGCGTGTCCGAATCGAGCAGCGCCATCACCCCCTTGCCGGGCGTGAGATAGGTCCCCGGACGCAACTCCATATTGGTGACGACGCCATTGACGGAGGCGCGTACCTCGCTGCGCGCGAGGTTGAGCCTGGCAAGACCAAGGTCCGCAACCGCCTGGTCATGGGCGGCCTGGGCCGAGCCCTGGGTGGCGACGACCTGGTCCATCCTCTGCTTGGAGACCACGACGCCCGGTGTCAGCGCACTGTAGCGCGTCAGGTCGGCGTTGGCCGCGTCGAGCATTGCGCGTTTGCCGAGCAGCACCGCCTCGGCCTGCTTCAGCGCGATCTCATACCGCGCCCGATCGATCCGGAACAGTACGTCCCCGCGCTGGACCTGCTGGTTGTCCCTGACTACCACCTCGCTCACGAAGCCGGAGACGTCAGGCGCGATCGGCACCACGTCGGCACGAACATGGCCATCGCGGGTCCAGGGCGCGTCCATGTAGTAATCCCACAGCTTGTAGCCGGCCCAGAGCGCGACGAGCACCGCGAGACCGGTCAGTGAGAAGCGACGCAGCAAATTCAGAAGGGCTTTCATGACACCAACTCCTTGGAGGCGAGGTTCGGCAGGGGCGCGACACCATCGCGGGTTTCTCGATCCCGGTGGCGCTTGGCGGCTTCGAAGCCGTGCATGCCGGTCTGCCATTGCAGGCCAACAATTGTCCCCTTCACAGGCTGCAGTAAAAAGAATGCCGCAAGCCCGGTAACGGGTACCCAGATCAGCAATTGAAGCCAGACGGGAGGTGAATAGGCCATCTCGACGGCAAGAAGTGCCGGCACGACAAGGTGGCCAACGACAGCGATCACAAGATAGGCCGGAAGGTCGTCTGCGCGTTGCGGCGTGTAATCCTCGCCGCAAACCTCGCAGCTGTCGACCACCTTCAGAAAGCGGCCGAACAGATGGCCTTGACCGCAGTTCGGGCACTTCATCGTGAACCCGCGCCATAAGGCTTTCGGGAGCGAAACAGGGGCGTTCATGCGAGAAACTCCTTTGAGGCAAAGACAAGACTGGCGATCAGGCATACGTAGAGCGCGACATCGAACAGCGCGGGATGCCAGATCCGGCGATACAAGCCGGCCCGCGTGATCAGCTTGCTGGCGATACGCAGAAGCACGTAGGCAAGCACGCTCCAGAGCAGCAGGCTCGGGACGATCACACCGAACAGATCAAGTTCATATTTCATGCGGCTATCCTCCCTTGCTCGGGCTCGTGCGGCTGATACGCAGGCGCCTCGCGGAATAGCCCGAAGCGAATCCCGGTGAGCCCGACAAGCGCCTCGTTGCGGGCTTCGCCCGCCGGTTCCTGCAACGTGAATGCGATCGTGTCATCGAGCTGCGCGAGCAGTTCGACACGAACCCCGCCGGCGATATTCACCCGGCTGACCAAGGCAAGACGCGCGAGCAGCACTTCGATCGCCGCTCTCGCGGCGCGTGACAGGCCAAAGCTCGCCTGCCTGACATCGATGATGCTCAGCGCCGCCCGAAGCTGGCGAAGATTGGCGGCATCGTTCCTTGCCTCGGCAGGAACCGTGGCGGCACGCGCGGCAAGCAGGGCCAGACGATGCTGCATGAGGCTGCTGACCGCGATGCGATCCTGCCACGCCCTGCCCTCGGCAACCGTGGCCAGCGTTGTCCAGTTGCTGCGAAGCAGTCGGTTTGCGATCCAGCCGGTACCAACGAAGCGCACGATGCCGCAAATGGCGCCCGTGAGCGCAACGCCGAATACGAGCGCCAGGTTGGCGTTGGCAAAGGAATCGAAGCTCGCCGAGTACGATGGTTGCAGCGCAAGCTGCACGGAAGTGAAGATGGCAAGCAGGGTGCCGACGCGGGCGGTCGCCGGTCGCGCAGCCATCCAGCCGAACAGCACAAACGTTGGCGCGAGTGCAGCGATCAGCAGCTCAATCGTCGTGATGCGCGGCAAAACCCCGAACGTGTAGACCCCGGTTATGACAACGGTGATGAGAACGAGTATGCAGGAGTTGCGGTATGCCGGAACGGGATCATCCGTGCCGGCAAGAAAGGCGCCAATGACAGCGGCGAACAGTGCAGCCGACGCGCCTTCGGTCCATCCGGTCGCGATCCAGAACGCGCAGCAGGCCAGCACGGAAAGCGCTATGGCTCCAACCGACCAGAGCGCAAGCCCGTGGTCCCGATGCGAGACGGCGACACCCGAATTGTCACGTGTGAAAGCGAGCGGAAGCGAGTCCGGATCGCAGCCATCGGCAATCGCTTCGCGCAGGACCTGGCAATCCCGTATGATTTCCACGAGGTGACGTAGCTGCGTGACGAGGCCGGCGGCCATGATTTCGGTCCAGCCGCCACCCGCGTTCGACGCCGGCTGGACTTCACCCAGCGCAGCCCGCATCAAATCTGCTTCTTGCCCGCGCTCGCCGCCCTCAGCCAGCCAGCGCGCAGCCCTTGCGCAGATCTCGGCTGTGCCCGCCGGCGCGCCGCCATGCGCGTCGAGCGAGGCCTTTTGGTCCTCGATCGAGGCGAGCAACGGAAGCAGCGACAGCATATGCTGGCGCAGGCGCTGCAGGCCGCGCACGGCATTTGCCGAAGCGGCGATCTCGTAGCCGAGATGGCCGGAAAGCTCGTCGATTTGGGAAGCTGCGGCTGCAAGGCGCATGCGCGCCTGGTCGCGCTCGTGCTCGCTGCCGGTGCCGGTCAGCACATCCGCACCAAGCCGGCGCGCAGCGGCAAGCCAGCTATCCGCTTGTGCTGCGATTGTAGAGGCGACGCTCTGCGGCAGCACGAGCATCGAAACGACGCTCGCACAGATGATCCCGATCGTGATCTCCTGCACGCGGGAGACCACGATGTCGAAGGTCAATTCAGGCGCCGCGACGACGGGAAATCCGAGCAGCGCGACGGTATAGCCGGCCAGCATGAACACGTAGCTTCGCGGCGTGCTGTCAATCAGCGCCAAATAGAGAAAGATGCCGTACCAGAGCGCGACGCAGAGGCAGAGTAGTTCGGGTGCGTTCACAAGGTTCGGGATGAGGACGATCGTTCCGGCCCCGCCGATCAGCGTTCCCAGGATGCGATAGACCGCCTTCGACGAAGTTGCCCCGGTCAGCGGGCTGGAAGTGATGAAGACCGATGCCATCGCCCAATACGGCCGCGGCGTCTCGAGCCAGATCGCGATCGAATACGCCAGCATCGCCGCCGTAAAAGTTTTCAGCGCAAAGATGAGAGCGGCGTGCCGAACCAGGAATGACGAAGGCTGTTGGTTCATGACGATCATCCGGTCTTGGAAGTCAGCAGACTCTTTGTTTCAGGAGCGAGCGAACCGCCCGAGGTCGGCCGCCGACATTGCTGCAAGAACATTCAAGCCGCGTCCTGGCAGGCCAGAACGCCCGATGTGACACGAACTCGCTTTGGTCGGCGCCGGTGCCGCGGGGATGCTGTCTGGCTTCAGGGTCGTTACGAAAAGCGCAAGGCCCAGCGCTCCCGCAGCGAACGTGGCGATACTAAAAACGTCTTTCATATCGGCTCCTGTTCATTTTCTGTTTCGTTGATGCCATTGGCTGGCTCGTGTGCTGCCGTCACAGGTCCTGCGCGCGTGCCGTTGTCAGTCTCTAGCGAAACGCCGTCTGCGGGATCATCCAAACCGAGACCGTCTGCCAAATGCCGTCGTTCGACCTGCGCTCATAGGCGATGAAGTCGGCGTCATCGCCATGCATGAGTTCGTAACGATAAGACTTGATCCTCTTGGTCATTGAACTTCTCCTCATTGGTGCTGGCCTCTTGCAGAGCTAACCGCGGCCCTCATCCAACAATATTGAGTGGAGAGCCGGCCTCACCAGCCAGCGGATGCGGAAAGAACCCTTCCAAACCATGGAAGGCCCGGTCCGCGGCCCGGTCTCCGGCGAGGCACGAAGTCGCGCTCGACACCGGCGTCTGCGACGGGTGTCGATGGCGAACGCGTGGTGTCGAACACCACTTTTTCCGGCCATTTGTGATCCGAATGGATCCGCAAATTGACCCTCTCATGCGGGGAAATTTCAGACCGCGGCGCATGGACCGGAGCCGGAAAGCACCAGTCAGCGACAAACAGTGCTACGAGAAAGATACTCCCCACCCAGGCAAAGTACTGGCGTAGCGGCATGGCACGGGACCCTCAGCGGCCGTGAACTGCGTGTAATTCCCGGCGACACGCCTCGCTGAAGCGACGCAACGGATCCATCCTTTCGAGCAGCTCGGGCAAATCGAGCAATGTCTTGTTGGGGGAAAGGTAGGTTTCGATGACCAGGTGACCCACGTTCTCGGCAGCTTTGACGACTTCGTCGCTCGACAGGATTCGCATTCGGCCGATCAGGGCGTACAGATTGACCAGTTTCGAAGTGTCGGACGCTTCGTTGACCAGCGCATCGGCGTGGAGCCTGGACGCTTCTTCGACGAAGCTCTTGTAGAGCTCCTGGCGTTGAGACATCGCCTGCGACCTTCGAAGCGCGCGGTCGCTGCGGCGTTGAGTGAACAGGCCGGTCAGGACGGTAGCCACGGTGCCGGAAGCCGATCCCGAAAACGCCGCAACCGCGTGAACATATGTCAGGTCCATTGGTGCTCTCCTTTCACTTCAGACGCGGCGGTCCCGCCGGCTCGTTACTCAGCTGCGGCTTCGCGCGAGGCGACCGTCTGCGGATGCTTGGTGCGCAGTTCGAGGAGGCCGAGCAGGATCTCATCCCGCGCCGCCTCCAGTTCGTCGATGGTGCGCGATCCGGCCTCGGCGTGAACGCCGTCGATGAGTTTCTTCTGCAATTCGGACGTCAGCGTCGGCGATCCCAGGACCTTCCACCAGGCCGTGATCGGTCCGGTGAACTGCCGCAACATGTGCTCGATGCCGCCCGGGCCACCGCCCAAATGATTGAGCATGACCTGGCCCATGATGCCCCAGCGCAAGCCCGGCCCCCAGCTGAGCGCCGTGTCGACATCGGCGACGCTGACGACGCCTTCGTCGACGAGGTAATAGACCTCGCGCGCGAGCGCAGCCTGGAGCCTATTGGCGACATGTCCGGGGACCTCCTTGTTGAGGCGCACCGTCTGCTTCCCGATCGACGTATAGAATTCTGTCGCGCGCCGGATCGTCTCTTCGGAAGTTTTTCTGCCGCCGACAATCTCGACCAGTGGAATCAAATGCGGCGGATTGAACGGATGCCCGATGACGCAGCGCTCGGGATGCAGGCGGCAATCCGACTGGATCTCGCTCATGGTGAGGCCTGACGAGCTCGACGCGATGATCACATCGGCCGGCAACAGCTCATCCAGCTGGCGATAGAGCTTCTTCTTGAAGTCGATCCTCTCTGGTCCGTTTTCCTGGATCAGGTCCGGTCCTGCCACGGCGGTCGGCAGATCGGCAGAGAAGGTGAGACGCGACTGCGACGCGCCCGGTGCGAGACCCAACCGCTCGAGTGCCGGCCAAGCTGCCTTGACGAAGCGTCGCAGCGACGTCTCGGCATCCGGTGCAACATCGGTCGCGACGACGTCCAGTCCCTTGGCGAGGAACTGCGCGGCCCAGCTCGCACCGATGACTCCGGTACCTATGATCGCGATCTTCTGAATTGGCTTGTTGTGGGACATATCGGTTCTCCTTTCAGGGCATTTCGACGTATGCGACGCTGGTGAGATTTCCTTGAGCTGCGAGAAGCATCCGTTTGTCCGTCCCGTCGAGCTTCGCCGCATAAAGCGAACCCGCGAGATCGGTCACGAACATGCGGTTGCCCTGGACATCCAGCGCAATGCCGATGCCTTCCATCAGATCCGAGACCACGATCTGCGCCACATTTTGCGCAGGCTTTGCGTCGATGGGCGCCCGGTTCACCGTGTTGCCGCGTGGGGGATTGCCGCGGTCGGTCCAGTAAAGGATGCGATGTTCGCGATCGAGCTCGAGATCGATCGGCTCGGGAAGGCCGTTGAAGAAGACCTCGACGTCGCTGCGATCAGCCGCCGTCTCGCCCTTCGGGATGTCGATCCCGGCGCGCAAGATGCGGCCGACTCCGGCGTTGTCCTCGCCTTTTTGCGTCCAGTAGATGTGTCCTTGTTTGGGATCGACGGTGATTCCAACGCACCATCTGGCCTGGTCGCGGCGATCTTTTTCACCCTGTCCCGTCTCGACCAGGGTTTCGATCTGCGAACCGTCGAGATTCGAGCGCATGACACGCATCCCCTCGCGATCGCACCAATAGAGCTTGCCGTTCGCTTTATCGAGATGGAGCTGCTTCGGCGTGAATGTGCCGCCGGGTGGAACGATGAACCCGCGATTCTTTCCGTCGATATCGGCGCGTTCGATGGAGCCGTCGTTCAGGTTGGGAGCGGCGCCCATATTGGTCCAGTAGACGTGACCCGCCGCCACGTCCACGACGATGCCGTCGGGGTGCGGACATTCGGCCGCGATGACTTTGGGGTGCGAGCCGTCCGGATCCATCGACAGCACGCGACCGCCGCTCAAGTCGAGAAGGAATAGTCGGCCAGAGGGGGTCGCGCCCGATGAAGCCTTTGTTCGCGTAGCCTGGAGTACGGTCATGGTCTGTCCTTTCGTGTTATCGTTGCGAGGTCCCCGCGCTAGGCCGCGTGTTCCCTTGCTTTCGGTACGGCGCCGCTGGCGCGCAGGCCATCGATGTCCTTTGCGTCGAATCCCAGCTCTTGCAGGATCGCTTCGTTGTGCTCGCCGAGATCTGGCGCGCGCCGCGCCGGCGCCTTGGCGACGCCGTGCACCTGAAACGGGCTGCTGACCGTCGAGGTCAGCTTGCCACCGGCGCCTTGGAGCGGAACGACCATGTCGTTCAATCGCAGCTGCGGATCGTCGATCACCTCTTGCGGTCCGCGCACGGCGCCGAACGTGACGTGCAGGCCGCTAAAAACCTCGTACCAATGCGCCATCGGCTGCGCGCCGAAGACTTCGTCGAGAATGGCCGCGAGCTGCGGCATGTTCGCCGCCAGCTTCGCCGGATCGGAGAACCGCGGATCCGTCAGAATATCCGGGCGGCCGATGGCTTTCGCCACAGCCGCCAGCTTGTCGGGCGCGACGATGAGAACGAACCAGGTGCCGTCGGCGGCGCGATAGACGTTGAGCGCCGCGTTCGCGGGATGCGTGCGATCGTGCAGCCCGGAAAACTTCGCACCGACCAGCGCGGCCTGAATCGCGACGCTCGCCGACCAGACACCCTCGGCGAGCAGCGAGGTCGTCACATACGACCCCTTGCCGGTGCGCTCGCGGCGATAGAGCGCGGTGACGATCGCTGAATAGAGGCCGACCGCGGTGGCATTGTCACCGCTGCCGCCCACGGGCCAAGTCGGTGGTGCGCCGGCGTCGCGCGTCATCGACAGCAAACCGCTGCGCGCCCAGTAGGACGTGATATCGAAGCCCGGCAGGTCGGCATCCGGCCCTTTTTCGCCGAAGCCGGTAAGATCCGCATAAATCAACTGCGGATTCCATTGCACCACGTCGTCGTATTCGAGCCTCAGTTTCTTGCGTGCTGGGTGCGGCGTATTGACGATGAACACGTCGGCCCATCTGACGAGCTTTTCGAGGACCGGCTGGGCACTCGGCGATTTCAGATCGAGCGTGATGCCGCGCTTGTTGCGATTAGCCAAATGCCAGGCATAGGCGTCTTTCGCCAGCGGCTGCGACGGGATCTGATGCCCGTGCCTCCAGAGGTCACCGTTCGGCGGCTCCACCTTGATGACATCGGCGCCGAAGTCGGACAGGATCACGGCGGCGCTGGGACCGGCGATGAAGCTCGCGAGGTCCACCACCTTCAATCCGGAAAAAATGTTGTCGCTTGCCATAGTTGTCTCTCCTTTATGGTTGTGAATGGCGCGCCGGCTTCACCGCCCGTGAAGGCAGCGCCGGCGCGCTCGCAGTGTCAAACGAAGGCGCCGAGGCCGGTGATGGCCTTGCCGACGATCAGGTTTTGCATCTGATACGTGCCCTCGTAGGTGTAGAGCGCTTCGGCATCGGCGAAGAACCGCGCAACGTTGTAGTCGGCGACGATACCGTTGCCGCCGAGCAGCTCTCGAGCCCAGGCGACCGTCTCGCGCATCCTGGCGGTGGTGAACGCCTTCGCGAGCGCTGCGTGCTGGTCAGTGAGTTTGCCTTCGGCTTCGAGCTGCGCCGCGCGAACCACCATGCATTGGGACGCGGTTACGTTGCCGAGCATCCTGGCGAGCAGGTCTTGAACAAGCTGGAACGAGCCGATCGGCTTTCCGAACTGCTGGCGCTCCTGTGCGTATTTGAGCGCGTGCTCGTAGGCGCCCATCTGGCATCCGGTCGCCTCCCAGGCCACGTCGTACCGGGTCAGGCGCAGCACTTTCGCGGTGTCGCGGAACGAGTTGTCGTTCTGAAGGCGGTTGGCCTCCGGCACCCGCACGTCCTTGAGCGTGATCTGACCGTTCTGGACCACCTTGAGCGCGATCTTGTTCTGGATCTTCTCGACGCTAAAGCCGGGCGTGGTCTTGTTCTCGACGATGAAGGCCTTGACCTGGTTGTCGGCCACATCGCGCGCCCAGATGATCGAGACATCGCACCACGGTGCGTTACCGATCCATCGCTTCTGGCCGTTCAGGACCCACGTGTCGCCTTCGCGCTTCGCCGTGGTCAGCAGACCGCCGGCCGCGCCCGAGCCGACCAGCGGCTCCGTCAGGCCGAAGCAGCCGATCGTTTCGTAGCGCGCCATCGGCGGCAGCCATTTCTGCTTTTGCTCTTCTGATCCGCCGAGCGCGATGGATTCCATCGCCAGTCCATTCTGGACGCCGAAAAAGGTCGCGATCGAGGAATCGACCCGTGCCATCTCCATCCCAACCAGCCCGACCAGCAGCTGGCTTCCGCCGACGCATCCATACCCCTCGATGCCGAGACCGCCGAGATTCAGCTCCTTGAACGCGGGAAGCAATTCGAAGGGAAAGGCGTCCTCGGCCCAGTACTTCGTGATGATCGGCGCCACCTTGGACTCCATGAACGCCCGCACCTTCTTGACCGTCGCCCGTTCCTCGGCGGTCAAGAGGTCGGCGAACTGATAGAAATCGCTGTTCGGCGGCGGAAGCTGTTTCGGTACCGAAGGCTTGAATGCTGTGGCGGTGGCCATTTGGATCTCCGTTCGTTGCGCGGCCGCGACTGTGACAGGCGGCTTGCTCCATGCTGTCGAAGATAGTGAAACGACGGGCTAAAGCCTTTACCTGGCGTGCTGTCGTTTTGTCATTTGTTGCTGGCGATAGAGGCTGCAGATGCAAACGCGCTGACAAAGGCCGCACGCATGTTTGGGATTGTCTGAAACGATGCAGTGAGCGTCAGTCTTGAAGACCGCGATTCAAGCGAAGAGCGGAAGACCATGCCTGATGCCGGTCAATGACGATTCCGACTCTCGCGATCCAAGCCGCAGGCGATATTGACCAGGTGCCTGACCCGTCGCCTGCCTGAATGCTCGCGTGAAACTGGCCTGGTCGGAAAAGCCGAGCGCCAGCGCAATATCCACCAACGGCCGATCACCTATCAGCAAGGCTTTCGCGCGCTCGAGACGCTTGGCGCTGACGTAGCGATGAGGGGGTTGCCCGACTGCTTGCTTGAAGGCTCGCGCAAAATGATGTCTGCTCAGACACGCAATCGATGCCATGCGATCAAGGGTAAGATCGCCTTCCAGGTTTGCTTCTATGTAATCCAATACGCGGGAGAGCCTGCGCCGATCGAGTCCTTGGCTTGTGCGACGAGGAAACGATTGAGTGGGTGATGCGCTGACATGCTTCTGAACCAGCCTCGCCGCCAGACTGGATGCGAGGGCTCCAACGAGCAGACTGCCGGCGGAGGTTTCAGTCTGTAGCTCCGATGCAATTGCCCATCCGATCTCGGCCAGAAGCGGATCTTCGAAAGCCCTTTCGTAGCTTAGCGCGCCGATTGCGGTCTGGTCGATATTGATATCGAAATTGCCCGGCGAGAAGTGGCTGAGTGGAAGATAGATATGCAAAATTCCCGTCATATCTTCGGCGATATCAACCGAACCTTCCTGCAAACCAGGAGGAGAGAGCCAAACTGTACCTCGCCTTGCGACTATCCGATTTTCGAAGCCTGGAGCCCGCCGCGTGACCAGCGATTCATTGCCACGGATATCGACGCAAATCCTGATATCGGATTGTGGGGTCCTCCATGGGATCACCCCTTTGCGAACAGTGGTGCACAGTTGGGCCGACAGGCCGGACCAACCTCGATCCGCCGAAGATGACAGCACCCCCTCGAAACCGTATTGCTCCAACCCATATCGGCTCACAGCGGCCGGCTGATCATGTTGGATTTCCAAGACATGCTCCTACAGAGTTGACCTCAACGTTGCTCGGCCCGAGATCCGAGAGATCGCTGTCGTCAGATGAGCGACATTTCTAATTTTGATTGCAAACCGAGTTTCCCTCACGCCGCAACTTTGCGCGGAACAACAAGCCTGGCCTTGGTAATCTGAACTACGTCGCCGCGCTGGCTTATCGTCCGGCTGAGGTGAACTATCGTGCCGCGATCGGGTCGGGAGCGCGATGGCGTAACTTCAACGACTTCGCTCTCGACATGGAGTACGTCTCCGGGACGGGTCGGTGCCGGCCAGCTCAACTCTCCCCCGGCGCCGACGAAGCCGCCGGCGAGTGGCGGACCACTCTCGACATT
>Ga0137403_10008241_pt1 | contig 11678 bp, 10 predicted proteins | sample CZOMad2_1_16fung_FD_122057 | JGI IMG/M metagenome (GOLD analysis project Ga0137403, IMG submission 122057) | Vadose zone soil fungal communities from Angelo Coast Range Reserve, California, USA - CZOMad2_1_16fungal (Hybrid Assembly) | ecosystem: Environmental > Terrestrial > Soil > Vadose zone...
TTGCAGGGAGATTTCGGAAAGACCGATGCAATCTGCGTCGAGGTGCTGGATAATCCGGCTACTGAGGAGGAGGGCATTTTGCTCAAGGTGATGGCGCGTGGTCCATTCGAACAAGGCCAGCAGGTCTGGATCCTTGATCGCGATGGATCGAAAATCGGCGCTACGGTTGAAAATGTTCTTACGCAAACCGTCGACAGAGAAGTAACGCTCTCGACGGTATTGCCTGCGTAATTCGCGCAGGCTCGACGCGCCCGATCAACATCTGTTCCCTTACATGCGGGCTTGCCTTCGGGACGCCTTTTTACTGTGATTGCAGTGTGAGCGCCGCCCCCGGAGACGTGACTTCAATGAGCGCGACTGGCCCGGCGTCTGTCGCCCCGCCGATGTTTACCACTACCCACTGGAGCGTGGTCTTGGAAGCGCAAGGCGAATCGCCGGCAGCACAACAAGCGCTGGAAAGACTTTGCCACACGTATTGGCGACCTATTTATGCCTTCATTAGGCGAGAGGGTACTAAACCAGAGGAGGCGAAAGATATCACCCAGGGGTTTTTCGCGCTGATTCTAGAGCGTAAAGATTTCCAATCCGTGCGACAGGAAAAAGGCCGCTTGCGTTCCTTTCTTTTGGCTTCGCTCAAGCATTTTATGGCGAACGAGCGCCGTGATGCTGCGGCGATCAAACGTGGCGGCGGCCGAGCGCTGATTCCGTTCGACGAGGTCGAGTCCTACGATTCCAGCGAGTTCGATCGCAGCGAGATGCTGAGCGCCGATCTGCTTTATGATCGCCGCTGGGCGTTCACCGTGCTCGACCGGGTGTTCGCGCGTTTGCGAGAGGAATCTCAGAAATCAGCTAACTCGCCGCTGCACGAGCGATTGAACACATTGCTGTCTGACGAACCGGATCGACCGTCGCAAGCGGAGATTGCGCGCGAGTTTGGCATGACCGAGAACGCGGTGAAACAAGCCTTCCATCGACTGCGACAGCGTTACCGACAGCTGTTGCGTGAGGAAGTCGCGCACACAGTGGCAACGCCCGCCGAGATTGAAGATGAACTGCGCCACCTCATCGCCGCGTTGCGCTCGTAAAGACACGAATTGCACGAAGGCTCGACACGAATTACACGAATTGTCACGAATTTCTCAAAAGGTCAAAAGGTGTAGTCAAGCGTTGAGTTAATTAGTGTGAATTGGTGAAATTCGTGTCTCCAGTAATTCGTGTCTGAACTGCTCTACAAACAAGAAGTTTTTCAACTCGTGGGTCTTTGCATGGAGATTCATGGCGAGTTGGGAAAGGGCCATGACGAAGTCATCTACAAGGACGCACTCATTGTCGAGCTGACTCGCGCCGGAATTCCGTTTTCACGCGAGAAAAATTACGAAATCACGTACAAGGGGAGTGATCCTGCCTCACTACTACTACGCGGACTTCGTTATCTGGGAGAAAATTCTGTTGGAGGCGAAAGCCCTCGAGAAACTCACCGACTCGCACGTCAAACAAGTGCTGAACTATCTGGCGGCTTCGAAACTGCGCGTCGGTCTGTTGGTCAATTTCGGCAGCGATACTCTGGAATGGAAAAGAGTCATTTTATAGACACGAACTGCACGAGTTGGCGGTGAAGACACAAATTGCACCAGAATTATTAGCGAAATACGTCCGGACACGAATTACACCAATTACCACCAATTTTATGAGAGCTGACTGAGCCGTTCGAACCTTGGTGTAAATTCGTGAAATTAGTGTCTTTCAGTTTGTATCGCGAAATCCGTGTCCGAGGCCTCGTGTAAATTCGTGAAATTAGTGTCTTTAGCCATATAACCTGTTTGGAATTTCCGTGCATTATTTAAGTGAAGGGAATGGCCGCGCGATGAGAATCACAACCGCCAGATTTTGTCGCAAATGCGGAGCAGCCATTCCACCCGATTCCCCACAGCACTCGTGCGGCGCCTGTCTGCTGGAGACGGGTCTCGGCCCCGACGAAGCTGTAGCCGGGGTCGATGACCCCGGCCATCCAATGCCGATGTTGATGGACTTCGGCGATTACCAATTGCTCGAGCAGATTGGCCGTGGCGGACAAGGCGTAGTATTTCGAGCACGCCAAAAGAGCCTCAATCGCATCGTCGCGCTGAAAGTCATCGGATTAGGCCATTGGGCCACCGAAGCACACCTCAAACGTTTCCGTCTCGAGGCGGAAGCGGCAGCCAGGTTAGAGCATCCTGGTATCGTTCCGATCCACGACGTCGGCGAGCGCGATGGCTCATGCTATTTCAGCATGAAATTTGTCGAAGGCGGTCAACTTGATGAGGTAGTCAGACGCACGCCGATATCGACCCGCCAAGCGGCGGAGCTGATTGCCAGAGTAGCTCGCACGGTTCACTACGCGCACGAGCACGGTATTCTGCATCGAGACATCAAACCTGGAAACATTCTGCTCGATCAAAAAGGCGAACCGCACCTGACCGATTTTGGCCTTGCTCGATTGGTGGAATCCGAGAGCACCGTCACGCGCACGATGGAGGTTTTGGGAACGCCCAGTTACATGGCGCCCGAGCAAGCCGTGGGAAATAACGCGGCTGTCAGCAGCGCCACGGATGTCTATGGACTGGGCGCGGTGCTTTATCAGTTGCTCACTGGTCAGCCACCTTTTGCCGGTGGAACAACCTACGAAACGATCAAGTTACTCTTGGACACCGAGCCGAAGAAACCGCGCCTTTTAAATCCGAAAATAGATCGCGACCTATCGACAGTCTGTCTCAAGTGTCTCGAGAAAGATCCAAAGCGTCGTTATTCTTCCGCTCTCGCCCTTGCTGAAGACCTTGAGCATTGGCTAAATCACGAACCGATCTTAGCCAGGCACACTGGAATCTTCGCCCGTGGGAAAAAATGGGTGCGGCGAAATCCAACGAGCGCGCTGCTTGTGGCGTCTCTGATCGCACTGGCAGCGGCTGCGGGCTGGATTGTTTGGAAAGGTGAATTTATTCGACATCCGGCAACAGGTGGAATCGCAGTGCTGCCGTTTGAAAATCTCAGCCCCGATCCAGATAACGCATATTTCGCAGAAGGCATCCAGGAGGAGATCCTAACACGACTGGCTAGCATCGCGGATTTGAAAGTGATTTCGCGTACTTCCACGCAGCAATATAAGAGCAAACCCCGCAATCTCTCCCAGATCGCGAAGCAGCTTGGTGTAGCGAACATTCTTGAGGGTAGCGTGCAAAAAGCGACCGATCAGGTACGGGTGAATGTTCAGTTGGTTAACGCGCAAACCGATTCCCATCTCTGGGCAGACACCTACGACCGGAAGTTGACCGACATCTTGGGTGTGGAGAGCGAGATCGCCAAACGAATCGCGGAGTCGTTGCAGGCGAAGCTAACCGGTCGCGAGGAGCAAGCGTTAGCAGTTAGACCGACAAAAAACCCGGAGGCTTACGACGCCTATCTGCGCGGCCTGGCTTTTGAAGGACGGGGTACCACCTCCATGGGCCCCGTTTTGAATCTCATATCGAAAGCCGCGGGTTTTTATGAACGGGCGGTGGAGCTTGACCCGAAGTTTGCGATCGCTTGGGCGCGGCTTTCTCGCGCGGACGCCCTTATATACTTTAACCCCTACCGCGACGCCACTCTTGCCGCTCGAGGCGAGGCAGCGAAACGCGCCTTGGAGAATGCGCAGAAACTGGAGCCGAACTCGCCTGAGACGCTGCTCGCTCTGGGTTATTACCAATATTGGGTGCTGCGTGATTACGCGGCTGCCAAAACGGCGTTCGAGCGTGTCAGCAAAATGTTACCAGGCAGCAGCGAGGTGCTAATGGCTCTCGGTCGAATTGCCGGACGCGAAGGAAACTGGGATCAACGCATTGCCTACGATGAGCAAGCCCTCGCCTTGGACCCACGTAATGTGGAGTTACTCATCGACGCGGGAGGAGATTACGGCATGGTTCGACAATTTCCAGCCGGGCTAAAGCTTTTTGATCGAGCGTTGGATATCACGCCAAACAATCCGGATCTGATGGCGTTAAAGGCGATCTTTTATCAGGTCCAGGGTAATCTGCAAGAAGCCGCTAGGTCCCTTCCAGAAATAAACTGGGAGGCTGCTCCTGAGTATATCTTGGAAACCAAGATCACTCAGTTGAGACTTGAACGAAATTACGGTGAGGCCGTTCGATTGCTGCAACCCCGACAAGCTCAATTCCATTTCTCTTCTGATTACGACAGGGGCCGTGATCAGATGGTGCTTGCTTTCGCCCAGCGCCTTGCTGGGGATACGGCTGACGCTAAAGTTACGGCTGAGAAGGCGCGCAATACACTGGAGCAGCTTTACAGAGATCAACCGGGCAACGCCTTCGTTGCAGCATTGCTGTCTCAAGCTTATGCCTCGATGGGCGAGAAGGACTCGGCCCTAAAGCTCGCGGAGCATGCAATCATGCTTTTGCCCCGTGCGATAGATGCTGTCGACGGACCTGTCATGGAAGAGAACCTGGCGCTAATTCAGACAATCTGCGGCGAGAATAGCGGTGCGATCTCCACTCTCACCCAGCTGTTACAAACGCCCTATAACAGCTCCATTACGCGGGCCCTTCTTAGGCTCGATCCGATGTGGGACCCGTTGCGCGCCGATCCCGCTTTCCAAAAGCTTTGCGAAGAAAAGCAACCGTGAAGACACGAATTACACGAATCCTCGCGAATTTGCTAAAAGGGGAAAGAGATTTTCCTTTGCTCACGAAACACACGAATTGACGCGAATGAAGAAAAGTGATTCGTGCGAAGTCTCCCGCGACATCGAGCATTAAATTCTTCGCCTTTCGATTAGCGGTCATTCGCGTTATTCGCGGGCCTCTTCATTGGTTCCAAAAATCCCGTTCTCTATCCGCGTTATCCGTGTGATCCGCGGTTGTCTAAACCTTTTCGCGTAACCTCGTACCGCTTTCCGTTCTGTACTTCGGTGAACGGCCAGAAATGACTTCCCACGGTGGGAAGCCAAGGAAGGCCAAAGCAAGAAAAAGGAAATTAAGTTATGAAAATGACATTAAAAAACAGAACGGCGCTGGCCGCATTGCTCTTTGCTCTAGTTTTGCCACTAGTCCCAAAGGTCTATGCGAGCGGCCACTTCGCTACGAACTATACCAATGCAAGCCTCACTGGCGTTTATGGGTACAGCAGTTACGGCGAGCACTTAGGACCTAGCAACCCGAATAACAATACGACAAACATTCCGGCTGATGCCGCCGGCGTTATGTGGTTTAACGGCCTTGGCACGTTTGAGTTTCATGATACCGCCGATCTGGGCGGCTTCGTCATTCAACGTGGCACCGCCGATAACCCCATCGTGGGAACCTACACAGTGAACCCGGATGGCACGGGCACGATGCAGTGGTTGAGCAACGGCGAAAATCACACGCGGGCGTTCGCCATCGTTGACGGTGGCAGGGAATTGCAATTCGGCGCAGCCGATCGTCTAGATGTCTCCCGCGGCGTCGCAAGGAAACAATAAGGAAGCGGCTCAGGGGCATATCATGCACGCTTGACACCTCCCGACATGGGAGGGTCAAGCGTGCGGTAAGAAGTTAGCTCCAATGGCGCTTACCTCACCGCGAAGCTGGAAGCTCACTCACGGCACCCTCCGTGCCATCCGAGAATTCGATGCAACAGCGTAAGCCTCGAAATTACGGCGGCGCCCAACTTTCCGCGTAACCTCGCGCCGGTTTCCGTTCTGTACTTCGGTGAACGGCCAGAAATGACTCCTCACGACGAGAAGCCAAAGAAGGCCAAAACAATGAAAGGAAATGACACTTATGAAAATAAAATTAGTTAAGAACATAATGGTACCCTTAGTGGTCGCCTGTGGGTTGGTCGGCATGGCTACCGCAGGAACGCCGCCGCTGGTAGGCACGGAAGGCGGAAGACTTGAAGGGACTTGGGACATGCAGATAACTCTAACCGATTGCGTAGGTCACACGATAAGGAGCTTCCCGTCACTAATAGAATTCGCGGCCGGAGGCACGGTGGTGGAGTCAAACGCAGGGACACCGCAGGCTCTGAAGACGCCTGGAGAAGGTGTTTGGAGCCATGCCACTGACCATAACTATGCGTTTCGCTTCAAATTCTTCACCTTCAACACGTCCAACGTCTTTACGGGCTGGACGATCATTGCCGGCGAAACAACCGTGGACAAGACAGGAAACGCCAATTCGGGGACCGCAACCGTCAAGGTCTATGACCCAAACGGCGTCTTACTTGTAACTCTATGTGCTGAGACTGCTGGCACGAGATTCGAGCTCTGACCAATTCCGGCGGAACGAGATTCGACCTCCGACCGATTACTGGGTTTGGCGCGTCACATCCGCGCCAAACCCGTTTACTCACGACGCAGACGCCGCAGCACGGCGGCCGGAGTCATCGACTCCGCTACAGCTCGCTGCTCTTCAGAAGAACCGCACCGACGCGCTTCATTTCGTCCAGCGCGCGATCGATATCGCCCGGCTCAAGCTCAATTCCGCGGCAACCATCCAGAATGACGTGCGTGTTCAATCCGAGCTGCCGAGCATCCAGCACGCTGTATTTGACGCAGTAGTCCAGCGCCAGGCCCATAAGGTAGATGTCCTTGATCGATCGCTTCTTCAAATAATCAGCAAGACCGGTTTCCCGGCGATGGGCGTTGTCAAAGAAGGTGCTGTAACTATCAATGTTTCGCTCGACGCCCTTGTGAAAAACGTGAGCGATTCGGCTCGTGTCGAATGCGGCGGCAAAATCTGCGTTAGGGCCATAAAATTCTGCCTCAGCGGCTTCCTCATCCGACTCGGAATCTAAACGCCACTGTGCGAGTTCGCGCGTGCTGGCGATGACGCCCTCGTCATCGCGAACTTTGCAACGCTCGCTGCTTCGCAAGAAAAAAGTTCGTTGCGGCGAGGGCGCCGCAACCGGCACGCGAGGCGCATGCGCTCCCCAGAGACGACCGCCGCGGTGTTACGCAACGTTTCCCAGATGAATGGCAGCGAGAGCGAAAATAACTCAGCCCGAGCGCAGTTTTTCATTTCTGCGAATCAACCAGCGCGAAGCCAAACCGCGAAAGCGCGGCCTAACGGAAATCCGCGGACCGTACTACTCCGTGGTGGGCCGGCAATATCTCGAAGATTTGTTCGAAATGATGGGCGCGTATGTCGATTCGCTGAAGTTCGCCGGCGGCTCGTTCGCGCTGATGCCAGAGAAAGCTGTGCGGGAAATCATTGATCTCTGTCACAAACATGACGTGCTTGTTTCCACGGGCGGTTTCATTGAGCGGCTGCTTGTCCAAGGCGGCGATGCGGTTCGCAGATATGTCGCCGAATGCAAGAAGCTGGGTTTCGACATCATCGAAATCTCGGCCGGTTTCGTTTCCATTCCGACGGATGATTGGCTGCGGCTGATTGATTTGGTGCGCAAATCCGGATTAAAAGCGAAACCGGAGGTTGGAATTCAATTCGGCGCCGGCGGCGCAACAGCGGCGGCGGAGTTGCGAGCCGAAGGCACACGCGATCCGAACTGGGCGGTTGCTCAGGCAAAACGATTTCTCGAAGCTGGCGCAGACATCATCATGATCGAGAGCGAAGGGATCACCGAAAATGTCGATCCCTGGCGCACAGATGTTCCGGCAAAATTCATTGACGAGCTCGGTATGGAGAAGCTGATGTTCGAGGCCGCCGATCCCGATGTATTCGCGTGGTACGTCAAAAATTATGGCGCAGACGTGAATCTGTTCGTCGATCACAGCCAAATCGTGCAACTGGAATGTTTGCGTGCCGGAATTTGGGGGACGAAAAGCTTGTGGGGCAGGGTGCTGACATACAAAGAAGAATGACGAAGCACCCGCCTTCGCTTCGCTACGGGCGCGGCTGGCAAATGACGAATGCCGAAGGATCCCGCGAAGCTACCTTTAAGCTTACAATCCGAGATTCCTCGACTTCGCTCGGAATGACAATTAACGGCTGGCGCCGTCCGCGCCGATATGATTGACAAACCAATCGCTTGCGAGTTTGGCGACTTTCTCCAGCGCGCCCGGTTCTTCGAAGAGGTGCGTCGCGCCGGGAACAATCTCCAGCTTTACTTCGCAGCGCATCTGATCGCGCGCCATTTCGTTTAGCTCGATTACAATGTCGTCATTGCCACCGACGATGAGTAATGTCGGCGCCTGCACTTTTGGCAATGCGTCGCCGGCCAGATCGGGGCGTCCACCACGTGAAACCACAGCGCCGACATCTTCTGAAATCTCGGCCGCTGCAACCAGAGCCGCAGCTGCGCCCGTGCTCGAGCCGAAATAGCCGACCCGCAGATCGCGCGTTTGTTCTTGCTGCGTCGCCCACTTCGTGGCGTGCACAAGGCGCTCTGCCAGCAAACCTATGTTGAAGCGGTGCTCACGAGTGTACGTGTCGATCGCTTCTTCTTCCGGCGTGAGTAAATCAAACAGGAGCGTGGCCAGTCCGCCATCGTTTAGCGTGCGCGCGACAAATTGATTGCGTGGACTGTGCCTGCTGCTGCCGCTGCCATGGGCGAAGAGGACAAGCGCAACGGCATTCTCTGGAATGGTTAAGTTTCCAGAGAGAACTGCGCGCCCGGCCTGAATTTGTACTTCATTCATCTATTCGTCCTACTGTTACTCTTTCTAATCACGCGATGAAAGCGATGCGAGGACACATCGCACTCCGAAAGCACTTCGTGCGAGATCATGGCAGACGCGATTTCCGTTTCGCGCCAGCTTTGGGAGTGCGCACGCGTCCTCGCGTCGCTTTTCTTCTAGTAAGAGCATGAGCAAATTACGGCCTTACTAGACTTTGAATGGATACGTCTCGGGCAATTCGCCTTCTTCCCACATGCTGGTTCGCTCCAGCGGTTCAACTGCCTGCGTTTCGTCGATGTGAATGATGGCATCGAACTGTTCTGGCAGCCGCGCATGAAAATAATGGCTCAACCGTTCGCTTTCCGGCCGATAAATCACGCCGATAGCGCGCTCGATCCGGCGCTGTTGCAGGACACCTATCTGGCCGGCGCCACGCAAATCGATCCAAAACCAAGGCAAACCGGTCTCATGAAACAACTCTTCATAACTGCCCCGTAGCGCTGGCCGCACGTTTTTGCGCTCCGCGGGCGCGCCCCAATCTGATGCTGCGGTCACAGTGCCATGATGAGTGGTGAATCCGATCAACACAGCATCTTTGCCAAATCGCTCGCGCACGAGTTGGCCCACGTTCACTTCTCCATAATGACTCATCTCCGTCGCGCGGGCGTCGCCAAGGTGGGAATTGTGCGCCCAGACAATCGCTTTGGATTGCCGGCTACCATTGAGATGCCCAATCAGATTTTCGAGCGTCTCCACCATGTGCCGGTCGCGCAGGTTCCACGATGACGCGCGCCCGCGGAACATCGCCCGGTAATATTGTTCCGCATCCTTCACCAGGCGCGCGTTTTGTTCTGCGAAAAAGAATTCCTCCGCGGCCGCTTCGCCATCGCGGCTCAAAAATTCGGTCGCCTTTTGCTGCAACTCGACCAGCTGTTCGACGACCGCGTTCTCACAAGATTCCGTTGCGCCGACAGTAGTGGCATAACCGTACTCCTGCGGGTTGCGACTAAAATGATCGAAACAGGAGTAGCGCAAGCGTGCGCGTCTCGCAGCCTCTGGATCGACTTTGTCGAGGTATCTAAGCACCGCTCCGATGGATGTATGCAGGCTATATAGATCCATTCCGTAGAATCCAATCGGCGCTCGCTTCGGATCGATATTTTTATTAAAACCACGCAACCACTCGACGAACTCCACTACGACCGTGTTGCGCCACATCCACGTAGGAAATCGGCGAAAACCCGAGAGCGCTTGATCCAGGTTCGCATCCGTCGTGGCGCCGTGCACGTAACGATGAACCCGCGCTGAATCCGGCCAATCCGCCTCAATGGCCAGGATGGAGAAGCCTTTCTCAGTGATGAGCCGTTTCGTAATGGTAGCACGCTCAGAATAAAATTCGTGTGTGCCGTGCGTCGCTTCGCCGATCAGGACAAATCGCGCATTACCGATCAGCGTTAGCAGCGCATCGTAATCGTCGGAGCCGCCGGAGAGTGGCTGCGCTATTTCGCGAACAAGTTCAGCGTCCGTCATTGCTGATCCGTTTGGTTTCGCTCGGGCATATCTTGCGCGGCCTGGCTCAGTAACTCGCGTACGTCTTCGTCGCTGGTCTGCGAAAAATCTTCGTAATACTGGCCGACGGCCTGAAAAAATAGGGGCGTGCTCAGGCAGATTGTCTCATCCGCTTCTTGTTCGATCTCACGGCAAGTGTCTGGCGGACCGACTGGCACCGCTACGACAATTTTTGCGGCGGCGCGCTGTCGCAGCGCTTTAACGGCGGCGCGCATGGTTGCTCCAGTGGCCAATCCGTCATCCACGAGAATCACGATTCGATCGCGCAGCTCGGGCGAGGGACGTCCTTCGCGATAGATTTGTTCGCGTCGTTCAAGTTCGGCCGTCTCTCTAACAGTTAAAGCTTCAATCATCTCGTCTGCATGTGGTATCGCGCGTGTGACATCTTCGTTCAAAACGCGCACACCTCCGGAAGCTATCGCGCCGGCAGCCAGTTCTTCAAAGCCGGGAACGCCCAGTTTGCGCACGATAAAAACGTCGAGCGGCGCGTCGAGCCGTTGCGCGACTTCGAACGCCACCGGCACACCGCCCCGTGGCAGCCCTAGCACAATCACGTCATCGCGACCCGCATACTTGACGAGTTTCTCCGCAAGCAGCCGGCCGGCTTCGGTTCGGTTGGGAAAAGCGTGCTCCATTTTCCCTCCTGAAATACGGAAAATCCTCTCTCTTAGGTTTCGCGCCACAACGCCGTGGCGCGTGTTTTCAAGTTAAGCGGGTGCGTCTAAAGCCTGCAACACCATTTCGCTGCAGAGCCGAACGAGCGGTTGTTTTGCCGAATCTGAGCGGCGAGATAAAAAGCGACGCGATCACACCCATGGCAGCGATGAGCTGTGCTAATGCGTTAACGGCTTCCAATCTTACAGCTACGCTTTATCAAACAACGTCAGCATTCGACGAGGCCGAAAATGGTGGTTGGACGATCGGAATTCGACGTCCAACTATATGGGCACGCCCCTGGGAGCGTCTCGCCAGTGTCAAAGCAGCGCCGAGTGGGACCGGCCGCAGGCCGGTGGCTACAGCATTCTGAAGCGCTCTAGGTTCCGCCAGCAGGATTGCGGTTTGGCCAGGGTGGGGGCGATGGCAGCTCGTAGCGTTTTGTCTTCAGCTCGTCCTGGATTTCCTGGAGCGCCCGGTCTAGTTGCTGGTCTTCGCCTTTGAATTCTTTCCCGGGATCATTATCGACGACGATGTCAGGATCGACTCCGTAGCCTTCGACGATCCATTCTTTCCCGTCTTTTGAGTAGATCGCGAATTCCGGTTTGAAGAACTGACCGCCATCGACGAGTGGCAGCGACTCGCGAATGCCAATGACGCCGCCCCAGGTGCGTTTGCCGATAAGCTTGCCGAGCCCGAGCGTTTTGAAGCGATACGGAAAAATGTCGCCATCGGACGCGGAGAATTCGTTGACCAAGGTTACCATCGGGCCGACGAAGGTTTGCGGCGGGTCCGTTTGCGGCATGCCGTTGCGCGCGATCCCGATCATTACGAGCGCGCGCCGCAGTCGTTCGATCACCAGCGGCGAGAC
>Ga0137403_10008242_pt1 | contig 11678 bp, 7 predicted proteins | sample CZOMad2_1_16fung_FD_122057 | JGI IMG/M metagenome (GOLD analysis project Ga0137403, IMG submission 122057) | Vadose zone soil fungal communities from Angelo Coast Range Reserve, California, USA - CZOMad2_1_16fungal (Hybrid Assembly) | ecosystem: Environmental > Terrestrial > Soil > Vadose zone...
CTGCGAGCCAAACCCGATCACGCCGCAAATCTTGCCGCGCAGAACGTCGAGTCTGATCTGTTTGTCGCGATAAATTCGCACCGGCATCGCCGGACAAGAGTGGCTGATGCGGCCGCCCGCGCCAAATTCAATTTAATTGGCTGCTATCCGTGGCGACGTTGCGATCGCCTTCAGTCGCGTGGCGTCGTCGCGCGCGCTCTGTGCCTCCGAGGTGCGTCCCATTTTGTCTAGGATCTCGGCCAGCATGAGGTATTGCCGAGGCTGATTTGGTTCGCGTGCGATGGCGCGGCGTTGGGTAGCGCACGCTTGCTCGAGCTGATTTTGGCGAACCGAAATTGCGGCGAGTAAATTCAACGCCTGGACGTCGTGTACATCGAGTAAAGCAGCGTAGCGGAGGGCACGGGTGGATTGAGCAACGTCATTGTTCTCCGCATATAGCCGGCCTTCTGCCAGCCAGGCGGCGTGATGCCACCAGTTTTGACGCGTGTAATTTTCAATTAGACGCAAGGCCGGGAGCGGACCTTGTGTTTGGCGCAGCAATTCCGATTCAAGACTGATCAGTTCCCATACCTCGGGATAATCGGCGCGTGCGCGCTCGAGCAGCGCGATAGCTCCAGCGTCGTCTTTCGCCCGCGAGCGCACGTGCGCGAGATTTAAGACAGCGATCCAGGTGCGAGGATACTGAACTCTCGATTCCTTGGCGTGTTGGGCATCTCGCGCAAATAGGGCTTCGCCCTCGGCAACTTTTCCCTCATGCACCAGAACATTAGCGAGATTATTGCGCGCGATCAGATAGTCTGAGTTGGTTTCGAGAATGTGGCGGAACATTTTTTCTGCTATCGCATATTCGCCACGGTTGGCGTAAATCTGCCCCAGGTTTACGCCGACGCGGCAGCTTGTGCCACCGGCTGCCAGCGTGCGCTTGTAGAATTTCTCTTCGTTACTCCAGTCACTGCTGCGAATCGTGCTGCGGACGCTTAAGGCGAGGATTGCGATCGCTGCAAAGGTAGTTAGACCCGCCCCGAACCTCCGTGGCAAATCCAACGCGCAACCGCCAAGGAAAAGCAAGAAGCCGACGCTTGGCAGGTAAAGCCAATGCTCCGCCACGGTCGCGTTAAGTTGCACGATGTTCGAGATCGGAAGATAACCGGCAAAAAACCAGACTGCACCCATGATACGCGCTCGCTGACCTATTCCACGTCTCGCGCAGCCATAGATGAACGCCGCGAGCACAACCAGACCAAGAATCGAGAGATATTCAGACGCGACTGTTTTGCGCCAGCTCTCGCGGCTTAGGTAATTGCCCGGATCGAAAATGCTGCGCTCCATGTGCAGGTTCCCCGGAAAAACCATCAGCCGCCCGTAGTCACCTAGCGCACGCAGCATAAGGGTGCCTCGAACCGGGGCCGCCCAGTTCTCGGTGAACCCCTTTTCCGCTCGCGCAACTGGAAGCTGGCGTAATTCAGCATATGCGCCAAGCACTAGCGCGCAGCAAACGATCGTCGTGATCTTCACTTTTTTGTCAATGCCCCTGGTAAAGGCCAGGGTGTGGACCAGAAAAATGAGCATCCAAATGCAAGCGATTTCACGGGAGCAAAGCGCCAGCACTCCGGCCAGCGCCGCCAGAAAATAAAGAATGCCTTTTAGCCAGGGCGCTTTGGCGATCCGGGCGCGCAATACCAGCAGCCATGCGCCCGCTGAGAAGACAAAGGCGAGGCTATCGGCCCGTCCGGAAATGTAATCGATTGCGGCGGAATGCGCCGGGTGGACCATCCAGATGCCGGAAATAATGAAAGCGGCAAGGGCACCCGCGCGCGCCATGCCCGGGTCGTCACTATTCCAAAGGCCAGCCCCCTTTCCAAACAGGTGCGTGAGTAACCGATAAAGCAGCAGGCCAGCGCCCACGTGCAGGAGAATATTGCTGAGATGAAAACCGGCGGGGTCCGAGTTCCAAAAAAAGTAATCAAACATGTAGGACAGATTTTGGGTCGGCCGGTAGTGACCCGAGAGCGAATCGAGAAAGAGATAGTGCCGGAACGCTTCGAGAGCGAGGAGCGGGCTTTTTATGAATGGATTATCTCGGGTGAGGATAATGTCGTCCCAGATGAGACCTCCCTGGATGGCGGGCAATCGGATGATGAAGCCGATCGAGCCGAGAAGAAAATAACGCGGCCATTGCTTGCCGCAAAAAGCGATAAGGCAGGCGCGAAAACTGGGGTCAGACGGCGCCTTAGTCGAAGTCTGATCCATGAGCAGGGTTGCGAGAGAGAAGCTGCATCGTTAAGCAAACGAGCGTCCTCCCGGTTTGCACGAGAGGACGCCCGAACTTTTCAGAACTCCTATCGGCTAACTAGGGACCGTAAGGCGACCAGAAGCCCGTGCCGGCGACGTCCGAGAGAATGGCGTAGTCAGACGCTGACACCTGAGGAATGGTATCAACCGTCTGAGGACCGTACTGGGTGCCGAAGAGGTTCGCACCTGTATTATACAGGACGCTGTTCTTCTTGACGTAATTGGTCCAATCGACAGTGGTAACCACGAAGCCGGTGGTCCGATTGCTTTCAATTGCGTATTGATCGACGGCGGCGTCGATCATGCGCAGATCGTTAAGGATCTTGGAAGCCTGAGAGCGTTTGCGCGCGCGCAGGAATCCAGGAACGGCTATCGCGGCCAGCAATGCGATGATTGCGACCACGATCATGATTTCCACCAGCGTGAAGCCGGCATGTTTTCGATTTAATTTGCTTAACATTATCTTTATTGCGTTGGTTTACTGTTTATTTGTGTTTGCGTTGCGATAGGCGCGGCTTCTTCCGGCTGCGAATCTCACAACTCATTCCCTGCCACTCCCCTTTTTATGGGAATGGCAGGCGAATGAATCGTCAGATTCGATTACGGACCGTAAGGCGACCAGAAACCGGTGCTGGCGACGTCCGACAACACGTTGTAGTCGTTGGTTGGCACTCTTGGGATCGTGTCAACTGTCTGAGCGCCGTAGCCAGTGCCCAGGAGACTATTGCCGGTGTTGTAGAGGGCTGTACCTTTCTTCAGGTAGTTCGTCCAATCGGTGACGGCCACCGTGTTACCGGTGCTGCGGTTAGTTTCGATAGCGTATTGGTCGACGGCGGCGTCGATCATACGCAGATCATTGAGGATTCGGCTGGCTTGGGAACGTTTACGGGCACGGAGGAAGCCGGGCACCGCGATCGCGGCCAAGAGCGCGATGATCGCAACAACGATCATGATTTCCACGAGGGTGAAGCCCCCGCGGCGTTTATTAAGTTTGTTCAACATTGCTAACTTTCTGTTCTCTAGTGTTTGTTTGATTGCGCTCCGAGGCACCCGCCTCGGAATGACCGTCTTAAGCAGCAGTCGCAATGCCAACCCAGTTCCCGCCTTTAGAATTTCTAGAAATTGCGCTTGCTCACCGGAACCTGAATGACTACCAGGCTTGATTCTCGCTTTGGACAATGAGTTAGCGATACTGCGAACAGAATCCCGACCCTGTGACTTTGCGTAAGCTATTCTCGCCGTTCCGCCTCCACTTGGGGCACTACATTTTTGCCGCCGTCCTCATTGTTCGTCTCATGGTTCTGGCGCGACTAACCGCTTCGCCCTTGCTCTTACCAACCCGCGGGGACATGCATTTTTACGACGATTGGGCTCAGCGAATCCTCACCGGCCAGCTCACTGACCACCTGGCTTTTTACGGCCTACCCGGCTACGCCTATCTGCTCGCAGGCCTCTATAAACTTTCCGGCTACGGCCCGTTCGTTCCTGCACTGTTGCAGTCGGTCCTGGATGCCGGAACCGCAGTCCTTATCTATAAGATCTCGGTCGCCGCTCTCCCAAATACCGACAGGCGCCGCGCTCAGATTGCAGGCCTGATCGCGGCAGCGGGTTGGGCCTTTTTCGTGCCGGCACAGACTTACTCTGCGGTCCTTATGCCCACCGCCTGGTTTATTTTTGCCTTCTGGTTCATCCTTTGGCGCGTCATTGGCAGCAAGAACGCACCTAAAGGTTTGGAGGCATTACTCCTTGGGCTGCTAGTTGGTCTCACCGCGACGGCAATCGCAACCATTCTTTTCCTTATCCCGTTGTTAGTCAGCGCGATCGTGCGCAAGCCGGCAATTTTCACTCATTCTCAATTCCGAACTCGCATCGGCGCCATCGCCCTCCTTTTCCTTGGTGCTGCCGCCGGCACTTCGCCGTGTTGGATACACAATTGCCTTATTGCCCACGACCGCGTGTTTCTGTCCGCCCACAGCGGTATTAATTTCTGGGTTGGAAATAATCCCAGCGCGAATGGTTATCCGCGTTTTCCACCCGGTCTCCGCGCCGGGCAGGCCGCGATGTTGCAGGATTCAATAGACGCGGCAGAATCCGCCGCCGGGCGTTCGCTCAAACGCGGCGAGGTTTCGCACTATTGGTCCGCCAAAGCGCGTGACTACATCGAGCGCGATCCGGCGGCCTGGCTACGATTACTTGCGCTCAAATTGCGCACGTTTTGGAGCGCATTCCAGTACGACGATCTCAGCATCATTACCATCCTGCGGGAGCAGAGAGTGACGTTCCCGGGGATTTATTTTGGCCTGGTCGCCGCCTTCGCGTTACCGGCAATGATCCTTGGGTGGAAAACCGCGCCGGCGGGGCGCTGGGTCACCTCTGCCATCGGTTTGCAGATGCTGGCATTGTTGCCGGTTTTCACCACCGAGCGCTATCGATTGCCTGTTGTTCCCGGCCTTCTTGTCTTTGCAGCCTTCGGTTTGGTCACGCTTTTCACTCACGTGGCTGCTGGCAAGTTCCGGCAGGCGCTCTCTTACATCGTGCTTCTGGCGGTTTCCAGCGCCTTTATTTCATGGCCGCAACGCGACCCCTCGCTCTGGGCGCTCGACGCCTACAACAGCGGCTGGCAAGCGCTCGAATCAAACAATTTGGCGCTCGCAGAAAAGAAACTCGCTGTTGCCTATGCTTATGTGCCGGATAATTCCGAGACACTCTTCGCGCTTGGCAACCTGCGTCTGGCGCAGCAAAAGGCTGACAACGCCGTAGCATTTTATCGGGCCGTCCTAGCGATCGATCCCAAACATAAAGGGGCCCTTAACAATCTTGGCGTTATCGCCTTCGATGCTCGCGACTATGCCAACGCTGAAACCTGGTTTCGGCGCGCTGCCCAAATCGATCCCGCCAACGCGAAGACCCACTTTCTCTTAGCCAAAACATTCCTTGGGGAAGGCAATCGCAACGCCGCGCAGACTGAGATCGACGCGGCCCTTCGCCTTAAACCTGACCAGCTAGAATTCAGGGCCTTGTCCGAAGAAATTAAAAGCGGACCTCCCTAGGCGACCACGGCCCGGTATCGAATCTGCTGAACCTCACGAGTCGTGGAACTCCGGCGCCTCAACCGCACAATTTGTTGGCTTTTAGTCGCCGATTCATCGGCGCGCCTTTTCCGTTTCGGCTTCGCGCCTCACAGATCATGAATAGCCAGTGCAACGTGTTGGCTCGAGCTAGTCCTGCTTCATTAAAAGTGCCAATTCCTCCAAAGCCGGTAGAGTCAGTGGGGGATCAAGGTGAAGCTTCGGCAAAAAAAACGAACCTACTCACTAAGGCTGAATGGCTTGTCGGCTTTTTGTTGACGGCGACGATCGTCTCTTTGCTTGTAGCCCGAGCTTTTCATGCGGGCGCTCTCTGGCGGGATGAATGTGCTGTGGTGCAACTGGCGCAAATGCCAACCGTGGGAGATATCGCGCACAACTTTCAACACGAAGCCTTTCCGCCGCTGTTTCCGCTGATCGTTCGCGGTTATATCACGGTCTTCGGCTCGACTGACGCCGCTCTGCGCTTGTTCGGATTTTGCGTCGGCTGTTTAGTGGTGGGCGCGTTTTGGATCAGCGCACGCCTGTTCGGAAATAACCTTCCCTTGGTCGGGCTCGCCTTGCTGAGTTTGAATACCACCTACTTTGTCTGGGGCACAACTATTCGCGGTTATGGCCTCGGCAGCGCGATGATCGTTCTGGTTTTCGGTTATGTCAGCAGCTTACTTCTGAGAACAAGGCGGCGACATATCATCGCCGCCGCACTGGTTTCCATATTCGCGGTTCAGATTCTCCTCTACAACAGTGTTCTGTTAGTCGCGATTGGGGTAGCCGTATTGTGCATCCTTCTGGTTGAGCGCCGCTCCCGACAAGCGTTTGTCGTGGCGGTAATCTGCACCCTCGCACTGGTTTTTCTTCTGCCGTACATTCCGGCTTACTTGCGTGCACGAGATTGGAATATCCTCGTGCGCGGCTGGCCAACTTCCTACTCGTTATGGAAGCATTTCGAAGTTGCACTGGGAAATCCCGGCTACAGCATTCCAGCGCTCTGGTACGCGCTCGCGGTCGGCCTAGTTGGTCTATTTATTTTTCGGCTCTACAAAAATCGCGAAGCCAAACCACCGTCACAACTGATTTGGTTTGGCTTGCTCACAAGTATATTCGCTATCATCGGCTGCTACGGGTTCCTTCGCGTTCTGAGCTACACAACGAGCGCTTGGTACTATCTCGCCTTTAGTTGCGTTATCGCGGCCGCGTTGGATTTAATCGCGTCGGTTCTTTGCACCGCCAATTGGCTGCGCGTCGCTCGCCTGACTGTGGCCACAGGTGCGCTGGTTCTCGCACCTTTCGCAGATTGGTCGGCGATCAACGAACGCCAGACAAATGTCGATCTGGCCGCCGAAACGGTGACAGCTCGCGCGGCGCCAAGTGACTTAATCGTCGTCGTTCCCTGGCAGTTCGGAATCCCATTCCAACACTACTACCGAGGTGCGGCGCCCTGGGTGACGATTCCGAATATCAGCGATCATCGAATTCACCGTTACGATCTGTTCAAAGCGAAAATGCTCTCGGATCATCCGATCGATGATCTTACCGATAATATTCGCGACACGCTCGTCCGCGGAAGCCGGGTTTGGTTCGTTGGCGGACTCAATCTTCCGCGCCCGGAGGAAGGGCCCATGATCCTACCGACAGCTCCCGCTTCGCGGTTCAAATGGGACAATCGCGCCTATACTGCTGCCTGGTGGCAACAACTCAGCGTCTTCGCCGTCATGCACGCGAACAAAGTGGACCTGGTGTCCCTGCCGCAGTCGAATCCGGTCGGCATCAACGAGCTCGAACAGACATCGCTATCAGTAGCCGAAGGTTGGCACTGAGTGGACCGAGTCAGTTTTGTGCGACCGGTTGTGTCCGGTCCAGTTCGCCGCCTTTGCGCGCCATTACCACGAAGCTATTCGTTCGCCAAAACGGCCGATAATTCTGCTCCAACCATTTGGCCACCGGATGCTGCGGTGTCAGCGACATTGTCAGGTTTGCGGCGATGATCAGTTCCGGTTCGTTCCCGCTCAGATCGTGCAACAGTTTCGATGATAGCTTCCGCGCGAGCGGTCCGTCCTGCATATGATAAGCGAAAAGGAATCCGGACGCCGGCTCGCGTCGCGTGGCGAAATAAAAGCCGGGCTCGTTGCCCCACTCATAAAGCTTCGCGCCGCGCGGAAGTAAATTGTCGATCTTTGCCGCCAACTGTTCTGTTTCGAGAAATATGCCGCCGTATTTTTGCACCGACCAGGATGGGGCGGGAGCGAGGTAACACGGTATTTCCATCATCAGCAGAACGGCAAAGCAAACTGCCGCCAGCGCATATGAGGACCAGGCCAAGCGCTGCGGCAAAACCCGCTTTAGCAGTTCGACCCCCCAACCTGCACCTATAACTAATGGCGGAAGCCAAAGTTGATAATAGTGCGGAAAGAACCAGCCAGGCAGCTGCACTGTGACGTAAGTCGCAAGTCCGAATGCGAGAAGTAAAACCCAGCCGCGCCGCGGACAAAACGTCAGACCGATCATCAATCCGATGGCCGCGAGAGCGGCAATGGAAAGCGCGACCATCAGCGCGTCAGGTGAAAGTCCGGGCCAATTCCACAACTCACTCAGATCGCGCGGCGGATGCGCCGAGTACCAGCGGTTATAAGTGAATATAGCTTCGACAAATGCGTCGCCGCGTCCGCTAAGAAAAAAATATCCAAAGAGCAACGCCCACGCAGCCGCGCCAATGAGACCGATCAACCCGATCTCCAGGAACGCTTTTTTCCGAAACTGCCCCTCGACACACCACAAATAGCCCAGCGAAAGAAACACGGCTTCGACGACCACGATTTGTTTGTAGAACGACGCGATCGCGAAAAGCGCGCCGATCAACCACGCGCGCGTGAAACCGATTCGGCTTCTCTCGGAGCGTGCAAAGATCGCAAACGCTGTGGTCAGCAATAGGTTAAGAAAAACTTCCGTGTTTGGCTGATTGCCTTCGATCGCGAGGTCGCCAGACGCGATTGTCCAGAACGTTGCCGCGACCAGGCCGGCCACCGGACCGCGGCCGCCGGCTGAGCCGGCGAAATAACAAGCCACGAGTGTCGCCATCGCTGCGGCGACATTCATCAGAAAAATGGAATTGCGACCGTAACCGGCAATCCATTCCGCCGCGGCGTAAGTTACATAAGTGGCCGGCGGTTTGTGATCCCACAGATCACTGTAGAGATTTTTTCCGTGCAACATCTCGTGCGCGATTACTGCATAAGCCGTCAGGTCACGCTCGAGCGGTTCGTTATAAGTGTGCAACCGCAGCGAAAAAATTAGTACGCACAGGCCGACCAACGCCGCGATGGGCAAAATTTTTTTAAATTTACCTATCGTTCGAATGGAAACCGGCGTCACTACAACGAGCTCCGCCGCAGAAAATTGTGGGGAAGTCGTCATGCCGGCGTCCAGATAAGCAAGTTCCTAGCCTCAGTCCCCGCTTTCCCGGCGGATTTCCCGCCAAAACCGGTCTCCGGTTTAAGTTTTGCTCCTCGCGTCCAAAGCGGCTAAACGTCCGGTGTCACGCACGTTTTCCTGATGTCCCATTCAAATTTTCCCCGACGGAAGATCGACATCATTCTGCTCGCGATCATTTTTGCAGTCGGAATTTTTCTGCGCCTTCCACCCTCGCTCTTTCAGAAGCCTGACGGCCCGCTCCGCAGTCTCGTCGCGCTGCATCCGCAACCGGCGAGTCAGCAGGTGGGATTCGACGAAGGCCTTTATCGCGACTACACCGATAAGCTTAGTCGCTTCGGGTTGATCTCTTATCCTGAGATAATCGAGCGCTACCGGGAGAAGCAGCAAACATTAACAGGGTCAATTCTGCCACCGGTCCGCTTCCTCTACATTTTCTTTGCTTATCTCTGGCATGAGCTCTTTGGATCGGAAACACTAAACTGTCTCAAGAACGTGTCGGCTCTGTTCAGCGTGTTCACGCTTCTGCTGGCTGCGATTTTTGCCGCAAGACTCGGTGGATCTAGCTACGCAATTGGTGTTGGGGCGCTAATGGCCTTTGCGCCCACCCAATTGCACATGTCGCAGCATGCCCTAGTGGACGGGTTCTTCACTTTTTGGGCAATGCTGGTGCTCTGGTCACTTTGGGAAAATCTGAATGCGCCGCGCAACTGGCGTTGGCTCGCTCTCTATACCGTCGCCTTGACGGCAACGGTTCTGACAAAAGAGAACGCTTTGTTCGTCTGGATCGCTGTCGTTGCCATTCTGATCGCCAATCACTGGCTGAAGTTTGGCGAGGTCAGCCGGGAACTGCTTTTGGCTACCCTCATCGGGCCCGCTCTCGGAGTCGTTCTATTAGGGATGCTGGCTGGAGGAGCAGCTCCTTTGATTGCGACCTATCAGCTTTCGGTTGGTAAGAACTACGAACTCAAGTACGCGATTCTCACTGGAGATGGTCCATGGTATCGCTACCTGGTTGATCTAATGCTCGTTAGTCCTATTGTCCTGCTGTTGGCAATTGGATCCGTTTTCAATCTCCGGCGGGCAAAGAAGCAAGAGTGGTTTTGTTTTCTCTTCATTGCTGCGAGCTACCTAGTCATGTGCAACATCAAATACGGAATGAACCTGCGTTACGCTAATATGTGGGACTTGCCGTTGCGTGTCCTCGCCTTCAGTCAATTACTGGTCCTGGTTGGGTTCGTTGCACAACGATGGCGCAGCATCGCGCTATTTGCCGCTGTCGGACTTACCTGCGCAATCGAGATGCGCAATTACATTGTTATGGCCGTGGAATATCCCCTCTACGAGCTGGTCAGCCCCGAGCTCATGCGCGGCTTGAAGATTCTAAAATCGCCAGCGGATTTGAAGTGACAAAAGCTAGTTGGGCACTCGCCGCTAATCCGCCTCTTTCCCCAACGTAGAATCAGCTGCGGCGAGCAAGGCCCGATCGTCATTATCGTTTAACTTCGCCAGCAATTCCTTGGCGTGACGAATCGATTTGCGCAGAAAATATTCCGGCGCAGTGAAATCGAGTGGTTGTTTTTCGCCATTTCGCCCGCGCGCCTGCAACTCCGAATCCCAGCGGCTGAGTGTGCAGGTTGAGGCGAACAATTCCATCGCTGCCCCAGCGATTCGCTCCTGAATCAGTTGCATGTCCAGGACCGGTTCACGGTACACGACCAGCGCGCGATTGACCGCGAGATTGAAGCGCCAGATCAAACGCCCGAGTTGTCCAGCGAAACCGCGTAATTCCGCGCTTTGCACTGGCACGTTCGGGGTGCGAACGGTCGCGCCCAGGCGATTCATGCCCGCGCTCCACGCTTTGCCGACTCGGTTCATTGAGAACGACGTCATGGTGTCGTAAATTTCTTTGAACTCCATTCCTGGCCCGCGCATTCCGACCAACGCGATAAACGAAGTTAAAACTTCGTTGGACCCTTCGCCGATTTGATTGATCCGCGCATCCCGCAACATGCGTCCCAGCGGATTATCATCGAAATAGGCAGAGCCGCCGTGGATTTGGAAAGCGTCGTTAACCGCTTCCCAAAGGCGCTCCGTAGTAAAAACTTTCAGCATCGCCGTCTCGATCATGTAATCCTCGAGGCCGCGATCGATCAGCGATGCAGTTACGTTGGTCATCGCTTCCATCGCGTAAACATCGGCTGCCATGCGCGCGATTTTCTTTTTAACCAGATCGAAATTGCCCAATGTTTTTTTGAATTGCTGACGCGAGTTGGCGTGCTCGATCGCCAGTTGCAGGCAATGTTTGGCCGCGCCGGTGCAACAAGCTCCGAAAGTGGTGCGCCCGAAATCCAAAACGGTCAGCGCGACGCGCAAACCTTTGCCGAGTGGACCGAGAATATTTTCTCTCGGCACGCGCACGTTGTTTAAACGAAAGCGGCCGGTGGCCGTTCCGCGAATCCCGAGCTTGGGCATTCGTCCTTCGATCATTTCCACGCCTGTCGTGTCGGGAGTGACGAGAAACGCGGTGATCGCATCTTTGCCCGGCTTGTTCGGAACCGGCGTTCGTGCCATCACCGTCCAGACCTGCGACACCGCAGCATTGGTGATATAACGTTTCTCGCCGTTCAAAACGTAATGCGAGCCGTCGTCGCTCGGCGTGGCTGTCATCCGCACATTTGCGGCATCCGAACCGGCCTCGCGTTCCGTTAAAGCGAACGCCGCCAGTTTTTCTCCAGCAACAAGCGAGGGCAACCATTGCGCTTTCTGTTCACGGGTACCGAACAAGATCAGCGCACGGATTCCGATCGAGTGATGAGCATTAACAAACACCGAAGTGGAAGCGTCCCGTTTCCCGATCTCCTCCAGAATGCG
>Ga0137403_10008245_pt1 | contig 11675 bp, 7 predicted proteins | sample CZOMad2_1_16fung_FD_122057 | JGI IMG/M metagenome (GOLD analysis project Ga0137403, IMG submission 122057) | Vadose zone soil fungal communities from Angelo Coast Range Reserve, California, USA - CZOMad2_1_16fungal (Hybrid Assembly) | ecosystem: Environmental > Terrestrial > Soil > Vadose zone...
TGTTTCTTTCGCTCGACAGAGCGACAATCGCCTTGTGAAATCGAGTTCGTGATTCGGTCTATGAGGCGGAAGTGAAAACGTAGCCAACGGCCGCCAGCATGTGCTTTGCGTCTTTGCGGGACTTGGCGTCTTCACGCGAAACCTGAAGATCGCCTTTCTTCGAGCGTGACGACTGGTTTCGCGCAAAGACGCCGAGATCCGCAAAGGCGCAAAGCAGCAATATGCACCTCCGCTTAATGGATGAACTCCTGAGCCTTTCGGTCTGAGAATGACGCCTAAGAATCCGACAAGATTGTTGCTTGCCCCAGCGACCCTGTGGCTGCTGCTGGTCATAGTAGCGCCGCTGCTGATCGTCCTGGTTGTGAGCCTTGCGACGCACGGCACTTATGGAAAGACCATCTACAATTTCACGACGGCGAATTTCCTCCGTGCGTTTGACACGCTGTACTTGCGCGCCTACTGGCGGACAATCTGGATCGCGACGGCCACCACCGTGCTCTGCGTCGTAGTGAGCTATCCGGTCGCGTACTATCTGGCGTTGCGGGCGCCTGAGCGATGGAAGCGCGCATTGCTGGTGCTCACGGTCATTCCATTCTGGACCAGCTTCTTGATTCGGACTTACGCGTGGATTCTTCTCCTCAGAAGCGAAGGCGTGATCAACTCAGCGTTGATGGGCACCGGTTTGGTCGGCGCGCCGCTCAGGTTGTTGTACTCCGACTTTGCCGTTCTGGTTGGTCAGGTCTACGGCGAGCTGCCGTTCATGATATTGCCGATCTACGTCGCGCTGGACCGGTTGGATGTTCGTCTGCTTGAGGCCGCTCGGGACCTCGGCGCGAATCGGTTTTGGACTTTTGTGAAGGTCACGCTGCCACTATCACGCCCGGGGTTACTTGCGGGGATCGTGCTTGTATTCATCCCGTCGCTTGGCGCCTTCATAACGCCTGATCTGCTGGGCGGCGCAAAGTCGGTGATGATCGGCAACCTTATTCAGAATCAATTCGCGCAGCTCAATCAGCCGTTCGGTTCAGCGCTGTCGTTGATACTAACGGCGGCGGTGCTGTTGCTCCTGGCGATAGCATTCAAGTCCGGGCTAAAGTCGAATGAGCTCGCCTGAGAAGAGATTTGCACGAGCCCTGCCATCATTTTGGAACTTAGTTCCGCAATAACACGAATCAACATCGAGGCGTGAGCTGCAACTCACGTACGGCTGCAACACCGACCTTGTGGCTTTCATAGCGTTGGCATTCGACTAAGAGTGGCGTTTCGAATCCGAGTTTGTCTCTTTGGTAAGCAATCATGTCGTAACCGCCCGGCTGCCATCGTCTGACCGCCAAGCAGATTTAATTCGTCCGCTTATGCGTCCGATCTTTTCTACCCAAAACAATCCCGCCGAGCCAAATATTATCGTCATCAAACCAAACTTTGACAGCGCGAACTTCAAGTACCAAAGTGCTCATTCCTTCTCTTCGTCTAGTTGTATCCTTTTTCTTGTATGCATCGATCGGCCCGGTACCAAATCCTTTAGACCGACGCGAGCTTGGCAACGCGAAGTTGTTTTCGTCGTCTCTCGGCGTGCCAGAGGTCGTATTGCGTTTGCTGGTTCAGCCAACTCTCGGCCGAGGTGTCAAAGGCAATTGAAAGGCGAACCGCCATCTCGGGGGTGATCCCCGCACGGCCATTCAAAATGGCAGAAAGGGTTTTGCGGCTTACTCCCAGAGCCTCGGCCGCTCGCGTGACGGTCAGCCCGAGCGGCTCAAGACAAAGAACCTTGATGATCTCTCCCGGATGAGGTGGATTGTGCATGCGCATGGCTGCTCCTCTCAGTGATAATCCTCGTAATCAACCGAATCCGCATCCTTACCAACGAACGTAAACGTGACGCGCCAATTGCCGCTCACCGATACCGCCCACGTGCCTTTGCGGTCCCCCCTGAGTGGATGAAAATCCAAGCCTGGGAGTGCCATATCTCGCGCACTGATGGCGGCATTCAGGCGACCCAGGATCAGGCGCAGGCGTTCGGCGTGTTGTGCCTGGATGCCAGCCTTCGAGCCTGTCTCAAAGAACTTGGACAATCCTTTGTGCTTGAATCCGCGGATCAACTAAATGAGCGTAACCCACAACGTTACAGATCACAACCGGTGAGGGTTGGAGATAACCCCCTCCACATTGCGTATCCTTTGAGTCGGCCCTGACGAGCTAACGAACCGGAGCTGGACTGCCTGCAGCTTCCGATGCCTTCTTCAGATACTTGTCGTACCACGCAAGATACCGCTCATACCGATCTCTCACGTAGCTCGGCCGGCTGATGCCGTGATTCTCGTTCGGATAGATCACCATCTGCGTGTCTATGCCGAGGCTCCTGAGCGCCTGATACATCTGCTGCCCGCCCTGAACCGGCACGTTGAAGTCGCGCTCGCCGCCAAGGAACAACGTCGGCGTCTTGATCCGGTCGGCGTGCAGGAACGGATATGAGATCTTCTGGTAAGTCTCCCACGCCTTCGGATTCCACGGTGGTCCGATTTCGTAGTCGTACTGAATTATGTATTGATCCGTCCCGTAGAAAGCAACCGTGAACGCTGTGCCCGCTCCGCTCGTCGCAGCTTTGAAGCGCGTATCGGTCGCGATCATGTAGTCCGTCAAGATTCCGCCGTAGCTCCAACCACCGACGCCCAAACGGTCGGGATCCGCAACACCCATCTTGATGACGTGATCGACGCCGGCTTGCAGGTCCTCGACTTCGTAGTGCCCCCAATCGGCGAAGATGGACCGCGAGTATTTCATGCCTCGGCCCGAGCTGCCCCGATAGTTCACCGCCAGCACTGCGTATCCGTTCGCTGCGAAGAACTGCCGCTCGGCGCTGAACGAATGCTGATCCTGTCCGTTCGGTCCGCCGTGGATCCGCAACAGCAACGGCACCTTCGTTCCCTTCACATAACCAACGGGGTAGGTCATCAGGCCATGCACATCCGTTCCATCTTTGCTCTTGAAATTGACTTCTTCCGTGGGTGCGATGTCGAGCTCAGCAAACAGCGCGTCGTTCTGATGCGTGAGCTGACGGAGAGAGCCTCGGTCGACGGCGTAGATTTCAGTGTGCCTTGTATCACTGCCGGAGAGTACTACTAAACGGCCACCTGCAGAGTCCCAGCTCGAGAGCGCGACCGGCGGAGCGAGCAAACGCTCTACATCGCCACCCGCCAGATCTACCCTGGCGGGATAAACTGAGCGGTCGTCGGCGACCAGGAAGCGGATCGATTTGCCATCGTCGCTGAACGTTGGTGATGAGACGCCGCGGTCGAGCGCTTCAACAGCTTTCACACGTGTTGGAACGCCGCTTCCGTCGCTCGCCACAAGCGTCAAGTGGCTCATCCCGTAGGCGCCGTATTTTTTCTCGTCGCCTTCCAGGAACGTGATCCATTTTCCGTCTGGACCCCATTCAAGCCGCGAGCGCCCACCGCGGCTGCTCGGCTGAGTCAGTTGCTTTTCCGTGGAAGCGGCCTTCGCATCGGCCACGTAGACCTGAGCCGACGGCTCGCGGTCAGGGTCTTCGGCGTGATTGCTCATGAAAGCGATGCGATTGCCGTCGGGCGACCACGAAGGTCCGGACTCGTCCCATTTGCTCGCAGTCAGCCGATCCAGCTTCTTCGTCTCGATGTCAAAGAGATAAATGTAGCTGTGACGCCCTGAGAGGAGATATCCTTGTCCGTCTTGCTTGAAGTGGTAGCGATCGATGACTATGGGCTTCGGCGCTTTAGGCTTCGCAGCTGCCCCCGTCCCGGCTCCGGCGCCGCCTTCCGTTGAAGGAGGTGTGTTCGCTTCAGCCTCGGGATCCGGATCGCCTACCACTAACGCCAGACGTTTTGAATCCGGAGACCATTCGTAGCCCTGCAGTCGTCCCTTCAGCTCCGTAAGCTGCATGGCCTCTCCGCCTTGTCGGTCGAGCAGCCAAACCTGATTGCCCTTGGTCTTGCCGGGCCGCGACGACGTGAACGCGAGGTATTTTCCATCCGGGCTCCAGCGCGGCGAGTTCTCGCTATCCTGACTCCAGGTGATCTGGCGGTCGTTCTTGCCGTCGAAGCTCACCATCCAAATGTGTGCGGCGCTCTTGTCCTCCTTGACGTCGATGGTCGACACGACGTAGGCGACCCATTGACCTTCGGGTGAGACCTGCGGATCGCGCACTTCGCGAACGCGCGCGAGGTCGTCGAGCTTGAGCGGTCGCTTCGCGGGCTGCCGCGCGGCGACCAGGTTCGTGACAGCAAGCAATAACACCAGAATCTGAGATAGTCGTTTGGCGTACATGGCGTTCGTTCACCTCCTGAGGTATTCAACTCCACCGGTTTGAGAGCTACGAGATTGGCGGGATTCTAACGAAGAAGGGAATCGACGGCAAGCCTCCAGATCAGTCCGCTGGTACGCTAGCCGCTTCTGCTTGCGCGCTCTGGCGTCTTCTTCCGACAACGACGAAAATCACCAGCCCAAGTATGTTCGTAATCACAATCAACCCGCCGATCTTCGCCGCGAACATCAAGCGACTCTCCACCTGAATTATCGGTACGATCGAGAGCGCCACATACAGCAGCGTCATCAGAAACCCCGATAGCGCCGTTATCTTCAACCACATTGGCGGACGATGATCCGTTGCTCTCAATCCGATCAGCGGTATCAGAAACATCACCACATAAGTCAGCGCGTAGAACACTCCCGATGCATTCCACAACAACTGAAACGCTTCCTGTTTTCCAACGCCTATGAGTCCAACAAGCCCCAGCGCGAGCGTTGCGGCTCCTACGAACAGGATCGAATTGACCGGCGTTTTGTGTTTGGCGTGCAGCCGCGTAAACCAATCTGGTAGCAAACGATCCCAACCTGCCACCATCGGAAGGCGTGTGTTCCCGCCGAACATCACGCTTGATTGCGCGACCCTTATGACGAGCAGCGCGAGGATAGCCAGCGGCGCGACGTTTGCCACTACGCCGAGCGGTCGGAAGCCTTCGCTCAGCACCTGCGGTATGGGGGCGATCAGGTCAATGCGATCCTGCCCAATCAACGCCAGCATCGAGCTTGTGCCGAGTATGAACATCACTGCAATCACGGGCGCCGCGACGACTACCGAGCGGCTGATCGCGCGCACGGGGTCGCGGCATTCGCCGGCGTGTATGGCAACGTATTCAAACCCGCGCAGCGCCCCGAATCCCATCTTGCCAAGCAGGTTCAAAGTCATAACCGACAGCACTGGCATCTCAGTCTTGAGCGGATGGTACTCAGCCAGAGAGCCGTTCGCTCGATTCAACAAAGGTAGAATCAGAACAGCGGCGAACGTTATCAGCATCAGCGCGCCGCCCGCTTTGTGGACCCACTTACCGACGCCAAGCCCAACGGTTGTCAGCAGCACCAGCGCGCCGATAATGATCAGGTTCACGATGCCAATAAACCACTTGCTGCTCGTCAGGGACTCGCCGCTCGGCCCGATAATATACCCGATGTATTGAGTCACCTGCAGTCCGATCTCCGAGGTGTTTAAAATCGCAAACAGCCACAGGTTCCACGCGACTAGGAAACCGATCAACTCGTTGAAACCGAGCTTGGCCCACTGATAGAGCCCGCCTTCGAGCGGCATGATCCGGTTGAGATAAGTCACCACGACCGCCGATGGAAAATAGAAGAGAATGATTGCAAGCAACCACAGGACAACGTGCGAGGGGCCTTGCTTTGCGGCGACGCCGATCCACGGGAGGCCGACGATAAACAGGATCTGCGTGAGCGCCAGATCGGTCAGCCCGAGTTCTTTCTTAAAGACAGCGCTGCGTTGCTCGACGCGCTCCTCTTCAAGTTGAAACTCCGCGGCCGTTTTGGCATCGTCGCTGCTCTTCATAAGTTTCTACCCCTGGCAAGAAAGAGGTCTTCTTATCATGTCGATTCCGCGTAGGTTTGAGATTCTACCGGCTAACAAGCGGTGCCGCCATCGTTAAAGCGCGGTGCGCGGATTCAAAGAGTCTTGCGATGAATTGGTAGCGCTTGTTGCGAGCCACGTTTTGTTCTGGAATAATCACACTGAACGCCAGGTGCAACAAGATCGTGGCCATAAGACTTTCCCATTATCATCTGCCCCAACGGTTAGCAGCGCGGGTAAGATCGCTCTGGACATTGACAGTAGCGCTTGCACTTCTGACGCTGGCTTCTGTTGCCGCAGGCACGCTCGCACAATCGGGAAAGGGGACGAACGCCGGGCGGCGCATCGTAACGCTCAACGTCATTGCTCATGCGCCAGAGGGCACGCAGGTCACCAAGGAAGACTTCGACCTTTACGACGGCGGGGCGGCGCAAGAGATCGAAAGCTTCGGCCGTTTGGACAGCGGTTCACGTCTCATCCTGCTTGTGGATAGCAGCGCCAACCTGAAGGTTGAAGCAGCAGCGTTGCAGAAGGCGATGGAGGCCATTATCAATGAGCTTTATCAGGACGATCAGATGATGGTGGTTGGCTACAGTGAGACGGCCGAGATTCTTGAGGATATGACGCCGGACCTCGCAAAGTTGCAGGCGACACCGGCGAAGATTATCCGCAAGGGTTCTCCCAGCCTGTTTGACGCACTCATCGCGGTAGCGGACGCGTTTTCAAACCAGGCGAGCAGCGGCATTGAGAAGCGAGCAATCATTCTGATCAGCGACGGCCACGATGCTGAAAGCAAGACTAAATTCGACGAAGCGCTGCGGGCCCTCCAGGAGGGGAACATCGTGCTCTATACCATTCAGGTTCCGGACCGCACGCGAGGAGCGCTGGTCCGGGACAAACCCAAGCCACCCGCAGCGATCGAGCAGTTAACCGTTGGCACAGGCGGAGCTATCTATCCATTTGAAAAAGCAACCGAAGCAGCAAAGATCATCTCAGACGATCTTAGAAAGAATTGGTATCGCCTGGTATATTCGCCGTCCGGAATCAACACGCTTAACATGCGGAGGTTGCTATTGATGTCGCATAATCCAAACATTCAACTTCGCACTAAAGGTTCTCACCCGGCCAAGTACCATAGGCCCTATTAGCCGTTTGGTCGTTCCGATCCTGCAGCTAGCCTTTACCGCGGTGTCTTGAGTTCAGAGAGAGAATCAGGGCCCGACAAAAGAAAAAGGCACCGGACTAATCCGATGCCTCTTGGCCCCTCAGGTTGTATCTTGCGAGCATCGTTGGTGGGTGATGCTCATAAGTATGCCAATGCTTCAGCAATGTGCGTGCCGTTGAAGGTTATCTCCTCGAACTTTTTACCTAACTGTTCAAAATGCTACGCTAAATTTGTAAGTTAAGCCAAGGACCTCTCTATTGATTGGTTCAGTTTCTTGGGACATAAATGCCCTTGTGCGCGCAAAGCCGGCACAAAGTATCATCTGACAGGAACAAACTGAGGTTGCTTCGAGGCTGCGGGACGGGCGACAGTGTTTCGGTGCGAGAAGGCCAGAAGAATTCCGAGCATCGCAAAGGACGTTATCAACGACCAGCCGCCGTGGCTTACGAATGGCAGGGTAATGCCGGTCATTGGAAGAAGGCGGATCACGCCGCCAATGTTGACGATGGCTTGAAACCCGATAAACGCGGTCATCCCTGCGGCGAGTAACTTGGAGAACATATCTGGAGCGCCAATACTGATGGTAGCTCCTGCAAAGACGAAGGCACTCAGCGCTATTAGTATCCCCAGCCCTCCAACGAGTCCAGTCTCCTCTGCGAGCGCAGCGTAGATGAAATCCGAATCCGAAATAGGAATGGTCTCCGGGAACCCGAGTCCCAGCCCCTGACCCGTTTTGCCCCCTTCGTTGATGCCAAACAATCCCTGCGATTGTTGCAGCACCTTGTCCGCCCACGCTTCGTTGTTTCGTTGCTTCGCCTCTTGAGGGTTACTGGCATCCAGCGTGAGGTTTTTGACTTGAAGGTATCTATCAAGGTCTCGCTTCCACCACCAGGTGTCCGGTGGTGGCGGTTCCCAGGTGTGCGCCCATTGATAAAAACGAAAATGAACTCGACCGGGAAGGCCAAAACCGGTTGTGGCCTTTGTTGTGCCGAAGAACACCGCGAAGAGAACAGCTACCAGCGCCACCGCGTAAGCCAACTGAGCCTTCTTGCGAACGGCTATGACGTAAAGCATCACGTACACCCCGAAGAACACGAGCATCTGGCCGAAGTCGGACAGGGCGAAGAACGGCAGAACGGGCATTGCCGCGATGACGACAAACGGTAAGAAGTAGCGCGCAGGCGGCAAGCCCCAGCGTGTCCGCCTCAGATGCCGATAGCTGTCCGCGAGCATTCCGGCGAAGCTAAGCAGGAAAAGTATCTTCACGCCTTCCCAGGGCGTCGTTTGCCTGAGAAACTTTCCTTCCTGACTGATTAGCACGACCAGCCCAAACGGGATTAACGTTGCGAGACCTATTATCAAGGTGTGCCGCTGAAACCACAGCAAAAACTTCTCGCTTCTGAAGAGCCGAAAGCACACTGTCATCGCAAGCAATGCGGCGATCGGAATGTAGGTGTTCACCGAAGTGAGAATGTCTTTCAATGTATACTCGTACACCGGGAGCCTTTGGAGCGCTGGGGTTTTCGGAACTGCCGCGGCAGTTCCGAACATGAATGTCTTCTTTTCGTCGTCGTAGCCGGTTTCAATATTAAGCAGCCTGACGGTCTGCGCTTTTTCCTCGCGAGCCTTCGTCCGCGCCGCGCCACGAGCTCCGTATTCGGGGTCGGAGAACAGCCGGAACTGCATCAACTGTCCGACGGTGAAAAGAAAGATCGCTGCCGTTAGCACTATCATCTCGCCGCGAAACCGCTGCTCTCGAGTCATCCAAAAAAACACGCCAAGCACCGGAATAAACAGCGCAAGATCGCGTGCCGCTACAATCTTGCCTGGCTCGTAGCCGCGAACTTCGCCGGCCCAGGTCACGGCAACGTAGCCCACCAACGCCATACCGAAGATGAGAATGAACATCAACAAGTGAAATGAAGGCCTCGTCCGCGCGAGCCCTTTATTAGCGCTTTCCATTCGTTCCCTATTTGAGATAGTTCAGCGAGGCGGCCTTCGCTACTAGTTTCACGGCAATCGGCGCCGCTGTCTTAGCGCCCTGGCCACCGCCCTCAACCATCACAGCAAATACGATCTGCGGATTGTCAGCAGGCGCGAACCCAACAAACCAGGAGTCGGTCGAGCTCGCCATCTTGGGGTGCTTGTGCCCGGCATCGTCTACGTAATCCAACGGGTTTCCCTGTCGGTCATAGATATAAACATCGCGGTCCGCCGTGCCTGTCTTGCCTCCTGCGGAAATGCGTCCCGTACGTGCACCGAATGCGCCGGCGGCAGTTCCACTTTCGACCACGGAACGCATCATCGCTCGAAGCTGTGCCGCAGATTGAGCAGAGATGAACGGGCCAATCACCTTTCGCGGCGCGTCCGGCTCCAGGGTTGGCGCTACGAATGAGCCGTCAGAGCTCGCTGCCGATGCAGCAATCAAAGCCATCGACATTACCGTCAAGTCGTCGTACCCTTGCCCAAAGCTCTGTAGCGCGACATCGAATTTGGTGGCCTTGCTTGAAAGGTTCATTTTAGGGAAGGGAGGTGCAAACACGTAATCGAACTGGTCCTTCTCACCGTGGATCACTTGCCAGAGATCGAGCGAGCGCGCGGTCTTATCATCTGGCGAGGTCGCAAATCGCATTCTCTTCGCGTAATTCGCCAGGCGTTCCTTGCCGATCTTCAATCCCAATTGCGCGAAGTATTGATTGCACGAGAGGCGAAACGCGTCGTGAAGCCCCATCGTTCCGTGCACCTCGCCGCCGTAATCTCTGATAGCGCGGTTGGAGCCCTCGGGTGTGAAACCTTCGGCTCGACAAGTGAACCTCTCGCCGGTGATCCCCAGATCAATTGCGGCTGCGGCGACGAAGGTCTTAAACGTTGAACCGGGCCGATAGTAAAACGCGGCGCCACCGGTTACCAGCGTGCCCAACACGCGATTCACGAACGGGCTCAGTGGTTGGGTCGTGAAGTCCTCAGCTTGCTCGCTCATTTGCCGCCAGGTGTTCTCATCCTTGATCGCCGTTGGGTCGAAGCTTGGGTAGGAAGCCATAGCCAGCACTTCGTTGTTTGGCAGCAGCAGGACGACCGCTGCTGACGGTTTGCCACCGGATTGCAGAAGATTGAAAGTCTCTCGCTGGAGCTGAGCATCAATCGAGACCCTCAAGTCTTTCCCGACCGGGTTGGGCGATCTTATCTGGTTATAAGTGCTTGTCGGTTGGGTGAGCCAATCCCGAAATGCAGATTCCATACCGCCCGCGCCGAAGATGAAGTCCGAATAGCCGGTGAGATGGACCGCCGCAGCGCCGAGTGGATATTCGCGAGTGATGACACCCCCATCGGACCTGTACCTGATGAGCGCGTTCTCGAGATTACCGCTGCGATCCAGCACCCAACCCTTCAATGCGCTCTCTGCCAATCTGAGGTTGCGAGCGTCGAAGCGCCTCGCTCTATTGAACTGCGAGTCCTTGCTCGAATCAGCCCAGAAGACCCAGTAGGAGTGAAATCCAAATACAGTGAGGATCAATACCAGAAAGGAGACTCTCAATCCGCGAAGCCAGCGGTTTGTTTCAGCCGGGCCAAAGTCTTTGAGATCATTCTGAGATTCGCTGGTGATTGGCGCGGACGGGTTTCGATGCCGCCAGGCCGCCCACAACAGGACCAGCATTAGAAGTAGCCCGAGTGATACGAATATCAGAGTGAGGATAACAGGCGCCCACATGAGAGCTGGCTCCTATACTCGCAGCATAGATTTCAGTCTCCGCGCTGCGCCGCGACCGGGCAATCGTGCGAACTGTTCAGATGGTTCATTACAAAGTCGTGGCGACTCAAGCGATCTCCGACACTGTCAGCTTGAAATCACCTACTCCAACGACGTCTCCAGCCTTCAGCGCACGCGCTTCGTCACGACCGAGCAGTTGCTCGTTGACATAAGTCCCGTTTGCGCTGCCTACGTCGGCGATCACCACGCCTACTTCGCTCCGAAGAGATAGTGAGCAGTGCAGCCGCGAGACGCTCGGATCGTCCATTCGCACCGCGTTCCCGGCAGCCCTGCCTATGTATGCCGGAGCGCACTCTGGTTTCAACTCGACTCTGTAGGTGCGCCCGTCAGTGCTATTGAAACAAACGCTCTTCGACCCGTCAGTGGTTGTCCGAGCGCCGGCTCGCTCCGCACTTACCGGCCGATTCTCTTCGCTATCAAAGCTCGCTCTCACTGTGGTCGCCCTGGCAAACAAATCCTGGCCGGCCTCGAGCGCAATCGCCCCGCGCGTCACATATCGCCGGTTGTGAATGTATTCGAAGACCGTGGCTGTCAGTTCCTTACCCACCGCTTCAATATACTGCGGGCTGAGGGCGGAAGTTTCCTCGTAGGTGAACAGCACCTTGAATCGGTTGGGGGCGATTCTGCGCATGCCGTGTTCGTCTTCCTGGAGGTTGGATTCGACCAGGTGCTCAATGCGGGAGGTGAGATCGCAGATAACGGTGGGCTTGAGCGTCTGCTCGTTTCCGGAGGTGAGCTTGCTGTCCACCTTTGACCCAAGCCGCTCAAGGATTCGTCTTGCGAGGCTCTCGGCCTTGTCGAGCACGCTGTCCTTCGTGTCGGCCATGCTGTCGAGAGTATATCGCCGATTA
>Ga0137403_10007672_pt2 | contig 11674 bp, 7 predicted proteins | sample CZOMad2_1_16fung_FD_122057 | JGI IMG/M metagenome (GOLD analysis project Ga0137403, IMG submission 122057) | Vadose zone soil fungal communities from Angelo Coast Range Reserve, California, USA - CZOMad2_1_16fungal (Hybrid Assembly) | ecosystem: Environmental > Terrestrial > Soil > Vadose zone...
GTCGGTGTAAATGCCGTCAAAGTGATAGCTGGCCGCCTGGCCGTCGATCGTCAGGCCGGACATCAGCGCCAGAAAGTTGGCATCGGCCGTCACGTCACCGAAGATGCGGATCGCGTAGCCCAGCGCCACGGCGTAGTCGAACAGGCTGAGCATCTTGCCGCTGGCGACGCTGCCCAGGGCGTTGAAGGTCAGCGCAGAGCCGCCCAGGTCGATCGACGAGTTCGCGGCCAGCACCAGGCCCGAGAAGGTTTGGCCATCGGCCCCGGCTGCATTCGCGATCTTCAATTGGCCGCCGTTCAGCGCCAGCGCGCTGGCCGCAGCAAGGCGGTTGGCTCCGTTGAGCACCAGGGTGCCGCCGCTGAGGAGGGTCGTGCCGGTGTAGTTGCTGACGCCCGACAGCGTCACGGTGCCGCTCTGCACCTCGACGCTGTTGAAGTTCGACAGCGAACCGGCGTAGCTGAAGCCGTTGCCCGCGCCCGGATGGATGATGGCCGCGTTGCTGCCACCGACGCCACCGCTGATGTTGCCCAGAATGGTGGCCTGGCCGCCGAGGATGTTCAGCGTGTTGTTGCCCGCGCCCATGTCGATGGCGCGGCCGCTGCTGGAGCCGTCGATCGTGCCGCGGTTGGTGATGCTGTCGTTGTCGAAGCCTGTGCGGATGGCCGCCGCGGTGGCGCTGCCGCCCTGGATGGTGGCGCCGGCGTTGTTGGTGATGCTGACGGTGAAGCCGCTGGCGGGACCCTCCACCACGATCGCCGAATCGTTCTGGCCGCGAATCAGGCCGCCACTGTTGTTGGTGATGACGGCATTGCCGTAGATCGCTTCGCGCGTGCCCGCGAACGTGCCGCTCGTGATGTCGTTGCCTGCCAGCGTGATGCCGCGGCCCAGCGCGTTCGTGTTGCCGGCGCTCACCAGGCCTTCGATCGTGCCGGAGTTGACGATCGTGCCGCCACCCACGGTGATGCCTTCGCTGAATGCGACGCCGGCGGCCAGGGTGTTGAAGGAATTGAGCGAACGGATGATGCCGCTGTTGGTGAGGTTGACGAGGCCGTCCACGTCGACGCCGTCGCCGTCGCCCGTGACGCCGTTGCCCCTGATCGTGCCGCTGTTGGCAATGGTGACCAGCTGGTTGGCATTGAAGCCATCGAGGTTGATGCCCGAGCCGTTGTTGCCATAGATGCTGCCACCGGCCAGGTTCGTGATGCCTGCAGCAAAACTCGACGCGCTGGTGAGCGCACCGCCGGTGATGCCGTGCCGGCCGCCTTCGATCGTGCCGGTGCCGAAATTGGTGATCTGCGCGCCCGAGTTGGTCTGCAGGTCGACGCCGTCGCTGCTGCTGCCGGTGGTCGTCACCGACAGGATGCTGCCCGAGTTGTTCACGACGCCATTGACGCCGGTGCGCACCGCATCGGCCTCGAAGGCTTTGAGCAAGCCTCCGGCAAAGTTGTTGACGGTGTTCGTGCCGGTCGTGATGGCGTTGAAGTCGACAGCCTGAGCACCCCCGGCCGAGGCATTCACGGACAACATCGTTGCGTAGTTGTTCAGGACGACGCTGCCGCCGCCCACGTTCATCTGGATCACGTCGGCGTCTGCCGCCTGCATCAGCGCACTCGAATTGGTCAGGCTGCCGTTGCTGACGGTCAGGCCCGTCACGCCGGTGTTGTCGCGCACGACGCGGCCGGTGCCGGTCTGCTTGATCGTGCCCAGGTTGGTCAGGGTGGCGCTGTTGCCGCTCACGGTCACCGCATTGCTGCTGCCGCTCACCGTCAAGGTGCCGGTCGCGGTGACGCTGCCGGTCTGGCCGGCGCCGCTGCCCAGCGTCTGCGCCGTCGTCGAGGGGCTGCTGACGGTGAAACTGGCAGCCGACGCGTCGGACAGGGCGAACGAAACAGCCAACGCCGCCAGCACAGGTACCAGCGCGAAGCTTGGAGCAGCCGCGTGCCGACGTGGCACGCCGACCGGAAGCTGGGGTCGGATGAGCGCAACAGGCAGCGCGTTGAACTGGGGGATCGGCATGAGGGGATCCATTTTTTAGCGGGACGATTCGATGGGCTGAAGGGCAAGAGAAGGCCGGGCAGTGAAGCGAGGCACCCCCCATTCTTCTTGCCGAATTGCAATAACAGGTGCCAATGGGCAGCTGCGAACAACCCCCGATTCAACCTCTCATTACCCGTCTTTTTTGTTACGCAGCAATGACTCCGCGCATAGTCCGTTTGGCGGCGGTCAAGGTCTGCCGCAGGCGTCGGAAGTTCTGCGGCAACGGCTGTCCGCGCAGCATTTGATGGCCGCGGCCATCGCGTCCATTCACCGAACTTGGCCCGGCTCGCTTCTGCTGCTAGTAAGGCGGGGGCTTGCGAGCGCGCTGCTCGCGCCCCGCTTCTGTCCACCACGCCAGGTCATCGGCAAAGCGTGGGAAGGCACGCTGCAGCGATTCGCCGGCGCTGCCGGTCGCTTGGCCCTCGGCATCCAGCGTCTGCGAAATCGGTCCGACGGCCAGCGTGCTGGAGATGACGACCATGCCCATTTCCGACAGGATGCTGTGCCAGATCGAACCCGAGCGCACGCCCGAGAACCGGCCGGCCGAGTAGCTGGCGATCGCGGCCGGCCGCCAGAACCACTCCTCCAGGAAATGATCCGTCAGGTTCTTCAAGCCGGGTTGCGGGCCCCAGTTGTATTCGCCGGTCACGAAGACAAAGGCGTCGGCGCTGCGAATCTTTTGCGCCAGGGCTTCCATGGCGGCGGGCGCCGTGCCCTTCGGGTACTCCTTGTACATGCGGTCGAGCATCGGCAGGCCCACCGCCTGCGCATCCACCAGCTCGGCGTCTGCGCCGCGCGTGCGCAGTCCCTCGATCACATACTTCGCCAGGCGAATGCCCATCCGGTCGGACCGGTAGGAGCCATAGAACACGAGAACCTTGTCGGCCATGGGTCGCTCCTAGAAGCAGATCACCTGCGTGACGACGCGGCGCAGCATCGCGATCAGCGCTTTCTTGTCCAGACCCGGGTTGGCCAACGCGCGCAGGCCCAGGCCATGGAAGATGGCGCTCAGCATCTCGACGCGGGTTGCGATGTCGGCGTCCGAGGCGGCATCCGGCGCGCCGGCCCGTGCCATGCGCAGGATCTCGACCAGGTGCTTGCGCCGCACCTCGTCGGCGCGCTGCACCGCCGCCGCGATTTTCGGGTTGCGCGCCGCCTCGGCAAAGATCTCGACCTTCAACGCCACCGCGCCCGGCTCGGTCAAGACCGACACGCTGCGATCCAGGCCGGCCACGAATGCGGCCAGCACGTCGGGCTCGCTCAGGAAATGATCGAAGCGGATCAGCAGCTCGTCGAGGCCGCGCTGCACGATGGCGTCGATGATCGCTTCCTTGCTGTCGAAATAGTAGATGTGGCCGGCACTCATGCCGGCGGCCTTCGAGATCTCGGCCATGCTGGCGCCGTGGAAGCCGTCGCGGCGAAAGCATTCCTGCGCCGCGTCGAGCACCTGGGTGCAGCGCAGCGTGGCGCGCTGTGTCTCGGGCTTGTCGCCCGTCTCTTTGAGGATCGTCATGCCGTCTCCGTGTGTGGTTGTCATCATCAACTCCAACCGCCGCCCAGCACCTTGTACAGCGTCACCTGGTTGGCAAGCCGCGTCAGCCGCACCGAGATCAGATTCTGTCTTGCGGTGTAGAGGGAACGCTGCGCGTCGAGCACGCTGAGGTAGCTGTCCACGCCGCGCCGGAAGCGTGCCTGCGACAAGTCGTAGGTTTGCGCCGTGGCATCCACCAGCGCCTGCTGCGCGGCCAGTTGCTCGTCGATCGTGCCGCGCTGCGCCAGCGCGTCAGCCACTTCGGCAAACGCACTCTGGATCGCCTTTTCGTACTCGGCCAGCGTGATGTCGCGGTCGATCTCGGCGACCTTCAGGTTGGCACGGTTGCGGCCGGCGTCGAAGATCGGCAGCGTGATCTGCGGTATGAAGCTCCAGGCGCCGCTGCCGCCCTTGAACAAGCCCTCCAGCGCGCTGCTCGCGGTGCCTGCCGAGGCGGTCAGCGAGATGCTCGGGAAGAACGCGGCACGCGCGGCGCCGATGTTGGCGTTGGCTGCGCGCAGCCGGCGCTCGCTCTGCAGCACGTCGGGGCGGCGCTGCAACACCGCGGACGGCACACCCGCCGGCAGCTCGGCGAGCGGCGTCACCGGGTTGTTCACGTCCGTGGGCAGCAGCTCGGCGGGAAGGGTCGTCGCCACCAGCAAGGTCAGCGCGTTGCGGTCGCGCGCCACCTGGGCGCTGAAGCTGGCCACGTCGGCACGCGCCGATTCGACGCTGGTCTGCGCCTGGCGCAGGTCGAGCGCCGACGCGGCGCCGATGTCGTGGCTGCGCCCGGTCAGCGCATACGAGGCTTGCTGGCTCTGCAGCGTGTCTTGCGCCAGGCGCAGCCGCTCGGCATCGGCGCCCAGCGTCAGGTAGGCGTTCGCCACTTCGGCCACCAGGCTGATCTGCGCCGTGCGGCGCGCCTCTTCGCTCGACAAGAACAACTGCAGGGCCTGCTCGTTGCTGCTGCGCACGCGCCCGAACAGGTCGAGCTCGTAGCTGGAAAAGCCGATGTCGGCGCTGTATTGCCGACCGATCCTCGGCTGCCCGGTGGCCGACAGGTCGGCCGGCAGGCGCTGCAGCGCGCTGCCGCCGTTGGCCGCCACGCTGGGCAGCAGGTCGGCGCGCGCCACCCGGTACTGCGCCCGGGCTTTCTCGATGTTGAGCACCGCGACCCGCAGATCGCGGTTGTTGTCCAGCGCCATCGCGACCAGCTGGCTCAGGTGCGGGTCGGCGAAGAAGTCGCGCCACGCGATGTCGGCCACCGCCTTGGTGCCCGGCCCGGCCGCCGGCACCGCCTGGGCCGGCCCGTCGGGCCAGCTAGCTGCCACCGGCAAGGCCGGCCGCTGGTAGTCGGGCGCCAGGCTGGCGCAGGCGCTGAGCACGGCGGCGGACAGCACAGCGCTGCCGATGTGGGTGATGCGGTTCATGGTCAGGCCTCCTTCACGGTCAGGGTGGCGGCGGGCAAGGCCTTGGCTGCGGGTTCGGCGCTGCGCTCGGGGAACCAGCGGCGCACGAACACGAAGAACAGCGGCACGAAAAAGATGCCCAGCACGGTGGCGGCGACCATGCCGCCCAGCACGCTGGTGCCGATGGCGTTCTGGCTGCCCGAGCCTGCGCCCGTGGTCAGCGCCATCGGCAGCACGCCGAAGCCGAACGCCAGCGAGGTCATCAGGATCGGCCGCAGGCGCTGGCGCACCGCCAGCAGCGTGGCGCCGATCAGCTCGTGGCCTTGCTGCATCAGATCGCGTGCGAACTCGACGATCAGGATCGCGTTCTTCGCCGCCAGGCCGATGGTCGTCAGCAGGCCGACCTGGAAGTACACGTCGTTGGCCAGGCCGCGCAGGCTGGCCGCCGCGACGGCGCCGAAGATACCCAGCGGCACCACCAGCATCACCGAGAACGGGATCGACCAGCTCTCGTACAACGCCGCCAGGCACAAGAACACCACCAGCAGCGAGATCGCGTACAGCGCCGGCGCCTGCGAGCCCGACAGGCGCTCCTGGTACGACAGGCCGGTCCATTCGAAACCGATGCCGGGCGGCAGTTGTTTGGCGATGTCTTCGATCGCGGCCATCGCGGTGCCGGTGCTTTGCCCCGGCGCCGGCTGGCCCTGGATCTCGACCGCGGGCACGCCGTTGTAGCGCTCCAGGCGCGGCGAACCGTAGCTCCAGTGCGCGCTGGCGAACGCCGCGAACGGCACCATGTCGCCTGCGGCATTGCGCACGCGCCATTTGTTCAGGTCGTCGGGCAGCATGCGCGACGCGGCATCGGCCTGCACGTAGACCTTCTTGACGCGGCCGCGGTCGATGAAGTCGTTGACGTAGCTGCCGCCCCAGGCCGCCCCCAGGGCCTGGTTGACGTCGGCCACCGACAGGCCGAGCGCACCCGCCTTGGCCTGGTCGATGTCGAGCTGGAACTGCGGCGTGTCGTCCTGCCCGTTGGGGCGCACCGCGACCAGCGCGGGGTTCTTGGCCGCCAAACCCAGCAGCTGGTTGCGCGCCGCCATCAGCGCCTCGTGGCCGAGGCCGGCACGGTCTTGCAGGTACAGATCGAAGCCCGAGGCATTGCCCAGTTCGCGGACCGGCGGCGGTGCAAAGGCGAACACGAAAGCGTCCTTGATCGTGGCGAACGCGCCCATCGCACGCCCGGCGACTGCGCCGACGCGCAGATCGGCGCGCCCGCGTTGGCTCCAGTCCTTCATCGAGATGAAGGCGATGCCCATGTTCTGGCCGTTGCCGGCGAAGCTGAAGCCGGCCACCGTGAACAGCGACGCGACCGCCTCCTTCTCGTCGTTGAGGAAATGCTGCTCGACTTTCTCAAGCACCTTCATCGTGCGCTCCTGCGTGGCGCCGCTGGGCAGCTGCACGATGGAGAACATCGTGCCCTGGTCTTCCTCGGGCAAAAAGGCGGTGGGCAGGCGCATGAACAACAAGCCCATCACGGCGACGATCGCGCCATAGACCAGCAGGTAGCGCAGGCGCTGGCCGAGCATGCGGCCGACCCAGGACTGGTAGCGCTTGCTGCCGCCGTCGAAGCCGCGGTTGAAGGCGCCGAACACGCCGCGCCTGGCGGCGTGGTGCCCTTGCGCGACCGGCTTCAGCAAGGTGGCGCACAAGGCCGGCGTCAGCACCAGGGCGACCACCACCGACAGCAGCATCGCCGAGACGATGGTGATCGAGAACTGGCGGTAGATCACGCCGGTGGAGCCGCCGAGGAAGGCCATCGGCACGAACACCGCCGACAGCACCAGCGCGATGCCCACCAACGCGCCGGTGATCTGGCCCATCGATTTGCGCGTCGCCTGTTTGGGCGACAAACCCTCTTCGCTCATCACGCGCTCGACGTTCTCGACCACCACGATGGCATCGTCGACCAGCAGGCCGATCGCCAGCACCATCGCGAACATCGTCAGCGTGTTGATCGAGAAGCCCGCCGCGGCCAGCACGCCGAAGGTGCCGAGCAGCACCACCGGCACCGCGATAGTCGGGATCAAGGTGGCGCGGAAGTTCTGCAAAAACACATACATCACGACGAACACCAGCGCGATCGCCTCGATCAGCGTCTTGACCACTTCCTCGATCGACACCTTGACGAAGGGGGTGGTGTCGAAGGGCACGACCGCCTTGACGCCGGCGGGCAGGGTGGCGGCCATGTCGTCGAGCTGCTTGCGCACCGCGGCCGCGGTCTTCAGCGCGTTGGCACCGGTGGCCAGCTTGATGCCCAGGCCGGTGGAGGGTTTGCCGTTGAAGCGCGCGGTGACGTTGTAGCTCTCGCTGCCGAGCTCGATGCGCGCGACGTCGCGCAGGCGCACGCTGGCGCCGTCGCTGCTGGTGCGCAGCAGGATCTGGCCGAACTGCTCGGGGTTGCTGAGCCGGCTTTGCGCCGACACCGTGGCGTTGAGCTGCTGGCCGGGAACGGACGGCGTGGCACCGAGCTGGCCGACCGCGATCTGCGCGTTCTGCGCCTGGATCGCCGCGATCACGTCGTTGGGGGTGAGCTTGTAGTTGTTGAGCTTGTCCGGGTCGATCCAGATGCGCATCGCGTACTGGGCGCCGAACAGCGTCACGTCGCCCACCCCTTCGACACGGCTGATCGGGTCTTGCACGCTGGCGGCGACGAAGTCCGAGAGGTCGGTGCCGCTCAACTTGCCGTCTTGCGACACAAAGCCGACCACCATCAGGTAGCTGGAGGTCGCCTTGACCACCTGCACGCCTTGCTGCTGCACCTCTTGCGGCAGCAGCGGTGTGGCCAGCGCCAGCTTGTTCTGCACCTGCACCTGGGCGATGTCGGGGTTGGTCGCCGCGTCGAAGGTCAGCGTGATGGTCGCACTGCCCGCGCCATCGCTGGTCGACGACATGTATTTCAGGCCGTCGATGCCCTTCATTTTCTGCTCGACGACCTGGGTGACGGTGTCCTCCAGCGTCTTGGCCGAAGCGCCGGGGTAGTTGGCCGTGATCGATACCGCCGGCGGCGCGATCGCCGGGTACTGCGACACCGGCAGCGATGTGATCGCCAGCGCGCCGGCCAGCATGATGACGACGGCGATGACCCAGGCAAAGATGGGTCGGTCGATGAAGAAGCGTGACATGGTGGGCTCCCCGGGGTGCTGGGCGTTACTGCTGGGCCATGGTGGCCGGCCCGGCCGCGCCGGGAAGGTTGGCCGCGGCCTGGGCGGTCTGCGGCGCGGTCTGCTCGGTCGCCTTGACCGCTGCGCCGGGGCGCACCTTCTGCAGGCCTTGCACGATCACGCGGTCGCCGGCGGCCAGGCCGGTGCCCACCAGCCATTGGTCGCCGATGGCGCGGCGCGTCTGCAGCGTGCGCTGCTCGACCTTGCCGTCCTGGCCGACGACCAGCGCCGTGGCATCGCCCTTGGCGTTGTGCGTCACGCCTTGCTGGGGCACCAGCAAGGCGGCGTCGTCGACGCCCTCTTCGAGCACGGCGCGCACATACATGCCGGGCAGCAAGTCCTGCTTCGGGTTCGGGAACACCGCGCGCAGCGTGACGTTGCCGGTGCCCGGGTCGACGGTCACGTCGGAAAACTGCAGCCGGCCTTCGAGCGGGTAGCGGCTGCCGTCTTCCAGCAGCAACTGCACCTTGGCCTGGTCGGCGCCGGCGCTCTTCAGATGGCCGCTGGACAGCTCGCGCTTCAAGCGCATCAGTTCGCTGCTCGATTGCGTCACGTCCACATAGATCGGGTCGAGCTGCTGCACGGTGGCCAGCGCCGTGGCCTGGCCGGCGGTGACCAGCGCACCCTGTGTCACCGCGGAGCGGCCGATGCGCCCGGCGATCGGTGCCGTCACGCTGGCCCAGGCGAGGTTGATGCGCGCGGTCTGCAGCGCCGCCTTCTGCGACGTGACATCGGCCTCGGCCTGCTGCAGCGTGGCCTTGGCGTCGTCGTCGCTCTGCTTGCTGACGGCGTCGATGCGGGCCAGGTCCTGGGAGCGATCGGCTTTGACACGCGCGCTCGTCAGGTTGGCTTCGGCCTTGGCCAGGGCCCCCTCGGCGTTGCTGACGCTGGCGCTCAGGCTGGCCGCGTCGATGCGGTACAGCGCCTGGCCCGCCTTCACATCGGCGCCTTCGGTGAACAGGCGCTTGACCACGATGCCGCCGACCTGCGGCCGCACTTCGGCGATCAGCGTCGGCGTAGTGCGCCCGGCCAGCTGCGTGGCCATCGGCACGGACTGGGGCTGGACGGTCACCACCGTCACCTCCGGCATCGGCGGTGGCCCCACCGGGGTGTTGGCCTGTGAGGAGTTGCAGGCCGTCAGCACAACGGACGCAAGCAGCGCGAGGCCGATGCACGACCCCGCAGCGAGAGAAATCGATTTCATGACGGGCTCCCAGACACGGTTGAACGGATCTGCCCGGTCGGAGGGCCGGTGCAGATCGCCGGTGGCCTGTCCAATCGAACTAGAATGAGCGTTCAGTCTAAGTACAAACCCTGTTCGATGAAAGAAGTTCTCACAAATGCCCCGATGCGCGCAGGGTCAACTCAACCCTGCGACAGGGATCGCGGCGCCGTGGAGGGCCCGGGCATCGGCCGACGCGAGGAAGCAGATCACCGCGGCCAGGTCGTCGGCCGCAACCCACTGGCGCGGGTCGGCGTCGGGCATCGCCGAGCGGTTGGCCGGCGTGTCGATGACCGAGGGCAGGACGCAATTGACGTTGATGCCGTGGCCCCGCAGCTCCAACGCCATCGACTCGGTGATGCGGATCAAGGCGGCCTTGGACGCGATATAGGGCCCCATCCGGGCCAGGCCTTTCAGCGCCGACGCCGCGCCGACGTTGACGATCTTGCCGGCGGCTTGCGCCACCATGTGCGGCACCACGGCACGCACGGTGTTCAGCGCCGTGCGGCAGTTGATGTCGAACATCTTGTCCCACGCGTCGTCGGCGGTCTCGTGAACCGATTCGCCCATGTGAAAGCCGCCTGCGAGATTGCACAGCACGTCGATGCGACCGAGGCGCTTGAGCAGGGCCTGCATGCAGGCTGCGACCTGCTGCTGCGACAACAAGTCCACAGGCGCGATGACAAACGGCGCCTGGTCGTCGCCGTAGACGCCGATCAAGGCCTCGCGCTCACGGTCGACCGCAACCACCGTGTCCCCGCGGGCCGCAAAGGCGGCCGCCACCGCACGACCCAGGTGGCCGGCCGCGCCGGTGACCACCACCACACGCCGGTCATTGGCCATGTTCAGCCCCCTGGCGCCGGGCTCGGTGGTACGCGCCGGTACCCCGGTGAATGAACGCATCGGTCTCCAACACATGGCCCGGCGCAAACTCCGGCTTGCCCAGCGCCTGCTCGTAGATCGGCCCGAAATCGATGTGCGCCAAATCCAGCAGTTCATCGAGCCCGCGGATCACGAAATACGTCTCCTGGAAGTCGTCGATCCGATAGTGGGTTCGGAGCACGCGCTCCAGATCGAAGCGGACCCGGTTGGGCGAGGGGTCGTCGAGAGCGAAGACGCTCTCGGCATACGACGAGGCGATGCCGGCACCGTAGATGCGCAAGCCGTCGGCCTGCTGCAGCAGGCCGAATTCGACCGTGTACCAATAAACGCGCGCCAGGTGGGCCAGCTTGCCCAGCCCTTGTGCGCGCAGGCCGCCTTCGCCATAAGCCTGGATGTAGTCGGCGATGACCGGGTTCATCAACATCGGCACGTGACCGAATACGTCGTGGAAAACGTCCGGCTCTTCCAGGTAATCGAGCTGGTCGGCCCTGCGGACGAATTGCCCGGCAGGAAAACGCCGGTTGGCCAGGTGATCGAAGAACACTTCGTCGGGGACCAGACCCGGCACCGCGACGACCTGCCACCCCGTGTGCTTCATCAGCACGTCGCTCAGGCGGCGGAAATCCGGAATCGCGTCAGCGCCAATCGGCAATGCCTGCATTCCCTGCACGAACTCGTCGCAGGCATGCCCCGGCAACAACTTCGACTGCCGCGCATAAAGTGTCTTCCAGACACCATGCTCCTGCTGCGTGTAGCGCTCCCACCCTTGATCGATGGTCCAGTCGGGCCGCTCCGGTGCATGCGCCGCAGCCAGCCCGTGTTTGACGATCTCGTTTAGTTGCCTTTGCATCTCTTCCTCCTCCCCCGCTGCGCGGGGGAGGGCCAGGGTGGGGGCCGATGGATCGCGGTCTAACTCCGATAACTCGGATCGATCCGATCGATTTGCCGCGTCAGCGCATCGAACACGTCCTGCCCAGCACCGAACTTCGCATTGAATTGCAACGAATCCGCGGTGCACTTGCGCTGGATCGCTTCCGACACCAGCCGTGGCTATCCCATGGAAAGTGTGGCGAGCTGGATCTCGCACGCGCGCTGCAACAGCCACAGCAGAGCAAAGGCGCGCGGGACCGTGTCGCCCCACGCGAGCAACCCATGATTGCGCAGGATCACCGCGGGCTTGTTGCCGATGCTGCGCAACAGGCGCGGCCCTTCGTCCTCATGCACCGTAATGCCTTCAAACTCGTGATACGCCACCTTGTCATAGAGCTGAGCCGAGTAGAAGTTGCTGATCGATAACCCGTCCTCCAGACAGGCGACCGCCATCCCTGCCGTGGTATGTGTGTGCATGACGCAGTGCGCAGTGGGTATCCCT
>Ga0137403_10008247_pt1 | contig 11672 bp, 8 predicted proteins | sample CZOMad2_1_16fung_FD_122057 | JGI IMG/M metagenome (GOLD analysis project Ga0137403, IMG submission 122057) | Vadose zone soil fungal communities from Angelo Coast Range Reserve, California, USA - CZOMad2_1_16fungal (Hybrid Assembly) | ecosystem: Environmental > Terrestrial > Soil > Vadose zone...
ACGGCAATGCCCTGCGGCCAGAAAAAAAGAATCAGCGAGATCATCCACAACCAGACCGTGACGCCGCCGTTGGCGGCTATCGACGGAACAACATTCAAGTTGAAAACGGCGACGACGAAGAGGAGAACGAGGTCCCACTTGCCCAAAACGCGGCGCAAGTGTGGCGCATCTTGCGCACAGGGCTTTGTGTTGACTTCGTTCGACAACTGTCTTCTCTCCTGAGTTTCGCACTGAAGCCGATCAGTGTCCGGCCGCGCCGACAAATGCGAGGCCACGCTCCTGTTGCGCCTTCGAAAGCGCGAACGCGACTTCTTCGAACACGGCGAGATGCTTGTCAATGTCCGCTTCAGTGTGCTGCACAGAGATGGTCCATTGTTCATCCCACCAGTAGGGCTGCGCGAGTACGCCGCGATTGACCATGCCGAACCAATAGTGGCGCCAGAGGTCGACGTCAATTTTGGTCCAGTCGCGATAGTTGCGGATTTCCTCCGGGTAGAGCATCAACGCACCGTTGACGCCCGCGCTGGCGACGTAGGCCCGCAGTCCGGATTTCTTCACGATGGCACGGTAGCCTTCGGTGAGTTTCTTGCTCAGAGTTCCGACGTGCGCGTAACTTTCGCGCGTGAGCACTTCGCGGAACGTCGCGAGACCCGCGGCCATCGCGGCGCGGTTGGTGTTGTACGTCCCGCCGTGGAAGACTTTGTGCTGCGAGATCAGGTCCATCACCGCGCGGCTCGCGCCGAATGCGCCCAGCGGTAAACCGCCGCCGATGGATTTCGCCAGACAGATCATATCCGGCTTCACTCCAAAAAATTCACTGGCGCCGCCCCAGCCAAGTTTTGCCCCGGTTTTGACTTCGTCGAAGATCAGCAACGCTCCGTTTTTGGTGCAAATGTCGCGCAAGCCTTGCAGGAATCCGGGCTGCGGCATGCACAAGCCGACGTTCATCAAGATGGGCTCGAGAATAATCGCGGCAATCTGGACTGGATTTTCGCGGAAGCGCCGGTCGACGCTGGCGAGGTTGTTGAAGCTCGCGACGACGACATTGGCGAGGGAAGCTTTTGGAATGCCGCCGCCGCCGGGAACGGAATTAGGAGCATCCGCATCGCCCCAATCTTCGGCTTTGGGCTTGACGCTGACGAGAGCTGCGTCATGCAATCCGTGGTAGGAGCCTTCGAACTTTAGAATCTTGTCGCGGCCTGTTGCGGCGCGGGCGATGCGGACGGCATGCATCGTCACTTCTGTCCCGCTCGAACCGAAGCGCACCATATCGATGGGATACCGCGCGCAAATTTCTTCGGCAAGCTCCCATTCCTGTTCGTGTGGCATTCCGAAGGTAGTTCCTTCATGGAGCTTCTGCTCGACGGCTTTCACGACCGCGGGATGGCAATGTCCCGCCATCAGGGCGCCGAAGCAGAGGTTGTGATCGACGTATTCGTTGCCGTCCACGTCATGAATCCTGCCGGCCTTTCCATCCTTCACAAAAATGGGATAAGGCTCGTAGTGCCGGTAATTGCTCGCCACGCCGAGCGGGATGCGTTGCAGGGCCCGCTTGTGCGCCGCGGCGGATTTCGGAGTCCGCTTTTCGTAGGTTGCGATTTCCTTCTGCAGTGCGTCGTGCATGAGAGTACTCCGTAAGAGCAGGTCTATTCCCTGCGGTCAGTATCAAGCTGGAAAACTGTTCGTAATTGCTCTTTCATTTTACCTTTTTCGGAAGTGAGAAGGCACGGCCCTCGCGAGCCGCGCCTCCCAATCTTCCTGCGGACGCCTGATTCGCGTTAGAAGTACAGCTTCAGAGCAAACTGCACGAGCCGCGGATCGCGCGCCCGCTTGACGCGGCCGAAGTCGGACCCATCGGTAATGTTGCCGTCGGGCTGGAAGAATTGCGAGCGGTTGAATGCATTGAACAGCTCTCCATGGAATTCGAGCCGCAACCGTTCGTTGAGCGGTATCTGCTTCTGGAAACTAAACTCCCAGTTATTCAGACCTGGGCCGCAGCAAACGGTGCGGGGCGCATTTCCGATGGTCCCCGGCGTGACCGTCTCATTGGTAAAGGCGTCAGGGTTGAATCCGGCGTTAATCAACGTGCAAGTAGCGGGGTCAGTGCCTGTTCCAGCGGCGCAAGTCAGTTTCCGCGGATCGATGGATTTGAAAGGTGCGGCGATATTTGGCTGACCTGGCGTTTCGAAATCGAAGCTGCCCTGCAGTTCGACGTCATCCTGCGACGTAACGCGGATCGGGAATCCCGTCTGGAACGTGGTAATGCCCGAAACGCTCCAGCCGTTCAAGGCTTTTCCCTTAAAACCGTCGTACTTTGGCACCGGCAGTTCCCAGTAGTAGCTGAACACGAAACGGTGCCTGGAATCGAAGAGCGACAACGCACGGTTGCGTTTCGGGTTGATGGGATCCACCAAGCTTTCGAAAGTCGACGCGTAATCGAGCGACTTGCCAAGCGTGTACGACGCCTGGAACTGCAACCCGTGCGAGAAACGCTTCTCGACGCTCATCTGAAACCCGTTATAGGACGAGTTGGCAATGGTATTCTGCGTGAAAATGCTGGAGAAGACGGGGATGGAGTCTGGCGGACATCCGGCACCCGTCATCGGCTGGCAATTGGGCGATGAGAATGGACGTAGCCCTGGGATTGAGATTCCTTTTGGACCTACCGTGGTTCCCCCGGGAACCAAGCTCGTTGAGCCATACGGAAGGTGCAGATCATTGGGCAGAACAGTGCCTGGCGGGATGAAGTAACCTGTGTCTGCAAAGAATGCACCGCAGGCGAGCGCGGTTGACAACGCAGCGTCTGTGGCAGCGAAGGCGTCAGACATGGCCTGCAGATCCAGGCAGGTGTTTGGGTTGCCGGGATTGAGGTCCTGCGAAGCCAGCAAGCGATGTCCCTGGCGGCCGATGTAGCTGACCGTCAAGGCCATCTCTTTCCCGAGGTCCCGCGTGATGCCGAAATTGTATTGCTCCGCATACTGGGATCGCAGATTCTTGGGTGCCTGGCCGAACAGAAGGATCGGCCGGAAGAGAGACCAGTCCACCGGCTGGCCGCGTGGCGGGTTAAGTACTCCGTTGAACGGATTGGGATACTGAGTCGTGCCATCCTGCCCGAGAAACGGCGTGTTGAACATCGTATTAAACAGAAAGGTGCTTCCCCCGAAAGGAGGTTCCGCGCTGAACTGCTCCAGCACGAGTTGCTCGACAGGATTATAGAAAATCCCGAAACCCGACCGGATGCTGGTCTTGCCGGGGCCTCCAAACAATTTTCCAAAGAAGCCATCTCGCGCGTTGGGACTCCAAGCCAAGCCGATACGCGGCGCAAACGACTTGTAGTAAGTTTTTGTGAGTCCCTTAGGTATGCCTGCATCCCCGGGGACAACCAATCCCGTTGGGACGACGCCTGTATTTGCGCAGTCATTCACCCCCGGGTTGTATAGCCCGCTAAGCGGTGAAAGCTCGCATGGGTAGACTGTTGAAACTTGCCCCGGCCGGAACGTCTGCACCTTTTGTCCGGCATCGGCCAGCGGCGTGTTCACTTCCCAGCGCAGTCCATAGTTCAATGTCAGATTCGGTCGGATCTTCCAGCTATCCTGCGCGAACAGGTAAAGCGACTTGCTGCGCACTAACTCATCTTGAGCCGATCCCTGGCCATACTGATCGGTGAGCCCCAGGAGATAGTTCGGGAATAAATTAATGGCCGTGCACAACTGGCTCACGGGATCAATGGTGCCCAAGCATGGATCGTTCGGCCCTCCCCCGAAAATCAATTGCTGGCCGCTCACATCGAAGAACAAAAACTGATCGAATTTCTGATAGCGAATATCACCGCCGAACTTGATGGAGTGCTTTCCAAGAACTTTGCTGAAGTTATCTGACCATTGAAACGTGTTGCCCGTCTGTGGCAGCTCTCCTTCAAAGTTGTTGCCGAAGCTGAAGCCACCGGAAACGCTGACGAACGGTACCCCTTCGCGGCTGGCGCCGAGTACTGGGTGAATCCCGAGGTCTGGGTTGCCCGGATCGCTGAAGCAGGTGCCGGCGGGAACCGCGGAGGTACACGAGTCTTGCACCTTATTCGTGTGTTGAGGATGAAGAAATGTGCCTTGCCCCTCGCGGAAAAATGTAAACCGCGCCTCGTTGACTGCGGTCGAGCCGATCGTCCAGGTATGGCTGATATTCAATTGCTGGAACCGCTCATCCGTCAGATCGCCAAATTGAGGAAGCGTTGCGCCGCCGGCCTGAAACCGCGCGAACGGCTTTTCCAGATAGTGCTGCGTAAAATAGTAGTAACCCGTCAATCGCTGGTTCTTATTGAGTTCGTGGTCAATCTTGACGGTGAATTGATTGCTCCGCTCATGTCCCAAGGGCACTCCCTGGAATATCGCACTTCCATCCTTTGCATTTGGGAGTGGCACAAATTGTTTCAGAAGGTCAAGAGCGGTCTGGTCAAAGCAGGTTGTCGGAATGATGCCGTTAGGAAAAATCGCGGAATAATTGGAATTCCCCAGGATCGACCCGCCGCCCCCCGCCGTTACATCGCTCTGACAGTTGAGCCGCGCGTTCATGGCGTTCGCTACCCCCGAGCCATAGGACCCAGCGAACAAACCATCTGCAGAAAAATCTCCATTCCGTTCAGCCTGGGTCGGCACTGCAACCGTGTCTGAGGAAGTGCCCTTGCGGATACGGTTACCTTCAAAGGAAGCGAAGAAAAAAGTCTTGTTCTTTATGATCGGTCCGCCTAGCGTAGCTCCAAATTGGTTCTGCAAATAATCCAGTTTTTGCGAATCGAAGAAACCGCGCGCATTCAAATCCTTGTTCCGGAAAAAGTCATATGCGTTTCCGTGAAAATCGTTCGTGCCGGACTTGGTGACCACGTTCACAACCGCTCCGGAGTTGCGGCCGTATTCGGCATCGAACGTGTTGGTCAGCACGCGGAACTCAGCGATGGCATCAGGGGAGGGCTGGATCGCCGGAAGATTTGCAAACTGGTCGTTGCCGTCGCCGCCGTTCACAGTGTAGTTGTTGTCACGGCCGCGGCCTCCATTGACGCTCACGACGCCGGCGCGATCACTCCCATAGACACCGTCCACACCCAGCTGCGACTGCACGCCGGGTTGAAGCTGCAGGAGCTGGTAAGCATCGCGCTGGGCAAGCGGGAGCTGGCTTACGGCGCGTTCATTGACCACCGCGCCAAGTTGCGTGGAGGTTGTGTCTACGAGGGGGGCCGCGCCTGTGACTTCGATCGTGTCCACGGCCGATCCAACCTGCAGCGTTATGTCCAAGTTTACAACTTCATTCAGATTGAGAACAATTCCTTTACGCACATACTTCTTGAAGCCTGTCGACTGCGCGTCGACTTCGTAGGTTCCCACGGGAACTTCAAGGAATATGTATTCCCCATTGGCGCCAGCTTCCGCATCTCGCGTTGCGTGCGTAGCATCATTAATGATAGTGACCTTGGCGGCGGCTATCGCTGCGCCGCTGGTGTCTATGACTGTGCCGCGAATGCGGCCGCCGGTGCTCTGCGCGTTCGCCAAAGGCGCCGCGAAGAGAATTACAGCCGCAACCAGGGCGGCCGTAAGAATGTTTTGGCAATAGATGGTACGGACCTGCCGGAAACGTGCATCTGCCTTCATGACCTCACCCCTTGCCGTGAATGATTTTTTTCACTTTCTTTTCTTCGTGCTTGCTGCGCCCCGGAAACCTTACTATAATCCAGTAAACTTAGAGAAAGCCGGGACCCGTGTCAAGCAGAAAGAATTTATCCACCGCATCAGCGAAGCCAGGGGCGCATCGTCACTTGCGCATCAGCGAAGTCGCGCGCCGCGTCGGGATTTCTTCTTCCGCGTTGCGTGCCTGGGAGGCCCTTGGCCTCGTCATGCCTCTGCGGACGCAAAGCCGCTATCGCCTCTACACCGAAGACGATGTACGCTTGCTGCAGCGTGCGATTTTTCTCCGCCGCGCTCGCGGCCTCAATCCTGCCGCCATCGTTCATGTGTTGAAACGCCAGGGCGTTGTTTCTTCCACTGCGGAAGTACAGGCGCATCCCGGTCAGCGTTTCCGGCGCCTGCGAACGCGCCGGGGACTCTCCCTCGCGCAGGTAGCGCGAGCCACCGGCGTATCCGTGGGATTTCTCAGCGGCCTCGAGCGCGGCCAGATGCGCTCCTCGATCGCCACGCTTCGCCGCATTGCCCGCTTCTATCGCACCAACATCCTCTCGCTTTTCGAAACTGCCGGTGAACATCCCCGGCTCGTTCGCCCAGCGCAGCGAAAAATCCTGGAGACGACACCTGACGTTCGCATGGAATTGCTCGCCTGGGGCAATACGGCGATGGAACCGCATCTCTTCCGCGTCAAACCCGGCGGCGGCAGCGGCGAATCGTATTCGCACGAGGGCGAAGAATTTCTGCACATCCTTCGCGGCGAGTTTGAAATCTGGCTGGACCGCAAAGAGCACTACCGCTTGAAACCGGGCGACAGCCTCTATTTCGAAAGTTCGACTCCGCATCGCTGGAGAAACCCGGGGCGTAAGGAAACCTGGCTGCTATGGATCAACACACCGCCAACATTCTGATTCCAAGGAAAGAGTGCCAATGAAAAATTACGCCCTTCGGCTCGTTCTCCCAACTCTGGCGCTCGGGCTCGGCGCTTCCCTGCTCTCGCAAGCACAAAACGCAAACACCGCCCCTGCGGACACGATTGTGCTCCACGGCCGCGTCTACACGGAAAACGCAAAAAAACCGTGGGCGCAGGCCGTAGCCATTCGCGGCGCGAAGATCGTCGCAGTCGGGAGCGATACGGAAATCGACAAGTTGCGCAGCGCCGGCACCAAAGTCATCGACGCCGCCGGCAGGCTCGTCCTCCCGGGTTTCGTCGATTCCCACATTCATTTCCTGGATGGCTCTTTCAGCCTGGGCCGCGTGAATCTGGAGGGTGCCAAGGACGCGGCCGATATCCAGAAAAGATTGCGCGATTACGCCTCTCAACATCCGGGGAACGACTGGATCCTGGGCCGCGGTTGGAATTACGCCATGTTCGCTCCCGAGACTCTGCCCAACAAGAAATACTTGGACGAAATCTTCCCCGATCGGCCCGCCTTCCTTGAGGGCTACGATGGACATACATATTGGGCAAATTCGAAAGCGCTGGCCATGGCCGGGATTACCCGTGAAACTCCCGATCCGCCGAACGGCGCCATTATGCGCGACCCAAAAACGGGCGAAGCCACTGGTGCGTTGAAGGAATCAGCGCAGGAATTGGTTGCCAATATCGTTCCAAAGCCGTCTCGCGCCGAAAAACTGACGGCGTTGCGCGCGGGTATCAAATGGGCCAACGAACACGGCATCACCCGCGTCCACAGCGCTGGTGGAGACTTTGAAGAGCTCGATCTCTATGACGAACTGCGCCGCCACGGCGATCTAACCCTGCGCTTCTATATCGCCTACTTCCTCAATCCTCCCTTACTCCGGCCGCAGGACCTCGAAGCCATCGAGAACGCGCGGAAGAAATATCACGACGACTGGATCGACACGGGCGCCGTCAAATTCATGGTGGATGGGGTCGTCGAATCTCACACCGCGGCGATGCTCGAGCCTTACACCGACGATCCCTCCACAAAAGGCAAGCTATTCTGGGAGCCCTCCGACTACAAGGCTGCGGTAGCGGAATTGGACAAGCGCGGCCTGCAGCTTTTTACCCATGCGATCGGCGAGTACGGCGTGCGCACCGCGCTGGACGCCTATGAAAATGCCGAAAATCTCAATCACACCCGCGATCGCCGCCCGCGCATCGAGCACATTGAAACGATTGCCCCGGCGGACATACCTCGTTTCGGCAAACTTGGAGTCATCGCCAGCATGCAGCCGCTCCATTCCTACCCTGATACGAATACGCTGAATGTCTGGGCCCGCAATGTCGGTCCGGACCGCGCCTCACGGGCTTGGTCGTGGAAGAGCATCTCCGATGCGGGAGGACGCCTGGCGTTCGGCAGCGATTGGCCCGTCGTCACGCTCAATCCCTGGGAGGGCGTGCAGACCGCCGTCACTCGCCAAACCACCGACGGTAAGCCCACATCCGGCTTTGTTCCGGCGCAGCGATTGACCGTGGCTCAGACGATTGAGGGGTATACCGTTGGAGCCGCTTTTGCCGGCCGCCGCGAAAAATCGGAAGGCTCGCTCGAAGCCGGGAAGCTCGCCGACTTGATTATCGTTTCCCAAAATATTTTCGAGATTGATCCGCACAAGATTGACGATACAAGAGTGGTCTTGACCATAGTGGGCGGCCGCGTCGTCTTCGATGCTGACATCAAGTAACGGGAGGAGCGATGAGAGTTCGCGCAATTTTTCTTGGGATTCTGGCGCTCGCGCCGGCTTCGGGTGCCTGCAGGAAAAAGGAAGCGTCCGCCGCGGCATCACTCCGGAGATCAATGCCGTCTCCGTAGGCTTGATCGTCATTTGGTATCGCGTTCGCACCCGCGGCCTCGGCCTCGGCACCCGCGCGCAAGAACTTCTTGAACGGCCCTAGGAGAACCCATGGCCCCCTCACGCCGTGAATTCATCAAGTTCGTCGTCGCCGGCTCCGTCGCCGCCGGTTGCCCCCTCGAGGAAACGCTTATCGCTGCGCCGGAATCGAATCCAGCCGCCGCGCCTCTCGTTCACGGCGAACACTTCGAAGTCTGCCACCAGCTCCGTGACGGCCACCAATTCAAACGTCCCGACGCTACTCGCGAAGCCGACATCGTGATCGTCGGCGGAGGCATCGCAGGACTCGCCGCCGCCTATTTTCTTCGCGGCAAGGATTGGCTCCTCCTCGAAAAGGAATCCTTCTTCGGCGGCAACGCCTATCAGGAGGAATACGACGGCCAGCCCTACGCCACCGGCTCCGCCTATGCCTACAGAGGCGACTACGGCGAGCAGCTCGCCGCTGAACTCGACCTCAAGTTGCCCGCCGTCAACATGCCCGATCCCACTATCCTCAACAAAACCTTTGTCCCGGACACCTGGAAAACTGGCCTCGATCAATTACCGCTTTCCAAAGATGTGCGCGAGAGCTTCAAGAGATTTCGCGATGACATCATGAAAATCAACCTCCCCGAAAAAATGATGGAGCTGGACTCCCAGCCCTTCTCAAACTTCACTGCATCCTACGCACCGGAAGTCCAGCAATGGTGGGACGGCTTCGGCCCCTCGAATTGGGGAGCTATGGCGGAAGACTCTTCGGCATTTGTCGGAGTGCGAAACGCCCAGGACTTGATCAGCGGAGGCGACGGCAAGCGCGTCATACTCCCCGGCGGTCTCGGCTGCATCACCCACAAGCTCATCGAAGTTCTGCACCCGAAGTATAGGGAGCGCATGCTGGAAGACGTGGCAGTCGTAGCTGTCGTTCAGGACAAAAGTGCCGTGCGCGTCACTTATCTCCGCGCAGGAAAACTTATTACCGTCGCAGCCAAAGCCGCCTTGCTATGCACGCCCAAGCACATCACTGCCCGCATCGTCATGGGCCTGCCTTCTGATCAGAAAAACGCCATGCGCCGCACCCGCTACATTCCCTATCCCGTCGTCAACCTCATCTTCGGCAAGCCGGTCTTCAATCGCGGCTACGACACGTGGTGCCCCGGAAGCACCTTCACCGATTTCATCGTCGCCGACTGGACCGTCCGCAACAATCCCGGTTACCGGCAGAAAAATAATATTCTCTCGTTCTACACGCCCCTCCGCGAAGATCAGCGCTCCATTCTGCTCGATGAAAAAGACTGCAAATCGCTGGCCGCCCGCGTTCTGTCCGATTTTCAGAAGCTGCTGCCTGAATTCGGCGCCGACCCAGTCGAAGTGCGCATCTTTCGACGCGGCCATCCCATGTTCATGGCGGTGCCCGGCCAGTACACGAAAAATCGCATCGCTGCTGCGCAGCCGGTGGATCGCATCTTCTTCGGCAATTCCGATTCTGGCGGCCCGGAATCGCTTACCAGCGAAGCCGTCCGCTTGTCCAAGGCCGGCGGAGAATGGGCCGAACTCGTCCTCGCTGGCAAGCCCGGCGCCAAAGAACTGGTTGAAAAAGCCCTGCAGCCGGTCTTGGACTAATTCATAATTCGCGGCCCGGAAACGATGATCGATCGCTCAACCTTGCGAAGCGGTTCGAATTGCCGGCAGGAACTGAAAATGTTTTCGTGAACGGCGAACTCGTGCGGGACGCCGGCAAGCCTACCGGCGCGCCCCGGCCGTGTTCTGCCGAAGTAGCTCGAGTTAGTTCATAATAGCTGCTTGGTTGCCCACCCAGCGCAGCGCGCGGGTCTCTCCGGAGGAACGATGGCAGAACGCCTGGAAGATTTTCAGAATTTTCGCGCCGATCTGAATGAGGAAATCCTTGGCTGCGGCCACCTCGGCATCAAACGCTTCTTCGCTCTCGACCATCAGGCTTACGAACCTGGTGCGCTCGGCACCAGGAACAAGGAACTGCTCGGACTCGTCGCCTCCGCCGTCCTCCGCTGCGATGACTGCATCACCTATCATTTGGTCCGCTGCGGCGAAGAAGGCTGGAAGCGCGAGGAAGTCATTGACGCGCTGAATGTCGCTCTGATCGTCGGCGGCTCCATCACCATTCCGCATGTCCGCCGCGCCTTCGCCCGCATGCGCGAAATCAAAGAACTGAAGCCCTGAAAGAGCGCACCACCATGAGCACGAACTCCAGCCCGGCCCTCACTCAGCCTGAAAGCTTCGGCAAGAAACTGCGCAACGCCGCCGTCGGAATTCTCTTCGCGCTGGTCCTGCTCATTCCTCGTCTGTTGCACCTGCGCCGCAACCCTCGCTCCTGGCGCCTTTTTTGCATTCTTCTGGGAATCGCCGGCGCGGCTCTCGTCATCCTGCCGCTCGGTCTGGGAAACAACTATGCTTACGCCCTCATCGGCTTGGTCCTGTTCATCGCTGCCATTCTCCTCCCACCCGCCAAGCCTGTTTTCAATGCCGATGACAAAGCCCGCGAACTCGGCGCCCTGGTCGTCGTCAACGGCGGGCAGTACCGATCCCAGAACTCGGCCGCTGCATCTGTCCAACTTTTTGTCGGCGCGGAGAGCATCTCGGTTCTCGACTCTCGCTTCCAACCGCTCTTGATTATTCCCGTCGTTGAGATCACATCGGCCCGTGCGGAAAAATCAGGCGACCTTTGGCTCGTTCGTGTAGTTTGGCCCGATAGCACCGCGGAGTTTTACTACACTGGTATATTCGCCGAACATCTAACCCGCGTCGCCGAAAGCACCGTGCAAAGCGTCATGCGTCCTGCCCTCCCTGTTATTCCACAGGCTCGCGCCGCCAGCGCCTGATTTTCTCTTGGCAACAATCTCAGCTTCAGCGCTACAAGCGCGCACGAATTGTGTCAAAATATATCTATGGCAAGAGGCTGGGAAAGCAAGGACGTCGAATCTCAAGTGGAAGAAACGCAGGCACCGAAGCAGAAACCTGGCTCGGGGCCCAAAACCCCCGAAGAACTGAAGCGCGACGAGGAGCGCAAAGACCTGCAGCTATCGCGCACCCGCATCGTCAATGACCTCGCGACAGCTACCCACCACCACCATCGCAAATCCCTCGAAGCCGCCCTCGCCCACCTCGACAAAAAAATAGCCGAACTCAGCTAACAAGCACGCCGCAGTCTTTCCGCAAAATGTCTCCGCGTCCTCTGCG
>Ga0137403_10008248_pt1 | contig 11671 bp, 10 predicted proteins | sample CZOMad2_1_16fung_FD_122057 | JGI IMG/M metagenome (GOLD analysis project Ga0137403, IMG submission 122057) | Vadose zone soil fungal communities from Angelo Coast Range Reserve, California, USA - CZOMad2_1_16fungal (Hybrid Assembly) | ecosystem: Environmental > Terrestrial > Soil > Vadose zone...
TGACGGAGGAGCAAGTCCGGCGGAGATTGTGGATCGCATTCGGGATCTCGGCTGGCAAGGCTTGGTTGGGAACACGGATGAAATGCTTTCCAGCCCCGAGACGCTGGAAGAGTTTGCGAATAATCCGCCCAGGATGCAGCTCCTTTTCGCTGCGATTCGGGAGATGGCGACGGCGACCCGCCAAGCGCTGGGAGAAGAGAGGCTCGCCTGGCTGCACCGCTTGCCGCGCATTCACATTCATGGTCCGATGGCGCTGGTGCATGCCAGTCCCGAGAGTCCCTGGCGCGCACCCGCGCCGGAGGCGAGCGATGCCGAGCTGGCGTCGGTCTACGGACCGCTCGGCCAAACGATCGCGATCTACAAGATTCCAGTTGCCACGTTCACGGCTCCTGACGGTTTGCAGGCAAAGAGCGACGGCTTGTATGCGGCCACTGCCGCGTCGGGAAGTGCAGTGGTTCAGACCTCGGGCACAAACGGGGCGGGAACGATTTATGGCAGCGAACTGGAGTCGAGCGCGACGGACACCAATACCGAATTCAGCTCCATGATATCGGCCCAGCAGGCCTATTCAGCCGCGTCGCAGGTCATCACCGCCGTCAACAAGATGTTCGACACATTGATCTCGGCCGTAAGGTAACGCGAGCATGATCGACAGCGAGAGTGATGAAAAATTGCTTTTCCGGCTTGGCCGGATCGTAATGGCCGCGAAGACTGCCAAGCCTCACGATGATCGCCGTCGTCTGCTTGCTCTGGAGAACGATCTTCGATCGCTTCGGTCCGTCCTGAACGAGCGCTGCAGTCTATTAGCAAAGAAAATGAATGCGGCGGGCGAACAGTTGAGCGCGGTCTCAGCCTACGCTCGCTGTGCATCCCTTCGGCGTGACTCGTCTTACGCCCGGACGAACAGCAAGGCAACGGAGTGATTCCAATGATCCCAGAAAGACCGTCATTGCAACCGAGAGCCGGAAGCGGCGACCGCATCGAGTACCTTGTTGAGCTGATCGATGCGCTCGTTAACCTCGTGGTCGAGGAAAACATTTCTCTCGCAATGGGGCTTCCCGCGTCTCAATTGCATACCCAGCGCAAGGTGGTGCTGGCTGACGAGTTTGAGCAATGGGTCGCGGACGTGTCCATGCGACGACTTTTGCTCTGCACATCTGACCGGGCGCTGCAGGAAAACGTCGTGCGCCGCATTGAGTGCCTTCGCACCTCGATGGACGAGAACATGATCCGGTTGCGCGCCGCGATCGAGGCCAGTCAACGCCGGATCGACGCGGTCATGACCGCAATCCGCGAGCAGATCTCGGATAGTTCGCCATATAATTCCAACGGCCGCGTACACGGGCAGTCGGTGTCCTGTGGAAGAAGCATCCGAGCCTGATCGCCCAAGACAACGAGGTCGCCGTGTCACTCGACATCGCACGCAGTATCGCCGTCCGTAGCTTGATGGTAACGCAGGTTCAGATCAGCGTCGCCTCGGCGAATATCTCGAACGCGGACACCACGGGCTACACGGCGAAAACCGCCAATCAGACGGCCACCACCAGCGGAGGCGCGGGCACCGGCGCGGTCATAACGGGCATTACCAGCAATGTGGATAAGCTGCTGCTGAAATCGCTGATGCAGGCATCATCTGCGCTCGGTGCCGCCGATACGAGCAACACCTATCTCACTCAGCTCCAGGATTTGTACGGCGGCTCAAGCGGATCGGACAGCTCTGGGAGTTCGCTGGCCAATACCATCGCTTCCCTCGAAGCTGCGGTTTCGTCGCTGGCCGGCACGTCGAGTAGCGCTGCGCTGCAAGCCAACGCTGTCAGCGCTCTGGACGACCTGGCATCCCAGTTGCGCGAAACATCGACCGGGATACAGAAACTGCGCAGCAACGCGGATCAGGATATTGCGTCGTCAGTCAGCGACGTCAATCAGCAGCTGAAGACGATCGCAAGCCTGAATGCCCAGATCAAGCAGGCGGCTGCGTCCGGTCAGCCGACGGGCGACCTCGAAGACCAGCGGAATACCGCCCTTCAAGATGTCGCTTCCAAGATGAACGTCAACTATTTCATTTCATCCACTGGCGACATGCAGGTCTACACGACCTCGGGTCAGACGCTGGTCGATAGTTCCGCCCACGAGTTGAGCTACTCGACGGTATCCTCGGTGACGGGGGCTACGACCTACAGTTCGACCTCATCGAGCGGATTCAGCGGCATCACGGTCAATGGGGTGGATATTACCGCGCAGATCACATCTGGAGATATCGGCGCCCTCATCGGGCTTCGCGATACCGTGCTGCCGGCCGCACAATCCCAGCTCGATCAACTTGCCACACAACTGGCCGACAGTTTGAATGCGGTCCACAACACGGGGACATCGCTGCCGCCGCCATCGACGCTGACGGGTACTGCTGCGGTAACCTCTTCGACGCAGCTCTCGGCAACGGGCACAGCTCGTATCGCCGTTGCCGACCAAAGCGGCAATCTTGTGTCGTATCAGGATCTCGATTTGTCGAGCTATTCGACGGTCGGCGATCTGGTTTCGGCCATCAATGGTATTTCCGGACTGACTGCCTCGATCAATTCGAACGGGAACGTCGTCATTTCCAGCACCAGCAGCGGCAACGGCGTTTCGATCAACGAAATGTCCAGTTCGGTCGGCTCAAGCGGTGCGGGCCTGTCAGACTGGCTTGGCCTCAATGACCTTGTGACTGCGACCGGGGCATCGGATTTCGCGGTACGCAGCGATATTCTGTCTAATTCGGGCTTGCTTGCGATTTCTTCGCTGGATTCTTCCTCGTCGTTGACGACCGGCAATCAGGCGCTCAGTTCAGGCTCGACCACGGTGGCGAACAACATCTACACGGCGCTGACCGGATCGACGAGCTTCAGCGCGGTAGGCGGCCTTGGCTCGACGACGAGTTCTTTTGCAGACTATGCCGCCAGCATCGTATCGAACGTCGCATCGAAGGCATCGCAGGCGTCCACTGACTATACTACAAAGCAGACGACGCAATCGACGTTCTCGAGCGCGATGTCATCGCAATCAGGCGTCAACCTCGATGAGGAGACCGCGCGTATCAGCACTCTGCAGAATCAGTATACGGCCGCGTCGCAGTTAATACAGGTCATCAACGAGATGTTTTCATCGCTGATGACGGCTGTTCAGAGCGTCGGCTCATAGGAACGTTGACCAATGGCAATGCGTGTCGCCACCTTCGGAATCAGCGAACAAATGATCGCCGCCGCCTTGCGCACGCAAAGCACGATGGCGAACGCACAGATTCAGGAAGCCTCGGGAGTTGTCTCGTCGGATTTCGGAGGATATGGATCTTCGACGCAGCAGATCCTCAACCTTCAGGTGTCGGTGACGCGTTCGCAGTCGTACATTGACGCCGCGACCCAGGCAGACAGCAAGATCCAAGTGATGTACTCGACGGTGAATTCCGTTGCGGACCTGATCACACAGTTTAGGAGCCTGCTGACAAGTGCGACGAATGCCGCGAGCACGGATTCGACCAGCGTCACTCAGTCGGCGCAGGATATGCTGCAGCAAATGGCATCACTGCTGAACACGCAATACGATGGCGGATACTTGTTCGGTGGCGCACGGACCGGTCAAGCACCCGTCGATATTTCCAGTTCGACCTATGCGGCGGCGACGTCGCCGTCTTCGGCGGACACCAGCTACTATCAGGGCGATCACGAACTCGCGTCCGTGCGCGTGTCAGATAGTCGAACCGTTTCATACGGAGTCGCAGCCGACAATACGGCGTTCGAACAGGCGTTGCGCGCGTTGAATCTAGTTGCCAACAATTCCTCGCTTTCGACCTCGACCTTGAACGAGGCACTCGATCTGGCAACCAACGCAGTAGATGCCGTCGGTGTGGTGCAAAGCAAGATTTCGAATGCATCATCGTCGATCGAGAAGGCGAGCGCGTATCAGACCGAATATCAGTCGTTTGCCAACACTCTAGGCAGTGATCTCACGAGTGTCGATGTTGCCGCAGTCACGGCGCAGCTGTCGACCTATCAAGCGCAGTTGACCGCGTCATATGCGGCAATAGCGAAGGTGCAAAGCCTGAACCTGGCGAGTTACCTGCACTAGGTCTTGCGCTCGGCCGGCGACAGGCTGGCCAGCCAGCCGAGGATGCGATTCGTCGTCGAAAAGATCGGGAGATCTGTGAAGGTTTCCCCGTCATCTATTCAGCCCGACCCGTGCTGAATAGCGGCCCGATCTGTTCCCAGCGCTCGCCGCTGCAACCGATGTCGGAAATGGTCCTGACCAGTATCCGCGATGGACGCGCGTCATTTCACTCTCGCCGATTTGCCCGAGGCTGTTATAGTGACGCCGCCGTCGGCGGTAGCTTGCATCACAATGAAATCAGCGGCTTCTCCAGCCGCCAATCGGACTGCGCTTTGTCTGAGCGGCCACGCCCGTGGCCGGGCGGCCGCGCGCAGCGACATGCCGCCGGCAACGCCGACGCCGAGCACGTACATCCAGCCCTCATGGAAATCGAACAGATGCGAATTCAGGAGTGAACTGACGACGTTTTGCACGACCACGACAAGCCCGATCCACCCCGCGAGATCTCGTCCGGTGAAAAGGTGTAGGTGGCTGAGCCACGTGGCGTAGAGCAAGATGATGCCGAGGAGCCCCCATTGCACCGCGACGTTCAGCGTCTGGTTGTGGGGGTTATTGACGATTTCAGCTTGGAGGCCCGTCTGCCCGATCGCGTCGCGTTCGAACTGCGCCTTGATCGAGCCGGTGCCGTGGCCAAGCAGGGGAGCTTCGGCAAAGAATTTGATCGACTTGCGCCAATAGGTCAGCCGCTGCGCCGTCGAGGCGATCCCTGAGATGTCGTGCGCCTGATACTCGATGCCGATATCAGCGATGCGCTGACGCAGGTAGGGCGACGTTGTCCAGGCCAGCACGCTGGCAAGTATTGCGCCCGCAAGTAGCGCGAACCTCGAACGCCGACTGAGATACAGTGAAGCAAACAGTTCCAGCAACGCTGGCATATAGATCAGCGCGGTTCGTGAGGAGGCGACGAACAGCATGTTCGCGACGAAGGCAAGGATCAACGCCAGGAAACCGCCAGCGGTCGTCCATTTCTTCCAGCGAAACGCAATCAGTGCCGGCAGGGCGAGCGTGAACGCGCACAGCGCAAATTCCTGGCTCTGGTCGATATAGTTCTTGACGGGTACGCCCGCGGAAACGGTGTGTGCGAAGGTCAAATGAGGAGCGAACAGTACGATCCAGGAGCAGATCATCAACAGCGTGCATGAGGCGATGAAAGCGATAAAGCTCCACGAGCCGCGCTGTGTTCGCTGGAAGTGATAGAGCAGAAAAGGGATCAGCAACAGCTTTGCCGCCGGCTTGATGCCTTGCAGGCGCGCCGCCCAGGAGGCGTCGGACCAGAGGGTGCCCATGACAGCGAGAGCAAACAACAGGACCGGCCATGCGCGGGCTGGCTGTGCCAGATCGAGAACGAAGGTCTCCCAATCGATGGTGGGTGCGACAACGATCAGCCAGAGAACGATGAAGGCAGTGGTTGCCGAGGTCGACCACGGTAGCGAGGCCGCTGTCAGCACGGCGAGGATGTCAACAGCAAGGAGCCAGGCTGCCGAGTGGCGCCATGCGTGGAACCGATCAAGCCAAGGCGTCCATCTCGAAGGCGCGCGCAGTGCGGTGGATTCGAAGGTCATGGTGGTTCGCTTCGAGAATTCACGTTCCGTGGGCGGCGAGGCCGTCGAACGCTGGCGCGGCGACGGTCATCTTTTGCGCGGACACCAGGGCTTCCGAGGGAGGCTGGTGGGTGAGAAAGTCGCGGGCCTGGGTGTGATGGCCGAAGCGCTCGGCAAGCTCCTCGCGCCGCGCGCGGATCTTGCTGCGCCATTCCTCCTGCCGTGCCAACACCCGCGTGATGGAGGCGCAGATCGATTCGGTCGAGAATGGATCAAAGTAGTCGGCTAGCTCCCCTGCCACTTCGCGAAACACCGGGATGTCGGAGCACAGCACGGGCGTGTTGGCGGCCAGCGCCTCAATGATAGGCACGCCAAAACCTTCGGCGAAGCTCGGCATGATCAGACCGTGCGCTTCGGCGATCAGTGTCGCCTTCTCCTGCTCGTCGACATAACCCGCGAAGCGGATGTTCGGCGGCAGGTTGCGTATCCGGCTTGCGCTGCCGGCGTAGCCGATCACGACCAAGCCGGCCTGCGGCATTTTCCTGAAGGCACGGATCACGGCGTTGATGTTCTTGCGCGGCTCCGCCGAGACAATGACGACAAAGTTCGGTTGAACGGGGTGAGCGGCGGCAGCTGGAATCCGCGCCACGTCGGGGGCATCGAAGCGCGTGCGCGGATAAACCACGCGCGCCGGCAGGTGGGCAAATTGCGGCAGCAGGTCCCTGAAGCGGTTCTTGCTGTAGTTTGAGACGAACGCCAGTTCGTCGGCCTGATGCAGGCTGGTGAAGAGGCGGGACAGGAACAGCCGTGTCGCGACGTCGCTCAGCTTAAGGTCAGTAAGCGGCAACAGATCGTGAACCACGCAGACGACCTTGGCGTTCGCTCTCCGCTTGATTGCAACCCGCGTCGGCGTATCGATGAGGATGATGTCGTAGTCGCGCGCATCGATCCGCGGCGGCGGCAGCCGGATCAGAGCGGAAGTGTCCTGATAGCTGTAGAATCCGGGCTCGAGCAGAAAATGCCGGAACAGCTCGAGATGGCGGAGGTCGGTCGGGATATATTCGAAGCCGCCGGACTTGTTCTCAATCAGCTTGACGCACGGCGGCAAGACGCCGATCGCGCGGAGGAAGCACTGGCCGAACTCCCACGAGGTGCACATGCGAATCCGGTGCATGAACCAGTCGATCGTGCGACGCCGGACGCTGCGCGTTATCGACTCGTTCATGTCGGTTTCATCCAGGAAGCGGTAGAGGGCGAGCAGCTCGATCAGGCGCGAATCCGGAGGCAATAGCGGTGTCCGCCGCTGCCGCCTTCGCAATTTGCGATAGCGGCGCGAGGTTTCGACGACCAGCGTCAGTTGGTGGCCATCAGCGGCGAGCGAGCGGATCAGCTCACGCGTGAAATGAAAGATGCCGCGCTTGTGGTTGGGTTCGCCGAGAGATTCGCTGACGACCAGTATCTTCTTCATGCTCGTTTCTCTCGCAATTCAATAGAGTGGGGGGAATGAGCTTCGAGTGAGACCGTGTTGACGACGCGGCCACGGTCGAGATTGATCATGCTGGTGCAGGTGCGGCGCAACAGTTCCTGATCGTGGGACGCGATGATCACGATCGCGGCCTGCGAGACCAGCTTGAGCAGCCGTTGCTCGGCTTTCGCCGAGAAATTCTCGTCGACCACGCTGAGCCACTCGTCGAGCAGGAGGATGTCCGCCGGAAAGGCGGTGGCGGTCGCAAACAGCACGCGCATCAGCATGCCCGAGGAGAACATGCGCAGCGGCAGCCGCTGCATGCGCTCATCGAGCTCCGTGAACGCCCAGATCTCGTCGACAATCGCCCGCGTCGGTTTTCGGCCGCTGATCCGCAGCAGCAGGCTGATATTGTCGGCCGCGACGAAGTCCAGATTGGCGCCCGCGTTCAGGCCGAGCAGCGGCATCACGTTGCCGGTGATCTCGATATGACCGCTGGTTGCTGGATAGACCCCGGCGATCAGCCGCAGCAGTGTCGATTTGCCGGAGCCGTTGGGGCCGGCGAGACCGATGCGCGCGCCGGCGCAAGCTTCGATCGATATATTGTCGATCGCACGGATCGTCCGTGTCGGGCCGGATTGCCCGGCCAGCCGCCCGAGCAGGCGGCGCTTGAGCGAGAAGTCGTAGGCGCCGTACAGCGGATAATCGAGGCAGACGTCGCGGAGGCTGATGCGGGCCATGTGTCAGATCCAGAAAGCGGCTTTGCGCAGGCGCGCGATGGTAACGACGCTCGCGACCGCCAGCACGGAAAGGCCGGCCAGCACATAGGTGACGCTCGGCATCGCTATATGACCGGTCGCGAGCGGCTCGCGCCAGATCGCGAACAGGTGCGTCAGCGGGTTGAGACGCATCACGGCCGAACGTTGATCGATCATTTCCGGCGACCAGATGATCGGCGACGACAGGAAGGCCAGTGTCAGGCTCGATTCGATGATCGGCTTGAGGTCGCGGAATCGCGTCGCCATCGCGCCAAGGACGAGGCTGAGGCCGAGCGTGCAGACGACAAAAAGGGCAAGCCCCGGCAGCGCTGCGACGGCGCCGCCAAAATCCTTCGGTACCAGGAAAAGCCAAAGGATCAGCGGCACGCAGGCGTTGTGGAGCGCGAACAGCGCTTGCCGGAACACACACTGCAGCAGGAAAATGACCGGCGGCAGCGCGCGGTCCTTGATCAGGCTCGCCGAATTCTGCAGCGCGGTGGTGGCGTCCAGAACGACGCTGTTGAGGAAGGTCCACGCCGTCAGGCTGAGCGCCAGCATCGGCAGACGGGCGACCGCGCTCGCATTGGAGAAGTGGCCGATCACGGAGCCCAGCACCGCCACCATGATCGCCATCTGGATCGACATCCAGAACGGTCCGAGGAGAGAGCGCACATAGCGGTGGCGCATGTCGGACCAGGCGAGCGCCGCCGCGATCTGGATGGCCGGGAGCCATCCGATCGCGGCGGCTCGCGAGACGCGCACCGTCGGGGCGGTCGCGGCGGCGGCTTCGCGATAGATAATCTCGATCCCCTTGCCGAAGGCGGCGGTCGAATACTTGGTCATCGCGCGGTGGCGCGCGGCTTCGCCCATGTGGCGGCGCCGTTCCGGATCGGCAATCAAGCTGTCGATTGCTTCGCCGAGCTGTTCGGAATCGCCGGGAGGCACGGTAACGGCTTCCATGCCGTGGCGCGCAACACGCGGAACGGCGGTGTCAAGCGAAGTGTTGACGATCGGGCGGCCCGCCGCCATCGCTTCGAGCTGCACCAGCCCAAAGGTCTCCGCATTGGTCACCGACGGCATCGCGAACACGTCGGCGATGCACATCAGCCTGACGCGTTCGCTGTCGGGCACTGAGCCGAGCAGGCGCACGCGGTCCTCGATGCCGAGTTCCTTGATCAACTGTTCCAGGCGCTCGTGCTCGCGGCCCTCGCCGACGATCCAGACCTCGAAATTTCGACCGACCGCGGCGCGGGCCAGAACGTCAAAACCCTTGTAGGGAACGAGCCGGCCGCAGGCGAGCACCAGCCGTCCGCGCGCGTTGACACGATCAGGCCGATCATATTTCGACACGTCGACGCCAAACGGGACGGCGTGGCATTTGTTGGCGAATTCCCGCAGCAGCGGGGTATTCTCGATAAGCACGGCGTCAGAAACAATGATGGCTTCGGCCCGTCGCAGCGTCCGCCGCATCAACGGCTCCACGAAGCGTCGCAGGGTGGCGTGCGAAACGATGTCCGCATGCCAGTGCACGACCAGCGGCCGGCTGCGGCCGAGGCCAAGGGCGAACACGAGATCGGCGAGCGGGAAGGGCGCATGGAGCGCCAGCAGATCGTGCTCGGCGATCCGGCGCCACAATCGCAATGGATAGGTCGGCGCAGCCGGCAGCGACAGCACGTCGCCGAACGAGTGCACCCGCTCTACCGCAACGTCGTTGACGACGATCCGCCGCTGCCCGCCGAACTTGGAGCAAACCAGTACGCTGGCCGCGAAGATGTCATTCAAGCCCGCGCAGATGTCGCGGATCACTGAAAGCGTGCCGCCGAAAAGGTCGGGGTAATAAACCTTGAAGATATGAAGCACCGACAGGCGCCGGGCGGATTGTTTTGCAGGGATCATGCGGCAGCTCATTGATTGTGGGTGTGCTCTGCGCAGCGGTGTTCGACCCGCTTGTTCAGGAGTTGCTGAATCGTGGAGATGTTGAACTCGATCTTCTCAGCCCGCGCTAGACGCGAGGGCGGAGGTGGCTCGCGCTCGACCACCACACGTTTGCCTCCGTGTGGCGTCAGGATGATCGCGACGGATTTCGCGTCCAGGTTCGCCCTCAGCGCATAATGCACCCGACAAGCATATTCGCCTGCGTGCAAGGCGCCGAAGCCGAACGCAAGCAGCCGACCGTAGACGTAGAGCGCGAGCAGATCGGTTTCGTCGAAAGTGCGGGGAGAACCAGGGGCAGCGCCCGGCAGACAGGGGTAACTGCCTGCTGCGATCGTCAAGGCGAGGTCGTCATAGGAGACGTCCGCCGTCCTGCACGCATCCGCTATCGCCAACTCGATGCCCATAGAGTGATACCCATCACCGTTGGTTGATCCGCCGTCGCGTAAGCGTCGGGAGCCGTCAGCCGGCGAACAGTGCGACGACGAACGGCGCCGCTAATCCGGCAAGGAAGATCACGCCGCGCAGCAGCGCCGGCAGCATCGGCGCGATGGCTGCGCGCCTGTCGCGCTCGGTTAAAACATTTCTGGCGGAAGCAGCGGAAACACGGACCGAAAGGTCAGACATGCGTCGATTTCCCCATGGTTGATGGTTCTCCAGTACGTGGGAAAATTTCACACGTCAACCATGATCTGCAAAAAAGTGGGATTGTGTCCCACGTCCCGTGCCGCTACAATTTGCCATGAACGCCAAATCCCGGACCTCGAAGCCGGCCTCGCACCAGCCGAATGCCGCGGCGAAGCTGCACGCGCCGCTGGCGCGGCTGTTGCGGCCGCTGGTCCGGCTCTGCATCCGCAGCGGCATGACGTTTCCGGCACTGGCGCAGCTGTTGCGCGAGCTCTTTGTCAACGTCGCCGAGCACGACTTCGCGCTGGAGGGCAAGGAGCAGACCGACAGCCGCGTCAGCCTGCTCACCGGGATCCATCGCAAGGAGGTGGCACGGCTACGCGGCGCTGGCGCTCCGGTCCATGAGGCGCCGGCCACGCTGTCACGCACCAGCGCGATCATTGCGCGCTGGCTCGCCGCGCCTGAATTCACCGATGCGAAAGGCGAACCACTGCCGCTGCCGCGCACGGCAGAGGGCGAGGCGCCGTCGTTCGAGCAACTGGTCGAGTCGATCACCAAGGACGTGCGCCCGCGCGCGGTGCTCGACGAATGGCTGGACCGCAAGCTCGTCGCCATCAATGACGATGACGACATCGTGCTGATCGATACCGGCTTCGTCCCGCGCGGCGACGACGATCGCAAATGGCACTATCTCGGCCGTAACCTGCATGATCACGTCGCGGCGGCCGCGGAGAACGTTTCCGGGCCGGCGCCGCGCTTCCTGGAGCGCGCGGTGCACTACGACGGCCTGTCGCCGAAACTGGCGAAGCGGCTGGAGGCGCGCTCGCGCGAGCTTGCGATGGAGGCATTGAAGGTCGCGAACCGCGAAGCCAACCGCGCGCTCGCCAAGGACAAGGGCGGCAACAGCCGGTGGAATTTCGGCGTCTACGTCTTCCACGAAGACCTCGACGGCACGCCCGATGACGGCGGCGAAGGCGGCCCGTCATGACAAAGCCGCCGATCATCTCGCGTCGCTTGCTGCTGGCGGGATTTTGGCTCGCCGGGACGTCCTCCCTGTGGGCGCAGGTCAGGCGCGGTACCGACCAGGGCATCGGTGGAACCGGAATTTCGCGCGGCGATGATCACGGCATCGGCGGCACCGGCATTGTCGGCGTCATCCAGCGCTTCGGCAGCATCTTCGTCAACGGCGAACGCATCAGCTACGCGCC
>Ga0137403_10008249_pt1 | contig 11670 bp, 8 predicted proteins | sample CZOMad2_1_16fung_FD_122057 | JGI IMG/M metagenome (GOLD analysis project Ga0137403, IMG submission 122057) | Vadose zone soil fungal communities from Angelo Coast Range Reserve, California, USA - CZOMad2_1_16fungal (Hybrid Assembly) | ecosystem: Environmental > Terrestrial > Soil > Vadose zone...
GATCGACGCCCACGGCTGCACCGGCGCCTTCCTGCTGCCGCCGACCGTCCAAGCGATGGTGGAGGCCAATGCCGATGGCCACGACAACCTCTCCACACTGCGGGCCAAAGCCGGCCCCGAGTCCTGGAACGCCATGGTCACCGTCGACCACCGCCCGCTCCCCCGCAGCGGCTTCGGCCAAACCGAGTTGGCCGGCATCGTGACCTACGCCCGGCCCGGCGACCAGGGCCGCGCCGGGCGGGCCGCCCCGCTCACCAGGGTGGAGATCATGGGCTCCGACGGCCGGGTGCTGCCGGCCGGCGAGACCGGCGAGATCGTCGTCCGGGGACCGATGGTGATGACCGGCTACCACCGCCGGCCGGAGCTGACCGCCACCCGCAGCCGGGGCGGCTGGCACCACACCGGGGACCTGGGCCGCCGGGAGCCCGACGGCTCGCTGTCCTTCGTGGGCCCCATGACCCGCCTCATCAAGTCGGCGGCCGAGAACATCTACCCGGGCGAGGTCGAGGCCTGCCTGCGCACCCACCCGGCCGTGGCCGACGCCGCCGTGATCGGTGTCCCCGACGAGCGGTGGGGCCAGTCGGTGAAGGCCGTCGTCGTCCTCCGGGAAGCGGTGACGGACGCGGCGCTGATCGCCCACTGCCGCGACCGCATCGCCTCCTACAAGAAGCCCCGCACCGTCGAGTTCACGCCGTCCCTGCCCCGCCGGGGCGACGCCGTCGACTACGACGCCCTCGACCGCGCCTACGGCGGCGGCGGCTACCCCGGCACCGGCGGCCCCTGACCTCTGCCTGTCGGCATCGCGGTGGCACCCTCGCTGCGACAGGGTTCAGCAGCGCAACACGTTGCGCTCAGGGGTCGGAAACGGCTACCCGGCGCAACCTGTTGCGGTCGCGCCGTCGAGGTCGCCGACCAGCAGGCGGCCCTCGACCCGGTGAGGGACATGGGACCGGCGCCGAGGGAGCGGCCGAACGTCGTGCAGACGGCCGGGGCCGGCTACTCCATCACGTCGAGGACGGCGTCGGACACGTGGGCCATCAGCTGTTGGGTGCCGGCCTCGAGATGGCGGCGCCACAAGGCCTCGGCTTCGGAGGCGGCCCCCACCTCGATCAGCTCCACCAGCCGCTGGTGGGCCCGGTGGGCCTCGATGTGGCCGGCGCGGGTGGCCGGCTCGCCGCCCCGCTCGGCGATGAACCGGGCGACGTGGCGGGCCATGATCCGGTTGACCACCGCGCTCAGCACGTCCACCGTCTGGTTGCCGGCCAGGCGGACCAGCGTCCGGTGGAAGCGGCCTTCGGCCCACGGCAGGGTGTCGGGGTTGGCCAGCGCCTCGGCCTCCTCGGCCAGCGCGCCCCGCAGCGCCCGAAGCATGACCGCATCCTGGTTGCGGCGGGCCAGCAGGGCGGCCAGCGGCGCCTCGAGCCGGATGCGGGTCTCGTGGACGTCGGCCAGCGTGGCCCCCTGGAACTGCAGCACCAAACCGGCGTAGCGGGCCACCGCCGCCTCCGACGGCGCCCGCACCCGGGCCCCGCCCCCGGCGCCCCGCCGCACCTCCAGCAGCCCCTCCGACTCCAGCACCCGGAAGGCCTCCCGCACCGTGGTGCGGGCCACGCCGAACTGCTCCATCAGCTGGCCTTCGGGCGGCAGCGGCGCACCCTCGGGGAGGTCGCCGCCCACGATGCGGGACCGCAACCCCCGGGCGACGAGCTCGGCGGCCTTGGGAATCCGGACGGCGTCCGACCCGGCCATGGCGTCAACGGCGGACGGGCTCCCGGCTCGCGGAGTCACTGGATGACGGCACCGCCGTCGACCGCCAGCGAGTGGCCGTTGACGAACGACGCCTCCTCGGAGCACAGCCACACCACGGTCCGGGCGATCTCCTCCGGCTCGGCCAGCCGGCGCATCGGCGACGCCGCCGCCATGGCCTCCTCGATCCGGCTGTCGCCGCCCGAGAACCCTTCCACCATCGGGGTGCGGGTGCTGCCGGGGCAGACGGCGTTGACCCGGATGCCCTTGCGGCCGTATTCGACAGCACTCGCCTTCGTGAGGCCTATGACGCCATGCTTCGACGCCACGTAGGCCGGGATGCGGGGGACGGCCACCAGCCCGGAGAACGATGCGGTGTTGACGATGGCGCCCCCGCCCCCGGTCACCATGGCGGCCAGCTCCGACCGCAGGCACAGGAAGACGCCGGTGAGGTTGACGGCCAGCACCTTGTCCCACTCCGACAGGTCGTAGTCGGCGGTGTTGGCCGACGCCCCGGTGATGCCGGCGTTGTTGTGGGCGCAGTCGAGCCGGCCCCAGGTGTCGACGACCCGGTCGACCATGGCCTGCACCTGGTCGGGATCGGTGACGTCGACGGCGATCGCCATGGCCTCGCCCCCGGCCTCGGCGATGAGCTTGGCAGTGGCCTCGGCCCCGGCCTGGTCGCGGTCGCAGGCCGCCACCCGGGCCCCGGCGGCGGCGAAGAACTGCGCCGACGCCGCTCCGATGCCCGACGCCGCCCCGGTCACCAGCGCCACCTTCCCGGTGAGATCCGCCACCTGTGCTCCCCTCTGCCCCCGGTCGGGCCACCGCCTTGCCGAACGAGCAAATCATACAGCTAATATTTTGGGGTGCCCAGCACCGAGTCGGCCACCGAGTTCCGCCGCCAGCTGCGGGCGTTCCTGGCCGGGCACCATCCGGGCCGTCCGCCCAAGGGGCACGCCGAGCGGCTGCGGTTCGAACGGGAGTGGGCCGCCCTCCTGGCCGACGCGGGGTGGGCAGCCCCGGCGTGGCCCAAGGAATGGGGCGGGATGGACCTGCCGGCCGGCCTCCAGCTGGTGTACCACGAGGAGATGACCCTGGCCCGGGCCCCCGCCCATCCGTCGCCGAACTCCTTCATCGTCGGCCCGGCCCTCCTCCGCTACGGCACGGCGGAGCAGAAGGAGCGGTTCCTGCGGCCCATCGTGCGGGCCGAGGAACTGTGGTGCCAGGGGTTCTCCGAGCCCGGCGCCGGATCTGACCTCGCCAGCCTCCGGACACGGGCCATCATCGATGGCGACCACCTGGTGATCAACGGGCAGAAGATCTGGACCAGCTACGCCGACGTGGCCGACTACCAGGAGCTGCTGGTCCGCACCGACCCCGACGCACCCAAACACCGGGGGATCACCTGGCTGATCTGCGACATGCACACCCCGGGCATCACGATCCGACCGATCGAGACGATCGACGGACACCGGCACTTCTGTGAGGTGTACTACGACGACGTGCGGATCCCGCTGGCCAACGTCGTGGGTGAGGTCAACACCGGTTGGCAGGTGGCGCTGACCACGCTCTCGTTCGAGCGGGGAACTGCGTTCATGGCCGAGCAAGTCGCCCTCTCCCAGATGGTGGAGCGGCTCGTCGCCCTGTGCCGCAAGGTGCCCGGGCCGACCGGCGACGGGCCGGCCATCGACGACGACGATGCGATACTTGCGAAACAAGCCATCATCGCTGGCGTAATCGACGAAACGCGAGACGAAAAATTCCTGCTCCGCTCGTTCCGCGAGATATCGGCCGATCGCGGCGCGATCGTCGACCTTGGCCAATCCGACGCCCGCATGTGAACCACGGGGGCGGACGATGATCGGGAACGGGAGCTCGGCCGCGACATCCGCAAACATCAGGCTCGACTGGGCTAGCCCGGATAATTGCCCGCGCGTCACGCATCCCGTCGGCGGGATATCAAGCCCTTCGATTCCCCGTAGCAGGCGATGCAGCTTGTCGCGATCCAGATTGCAAACCAGGCGCGGTGGATTCAACATCGGCCGCGGCCAGCGGGCCGCGATGGAATCGATGATGCCAAGCGCATCGCGGCATTCCTCGGAATCGGAAGCGACCACAATCGCCACGTCATGATCGGGCAGCGGCACAGGCAACTCTATTCCCGGAATCACATAGAGCGTCTTTAGTTCGATCCCGGACTCCTCCAGCAAGAACTCGATTGGCGTGTTGCCGCCCATGTCGATCGCAGCCGCGAGCGCAAGAACACGCAGTTTCGGCTTGTCCGCGGAACATGGCGAGCGAAACAATTGATGAAAGGCGAGTACTTCCGCCTGAACCGCGATCCCGGTCTGCCTGTCGCCCAACAGCTGCGTTATCAGCGACAGATCGAGACCATCGCCTGCGCCGGCTATCCCTCCGGCGACCTTCGATATCAATTCGTCGCGCAGCGGACGAAGATCAGTGCCGCGAAACGCCATGGTCGTAAGCCTGGCGAACCCGATCCGATCGGCGCACAGCGGTTCCGCATTTCCGATCCGTTGCTGAACATCAAGCTGCATTTGCCGCTCTTGCCGGCGCGGCAAACTGCGACGAGACATCGCCGTGGAAGACGGACGGGCCGACATGATCGAGACGGCTCTCAAGATCAACCCAGATTTCGCCGCCAATATCGGTCCAGCGTTTGCAGAAGGAAAAATCCTCGCTCAGGTAAGTCCCGCTGCTCGGATCGATCATGCATTCGAACAATGCAAACCGGTTGGGACTTCCAGCCAGCGCATCGAGGGAATGTTCGCGGAAGAACTGCAGTGCCGCGTAGGCCGGATGTTGGCACATCGTTTCGAGGACGTGACGCCTGATCATCAGGAAACCCGTGCCGGCAAAGCGCACGCGCGTAAATCCATTAACGGCGACGACATGATCCGGATTGTCGATCTCCAGCACGTAGTCGAGTGCCGCCGATGGCAACCGGTTTGACTCCACCATGCGTTTTGCCTTGTCCCAATTGACCCGCTTGATGGGATAGACACCGGCTACGACGTCCGCTCCCGATTCAATCATCCGGAATATTTGGTCGGGCTCAAAGCCGATATCGGCATCCACGAACAGAAGGTGCGTCGCCGAGGGGTTGTCGAGGAAAAGCGTCACCAGGTTGGCTCTCGCCCGGGTAATCAGCGCATCGCCGTCCCGCATCAGAACCGAGAGATCGATGTTGGACCTGGATCGAACGGCGCGCTGCAGATGAAAGATCGAGCCGGCATAGATGCTGGAGACCTGCCCTCCGAAGCAGGGCGTGGCCACAACAAGATGAATTCGGTCGGTCATGGGCGGGCTCCGAGGCGGCGGATGCAGACTCTATTCCTCACCAAATAGTAAAAAGACGTGGTTAACGATCGCCTAACGGTCTGGGATTAAAGGAACTTGGTCAGGCTCAGTTGGGCGAGCATCGCGGTCGTCTGATAGGATGCCTGCAGGGCGGTCTGCAGTGCCAAGATCTGGCTGGCCACCTGATCGGAGGAAACGCTTTCGGCCTGGTCGACGATGCCCTGCAGCATTCCCTTGGTTTGCTTTTGCCGGGCGGTGGCATCCTTCATCGTCAACTGCGCCGTTGCAAAATCCGACTGAATGTCCTGGATGGTTTGCCGTCCCGGCTGCGGCAAGAGATTTTGCGTTGCCCGCAGACTAAGTTCCTGAACCTGCGCGGCCGCATTTGGATTGCTGGCCGAGGTCGTGACGGCTGCGAAAACCGCGAGCGTTTGAAGCTGGGAGCGAATCGCCGTCTCATTGGCCCGCGCCCCGTACTGCACCGTCACCGACTGATCGACCCGCGCCGTCGCGGTTGCACGGGCGGATCCGGCGCCCGCGTCGCCGGTGTACCAGGAGATCGTATTCGCCGGCGTGCCGCTGACCAGCGAGGTCGCGGCGCCCAACGGGGAGCCACTAACCCGCAACGGCGGCAGGGTCGCCGTCACACTGGCGCCAAACCCAAGCGCCGCCAACGCGGCCGGGTTCGAACTCGTGACCGTCAGGCTCGCGGCGGCGTCGGTGTGCAGCGTGATCACGCCGCCGCTGACCGTCGACGGGGTCGAGATGCCGGTGATCGAATCGATCTTTGTCAACAGCGTCTGGATGCTGTCGGTGACGTTGAGCTGGTTGCCGGTCGCGCCGGCGGCGACAAAAGTGATCGGCGTGCCGTTGACGGTGATGGTGTCGCCAGCCGCGAAATTGGTGGTCAGCGAGTCCGTGTTCGCGGCGCCGGACAACAGCGTGGCGCCAGTGATCGGCGCAGCGACCAAGGCCTTGTTGTTGACCACGCTTCCCGTGGCTGTTCCGGCCGAGCTGAAAAAATCATTGCCGGCCGCAAATGCCGACGCGGCGACGAGCGCGGTATTGGCAAGCTTTCCGATCGCCGCGTTCAACGCCGCCTTCAGATTAGCCGCCGTCACCGTCGAGTTCGCGCCGATCGCAAAGCTTCCTGCCGGCGGCGGCGTTGCACTGGAAGCCGTCAGCTCAATCGAATCGATCGTACCATCGGGCAGATTGAACGCAAAGCTCACCGTATCGCCGTCACTGGGATTGGTGGCGCCGAGGTCAACCGAAACGAATGACGGCGTTCCTGTGGGACCGGTAACGGTCGCGCCCGTCAGCGACGAGGAGATCGCCGCGAGCTTCAGCCCGAACGGCGAGCCGGCGACATCCTCCGCTACTTTCACCGAGGTCGGCGTCGGAGACGTAATGACGAGGCGCCCGAGACCGCTGGTGCCGATGTCGGCCTGCAGACGCTCGGAAATCACCGTCTTCAGTCCGGCCTGGGTGGTGGTGCCGTTGAGAATAACATCCATCGGGGCGACCGACGGCGTATTGATGGCGCCGCCCGAAAACAGATAGCGGTCGCCCGCCTGCATATTGAGAATTCCCAGCATCGAAGCCAGTTGAGACGTCGCGGTTTGCTGGGCGATGGTCTGTCCGGCGCTGTTCAGGTTCTGCGACGAACTGTTCGCGCTGTTTTCAACGGTTGTTCCGATATCGACCATCCCCTGCAGGGCGGTATTGGCGATGTTGATGACGGTGTTGATGTTGCCGATCGTATCGGTGAATGCAGAAATGTCCGCCAATTGCGACCGTGCGGCAATCGCGAATCCCTCGTTGACCCCCATCCCCGCATAGGAGGTGGATTTCTTCCCGGTTGTCAGCTGCGACTGAAGTATCGTCAACTGGTTGTTGAGGTTCAACATCGACTGATTGAGAAACGTCGGGCCGTAACTGACGCTGTTGATTGCCATATCGATCGCCTTACAGCTGGACCTGCATCAAGCTCGTCATCATGGTCTGGACCACGGACATCACCCGAGCATTGGCGGCATAGGTGTTCTGCAGTGAGATCAGGTTCGCCATCTCGGTATCGATGTTGACGCCAGATGAGGATTTGAATTTCTGCTGCAAGGCGTTGACGACGACGTCCTGGCCCTGCTGAAGCTGGGTTGCGGACGTCGCCGCATTGCTTTGCTGGCTCAGGAACTGCTGCATGAAGCTGGTCAGCGTCGCCTTGAACGGACTTGCGGCCGTGCCGAGCCCGGTCTGGGGCGAGTAAGTGAAGGTTCCCGATGTCAGCTGGGTATAGAGAAAGTCCGGACGCGTCGTGTCACCGGCGTTGGTCACAGGCGAGGTGTTGTAAACCGTGAATTTCGAAGGATCGCTGAGCAGCGAGGCATTGACCGTTATCCGGCCCGCCAATCCGGTCTGCTGTGATCCGTTCCGGGTGATTGAATCCGTGTACAGCAGATTTCCGTCGGTAAACACCGGGAGCGGAACGCTGCCGTTCGCGAGCGATGAAACGGTTGTCGTAACCGAGGCCGCGTTGACGGTCGCCGTACCGGTGCCATTGTCGAGCACGCGCAACGTCGACCCTGCCGGGTTGGAGAACTGCAGGTTGGCGGCGCCGAAAGCGCTGTTCAATTGCGAAACGACCGAGGCCATTCCGCCGGAGAAGTTGACGCCGACCACCTGATGGTTTGGATCGGCACCGGCATTCGACAACGGAAGTGCCGCGGGGTCATCGACGCGCACGATCGTGAGCTGGTGCAGGGTGTTGGTCGTAGTGTCGGTGTAGCTGAGATTGATGCTGTTGCCCGGCAATACGTTGGATAGATCGAGATCGAAGCCGGCCTTCGGGGCGAGAGCGGCCGGAGCGGCAATGCCATCGGTCGTCTTGTCCGACAGCGCGCTCGCCATCGAGGCCGCCAGCTGATCGATCTGCGCCTGGGCCTGAATCAGCGTCTTGTCCCGCAGCGTCAGATCGGCTGCGATCTGGCCGGAGCTGATGGAGTGGGTCTCGATCATATCGATCGTCGCCCCGTTCGCGAGCTTGATCGAGAGCGACCCGACGGTCGAGTTGGCTGGGTTGGCGTTCCATTGCGAATTGGCGTTCAGCGTTCCCTGCGAGTTGAAAATCAGCTGCGACGCCTGGGCGCCGACCAGTTCAACACCATTGGTCGTGTAGATCGTGGTCTGGTTGGTGTTATCGGTAGTGACGCGGATGTCCATCAGCTGCGACAGCAGGTCGATCGCCTTGTCGCGCTGATCCATCAGCGTCGCGGCGGCGGGATCGGTTGGCTTCAGCCCGCGCAGCTGGGTGTTGATTTGCGCGATCTGGGTCATCGCGGCATTGGCCTGACCCACCGAAATGTTGATGTCCTGCTCGGCATTGGAACGCAGCGCTTGAATGCCCTGCGTCGTCGCATTGAGCTGCTGCGCCAGCGATTGCGCCGCCGTCGCCGCCGCAATCTGCGCCGATGAACTCCCCGAATTCGTCGATAGCGATTGCAGGGCGCTGGTAAAATTCGCAAAGGCGACTTCGAGCGTTCCGGCATCTCCGGGAGTTCCGTAGACGGATTGCAATTGGGTCAAGACGTTTGCCATCTGGTCGGCATAGGCGCCGCCGGATGTTTCGGAACGCAACTGAGCCTGTATGAATTGATCGAGCTCGCGGTTGACGCCGGTGACGCTGACGCTTGCGCCGGTATCGCCGGTCAGCGTCTCGACCTGGTTGCTCCTTTGGGTGACATAACCGGGCGTCTGCGCGTTTGCGATATTCGACGACACGATCGCAAGCGCTGCCTGGTTCGCGCGCAAACCGGACATCGCAATGGCGAGAGCTGAACCCAAACTCATATTAGCCGCCTCAGATCAGCCGTGCCGACCTCTTGCAGAATTATCAGCGCAGCACGTTCAACAGATCCTGAACCATGCTGTTGGCCGTGGTGATCACCTTGGTGTTCGCGGAATAGGCCTGCTGGGTCACGATCAGCTTGGTGAACTCATCGGCGATGTCGGTGTTCGATCCTTCAAGCGACGAGCCGCTGATGGTGCCGGAGGCGCCGATGATCGCCGGTCCCGATAGATCGGTGACGGCGTAGGCGCCGCCGTCGAGGCTCTTGAGGTAATTGGTGCCGTTGAAGTGCGAGAGCGTCACCGAGGCAAGATCGAGGTTCTGCCCGTTGGAAAAGGTGCCGATGACCAGTCCGCTGTTGCTGATGGCGACCGACTGAAGCTGTCCGGCGGCATAACCGTTCTGCGTTATGTTGTTGATGGTCGCCGCCCCGCCCGTGACGGCAAATTGTGTCAGGGCGCCTGAGCCGACATTGATCGTAATGTTGCCAAGCGACTGACCGGAGACGGTTACACCCGGGACGGTGATCGCAGACCCCGTTGGACTCGTCAGAGCTCCGTTGGGGCCGAACGTGAACGTTGTACCGGTATTGACCCATGCGACCTGGGTACCGGTTGCGTTAGGATTGCTCTGATAAAAAAGATTCCAGCTGTCCTGATGCGGACTGCCCAGCGAGGCGCTGTCGATCTTGGCCCATCGCAATTGCATATTGACCGGCGTGCCAGCCGCGTTGAAGGCCGTCACCGCCCCGCCGCTGATGGTTTCCTTCTGAAAAGCCCCGACGTCGTTGGCAATCACGAAGCCGGTGCCGGCCGTGCCGCCGCCGGTGCGCGCCGCCGTCACGGGAGATACGAAGCCGAGCGCGCCGAATGCCGGCGACGTACTGGTGACCGAGAGATTCGCCGCGGTGCCGGTGTGCAACGTAATTGCGCCGGTAGCGGGATTGATGGTGGGAGCAACGCCGGTGATCGTGCCGATCTTCGCGAGCAGGGTGCCGACCGTGTCGGTGATATCGATCGAATTGCCTGCGGTGCCGGTGTTGACGAATGTGAGCGTCGTGCCGTCAACCACGATGGTATCGCCGACCGCGAAATTGGTGGTCAGCGAGTCGCTGAGGGCCGCCCCCGACAGCGTCGTCGCCGCTGTGATCGGAGCCGGCGTCGCCGCCTTGTTCAAGGCGGCGGAGCCCGTCACGATCGCGTCGCCGAAAGGTGTCGGCGGCGTGCCCACGGGCAAGGGGTTCTGGCTGAAATCGGACGGGTTCAAGCCTCCCGCCGCGGTGAGCGTGCCAGCGGCTGCGGTGCTGCTTGCCGGTGTGCTCGGGGTGGTCGGCAGGTTAGCGGCGTACTGAATCGCGGTGGTCGCTTGCGCCGGCACGAAATTGTTCTGAAACTGGAGCACCTGCGGCACGTTGCCGAGCGGATTTCCGGTCTTGGGATCGACCGCAACACCCATCAGATAATACCCCGCACCGTTGACCAGATTTCCGTTGGCATTGACCTGAAAATCGCCGCGGCGGGTATAGTTGGTGATGCCGGTGAACACCGACACGTTGTCGGTGACCCCGCTTGCCTTTTGCACTGAGAAAAATCCGTCGCCGTTGATCGCCATGTAAGTGGCGACCGTCGATGCCGAGACCGTTCCCTGCGAGGAAATGGTGGCGCGTGCGTAGGCTGTGACGGCTCCCGCGACTTGCCGGTTCGGCGTCGTCGAATCCGGAACGAGGTCGACGAAACTGGTGCCTACGCCCTTGTAACCGGTGGTCTGCGCGTTCGCGATGTTGCCGGAGATGTTCTGGAGGGCGAAGGACTGCGCCTGCAAACCCGCAACGGAAGTATTGAGAGCATCAAAGATACCCATAGCATCGTCTCCAAATTCGATCCGGACGGCCCGCCGATCTGAAAGCCATGGCCGCAATCGAAGGAGAGCGTCGCAAGCGCTATGCCAGAATAGAAAATACTTTCATTTCAGGCGCTTAAATAAAAAACCCCGGTCCGAAGACCGGGGCACAATTGCCGGGCGGGCAACAATTGCCGGGCGGCAGATCCAACAATCAGGTCGCCGATGCCGGCGCCGGACGGAATACCAGCGCGAAGCCGTCAATGCAGTAGCGCAGGCCGGTCGGCTTCGGCCCGTCGTCGAAGACGTGACCGAGATGGCCGCCGCAACGGCGGCAGTGAACTTCGGTGCGCAACATCCCGAAGGTGCGGTCGTCGGTCTTGCCGACGGCGTTTTCGAGCGGCTGGTAAAAACTCGGCCAGCCGGTGCCGCTTTCGAATTTCGTCTCCGAGGAGAACAGCGGCAGGTCGCAGCCGGCGCAGGCGAAGATGCCCTTGCGATGCTCCTTGAGCAGCGGGCTCGAACCCGGACGCTCGGTGCCGTGCTGACGCAGGATCTCATATTGCTGCGGCGTCAGTTGCGCGCGCCATTCGGCATCGGTCTTTTCAATCTCGAATTTCTCGCCGGCGTTTGCAGGCGAAGCCCGCAGCCAGCGGAACGCAGCAAGGCCAAAAAGACTGGCGATAGACGCGAGCAAAATACGGCGGTCGATCATGATGGTCTCCGGGCGACGCGAAAGTGGTGGTCCGCCTTCAAATACGCGGCGCGGCGGCCGAAGTTACACCGATCCGGAGGGATTTTTCTCACTTTGTTGCGAGTATCGTGCCCCGGATGCAGTGCAGCCCCTAGCCTTCGCTCCGCCGCGGCGGCAGTGGCCGGCCCGGCGGGGGGCGGCGGGTTGGCCGCGTTCCGGCTTG
>Ga0137403_10008251_pt1 | contig 11669 bp, 14 predicted proteins | sample CZOMad2_1_16fung_FD_122057 | JGI IMG/M metagenome (GOLD analysis project Ga0137403, IMG submission 122057) | Vadose zone soil fungal communities from Angelo Coast Range Reserve, California, USA - CZOMad2_1_16fungal (Hybrid Assembly) | ecosystem: Environmental > Terrestrial > Soil > Vadose zone...
CCTATGCTCTGCGGGACCGCATGGTGGAGCGCTACCCGCTGGTCACCTTCGTGAACCGGGGCACCTCGCTCACGCCGGCCGGGCAGGCGGCGCAATACGGCCCCGAGCTCTGGCGCCGGGACCCGGACCTGTGCTGCAACCTCCGCAAGGTCCAGCCGCTTCGGCAGGCGCTGACCGGCGCAGATGTGTGGATCACTGCGATCACCCGGAGCCAGGGAGGCTCGCGGCGCGAGGCTTCGCTGCTCGAGTGGGACTGGCAGTACCAGATCCTCAAGATCTGCCCGCTGATCAAGTGGGATCGGCCCCAGATCTGGGAATACGTCAGGCGGCACAACGTGCCCTATAACGAGCTGCACGAGCAGGGATACCCGACGATCGGTTGCACCCATTGCACCGTGCCGGTGCCGGGCTCTTCGCCCAGCGAGTACAGCCGTGCGGGAAGGTGGCAGGAGACCGATAAGACAGAATGCGGACTCCATGGGGTCTCCCCAGTTGTCACCCTGAGGCGTTAGCCGAAGGGGCCGAAGCGCGGCCTGATCTAGGAGTGGTAATGGACAAGCGAGCACCCGAATCCAAAGTCGAAGTCGCCAAGCGCAACGGCCGCCATCTCCGCGGAACTATCGCGGAGACGCTCGCCTCCGGCGCGACCCACTTCGAGCACGACGACATACAGCTGCTCAAGTTTCACGGGACCTATCAACAGGACTCGCGGGACGAGCGGCGAGGGCGCGAGTCGGCCGGTGCGGAGAAGGCCTACTCCTTCATGGTGCGGGTGGCGATCCCCGCCGGCGCGATCACCGCGGAACAGTACCTCGCCCTGGAGGAGATCGCCGACCGGCATGCCAACGGCACGCTCCGGGTCACCACGCGCCAGGGCTTCCAGTTTCATGGCGTGCTCAAGGGCGATTACGCCAACGAGACAAAGCAAAGCGATGGCTGAAATAATCCAAAGGCGCTTCGCGAACATGGTAGGAGAAAGCGGAGCCGGAAGTGTGCCTTGACCATCTTTTAAACCTGCGGCATAAGCAGTGCTGTTCGACGCCGACATGGAACTGTTCGTTAAACGCTTGACTGGATTTGTGGCGGCGCTCTGCGTCGCCGCCCCGGTTCTGGCTCAGGAGGCAAACAGCGTCATCGAACAGTCGAGGCTCTTTCAAAGCTCGCGGCAGACGACCGGAACGGCAGTCGATGCGAACGGAATGGCCGTGGCGCTTCCAGAAAACGCCCAACCGGAGGACGTTAGTTTTGGGAAGCAACAGATCCTGAAGGCCGAGGAAAAGATCCCGGAATTTTCAATAAGCGGCGATGCATCGGTCTTTTATACCAGCAATGTCGCGCTCACCCGACGTGATGAGGTCGGCGATGTCTTTTTTGCCGGGGACGCGGCTTTGAGCTGGACACCGCGGATCAACAACGAGCTGCAACTCCAGGCCGGAGCGCGGGCTTCGATGTTCCGCTATGACGATACCTCGGAGCTGGATTTTGAAAGCCTGGGGGCCGGGGTTGGGGTGTTCTGGACCCCGCGCTGGGCCTGGGGTGTTGGCCTGAGCGCGCGTTACGATTTTACCGAACTGCTCGATCGGCACTCGAACGAACTATTGGAAGATCATGAGTTTTCCCTTGTGGCGCAGAAAATCGTTGTGCTGGGACGTTCACATGCGCTTAGCTTTGGGGCCATCGGATCGGTCGGCATTTCGGATCCATTCGCGCAACAACGGGATCAAATCGCGGGGGTAATTGGTTACCACCTGCAGTTGACACGCTATTTCGGGACCGATTTTGGCTACCGTCTGGCCGGGTATTTCTACAATGAAGCAGGCCGGACCGATTTTAATCAGATTCTGTCTTTGGCCGGCCATTGCCGCCTGACCCGATGGGCTACTTTGGAGGGGTTTGTCTCCTGGGCTACCAATTACTCGAACAAAGAGGCCTTTAAGTATGACGTCTTCTCCACCGGAGGAGGCCTTAGCGTAATCGTTCGATTCTAGTCCCCGGGCGGTGCCTCGGTGTTGAAATACCATAACGGGGGCACACCGCGTGCTCCCTTTCTTGGCAGGAAACATTATGCCAAGAAAAACCGCTATTTTACTGACTATCGCAGGCTTGCTTTTCAGCTCCCCGGTGTTTGCCGGGAAGCTTACCGAAGCGCGTGTGACCAAAATAATCAGGGACGTAAAAGTAGTCGATCCGGCCGCCGGCCCTCGGCGATCGCCCGCGCCATGCCGGCATCGACCCCGCGATCGTCGACGGCCAGGAGCAATACGTCGGCGGCGGCCGCGTCGCCGGTCACGGTGCCGCCCCGGCGCGCCACGCTCCGACGGGCCGCGGCCTCGATCTCGGCGCCCCGCGGCGATCCATCGGCCGTCACGCTCCAGCGCGTGAGCTTGCGCTGCTCGATCAGGACCTGGGTGAGGGCGTCGGCGTACATCGCCACGCTCGGCATCACGTGGAACGCCCTCCGCTCGCAGCCCTCGTTACGCAGGCGGTCGTCGGGGGCGCCGACGTTGAGGACGGTCGTTCCGTCGGTCGCGGCCTGGAGCAGCGCCTCGCCGCCGCCCGGCCCCACGCCGCCCACGACCGCGAGCGCCCCGGCCCGCGCGAGCGCCCGGCCGGTTTGCCCGTCGGCGCGGGCGGCCTCGGTCTCGAGGCGCAGGCGCTTGCCGAAGAGCGTGGCCAACGCATTGGCGTCGTCCAGCCCGAGCGCGGCGCCGCGGCTCAGCTCGGTGGCCTTCTCGGCATCGGCGGGAAGCACTACGCCCACGCTGAAGACGTCCTCGGCGCGGGCCGCGCGCGGGGCCAGCGACGTCCACCCCGCCGCGGCGAGGGAACCGAGAAAGGTGCGACGCCCGACCCGGGGTCCGGTCACGCGAGGACCCGGAGCCATCGCTCCACGCCCGGGCCGGCGCGCCTCAGCAGCAGCGCGTCGAGGCCCCACGCACGGCCGGCCCCCGCGCCGATGAAGATCACCATCGACGTCACGAGGAGCAGGTGGAAGCCCTGCTGTCCAAAGCTCATCCACTGGCTCGCCAGCCCGAAGTTCACCGCGAGATAGAGTCCGACGAGTGCGGAGAGCCGGGTCGCGAGGCCGAGCGCGAGACCGATCCCCACCGCCACCTCGCCCCAGACCTGGAGCGTGGCGAAGAGCGCCGCGTTCGGCAGCACGGTCTGCTCGAGGAAGTCCTTGTACCAGCCGATCGGGTTCCCGGCCGCGAACTCCGCCACCCGCTTGGGGTGGAACCCGACGAATCGCGGAGAGACGGTTGGATACGGCAGCACCCCCCAGGCGAGTCCCAGGGCGAGCTTGGTCCACACCGCCTTGAGGAACCATGCCCCGACGACGACGCGCAGCAGTGCGAGCCAGGCTTCAGGGGCCAGCATGTGCGCGGGAGTGTACGTGATGGGCAGTATCTGGGCAAGCCGCCCGGGCGGTCTCGGCCCTCAGCGCTTGAACAGGTTGAAGAGCCACTGCCCCAGCAGCCCGAGGAGCGGGGGCAGGAGCAACCCCGGGATGCAGCGCGCCAGCGTGAGCGGCCAGCCGAGCAGCGGGGCCTCGTAGGTGAGCATGCGGATCGGGCTCACGAGCGTCTTGGCGGTGATCAGCGTGATGAGCGGGCCCGCCGCGGCTCCGTGCTTCAGGAGGTTGGCGGCGACGGGAAAGAAGAAGTACGGGCCACCGGGAAGGGCGAGTCCCGCCGCCCACCCGATCAGGATCCCCTGCCCCATCCGTTCCCCGCCGAGCCACCGCGTCAACGTCTGCGGGGGGATCAACACCTCGATGAGGCCGGCGAGGAGGAACCCGAGCGCCAGATCGAACCAGACGCCACGGAGGAGACGACTGCTGGCGGCGACGGCCCGGAGGGGCAGGCTCGCGTCGCGCGCGAGCGCGACGACCACCGCGGCGACGACGAGCCCGAGGAGGATCCAGGTGCTGGCGTCCACCCGTCGCGTTACGCCGGCGCGGACGATCGCGCGCTCCGGTACTCGATCTCGACCCCGGCCGGCCCCAGCGCCTCGGCACGCGCCGCCTCGATCAGGGCGTGATCGGGCGCGAGCGAGCAGACGGGATCCGTCGCGACCGCGCTACCGGTCAAGTGGAACGCCTGGCAGCGGCAGCCCCCGAAGTCGGCGGTCCGCTTGTCGCAGCTCCGGCAGGGCTCTGGCATCCACGCCTCGCCGCGGTACGCGTTGAAGGCGTCCGAGTGGTGCCAGATCTCGTCGAGCGGCCGGTCCTGCACGCGGTCGAAGGACAGCCCGGGCAGCGTGTGCGCCGCGTGGCAGGGCAGCGCCAGTCCGTCCGGGCTGATCACGATGAAGCGCCGCCCCCAGCCATCCATGCACGATTTCGGGAACTCGGCGTAGTAGTCCGGGATCACGAACAGCACTTCCATGCGTCCGAGCAACCGCTGGCGCGCCGCGCGCGCGAGGCTGCGCGCCCGGTCGAGCTGCTCGCGGGTCGGCAGGAGCGCCCGCCGGTTGACCAGCGCCCAGCCCAGGTATTGCGTGTTGGCCAGCTCGAGTCGATCCGCGTGGAGCGACTCGGCCAGCGCGATGATCTCGGAAACCCGATCCAGGTTCTCCCGGTGGAGCACCACGTTGATGGTGAGCGGCAGTCCCAGCTCCTTGACCAGGCGCGCCACCTCCAGCTTGCGCTCGAACGAACGGAGGCCGGCGATGCGGTCCGATTCGGGCGCGCGCACGTCCTGCACCGACACCTGCACGTTGTCGAGCCCGCAGGCCTGAAGCCGCGCCAGTCGCTCGCGCGTGCACGGAATCCCGCTGGTGATCAGGTTGGTGTAGAGGTCGAGCGCCCGGGCCCCTTCCACCAGCGTCTCGAGATCGTCCCGGACCAGCGGCTCGCCGCCGGTGAGGTTGAGCTGCATGACGCCGAGCGCCTCCGCCTCCCGGAAGACGCGAAGCCAGTCCGCGGTGGAGAGCGCGTCGCGGTGGCTCGCGTAGTCGAGCGGGTTCGAGCAGTACACGCAGCGGAGCGGACAGCGATAGGTCAGCTCGGCCACCAGCGTGTACGGCCGCGGGGCGTCGTCGGTCACCCGTCGCTCCGGATCAACCCGCGGTCGACCATCGCGTGGAGGAACGTCAGCACCTCGCGCTCGATCGCGTCCGCGGGCTGAGGGGCGTACTTCTCGGCCAGGCGTTCGACGATCGCGGCCACCGTGTGCTCGCCCGTGCACAGCTTCACCACGTCGGCGGCGGTCGCGTTCAGCACGAGGCCGCGCTCCGGGTAGAGGAGCATGTAGCGCTCGTCCTTGCGGTCCCACCGCAGCCGCACCTTGGGCGCGAGGCGCGGCCGCGCGTCGGCGGCGAGCCGGGAGCCGGTCTCAGGCACGGGCGCCGCCCGGCCCCCAGCCCGGCTCGACGTAGGCGGTGTACAGGCTATCGAGCAGGTGCCAGAGGATCTCGGTCTTCCGGATGAGCGCGGCCACGCAGCGCGCCTGCCACTCGTAGGTGTCGGCGTGGCGGACCACGAAGTCGATGGCCTCCAGCGAGTCCTGCCGGGCGCGCGGCGGCCGCGTGCGGAAGTAATCGAGGGTGTCGCGGCTGATCCACGGGTAGTGGCGCTCCCAGGCCAGCACGCGCCGGGTCATCAGGTCGGGCGAGAAGAACTCGGTGAGCGAGGACGCGACCGCCTCGAGCAGGGTCCGCTCCCGCACCAGCTCCACGTAGCCGTCGCACGCGAACCGGACGCCGGGCAGGACGGAGCGGCAGCTCGCCACCTCCTCGCGGGCGAGCCCCACGCCGTCCGCGAGGCGCAGCCACAGCTCGAGCCCGCCCTCCCCCGGCGCGTCGCCGTCGTGATCGCGGATGCGGCGGATCCACATCCGCCGGAACGCGGGATCCTCGGACTTGGAGAGGATGATGGCGTCCTTGATGGGCACGCGCGTCTGGTAGTAGTACCGGTTCAGCACCCATTGCTGGAGCTGGAGCTGGGTGAGCTTCCCGTCGTGCATCAGGACGTGGTAGCGGTGATGGTCGTGGTACCGGTGCTCGCCCTCGCGCCGGACCCACTCGATGAACTCATCGCGGCTGAGCGGGGGTCGCGCGCCTTCTGCGGTCATATCCGCACCTCCATGCCGTCACGGGCCACTTCCCAGCCCGCCGCCTCCACGCGCGCGCGCTCCGGTGAATCGTCGCGCAGCAGCGGGTTGGTGTTGTTCAGGTGAATGAAGATCCGGCGCCGCGCCGCCAGCCCGTCGAGCCGGGCGAGGCTGCCGTCCGGGCCGCCGATCGGCAGGTGGGCCATCTCCTCGGCGCGCTTCGTCCCGAGTCCGAGCCGGGGAAGCTCGTCGCTCGACCAGAACGTTCCGTCGAAGAACACGCAATCGGCGCCCTCGAGGCTGCGCCGCACGGGTTCGGTCACCGCGCCGACACCGGAGAGATAGGCCAGGATCCGCCCCGTCGAAGGCTCGCGGATCCGGAAGCCGACGCTATCCTCAGGGTCGGGCGTGGCGCCGGCCTCGAGGTGGATGGGCAGCTTGCCCGGCACCGCGACGGCCTCGACCAGCAGGCCCGCGGGACGGCCATCGACGTCGGCCAGCTCCTCTTCCCGGCCGAGCTTGAGCGAGCGCCACGTGACCTGCCCGGGGAAACGATCGAGTGTCCGGTACAGCACGTTGCCGTCCGTGAATCCGCGGCGCAGGCGGTCCGTCGCGTAGATCACGAGCGGATGCGACTCGCGCAGCGACAGGAGCCCCAGGCAGTGATCGAGGTCACCGTTCGTCACCAGGATGCCGGCGATCGGCGAGTGACGGGGCCCGCGGGGATGAAGGGGCGGGAAACTTTCGATCTGCTGGCGAATCTCCGGCGAGCAGTTCAGCAGGAACCAGTGGTCGCCGTCAGAGCTGACGGCCACGCACTCCTGGCTGCGGGCCGTCGCCCGCAGTTCACCGCCTCGCAGGCCGCGGCAGTTCGCGCAGCCGCAGTTCCATTGCGGGAACCCACCTCCCGCGGCCGAGCCCAGGACCCGGATCAGCATCGTCGCTTGCCGGAGGCAGCGCAGCCCTTCCCCCGGCCTGGCGGCCGGCGAGAAGGGCTGCGAATCTGAGCGACTCCGGCCCTAGAAGCGGTCGTCCTGTTCCCGCTCGAAGTCGTCCTGGTAGGAGTTGATCTCTGCGTCCATCCTGACTTCCACGAATTCCGGGGCTTCCCAGGCCATCGCTCTCACCTCCATTGGCTGAGTTTCACAGCTCGGCACAGGGCTCCACACGGAGCCACGTGGGGCTGATGTTAGTGGACGGCCCCAGGCCGGTCAAGCGCTTTCATGGGGCTGGATTAGGGTCGTCCCGGCAGGGCTTCCCCCGTGGCTTCGCGTTGACCTTACCGGCGGTTTGTGGCGGACTAGCCGGTAGGGCCATGCCGACTCGGCCGAGGGAGCGGGTACGGACGGTCAGCCGCCGGGAGGTCCTGGCCGCGTTCGTGGCCCTCGCCTCGGGGGCAGGAGGCCGCGCGACCGCCCTCGCCAGCCGGTTGGCCCCTATCGGGGTACAGCTCTACACGGTTCGGACGCTCCTGGAGCGGGACTTCGACGGGACTCTCGCGGGGCTGGCCGCCATTGGATTCCGTGAGGTCGAGTTCGCCGGATACCACGGCCGGACCCCCGAGGCCGTGCGCGCCGCCCTGGGAAAGGCCGGGCTGGTCGCCCCCTCCGCCCACGTGCCGATCGAAGCGGTCCGGGACGACCTGCCCCGGGTGCTGGACGGGGCGCTGGTGATGGGGCATCGGAACCTGGTCGTCGCCTGGCTTCCGGAGCCGGAGCGAACCCTCGACGGCTACCGCGCGGCCGCAGACCTGTTCAACCGCGCCGGCCAGAACGCGCTGGCGGCCGGGATACGGTTCGCCTACCATAACCACGCATTCGAATTCGCTCGGCTCGACGGACGGAAGCCCTACGACGTCCTCCTGGAGCGCTGCGAGCCGCGCTACGTGGCCTTCGAGATGGACCTCTACTGGATCACCCAGGGCGGTCAGGACCCCCTCGCGTACTTCGCGCGCTGGCCCGGCCGCTTCCCCATGGTGCACGTCAAGGACTCGACCGGCCCCCCGGACCATCGCATGGTGGATGTGGGCGCCGGGAGTATCCCGTGGAAGGCCGTCTTCGCACGGCGGGAGCAGGCCGGCATCCGGCACTACTTCGTCGAGCACGACGCGCCGCCCGACCCCCTCGCCAGCGTCCGGAGGAGCTATGAGTACCTGCGCCGCCTCGAGGTCTGACCGCCCGCAGCTGCGGACGAGGTCGGTGGTCGCGGCGGGCGTCGCGACCCTGGCCATGACCGCCATGTGGCTGGCCCCCGTCTCGATGCCCGCGGAGGAACGGAACCTGGTCGCGGCCCGCAACGGAGGCCAGGTGATCAAGTACACCTCGGAGCGGGGCGGGCAGTGGCGCGCCGAGAAGCTCATCGACGAGCAGGCGACGCCGAGCGGCTGGGCATCCGCGGACGGCTCCCTGCCCCAGGAGATCATCGTCCGGCTTCCCGCCCCGTCGCGCTTCAATACGCTGGTCTTCAACCTGGACAGCGGCGCTCCCGATGGGGAGTGGGCGCGGGACGTCGCGATCTACACCGCCGACCCCTTCCCGACCATGGGGGGATGGAAGCTGGTGACCACCGTGAGCCTCGCCCGGCAGACCACGGACCAGACGTTCACCGTCACTCCGACGGACGGGCGGTTCGTCCGCCTGCTGATCACGGCGGCGCACGCGCCGGACGCGCCGCGCGTCAGCCTCGCCCGGTTCAAACTCTTCCTGCGCTGAGGGCCGCCGGCGGCGTGCGCGTCAGCGCGTGAACGGGGCCAGGTAGGTCAGGCCGTACTTGGCGAGGATGTCCTGGATGGTCCGGTCGGCGAGCAGCTGATCGAGGACCTGATTGACGGCATCACGCAGGGTCTGGTCGGCATTGACCAGACGCACGGCGACGTTCCACTGAAGCTCGGGGTCGCGCACATAGCCGTCGGCGACCTTCACCCCCGCGTCAGGATGTTCCTTGAGGAACCAGCCCAGGTATGGATCGGTGACCATTCCGGCCGCGACCTCGCCCTTGGCCACCGCCTCGATGATCTCGGTTTGGTCCCGGTAGGCGGTGATCCCGATCCCGTGGGTCTGCAACAGGTAGTGGGGCCACGAGGTGTACTCCACGCCGATCGTGCCCGACTTCACGTCCTCCGGGCGGTGCACCGCGGTGTCCGCCCGCGGCACCAGTAGCACGTAGCCGCTCCCCGCATAGGCCTTGGTCAGCAGGGCGCCACGTGCCGGCGGTGCCTTGTCCTCGATCAGCGGGACCACCGCGCCGATGATCGCATCGCAGCTCGCGCGCCGCGCATGCCGCGTGAACACGATCCAGTCGGGGATCACCTTGACTCCCAGGACCTTGGCAATCGCATCCGCGATCTCGAGCTGGAAGCCCGGCTGGGCCCGGTCCTGGCTCGAGAAGGGCAGCGCAGCGGGATGCGCGCACACCCGCAGCCACCCTCGCTCCTTGACCTCGGCCAGCGACGCCGCGTCGACCTCGAGAGGGAGGAGCCAGGCGGTGATCACGGCGACGCACGCGGCAGCCGAGAGTCCGTATCGAGACATGTTCACTTGTCCTCCGCGTTCGACAGAGACAGGACGTAGGCGACCAGCTTCCAGATGTTCTCCCGGGGCATGGTGGTCTCGAAGCCCGGCATGCCGTTCGGCGACCCCTTGCTGATGCGCGTGTAGACGTAAGAGCGCTCGAGCTTCGACCCCCGCAGCTTCGGCGCTCGGGACGGCCCGCCATCCTTGCCGTGGCAATAGGCGGTGCAGCTCTGCCGGAAGAGCTGGGCCCCTTCGCCGACGACCTTCGAATCGGACAGGTCGAAGGGCGGAGCTCCGGTATTCGCTCCCTGAGCGAACCCGGGGGGGTGATCGAGGAGCCAGCCGATCCCCACTCCGGCGAACAGCATCGCGGCCGTCAACCCGACGATGAGCTTGGAGGATCGCATGGAGAACCGGCTCAAATGATACACCGCGGCGGGACCATCGGACTGTCCCGCCGCGGCGCGCGGAGTCGACTCCCTTACTTGAGCGTGAAAACGAAGATCGCGCTGCCCGCCGGGAAGTGCTCGACCTCGGGCCACAGGGCCGGGTAGAGACCCAGCACCAGCGAGCCCAGGCCACTGGGCACCGCGATGTACTGCTTGCCGTTCACCGAGTAGCTGATCGGGCCGCCCCGGTGACCGGACCCGGTGCGGAAGTTCCAGAGCTCCGCGCCGCTGTCGCCATCGTACGCGCGCACCACCCCTTCGAGGTCACCGTGGAACACCAGGTCGCCGGCGGTGGACAGCACGCTGCCGATGGGCGGGTACTTGAAGTGGACCGTCCACTTGCGTTCGCCGGTCACCGGATCGCGCGCGTCGAGGTGCCCGTACGCTTCACCGCCCGGCGGGTGCTTCGCCACCTGGTCGCCACCGAAGAACAGGCCGGCCGCGGGCTCGGTGACCGGTGTCTGCTTCTCGACCGTGACCTCCTCACAGACCTCCATCGCGGTGTTGTACCAGAGCTTGCTCTTCGGACTGTAGGAGCCCGAGTTCCAGCTCCGCCCGCCCGCGATCCACGGGCAGATGAACGTCGGCTTGCCCACTTCCCGCGGGGGGTTCCGGCCGATCAGCTCGCCGGTCTTGGGATCGATGCTCTTCACGAAGTTGTAGGTGTGGGTCATCGGCCACACGTTGTGGACCTTGCCGTTGGTCCGGTCGAGGACGAAGACGAAGCCGCTCTTGTTCTGGTGGACGAGCAGCTTCTTCCCGTCGCGATCCATCACCAGGCTCTCGCCCAGACCCGAGTCGTAGTCCCAGTCGTCGTGCGGGATCTCCTGGTAGTACCACTTGAGCTGGCCGGTGTCGGGATCGAGGGCGATCACGGACGACGTGTAAAGGTTGTCGCCGGGCCGCGCCCCGCCCCAGTCGTAGTCAGGCGCGGGGTTCGCGGTGCCCCAGTACACGAGGTTGAGCGCCGGATCGTACGACCCGGTCATCCACCCGCCGCCGCCGCCGAACTTCCCCGACTCGCCCCCCCAGCTCTTCGGGTCGTTCTTGATCGTGTTGAACTCCCACGCCTTCTCCCCGTTGGCCGCCTTCACGGCGAAGATCTTGCCCTGGATCGGCAGCTCGCCGGCGGTCTGGCCCAGGATCACCTTGTCCTTGACCACCAGCGGCGCGCCCGTGAAATTGCAGCTGCACTTCTTCGTGTCGAGGAGCGTCGTGACCCACACCTCCTTGCCCGTCTTCATGTTGAGCGCGATGACCCGGCCGTCGAGCGTCCCGAAGTAGACGTTGCCGTGTCCGGCGGCGAGGCCCCGGTTGTAGGGCTGGAAGAACAGCGTGGTGACCACGGGGTCGAGCTTGGCGTAGTAGTGCCAGAGCTCCTTGCCGGTCGCCCCGTCCAGCGCGAACACGCGGTTGTTGGACGCGATGTAGTACATCACGCCGTCGATCACGAGGGGGGTGGATTCCAGCCCTTGAATGACCACACCCGACTGATGCACCCACGCCACCTGCAGGTCCTTCACGTTCGTCTTGTTGATCTGCGCGAGGGGGCTGTAGCGGTAGCCGTCGTACGTGCGGTGGTACATCGGCCAGTTGTTCGGATCGTCCGACGTGAGTCGGGACGCCCCCGTCGGTTGGGCATGAGCGACGCATGC
>Ga0137403_10008252_pt1 | contig 11669 bp, 12 predicted proteins | sample CZOMad2_1_16fung_FD_122057 | JGI IMG/M metagenome (GOLD analysis project Ga0137403, IMG submission 122057) | Vadose zone soil fungal communities from Angelo Coast Range Reserve, California, USA - CZOMad2_1_16fungal (Hybrid Assembly) | ecosystem: Environmental > Terrestrial > Soil > Vadose zone...
ACCGCTCAAGGTCAGCACGCAGGTCGCGACAATCAATTTCTTCATTGGGTTGTCTCCTGGCTATGTTTTGGGGTGACAACACGAACGAACGACCGTCGTCACGCCATTGAGCTTAGATTCCGCCTTGAATCTTCCTAACGGGAGATTCCCGCGCCAAAGTCACCGCAGGCAGCGAAACAAACCTGCTGTTTAGCCTGATGGCGTGCCGCCGCAACTGTCCCGCACCACCAGCTCGACGGGTTGCACGATGTCCTGCGGCATCGCGTCGCCGTTCACCACCAGCTCGACGCCGGTGCGGCCGAGTACCTCCTTGTCGACGCGCAGCGTGGTCAGGCCCATCGAGCCGTAAGTGGCGGCGGGAATGTCGTCGAAGCCGACGAAAGCGATGTCCTCGGGCACGCGCAGGCCGAGCGCCTGGCAGACGCGGATCGCCGCGAGTGCGGCCATGTCGTTGTAGGCGAACACGGCGTCGGGCCGGGGCCGCAGCTTGAGCAGTTCGCGCATCGCCGCCTCGGCGCCATGGATGGTGTCCATGCCCGGCGGCGCGACGACTTCGAGGTCCGGGTCGGCGAGCACGCCGGCTTCAAACAGTGCACGGCGGTAGCCGCGCTCGCGCTCGCGGATGCTGAAGTGCGCGAGCGAGCCTGCCAAGTAGGCCACGCGCCGATAGCCACGCTGCAGCAGGTGCTGGGTCGCGAGATAACCGCCATGCACGTTGTCGGGATTCACGCTGCGGCAACCGGGCATCCAGAAGTCCACCAGCGCCAGCGGCAGGTCCATGCCGCGCAGCAGGTCCACGACCTCGGTCTCGAAGAAGCCCGCGGCCATCAGCGCATCCGGCTCGTGCATGCGCAGCAGGTTGCGCACTGGATCGGCGGGGCCGGCGCTGAGCATGGTCGGCACGATGCCGAATTCGCGGCAGGTCTCCTCGACACCGTGCATCACCTGCGAGAAGAACGGGTTGAGCGAGAAGCTGCTGTGGTGGCGGTGCACCATGAACACGAGCCGGCGTGCCTTGGCCGAACGCAGGCGACCCAGGTTGTAGCCGAGCTTGCGTGCCACCTCGCGCACCTCGCGGCGCGTCGTGTCCGAGAGCCCGCGCTGGTTCTTCAGTGCGCGCGAGACGGTGCCGATCGACACGCCGGCCGCCAGCGCGATGTCGCGGATGGTGACGCCGGCGGGCACCTCGATGCGCCCGGGTGTCGATGGGGTGCCGGGCTTCGAGGGGTCTGCGGCGCTCACGTCGCGGCCTCCGATGGGCACGCCGACAAGCGCGAGCGGATCACGCACGGCGCGTCGGGCGTGAGCGCGAGCCCGCAGCGAGCGGCCAGCGGGTGATCGGGGGGCGCACACGCGACGCGCCCCAGATCGAACGCGGCGTTCATCGGTTCGAGGCCGAGCGCGAAGTGACGCCCATTCCACGGCGGATGCAGCCGCCCGCCATGGCTGACCCAGAGCATCAAATCGGGCAGCAGCGCGCGATCCCAGTCCAGCGTCAAGGCCCAGCCCGCGTCGACGAAGTGGGCGGTGACAGGCCCGCGCATCTGCATCAACTGCATCAGCTCTTCGCTGTCCGACGCTTGCGGATAGGCCGTGAAATCGCCGGTCCCGCCGGCGGCCAGCGCAACGGCGGCGAGGCGATCGAAGCGTGTATCGGCGGCAACGCGCGAACGGCCGGGTTCGGCCGGGACCGGGTAAGTCAGCCCAGGGCCGTCGTGCGCGAGCGTCAATCGCACGCGGCCGGCGTTCAGCCTCAGGGTCGGGTGCAGTGCAACGGGCAGCGTGCACGCACGCCGGACGTGGATCTGCAACTCGATGTCGAGCGCGGGCGCGTCGGGCACGGCACGCACGGTGCGCGTGAGGCGCCGCACATCCTGGTCGGCAGGCAGGTCGATCTGCAGGCCCAGCGCGTGAGGCTCGGCGAGGTCCAGCCAGTGCCACGGGTGGTGCCAGGCGTAGCCGTGTTCCCAAGGGTCGCCCGGCGCCTGGGGCTGCCATCCGGGCGGCAAGCGGGCCGGGCGATCACAGCGGCCGAACGGCACACATGGCCACTCGCCGCGCAGCCGCCGCAACGCGCCGGGCCATCGATCGGCATCGGGTTCGTCGGCCCAGGGAGCGACCTGCAAGGGAGAGAAATCAGGCCGGCCCGGTGCGCGGAAGACGACGGGCGCGAGCATGCCGCCCAGCGCCTGAAGCGCTGCATCGCCACCGGGCCAGCACAGGCGACGGGAGGAATCGAAGGCGGTGGAGGGGGCGGGCGGCGTGACCAACATGGGCGGGAACGCGTAAGGGGCAACTCCATACCCCCGCAAGTGTAGGAAGAGGAAAATGTTTAGTAAACAAATAAACTCCAGTCAGGGATCGCCCTGAGGATCGCCCGATTCGCAGGCTCGCGCACCGCCCCACCGGCGCCCACGCGGCGCGCCTAGCCGAAGGGCTGGTTTGCGATGCGCTCGAACAGAAGCTCCTGCGCGCCTTCCCACAGCACCTTGGTGCCGAGCGCGCGCAGCTGCTCCTTGCCTTCGACGATGCTCAGAAAGTGGTTGCCGGCCAGCGGCCCCATCTTGCTGGCGAAACTGCAGCCGCCGTAGGCGAGCAGCAGTTCGGTCTCGCTGAAACCGCCGGGATAGAACAGGATGTCGCCCGCCGACGGGTGGCTGGTGTGGTTCTCGAAACCCACCCCGAGCTGGAAATCGCCCAGCGGCACCCACACCGCTTCGCCGCTCCAGCGCACGTGAATCAGCTTCTGGCGGTACGGCAGCAGGAACAGGAAGGCGGCAACGGTCTGCGGTGCGTCGGCGACCGTCTCGGCAACGAAGCTGAAGCCGCCGGCGGTGATGCGAATGCGTTCTGTCATGGAAGATCCTGCAAGGAAAAATGCAGTGGCCCAGGAGCCAGCTTGGGGCCACCCCCGAGGATGACCGTGGGTGCCCGCCATGGGGGCCGAGCTGTCCAGCGTCCAGCAAGACCGCAGAGCGTGATCATGTCACGCTGCCCGCCCCTCGAAACCCTTGCCGGGCGGTACATTCCGCACATCCCAGCAGCGGTCCGGCGTCGGCGTGGCATGCGGTTCCGCGCATCAAGCTTTTCCCGGATTCGCCGATATACCCGTTCTCCAGGCCATTCCTCGCGGCCTTCAGCGATCAACGTTTGCAGACGCCCTCCATGGACTCCAAGAAACCCCTCGCCGACCCGGCTTTCATGTACCTCGCCGACGACGACTGGTCAGCCGACAAGTCTTTGAGCTATCGCCAGTTGGTCGAGCAGGCGCAGACCGGCATGTTCATCGTCCAGGATGAAATGCTCACCTACGCCAACCCGAAGCTGCTCGAGATGGTCGGGTACACGAAGGACAAGCTGGTCAACGTGCGCAAGGCCAGCGCCATCGTTCACCCGAAAGACCGGGCGCGTTTCGAAGACCAGGTGCGCCAGCGCTTTGCCGGCGTTGCGGGCGTTCCGTATGAAGTTCAGTGCGAGCGCGCCGATGGCTCGACCTTCGAGGCGCGCGTCTATGGCCGGCTGGTCACCTACGACGGCCGCGTCGCCGACCTGATCACCCTCGCTGACGTGACCGAGTTGACGCAGGCGACCGAAAAGTTGAAGCGCAGCTACCTGACCTCGATCAAGGTCTTCTCCAACCTGGTCGAGCTGCGCGGCGGCCAGCTGGCCGGGCACGGCAGGCGCGTCGGCGATCTGGCGCGCGCGCTGGCCGAGGCGGTGGAGTGCACGACCGACGAAACCGAACACATTTTCGTCGCCGGGCTGCTGCACGACATCGGCATGATCGGCCTGTCGGATGCCAGCATCGAGAAGTCGATTCCGAAGATGAGCGCACCGGAGCTCGCCGCCTACAAGCAGCACGCCGCGTGGGGCGAGCAATCGCTGATGGCGCTCGAAGACCTGCAACCGGCCGCCAGACTCATTCGCTCGCACCACGAACGCTTCGACGGCGCCGGCTTCCCGGATGCGCTGCGCGGCGAAGACATTCCGCTGGGGGCCCGCATTCTGGCCATCGCCGACAGCTACGACGACCTGATCAAGGGGCACATGGGCGGCGTCCCGCTGAAGAGTTCGGAAGCCAAGGCCATGCTGGTGCGCGGCAAGGGCGTGCAGTTCGATCCGGGCCTGGTCGATGTGTTCATCCGCATCAACCCGGACATCCCGGAGAGCGCACCGGCCAGCCCGCCGCTGATCCTGGGCACCGACGAGCTGCGCGCCGGCATGGTGCTGGCAGCCGACCTGGTGTCGCCCACCGGGGTGCTGATGCTGCCGGCGGAGCATGTGCTGAGCCTGGAGATGATCAAACGCATCAAGCAGTACGAGCAGCGCGAACGCACGCAGATCGGGTTGATGATCCGCAACAAGGGCTGACGCACCGGCGCCCTGCCGGGGTCCCATGGCCCAGCGCGACGCGGTCAGGCCCCCACCGCCTGCGCCTGCTCGCCGAATTCGCTCAGCACATCGCCCTTGATCGCCATGCACGCCGCGCCGGTGCGCCCCAGCGGCACCTCGACGATGCGTCTGACGCGCCCCGGGCGCGGCGTTGGCCTATATTCCAAAGGACCGCGCGATACTCACCGTGTCGAATCACGCACGCCGAGCGGGCGCGGTCGGTGATCTGCTGAGCAGCAAGGGCCTCAAGGTCGCGGGCGCCACCGGCTCCGAAGACTACGAAGCACAAGGCGGCAAGGCGCTGGTCCGGGTGCCGGTGCCGGTCAAGAAACCGGCCGCGGCCGCGGTGCAATGAACTGAGGAGAGCACACGATGAAGGGACCAGCTGCTGACGTGCAGACGGCCGCCAAACGCGCCACATCGGCAGCATGGTCGCCGCGCCAGCGCATCCGGGTGTGGGATTTGCCGCTGCGCATCTTCCACTGGGCGCTGGTGGTGGCAGTCAGCACTGCGGTCACCACCGGTGAACTGGGCGGCAAGTGGATGGAGCTGCACAGCAAGGCCGGTCTCAGCATCCTCGGCCTGGTCGTGTTCCGCATCGTGTGGGGTCTGATCGGGTCGACCCACGCGCGCTTCGCCCGCTTTGCGCCGACACCTCGAACGCTGCGGGCCTATGTGCGCGGGCGCTGGAAAGGCGTCGGCCACAATCCGCTCGGCGCGCTGTCGGTGTTCGCGTTGCTCGCGCTGCTCGCGGTTCAGGCGAGCACCGGCCTGTTCAGCCGCGACGACATCGAATTCACGGGGCCCTTGTCCCCACTGATCGACGACAGTTTGGCCAGCACCCTCACCGGCTGGCACCAGCAACTCGCCAACGTGCTGCTGGTGCTGACGGCCGTGCACGTGATCGCCATCGCGTTCTACGCCGTCTGGAAAAAGAACAACCTCGTCAAGCCCATGGTGACGGGGTGGACGGACTTGGATGCCGGCGAGCCGAGCGAGCCAGAGCCCCGGAAGGGCGGCCTGCTCGCCTTCTTCGTCGCGGCTGGGGTGGCACTGGCGAGCGTCTATGTGGTGAGCGTGGTCCTTCCGGCGAAGCCCGCCCCGGCAGCGACTTCGGCGCCGGCTTGGTAGTAGCGGCAGCGCAGCGCGCCTGACGCCTCAGGCCGGCCAAACGGGCGCGGCCGCTCGGTGCCGGTTCCCTGGCTCTGCCGGTCATGCGCATCGCGCGCATCGCGCGCGTCGATGCCCTCCAGTTCGGGCCATGGCGCCGGAGCGGTGGCCCGCGACCTGTACCGCGCGTGGCCGAAATTGACGCCGGAAGATGCTGTCGCTTTTTACTTCACGCCGTTCACGCAAGAGTCGAGCACCCAAGAACTGTTCTGAGGCACGTCCCGACCCGGGACGCATGGCAAACGCTGAACGCCGTCGCCGCCGCCTCTTGAAATGGCGGCCAACGTGCACCCATCACGGCTCCCGGAGACGCACGAATTTCTGGCTGTCTTCGCCCTGTGGCGCGTCCACCGCGCTTGTTCCCATGTCGAGCGCTCGACCCGACAGCCTGCATACACTGTCCCGGTTGCTGCTCGACCGCACCGCGGCGGCCCGATACGGGCCGTTGCAACGGCGGACTGACAGGAAAACCGACATGTGCTTTTCGGCTTCTGCAAGCCTTGCCGCGGGCACCTTGCTGCTGGGTCTTGGCACGGTGACCATGAAAGCCGCGCGCCGACCGGGCGAATGGCCGTTCGCGGCCGTGCCGCTGCTGTTCGCGATCCAGCAGTTCATCGAAGGCACGATCTGGCTGAGCTTCAGCCATGACGCAGCGCGACTCCAAGCGGTGATGACCTATGCGTACACGGCTTTCTCGCACGTGCTGTGGCCGGTGTTCATTCCGCTGGCCGTGCTGCTGATCGAACCGGCGGGCTGGCGCCGCCGGGCGCTCGGCGGCTTCGCCGCCGCGGGGGCCGTGGTCAGCGCGGGCCTGCTTTACACGATGGCCGAATACGGCATCGTCTCGCGCCCGAGCGGGCACCACATCGAGTACCTGATGCCCCATTTCTTCGCGCTGGGAACGATGGCGCTGTACCTGCTGTCGACCAGCGCCAGCCAGTTGATCTCGACCCACGGCACGGTGAAGGCCTTCGGCGTGTTGGCCTTGCTGTCCTTCGGCGTGGCCTACGTCGCCTACACCTCCTGGTTCATCTCGGTGTGGTGCTACCTCGCGGCCGTGCTCAGCGCGATCGTGCTTCTGCACTTCAAGGCGATACCGGTCCAGTTGGCAAAAGCGCAAGCATGAGCAACACAGCCGGCCTGCACACGCCAGCCGCCGCTGGCACCAACGCCCATGACGACTTGCGGCTGTGAGCCAGATGCACACGGCGCCAAGAGCCGGCAACGTGACTGCGTCCTCATAACGTTCATGAACTCTCACTTCTTTCAGGGAGTTTCTTGAGAACCGTCTGTCTCAAGAAGCGACCCGTTCTTGCAGCGCTTCTTGAGCAAGAGTGTTGATGCTCTTGCCCTGAGCCTGTGCTTCGATAGCGAGCCGCTCGTGCAACTCGGGTGAAATGCGCAGATTGAACTTGCCTGAGAAGTGCCGCCTGGGCTCAAGGCCCTTTTCCTTGCATACCTCCAGGAAAACTTGGAGTGACTTCTTGAATTCGGTGCGAAGTTCCTTGGGGTTCTTGCCATAGAAATCGGCGCCACCGCTCAGACCAAGAACCTCACCTCGAAAGAGGTCAATCTCTTCGTCGTATTCGATCTTTGCGTGATATCCGTCTACCGTCATTACGTTCATGGTTCCACTCCGTGTTGTTCCAACCACTTGCGGATGCTCGCCACCGCGCCTTTGTCTGTATTTGGAGAAGGGTGAGGTCGATGAAACACTCGGACTTCTTCAAATAGGACTACAGCAACACGACTACCTTCTCGTTCGCTGACTTCGCCACCCAGTTCTACGAACAGCGCTTCGATATCGCGCCATTGAACGTTCCCACTCGTGGGTCGGGCGAAGATCAGCTCGAGAGAGCGCTGGTGCTTCCGCTTCATGTTGAAATAGTACCACTATAAGGTACTGAACTGGTGCGAGCGCGCTTCAGACGGCTAACGAATAGCGTTTATCCGACGCCGAGACGAAGGTGATCGAAGGCGCGGTTCTTCATCGATCAGGTGCCGCAGCGCGAACTCGAAGGTGCCGGGCTGGATCTGCTCTTCAAAGATCACCGGGATGAATATGCCGTTGCGTTGTGCGGGCTTGTAGCGGGGCATCTTGCGCCTCGTCGTCGCTTCGATGACCGTTCAACGCGGCCTCGATCGCTCCGGTCGTCAGCAATATCCCGGATGCTTGGTCATCCAGTTATTGCACAGTCTCAACGTTGAATAGGCAACTCAAGACTAAGCACATCAAGTTGCCTAATCTGCCGAGCTGCTTTGGGTGGCTTGGCGCATCTTCCCTCTGAAAACTGCCATTTGGAAGCCCCATGGAGGGTGAAAGGCAGGCGCAACCGGCGGCCTAAAAATTCGCGGATGACCCACCGTGGCCTGCCATGTGTGCCCGGCCCAGCGCCTTCGCGTTGGCGGCGCGCGAGCGCACAGTACGCCAGAAATCGGCGTCAAGAAGCCCAGGTATTGAACGGCCATCGCCCGACTCCACAAAGAGCGGACGGGCACCGAACTGATCCAGATCAAGCGCCGACGCGCTCAGCGCAGGCGATCGCGCCTTTTGTGAAAGAAGCCGAAGGCCGTTGGGTCGGCCGGCAAACCTAGGCCAGCTTGAACACCGCCACCGTCTGCACCAGTTGCTGGGCTTGCGCCTTCAAGCTCGCGGCGGCGGCGGCGCTTTGTTCGACCAGCGCGGCGTTCTGCTGCGTGGTCCGATCCATCTGGGTGACGGCCTCGCCCACCTGGGCCACGCCGGCGCTTTGCTCCGAGCTGGCCGCGCTGATTTCGCCCATGATGTCGGTGACGCGCTTGACCGAGCTGACCACCTCGGTCATGGTCTGCCCGGCCTGGTCCACCAGCAGGGTCCCTTGATCGACGCGCTCCACGCTCGCGCCGATCAGGCTCTTGATTTCTTTCGCCGCTTCGGCCGAGCGGCCGGCCAGGCTGCGCACCTCGCTGGCCACCACCGCAAAACCGCGCCCCTGTTCGCCGGCACGCGCGGCTTCCACGGCAGCGTTCAGCGCCAGGATGTTGGTCTGGAACGCGATGCCGTCGATCACGCTGATGATGTCGGCGATCTTCTTGGAGCTGTCGTTGATGCCGCGCATGGTCTCGACCACCTGGGCCACGACCTTGCCGCCCTGGGTCGCGACCACGCTGGCGCCCATTGCCAACTGGTTGGCTTGCCTGGCGTTCTCCGCGTTTTGCTTGACGGTGGAGCTGAGCTGCTCCATCGACGCGGCGGTCTCTTCGAGGGCGCCGGCCTGCTGTTCGGTTCGGTTGGAAAGATCCAGGTTGCCTTGTGCGATCTGCGCCGACGCGGTGGCCAGGCCGTCTGCATTGGCGCGCACGCCGCTCACCATGGCCGCCAGGCTGTGCTGCATCGAGCCCAGTTGCGCGACCACGCTGGTCCTGTCGCCCGACTTGATCGCGATGCGCGTGGAGAGATCGCCCTGGGCGACCGCACGGGCGAGGTCGACAACGTCGGCCGGTTCGCCGCCGATCTGCCTGACCAGTCCTTGGGTCACCCACATGGCCAGCGCGAACAAGGCCGACGCGGCGATGATGGTGCTGACCGCCAGCGTGATCGATGCGGTCCGGAGCGTGGCCTGCGCCTTGGCGTGGGTTCCCTCCGCCACCTTTTGGTTGAAGCCGGCCAACTGGTCGATGGACTCGCCCAGGTCGTCGAACAACTTCGATGACAGCTTGCGCGCATTGTCGCGGGCTGCCTCCAGGCGCTGTGCATCGCCGGACTTGACGTCGGCCGCCGCGGCGTCCGCTTGCGCCTTGAAGGCGGCAAACTTGCTGCGCACGGTGGCGAGCAGCCCGCGCTCTTCGTCGTTGCCGATCCGCTTCTCATAGTCGGCCAACAACAGCGTCAGCTTGGAAACGACCTGCTCCATCTGGGCCTGTTCCGCAGCGGCTTCCTGGGGGTTCTTCGCCAGAACCAGCTTCAGCTGTTTCTCGCGCACATCGCCCACCGCCTCGTTGGCCTTGCCGATGAGCACCAGGCTCGCGGTCGCGCCGTCGAAGACCTCGGTTTCGGCCGCGCCGAGCGAGCTGACGTTCACGTGTGCGATGGCTCCCACCAGTCCGCATGCGATCACGCCCGCGAACGCCAGTGAGAACAGCTTGCCGCGCAGGCTCAGCTTGATGGAAGTCATGGTCGGGTCTTTCAAGGACAGGGCAGAACGTGATGGAAACGAGCCTTCATCTCAAGAGTGAAGCCTGAACCCGAGAGCAGGTTCTTGCACACTCGGACGCATGAAGGGTCGCCGTCGCTGGCAATGGGGTCACGCAAGGCACTCCTCGCGCCGTGACTCAAGGGTGTTGTCGGCACCTGGCGCCGCAACACGAGCGTTGAATCGAGCCAAACGTCGCATTATTCAGATTTGCACCGAACGAGCCGGGCCGCTGATGAGTATCTGTTCACGCCAAGGGGTGCCATGACGGATATCCGCGGGTTCTTCGGTCGCTTCTGTCCAACACCAGCCGCGCAGCACCCGTCACGCGACCAGCCGGCCGGCCTCGATGCGCAACTGCCGGTCGCAGCGCTGCGCGATGCCGCGGTCGTGCGTCACCAGCACCAGCGTCGTGCCGGACTCGCGGTTCAGCTCGAACATCAGCGCCATCACCTTCTCGCCGGTCGCGAAGTCGAGGCTGCCGGTCGGCTCGTCGGCCAGCAGCACGGCGGGCCGGACGACGAAGGCGCGGGCCAGCGCAACACGCTGCTGCTCGCCGCCCGACAGCAGCTTGGGGTAGTGCGACAAGCGCTCGCCCAGGCCCACGCGGCGCAGCATCTCGGTGGCCTGCGTGCGCGCGTCGTTGCGGCCCTGCAGCTCCAGCGGCAGCATCACGTTTTCGAGTGCGTTCAGGTTGCCCAGCAACTGAAAGCTCTGGAACACGAAGCCGAGCTGGGCGGCGCGCACCGCGGCACGCGCGTCTTCGTCGAGCGCGAACAAATCGGTGCCGGCCAGATGAACCGTTCCGCTGCTGGGGGTGTCCAAGCCCGCGATGATCGACAGCAAGCTGCTCTTGCCCGAACCCGAGGCACCGACGATGGCAGCAGATTCGCGTGGCGCCAGCGTGAAATCGATCTCATGGAGAATCGTCAGCAGACCGCTCGAATCCTGGACTTGTTTGGTGACGCGTTCGACAGCGATGATGGGTTCGGACATGAAAAAGCAAACTCACATGAAGTTATCGCGCAGAACGCTGCTGAGGCACTTTACCGTGATGACGCTCGCCGGCGCAGACTGGCTGGCGATGGCCTCGGTTCGCGCCCAGGACGGCCGCCGCGCGCAGCTGATCCTGGTCGTCGGCGACAGCCTGTCGGCCGAGTACGGGCTGGCGCGCGGCACGGGATGGGTGGCCTTGCTCGGCCGGCAGTTGCTGCAAGACAAGGTCAACGCCACGGTGGTCAACGCGAGCATCAGCGGCGACACGAGCTCAGGTGGCCTATCGCGCCTGCCAGCGCTGCTGAAGCGGCACCAGCCCACCCTGGTGGTCATTGCACTCGGCGCCAACGATGCGTTGCGCGGCCTGCCGCTGGCCGCGACACGCGACAACCTGACGGCGATGGCGCGTGCAGCCAAGGCCTGCGGCGCCAAGGTGCTGGTGGTCGGCATGCAGATCCCGCCCAACTACGGCAAGCGCTACGCCGACGACTTCTCGGCGCTGTTTGCCAACGTGGCCAAGGCCGAGAGCGCCGGCCTCGTGCCCTTCTTGCTGAAGGGCGTGGCCGATGCGCCGAACAAGGACCAGCTGTTTCAGGCCGACCGCATCCACCCGCGCGAGCAGGCCCAACCGACCCTGCTGGCCAACGTCTGGAGCGGCCTCAAGCCCTTGCTGCGCTGAGCGCCGCAAAGGTCACCCGGTGCGGCCGCGTGAGCGTCATTGGCGTTGCTGGCGCTGCGCGTCGGGGCGGTTGTCTTCTTGACCTTGACGCTCGCGCCGTTCCGGGGGCGCTGCACCGCGCCGCTCTTCGGAGCCGCGCGGGCCTTCAGGCAGCACGCGGTGATTGCCGGGGTTCTCGGGCACCCGGACGGGGGGCGCCAGCACCGGGGCCGGGCTCGGTCACGAGTTCCTTGGCGAGGGAGAGCATCTTGGCCTCTCCG